>Ga0306922_10004240_pt1 | contig 13554 bp, 7 predicted proteins | sample sta12Cox44000082_FD_203758 | JGI IMG/M metagenome (GOLD analysis project Ga0306922, IMG submission 203758) | Lab enrichment of tropical soil microbial communities from Luquillo Experimental Forest, Puerto Rico - statoxic.12C.oxic.44.000.082 (v2)... | ecosystem: Environmental > Terrestrial > Soil... | reverse complement strand
CGGGGTCGTTGTGAACCATCTGGCGAAGCTCGTCGAGCTCCCGCATCTCCTGCCGGAATGTGCGCTCCCGGTCGGGGGGATTTGCTGACGCGTCACCCGGCCCCGCCGGACGCGGCACCGTCGGACGCGGCACCGTCGGACCATAGCGGTTGTTGCCGGTATTGACGTTGTCCCATACCGTGCCATCCGCGCCCCGGCCGCCGTCCCGCACGTCACCGCTGGGGTTTCGCGGGTCCCGCCCACTCTCGGCCACAGTTCCGTTGTCTCCACCCCGCGCCCGCGACATCGCTTGGAGTTGGCTGCGAAGACGTTCCACGCGATCGAGCGCCGCGGTTTCGTCACCGGGTTCCCGGCCGTGCTCGCCCGGTTTCTCCTGGCCCATTCCCTTCTGTGCCTCTTGGAGTTGCTGGTTCAGCTTTTCGAAGCCCTGGGCGATTTCACTTTCCGTACCGTTTGCATTGGGGTTGATTCCGCGTCGCAACCAGTCGGCGGTGCGTTGCACGTGATTATCGAGATCGGACTCATCCATTTCCGACAACGCCTGCCGGAGCTTCTGTGCGGCTCCGGGCTGGTTCGGGGCCATCTCCCGCGCGGCGTCGCGCATGTTTTTTTCAAGGTTGGATAGGTCGTTGGAAAGTTGCTGCCGCTCCTCGGCCAACCGGTCGCGTTCGCGCAACCGCGCCATGGTGCTGTCAAGATTCTTCCCGTCCGCGGGAACCACCGGTTCGCGAGCGAATTTGTTGATGCGGTCGGCCTCGGCGTGCTCCTCGCGCGACAAGCGGTCCGCTTCGCGCGCAAGGGCGTCCATCTTTCCCGAGGCCATCTGCTGCTGCGTGCCGGCAAGCAGCTTGGACGCTTGCTGCAACTGTTCGGAGGCCCGTTGCGCCGCTCGGCTGTCCTTTTGCGTTCCACCTGCGCTCTTCATGGCGTCGGTGGCTTGCTGCAAACGCTTGAGCGCCTGCTCCACCCGCTGCTCTCCGAATTCGCTTCCTTGGGCGCGGGAGGCTGGGCTTCGAGCGGACTCGCCGGACGATGACCGCGAGCCGTTCCGAGCGGAATCCCGCGCGGCGGAAGCCGCGCCGTTCTGGCCTTGCTGCCCGTTCGGCGCCAACTGCTCCATCTGCCGCTCGAGTTCTTCTGCTTCGCGCCGCAGCATCTCCTGCTGCCAGCGTTCCTCGAAGGTTTGTTGCGGATTGTGCTGCTGGTTCGCCAACTCTTGCTGACGCTTCGCGAGCGCATCGAGTTTGGCGAGCGCGTCCTCGACATCCTTGGCGCGCTGCTCCGCAGGCGATACTTTTTGCGCCGTCTCGTACTGGTTTTTCTCGGTATCGAGTTCGAGGTCGAAGAGGCTCGCCAAGTCGCGGCCGGCATTGCCACCTCCTGCACCCCCACCCCCGGCTTGGCCGAAAGCCACTTGGATCTTCCGGAAGGTGGCCTCCGCTCGCAGCAGAGCTTGTAGCGCCTTCTGCTCCAATGGAATGGCCTCTTTCCACTGCATGCTCTTGAGCTTGTCCGCCGAGGGAGCCATGGCCGCGGCTGCGGCTTCGATGTCTTTGTCAAAATCGGTGAACTCCTCATTGGCCTCGGAAAGATCTCGACTGTTCATGCGTACCGACAGCGCCATCACCTGATCGCGAAGCTTCCGTTGTGCATCGGAAAGGAACTGCCCCGCCGCAGCGGCGTCCTTCGGGGTCGCGGTCTTGTCGTTCTGCTGCTTCCATGTCGCAGAAATCAGCTCCTTTTCGCGCTTCGAAATTTCTGTTTGATTATTGGCGCCGGCTCCGCCACCGCCGCCTCCGCCACTCTGCTGCGATTGCGAAAACTCGCGCTCGAAAGGATCAACCTGAATGAAGGTAATGTCCGTGCGCGCTTCGCTGTGACCGTCCCTGGCCGTCGCATACAGGCTCACCAGGTCGCCGGGCAGCATCTTGAAATCCTCGAGCGGCAAGGTGTACGAGCCAGTGCTGCTTTTCGGTCCGGGCCCCTCGAGCAGGCTCACATCCCGGGTCGGCCCGCCATTCACCGAATAGTGCAAATGGAGCTCCTGGAGGCCGAAGGGATCCTGCGCCTTTACGCCAACGGTGACCTCCTCGATGGGGCTCGCACGGTAGTCGCCTCCCGGACGCTCGATGGCCACCTCGGGCGGCTCGGCCTTTTCGCTCGCGATGAAATAGTCCTCGGAGAGCCGAACCAGCTGGCCCGCGTCCACCTGGGCGACGTGATAGGCGCCGTCTTGATCCAAATGAATGGACCCTCGGTATCGGTTCCCCGGCCCTGCCGCAAGCGGAATGGTTTGGCCGCTATCGAGCACGAGTTGGCCGGTCGTCAACGGGCGATCCATTTCCAGTTCCAGCACCGCTTCGGTTCCTTCGATCGCCCGTAGATCACCGGAGTGTTCCTCGGTCACCGCCTTCATCCCGGTCCAGGCCGGATAGTGGTAAGTAACGTGGATCTCCTTCACCGACGGCAAGTCCACGACCAGCACTTGGTAGTGCGGAGAGACGAGCGGTCCGGCAGCCACGTAGTACTCGACATTTTCCGGGAGCCCGGCAAAAACGAATTGATAGCTCGCTCCGGCACCCGGACTCGGCCCATCCTGCATGGTCACCGGCTCCCACCCGCTGGCGCTCTGGTAATGCGCGAACAGCTGCGCTCTGCCGGGCTCCATGCCGCTCACGTGCGCGGTGATCAGTTGATCGCTGTTTCGCCGCACCGTCACGTTTCCCGGTGTGACGGAAATGGCGTAGAGCGGAGGGGTGTTCGTCGACGTCCAGATCAACGAAGCGCCGTAGCCGAGAAAACCCGGCCGGGCAGCAATCAACCACACCAGCACCCCGAGACAGGCGATCCCCGCGCCGCCAAGCGCAAACAGCCGCTGGTCCGGAAGGAGCGAGGAGGGATCGATCGTCCGCGTGCGCTGCAACGTATCCGCTGCCAGCAATTCGAGAAACGCATCGCCCGTGTCCGCATGCTCCTCGAAGGTCCGGAGCCTCTCGTCGAGAGCAGGGTTTCGGGCTTCCGCGTTGCCGACCGCCCACGCCCGCGTTGCGCGCACCAGTGGCAAAGCCATGCCAAACAAAGCCGCCGCCGCCAGTGCCGCGAACATCACCACACGCGCCCCGGTCACACCACGCGCGGGAAAAGCAAAACGGTTCAAAATCAATACCAGAACGAGGGTTACGCCGAGCGCCGTTCCGGTCAGAACGAGAGCGCCCCGCAGCCAGGCTCCGAGCCGCAGCCTCTCGTGCAACTCTCTGATATAGGTATTGAGCTCGCTGCGGTTCGTCATACTTCCTCGCGCTCGGTCCCCAGGTAGCCCGAGGAGAGCGAGGTCTCGAGAAGGGCCACCAGCAATGCCAGCAGCATAACGTACCACCACAAACTGAGGGGACGGTATTTCACGGTATTCGGGACGGCACCGGCCGTTTCGGCCGCTGGGCTTCCGACGCCACCGCTCCAGAGTTGGCCGAGATCCTTGGCCATCGGCTCGAGATCCGACTCGCGCCGGTCGGGATTTACGCCGATGACCGTGTCGCGCCCGTTCGCGAAGCGAATCTGATAAAAGCCCGCACGTTCGAGACGCAGGGACTGGGCGGTGCGCGCCTCACGGAGCGAAAGCGGCCGGCGGCCATCGGGATCGATGACTTCGATACTCGCGATCGCGCCACTAGGTTGGACCGAGCGCAGTGGCACAAACGAATCCACCAGCCGCGCTCCGCCGAGCCGCTCGCTGCCCGCGAGATAACGTGCCGCACCGTCGACGAACGCTACAAAGACCGGATGCAAGGGCAGGTCGTTGGTCAGGTTCTCGAGTCCCGAAGCGAGCAACACCACGTGGCCTTCCCCCAATTGCCGATCGAGCACCAGGGGAGTGCCGTCGGCGAGACGCGCCGCCACGCGGGCTGGCCCCGGGTCCGGCACCGTCGCATAGAAAACCTTCACTTCTCCCCAGCCGCCGTTGTCGTGCCCGGGCTGGGCCTGCTCGAGCGCGGGATAGCTGAAGTCCACCTGCCCGACGGTTGCTGCACCGCCAGCCCGCACATAGTCGTGTGCGTCCTTAACGCCGCCATCCCACAGCGGAATGCGCGGGCGGTGCGCCGCCGCCGTGCCAAGAGCAATCAGCACGTTCCCTCCCTTGGCAACGTATCGCTCGAGGGCGTGCTCAAAAATCGACGGCAGCGAGACGGCGTCGGAAAGCACGACAAAGGCGAACTTTGCGGGGTCGAGGTCGCTGGCCTCCTCCGCGCCGACCGATTGCAGGGCGAACGATCCGGGCGTCGCGGCTTCGAGTGCGGATCGGAAGTAAAGCGAGGAACGCATCTCGCCGGCGTTATGCACAAACAGGACCCGTTCGGGGTCGGAGCGCCGCACGGCAAATACGCTCCGATCATCGGCCGCGAAGGAGTCTCCGCCTTCCAGGCGCAGTTCACAACGGTGAAAGCCATATCCAACCGCCAGAGGTCGAAACTCCACGGTTGCGCGCCCGCCGGCCGGTACGTCCACCTTGCGCGTCGCGGTGACCTTGCCGTCTACAACCAGCGCTACCGTCTTGGTGGCCGCCGGCGTGCCGAAGCCCGCCACGACCGCCTCCACGCGCGACCGCCGCGGGTCTTTCGGATCCGACAGCACGGACGGCGCGTCCACGCTCTCCACGGTCCAATTCGGCGGCGCCGCGCCCGCAGCAATGGGGTGCAGCTGCAACGCTACGTTGCCGGGCAGAAGCATGTCGGCAAAATTCGCGGGCACGGCGGTCCGTTGCATATCGCTGAACAGGTCGAGTTCCATGGGACCCTCGACGGTCTCGGCCATGGCGCGGATCACGCGGCCGAGTTCGCCGAAGCTAGCGTGCCCATCGCCCGGCTCGACGCCCTCGAGCGCGGCTTGGAGTTGCGCTCGATCGGTCATGGGCGGTGTCAAGATTCGAACTTGCCCGCCGAGCGCCAGGATTTGTGCCCGCTGTCCGGGGAGCTTCGCCCGAAGCAGAGCCAGTGCTTGCCCCTTGGCGTCGGCAAAGCGCGTACCGGCGCGCATGCTGAAGGAGTTATCCAGCACCACCAGCAGCAGGCGGCCGTTTTTGTCCGCGGCCGCCCGCCTCAGGTACGGGTTCGCAAAGGCCAGCACGACCAACAGCAGCAACGCCGAGCGCAGCACAAACAACAGCCGATAACGCAGCCGCCGGTGCCGAGTGGAGCTCTGCGTTCCGCGTTCGAAGAACATCAGAGAACCGACCGGGCGCGGGGTGGCGGTATGCCGCCGCAGCAGATGTACAAAAACCGGCACGCCGAGGGCCGCGAGTCCGCCGAGAAACCATGGCGCAAGGAAGCCCATCAGTTCCCGGCCTTCCGCAGCGAAAGATATTCGCGAAGCGCGGCATCGAGCGGCTGGCTGGTGACCAGCAACTGATAGTCGATCCCGGCCGCGCGGGCGCGCGAGCGTAGCTCTTCGATGTGCCGATCCACCTTGGCGCGATAGGTGGTCTTGGCATATTCGGGGATCACCTCGATCCTGCGCTCGGTTTCCAGGTCGACCAGAATTGCCGAGCCCGCGAGCGCCGGCCGGATCTCCTCGGGATCGAGCACATGAAACAAGATGACTTCATTGCCGCGGTAACGGAGCGGCGCGACATGGTCGACGATCGTTTGCGGCTGTTCGTAGAAGTCCGAAATGACCAACACCATCCCGCGGCGGTGCAAGAAATTCTCGAAATGCGTGAGGGGCTTCGAAAAATCCGTTTGCGCGCGGGCCTCAGCGCGCTCCAGGCCTGAAAAAAGCCGGGAAAGCTGCCCCGGCCGCGTGGACGGCCGGATATACTCCCGCACCTGGTCATCAAAAACGATCAATCCCGCGGCATCCCGTTGGTTGCGGATGGCCAAATAGAAAAGCGAGGCGGCGATGTAGCGCGCATAGTCCATCTTCGTCGGTGGCCCGGAGGTATATTGCATGGAATTGCTGGCATCGAGCAGGATGGTCAGTTGCGTGTTGGTCTCGCCGCGGTAGCGCTTCAAATAGCAGCGTTCGGTGCGCGCATAGAGGTTCCAGTCCACGTGCCGCAGATCGTCGCCCGGGGTATAAGCGCGATACTCGGTGAACTCCTGGCTAAAGCCAAAGTCCGTCGAGCGGTGCAATCCCGCCACAAAACTGTCCACCACCGTTTTTGCCAGCAAATCGAGGGAGGAGATGCCGGCGAGCACTCGGGGATCGAGGAAACGGTCCATCAGGGCTCCTTTGGCCGGGGCACCTCAGCGATTAATTTCCTCAAAATCTCGTCGGCGTCCACGCGGTCGGATTCCGCATGGAAGTTCAGCAGAATGCGGTGCCGCAATACCGGCACGACCACCGAAGTGATGTCCTCGTAGGTTACATGGTAGCGCTTGTGCGACAGCGCCCGGGCTTTGGCGGCCAACACAATGAACTGCGCCGCGCGCACGCTGGCCCCATAGTTGACGTACTTCCGCACCTGCTCTCGGGCGCTTTCGCTTTTCGGCCGCGTAGCGCGCACCAGGGTAATCACGTAGCGCGAAAGCGCCTCGGCGATCGGCACCATGCGCACCAGTTGCTGGAAATCAAGCAACTCCTCGGCGGAGGTTACCGGCGTGACCTTGGCCACCCGGGTGGCCGTGGTGCGGTCGATCACTTTGAGTTCGTCCGAGGCGTTCAAGTCCTCGAGCACCGCGTTGAACAGGAAGCGGTCCAGTTGCGCTTCGGGCAACGGATAGGTTCCTTCGAGTTCAATCGGATTCTGCGTGGCCAACACAAAAAACGGCGAAGGAAGTTGATATACGTGCCCGCGCACGGTACACGAGTGCTCTTGCATGGCTTCGAGCAAAGCGGACTGCGTTTTGGGCGGCGTGCGGTTGATCTCGTCGGCCAGCAGAATGTTGCCGAAGATCGGCCCCTCCACGAAGGTCCACTTGCGATGGCCGGTGGCCAAGTCTTCTTCAATGATGTCCGTGCCGGTGATGTCCGAGGGCATCAGGTCCGGGGTGAACTGGATGCGCCGGAAGACTAAGCCGAGGGCCTCGGCTATGGTGCGCACCATGAGCGTTTTCGCGGTGCCGGGCATGCCGGTCATCAGGCAATGGCCGCCCACAAAGATGGCGAACAGGATCTGGTCGAGCACCTCCTCCTGGCCCACGATGACTTCGCGGACCTGTCGGAGGATTTCATCGCGCGTTGCGTGAAACCGCTCGATGCGCTGCTGAAGGTTTGCTGCGTCTCGGTCCAATCTAGGTAGAGCCACCATCGGTTCCCTTCCCGTTCAATTCGATTTTGCTGGAGATCGTTGCAACTCGAGCAGCAGTTTCTGCGCCGGTCGGTACCCGGGCGCCGTTTCGAGCGCTGCCAACACGCTTTCTTGCGCTTTCGCTCTCTGTCCCGCCGCAAAGTAGGCCTGCGCCAGGTTGTATTCGGCAGCGGCCTTGTCCACGGGATTCGAAGCAACCGCCGCGGTGTATTCGCCGATCGCGCCCTGGTAGTTTTTCCCGGCATACCACAAATCGCCGAGCCAGTGATGCAACTTCTCGTCCTTGACCGGGTAGATGTAGTTCAGCCGGGCGAGCGTGGCGGCGGCTTCGGCCGGTTTCCCGCGAGCTTCCTCGAGCTCCGCGAGCCGCTTCAACACCTCCGGCATTTGGCCGCCTTGGTGTTCGTAGGCGGTGAGAATTGCCGCTTCCGCCTGGGCGTCGCCGCGGGCCTTCCCGGCGTCCGCCAGCAGTTGGTAGACATTGCCCTCGTCCACATACTCCGGGTACATGGCGAGCGCCACGGGCCCTTCGTCGAGCACGAGGTCATAGTGCTTCTGCTCACCCGCCCGATTGAGCGCCTTCAGCCTTTCCCGCCATGCGTTGAAGTGCTCTGCCTCCCTCCCATACTTTTCCGTGATCCATGCGAGATACTGCGCGTCGAATTCCTCCGCGAGAACACCAAAGTTCCCTTCGACCACTTCCCGGGTGCTCTCGAGCTTCCGAAACGAGTCGACCATCGCGAGCAGCTTTTCTTCGCCCCAATGAGTGGCCACAAAATCACAAATGCTCCCGGCTTCAAAATAGGACACCAGCACCTCGGTCGGATACTCCGGATACACAAAACCTCGATCGAGCTTGGTCACCGGTAGGAGCTTCTTGTCGCGTATGGCCACCAGCACTTCCGGGGTTACCCGGTTACTCCACTCCGGAGAACGCGCACCTTCCTCATGTACTGCCAGCCCTTCCGTGAACCATCGCGGAACACGATGATTCGTGGCGGTTAGAATGAACACGTGGCTCATCTCGTGCCACAGCGTCGCGCCCCAGTTAAAGTCACCAGGCTTGCGTGCCGAGGGACTGTCCATGGCCACCACTTCGCCGAAGGTCACCCCGAGCGCGCCGAGTCCCGGCATTCCCGTGGTGCGCACCGCAAAATCTTCATGGTTCGGATAGACTTCCACCTGGACCGGAGCCGGGAGTTCGAAGTGGTACTTCTCTCCGTAAGTCCGAAGAATGGTGTGCAGTTCTGCTTGTAGGTACGGCCGGAGCAGCGCCGCCTCCGATTTGTCGAGTTTCAAGATCGTTCGATCATCGCGAAACGTGGCGAAGTGTTTGTAGCTGTCGAGCAATCGCAAACTGTTCACCGTTGCGGCGTTCCGGTAGCCGTTGTTGTAGGCGAGCTCCAGCTCTTCGAAGGGCTCGTCTTCCCTGCCGAGGCGCATGAGGGCGATCCCGAGCGACGAATGCGCCGACCACAACCGGGGACTCGCGTCGATCGCTTTGCGGTAATAGCGAACGGCGTCCTCAAAACGGTAGTGCAACTCAAGCTGCCGCGCTACGTGCGCGTACCCTCCTCCGTAAGCCGCATTGATCGCTTTGATTTTGACAAACCATGCGTCGGGCGAGCGGTCGGCGAGGAGCTCGATGGCCGCGTGGGTCCCGAGCGCATCGAGCGCATCGTGCTCGAGAGCGATGGCCTTGTCGGCTTCAGACCGGGCGGTTTCCGGATCGTCGTTCGCCAGCGCCAAATCGGCCAAAAGCTCATGGGCCGCAGCAAGCTCGGGATCGAGCTCGACCGTTTTCACCAGATACTCCTTGGCTTTGCCGTCAAAACCTTCCGCAGAAACCGTGGCGAGCCCGAAATAGGCTCCGGCATTCCCCGGGTCCAGGGCTAAGGCCTCGCGGAACAGATCCCCCGCCTCCCGATCGTTGAAACGCTCGTGCAACAACAGGCCCCAGCGCACTTTGTAGAGCGGCGGGCTCTTGGCGGGCTCGGTGGCCAGACGGAACTCTCGGTTGGCCTGGTCCCATTGCTCGAGTCCCCAGAAGCCCTCCGCGCGAAGGTAGGCTTCACCGCTTCGCGTCAGCGCTTCGAAGCACACGCGCGCCTCCGCGTGATGCCCGTGTTTGGCATGCGCCCAGCAATCCGCGGGCGGAGCCGCATGGCCCGACACCGCACCCGCAAGCCAGAGCCCCGCAATGGCCGCTAGCCGTCTCACCGATCCAGCTCCTCGTCGACCTTGGCCAGTTCCACGAGCGCTTCCGTCAACTGCTTTTTGTAATCCTCCGGGTCCATGGCCGCTTTCCGGTACTTCAGGGTGTCGATCTTCTGCTCCAATTGATCCTTCTCGTCGAGCAGCGCGCGTTTTCGAGGATCGCTCGCAGCCTGCTGGCTCGTGCCGAGCCGCCGCAGCGTAAAACTCGCGAGCAAGATACCTTGTCCGTTTCCCGCTTGGCGCACCGCCTCGCCCGTTCCGGTGTCGTTGAACACCGCATGCTCGGTCGCCAGACGCTTCTCGGAATCGTAAAACGCCGCGGTCTTCTTACTGGCATAGGTAAAGGCTTCCATGGCGCTGACCGAGTCGCTCTTGTCGGTGTCCGCCGCAGGATCCTCGAGTGCCTCGACCCAGTAGCGCGCAAAGACCGTCGCATTCTTCTCGGTGCCCGATTTCGTCGCGGCAACGACCGCCCGGCCGGGCCGCAAGAGGAACGGCAGCGCGCCTCCGCTGGCGCTGGTGGTGTCCACGACGAGCTGCTTGCGCGCGGCGACGCGGTCGCACATCCGGGCGATCTGCGCCGCCGTCAGATCCGGTCCCACCAGGTTGAACTTGTACTCGACGCCGTCGAAAGAGCCGTGTCCGATCAAAATCAGCGTGAAGTCGTCGTCGGCTTGGGCATCGCGCGCTACCATTCCGAGGGTCTCCGCGAATTGTGCCGCGGTCGCCCCGGGCCCCGCCAACGTGTAAACGTGCGCTTGGGGATCCGCGGTGCGGAAAATTCTGTCGAGTTCCTTGGCAGCGGCGGTGAAGCGCTGCTCGTAGTCCGGCTCGCCGCCGAGGCCTGCGACGACCACATAGAAGCTCGCCGCCCGCGCCGGCATGGCCAGTAGAGCGACCATCACGACGAGCAGGAGGCCCTTCATATCACGCCCCACTTCCGCCGCAGCAGCCACTCCGCGGACGGCAAACCCACGAGCAGCAGGAAAACCACCGGCAGGTCCCACAATTCCTTGGTGCTGCGGACGGAAATACCCGCTTCGGAGTAGGAGATGTCCCTCGGCAGGTCCGCGAGTTCGGAAGCTTTCCAGTAACGACCGCCGGTGTCCGCGGCAAGTTGCTCGAGCAGGTGGCGGTTCTGCTCGGTGTGGAAGTTCTCCGCGACACCGTCCTGCCGTTCGAACGTCAGGACGTCACGACCGAGTTCTTCGGGCTGGCTGCCGGAGGTCTCGGCGGTAACCTCCGCCAGATACGAACCGGCTTTTTCCGCAGTCCACTCCGTTTGATAACGCCCCGGCGCATCTCCTTGCGGGCTTAGCTCAACCGTGGCGTTCACCCCGTCCGGTCCCACAATATGCGCGGCGACGTGCGCGTTCGACGCCTCGTGAAATTGTTTGTCGCGCACTTCGGCAGACAAATGCACCCCGCCCTCATCGAGCAGCAATCGTACCGGCATGGAGGCGACAACCGGACCGGGTGTTTCGGCCACCAGCCAGCGCAAAAGCTGTTGCCAGAAAAGATCGTGCGACGGATCACCAAGCGCTTCGCTCATCTGCCAGCGCCAAGTCCCCCCGGTGGCCAGGATGGCGGTGCGGCCGTGACCGTAGTTCTCGGTCACGAGCAGCGGCAACTTGCGGCGGCCCGCGTGCATATCCGCGAGCACGATGGCGCCCGGTTTGGGGGCGCCGGCATCCTCATAGTCGGCGAGATACGCCAGCTTCTTCCACCTCGCGGCATTCTTCTCCGGCTCATCGACGAGCTTCGTGATCGGCGAGTCCATACCCTCGGCAGTCAGCTCCACAGTAGCCGCATTCCGATGGAAATTGTGATTCCCTGCCGGCAGTACCGTAGGCAGCACTTCGTTCAAGCTCGATGCTCCCCAACCTCCGTCTCCGAGCGAAGACCGTCCGCCAAGAAAGAGCATGCCCCCGCCGCGCCGGTCGACATATTCGCGCAGCAATTCCTGCTCGAGCGGGGTGAAGTAATCGGCGGCAACCGAGCCGATAATGATCCCCGAATAACCAAACAGGTCTTCCGGCCGTACCGGAAAGCCATCGGCGAGCTCGCTCGGATCGCTGATGCCCTGCCGGTAAATCTTGTTTTCACTGGTGCGCAACATCGATACCAGTTGGACCGTCGCATCGCTGTCTTCCGCCCGCCGGATGAATTTGTATTCCCAGCGCGGTTCGCCCTCGACATACAGAACCCGGCGTTTCCGGTCGGTCACAAAGATCGGCCGGGTCAGCCGGTTGTTCCGCAGGTTCTCCTCCGCTTCGAGCGGCTCCACACCAAAGGTAAGACTCTTCGCGCCCGCTGCGCCCGTCGGAAAGAAAACGGTTTCGGTCTGCAGGCGCCCATCGCTCCCGAGCGTGATTTCGCGTTCCCCGACGATTTTGTCCCCGTCGCGCACCATCAGTTTCGCCGTGGCGCCCGCATAACCCCACGCGGTCAGGCTGACGACTGCCGAAACACGACTGTTCGCAACAGCGCTCGCGGCCAGGCTGACATCCTCCATCTCGACATCGTGCCCGCTCCGTTCTTTGCCAAAACCCACGGTGTGCACCGGCAACCGGCGGTTCCGCAACGCCTCGAGCGCTTCCGGCGCAATCCCGGAACCTCCCGCACCCGCGGTATTCTGCCCGCCGTCGCTCAGCAAAAGAACCGCGCCGACGGGCAGGTCTTCGGTGTCCCGCACCAGTTGCTGCAAGCCTTCGCCAAGGCGCGTCGCGGGCTCCACCGGAGCAATCCCGCCCGGCCCCGCGACGCGCGTCAATCTGCTTCCGACCCGGTAGACGCGGGGCTCGAAGCGCTGCTCTAAACCACGCAAAACTCCGCCCTCGAGCGCTCCCACCGCCGCGGCCTCGCGCGTCCGTCCGTCGCTATCGGCGATGGCCATGCTGCGCGAGTCGTCCACGACAACCGCGATGATGTTTTGTCCCGAGCTGAGTTCCGCAATGACCATCGCCGGCTGCCACAGGAGCAACAGGACGAGCGCGACAAATGCGGACTGCAGAGCCCAGATGGCCCAAGCTCGCCAGTTTCGTAGCTCCGGTACCGCATCGCCGAGCCTCGAACGCAACAACCAGGCCAGTCCCGACGCCGCGAGGACCATGGACAGAACCAGCAGCCATCGAGGCCAAGCACCGAGAAGCACAAACCGCCCCTTCGAGAAGACCGCTTCCGGATATTTGAACAAAAGCTGAAACATCCGCCCTTCCTGAACACGCCCACGCCGCTGGCACCGATTTAGTGCGTCATCCCATACAGGATATAGTCGAGCCCCACGCGAAAGGCCATCGAAGCGAAGGTCTCCGGATAGTTCGGATCGTCGGCCCATTCCCAGGCGTCTCCGAGGTGCATGTTGTGGCAGATGGCGACAATGATGCGCCCCTGGTCGTCGCGGATGGCGCGCCACTTCGGCTCGTAGCCATCCTTCTCATAGGTCCGGCCGGTCCAGACATACTGTTCTCCGGGTATCTGCATCTTGTCGTCGATGTCATAGAGCGTATGGAAGATCTCATCGCCGCTTCCGAGGTCCTCAACCGGCCGGTCCGGCAACACCTGCCGCATGCCGTTCATGAAGTTCTCCCAATCCTCCGTGCCGTGAAAGTCGTCCACCATCAAAAAGCCGCCCTTCATCAGGTACTCGCGCAGTCGTTTGGCTTCCGCGTCCGTGAACGACCAGCTCTCCACCTGCACCGCGTAAATCCACGGATAATTGAAAATCTCGTCGGAATCGAGGGTAACCACTTGCTCGGTGGGCCGGCCGTCGATGCGCGTCAGCCGGTGCATGGCAATGAGGAACTGCCGGTCGGCCTTCGGATAGTCGCGGGACCAGGTATGCCACCCACGACGGCCATACCCGCTATAGGTCGCCATGGTGGCCATGTTGGTCGAGTAGGCCAGACGCGACCAGTAGAACTCCGCCTTTACGTTCGTCGGAGAATCGTCGTTGCCGAAACCAAAATCGCCCGTGCGCTGGGCCCACACCATCGCCGACGAGGCCGCGGCCGCCACAGTCAGGAGCGCCATGAGCGAAAACTTCATACCGGGAAGCTCCGCGGAGGGGAGTTCGCGCGAGAATCATTTAGACG
>Ga0306922_10004234_pt1 | contig 13562 bp, 12 predicted proteins | sample sta12Cox44000082_FD_203758 | JGI IMG/M metagenome (GOLD analysis project Ga0306922, IMG submission 203758) | Lab enrichment of tropical soil microbial communities from Luquillo Experimental Forest, Puerto Rico - statoxic.12C.oxic.44.000.082 (v2)... | ecosystem: Environmental > Terrestrial >... | reverse complement strand
GTATTACCCGCAGCCCACGGCCACCCTCGATGAGGCTCAGGTGGCGAAGATGGACCACGTGTGCCGCAAGCTTCGCCTCAAGCCGGGCGAGAGCGTGGTCGAGGCCGGCTGCGGCTGGGGGATGCTGGCGATGCACATGGCGCGCCGCTACGGGGTGCGCGTGCGCGCGTTCAACATCTCGCATGAGCAGATCCTGTGGGCGCGCGAGCGGGCCGCGCGCGAGGGGCTCGCCGATCGCATCGAGTACATCGAGGACGACTACCGCAACATCAGCGGCCAATACGATGCCTTCGTGTCGGTGGGCATGCTCGAGCACGTCGGGCTGAAGAACTACCCGATGCTCGGCGGGATCGCGAGCCGCTGCCTCGGGGGGCGCGGGCGGGGGCTGATACATTCGATCGGGCGCAATCGCCCGGCACCGCTGCAGCCCTGGATCGAGAAGCGCATCTTTCCCGGCGGCTACCCGCCATCACCGAGCGAGATGGCGCGCATCTTCGAGCCCTGGGACCTGTCGATCCTCGATATGGAGAACCTGCGGCTGCATTACGCGCAGACCTTGCGTCACTGGCTCGATCTTTTCGAGGGCGCGAGCGAGCGGGTACGCGCGATGTTCGATGAGAGGTTCGTGCGGATGTGGCGGCTGTATCTCGCCGGCTCGGTCGCCGCTTTCACCACCGGGTCGCTGCAGCTGTTCCAGGTGGTGTTTGCGCCCGGCGAGAGCAACGACATCCCCTGGACACGCGCGCACCTGTACACGAGCTGAAGCGATCTCATGCGCAGCTGTGACGTACTCATCGTCGGCGGCGGCCCGGCGGGCTCGACCGCTGCCTGGCAGCTGCGCCACGCGGGCGCCGATGTGCTGGTGCTCGATCGCGAGCGCTTCCCGCGGCTGAAGCTGTGCGCCGGCTGGATCACACCCGAGGTGGTGCGCGATCTCGGCATGGAGGTCGCGAGCTACCCGCATCGCCTGCTCACCTTCCCACGATTGCGCGTGCACGTGGGAAGGCTCCACCTCCCCGTGCCCTGCGTACAGCACTCGATCCGCCGCTTCGAGTTCGACGCCTGGCTGCTCGAGCGCTCGGGCGCCCCCGTCGTGCAGCACAACGTGCGACACATCCGCGCGCAGGAGGGCGGGTACGTCATCGATGAGGCCTTCCGCTGCCGCTATCTCATCGGCGCCGGCGGCACGCGCTGCCCGGTGTACCGCGAGCTGTTCCGCGAGCTCAACCCGCGCGCGGCGGAACTGCAGATCGTGACGCTCGAGCACGAGATCGCATACGACTGGACCGACGGCGACTGTCACCTGTGGTTCTTCGAACAGGGGCTGCCGGGCTATTCCTGGTACGTGCCCAAGGAGCGCGGCTGGCTGAACGTGGGAGTCGGCGCCATTGCCGAGCGCCTCAAGGCCCGGGGCCAGGATATCCGTGCGCACTGGGCACATCTCGCGGCGACGCTCGACCGCGCGCTCGCTCCGGGCGCGGAATACGACCCCGGCGGCTTCAGCTATTACCTCCGCGGCAAGGTCGAGATCGTGCGCCGCGACAACGCCTTCATCACCGGCGATGCGGCCGGGCTCGCCTCGCGCGATCTCGGCGAGGGCATCGGACCCGCGGTCCGCAGCGGGCTGCGCGCGGCGCGCGCGATCCTCGGTCACGAGCCCTACCAGCTCGAGGATGTGACGGGCTTGAGCGTCGGCAGCATCGCACGCAGTATGCTCGGGCGGTTCGCGCCTGCCGCGGTCGGCTCCGGCTGGCGGGCGCGCGCGGCGGGAGGGAGCGCACATGGCCTACGTCACGGTGATCAATGAGCACAAGCACGTCCAGCAGATCGTCACGGGGCACCACCACCTGACGGCGGATGAGGCCGTCACGGCCGGCGGCAGCGATGCCGGCTTCGCGCCGCGCGAGCTGCTGCTCGCGAGTCTCGGCGCCGACACCGCGATGGCGCTGCGCCGCCACGCGATGCAGAACGAGTGGGCGCTCGGCAAGATCACGGTGGGGCTGCGCTGGTCGCGCGATGCGGATGGCCGCGAGCACATCGAGCGGCGCGTATCTTTCAGCCGTTCCCTGACGGCAGCGCAGAAGGAGACTTTGCTGCAGATCGCCGGCAACAGCCCCATCAGCAGCCTGCTGCGCCCCGGGATCGCGATACAGTCGGCGTTGATGGACTGAGTTGGATCGCTCCAGATGGTGCAGCTCACCGCGACTCAGATCGAGCAATTCAACACCGACGGCTTCCTGATCCTCGATCACTTCCTGAGCGCAGAGGAAGTCGCAGCGGCGCGCGCGCGCTTCGAGCCATTGTTCCGCGGCGAATTCGAGACCGGCCTGTATCCGGATGAATGGAACTGGCGCGCCGGGCGCGACCTGCCCGACCGCACGCGCCAGATCTGCAACGGCTGGAAGTCCGACCGCACCATCGCGCGCATCGTACTCAAGGAGGAGATTGGCCGACTGTGCGCGACGCTCGCCGGCTGGCCGGGGGCCCGCATCGGCCAGGACAACGTGCTGTGGAAACCACCAGGGGCGAAAGCGCTCGGCTTCCATCAGGACGACAGCTACTGCAGCTGGGTGGTGCCTGCGGGCTTCCTCACCTGCTGGATGTCACTCGATGACACCGCAGCGGCCGGAGGCACCATCGAGTACGCGCGCGGCTCGCATCGCTGGGGGCGCTTTCCGCCGCTCGGGGAGTTTCACGCGCCCGAGGACTACCGCCTCGCCCTGCGCCAGGCCGCCGCCTCGCAGGGTCACCGCGTCGAGCTGGTTCCGGTCGAAGTTCCGGCCGGCGGCTGCGTGTTCCATGCCGGCGGCACCTGGCACGGCTCGGATGTCAACCGCGGACCGCAGCCGCGCCGTTCTCTGGTGAGCCACTGCCTGTCGTCGGCCGCGCAGTTCCATCCGACCGAGGTCAGTTACATCTATAGCCGCTATCGCCGCGTTGGCGACCTGACCATGGACGAGAGCTTCTTCCCGATCCTCTGGACGCAGGACCGCTACCGCACGCCCTTCCTCGAGAGCTACCTCGCTCCGCCGGGCGCCATCGAGCGTGCACTGTCATAGCCCTCCGGGCTCAGCCAACAGCCTGCAGGTCGCCCGCGACGGCCGCGCGGAAAATGCGCTCGAGCGCCTGGGCATCGACCGGTGTCGGATTGCCCGCCGCCGAAGGATCGCGGGCCGCCTGCTCGCCGATGACCGATGCCTTGCCGACATCGACGCCGATCTCGGCGAGTGAGTGCGGGATGCCGAGAGTCCGGCGGAGCTCGAGCACCCAGTCGAACAAGGAGTCGAAGCCCGGGTGGGCCAGCGCCAGCAGCCGTGCGATGAGCTCGCTCTTCGCGGCGATGACGGGGCGATTGTGCCGCATCACGTAGGGCAGGAGGACCGCGTTGGTGAGACCGTGATGGGTATCGAACCAGGAGCCGACCGGATGGGCAATTGCGTGCACGGCGCCGAGCCCCTTCTGAAACGCCGCGGCACCCATCGATGCGGCGGCGAGCATGTTGGCCCGCGCTTCGATGTCGCGCCCATCCGCACACGCCTGCGGCAGATACCGCGCGATCAGCCGCATCCCTTCCAGGGCGAGCCCGTCGGCAAATGGATGAAAGCCGCGGGCGCAGAACGCCTCGAAGCAATGCACGAAGGCGTCCATGCCGGTCGCAGCGGTAATGCCGCGCGGGAGACCGACGGTCAGCTCGGGATCGGAGATCACGATGGCGGGCATCATCTGGGGATGGAACAGGATCTTCTTCTCGTGGGTCTCCTCATTGAGTATCACCGCAGCGCGCCCGACTTCGGAGCCGGTACCGGCGGTGGTCGGCACCGCCACGACCGGTGCGATGCCGGCGGGATCAGCGCGCGTCCACCAGTCGTCCACGTCCTCGAAGTCCCATAGCGGCCGCTTCTGGCCCGACATGAACGCAACCGCCTTGCCGGTATCGAGTGCCGATCCGCCTCCGAAGGCGACTACGCCGTCGTGATGGCCCTGGTGATACGTCCTCAGGCCGTCGGCGACGTTGCTCGCGGTGGGGTTGCCCTTCACCTCGCCGAACAACGCGGCGTCCGGCAGCATCGACCGGGCACTCTGCAGCATCGGGTGCTGGACGAGCCCCCGGTCAGTGACAATGAGCGGGCGGCGGATGCGCAGCTGCGCGCACGCTTCCGCCAGCGCGGCGCTCCGGCCGGGTCCGGCCCAGATGCGAGTTGGATAGCTCCAGTTCCCGTGCAATGGCGTGCTCATAGCGTTGTCCGGAAGTGGAATGACTTGGGCCGCGTCAGGTGCTCGAAGCCCACGCGCGAGAGCGTGCAGCCGCGACCGGAATTCTTCACCCCGGTCCATGCGAGGGCCGGGTCGAGATAGTCGCAGCGGTTGAGGAACACGGTTCCCGTCTCGAGTTGGTCCCCGAGCGCCTCGGCGCGCGCCGGGTCCGCGGAATAAATGGCCGCACTCAGGCCGAATGGGCTGTCATTCATGAGCCGCACGGCCTCTTCGTCCGAAGCCACTCTCACGATACCCACCGCGGGGCCGAACGTCTCCTCGCGCATGATACGGTGGGAATGATCGACGTCGACGAGCACCCGGGGGGCAAGATAGGGCGTGCCAGAGCGCTCCATCGGGAAGCGTCCCAGGTCGATCAGCTGGCGCGCGCCACGCGCGAGCGCCTCATCGACCTGCGCCCGAACGGCATCGGCGGCTGCGGTTCGTACCACCGGACCGAGTGTGGTCTGCGCATCGAGCGGCGAGCCGAGCCGGTACTGGTGCGTCAGCTCGACCATCGCTTCCACGAAGCGCTCGAACAGCGGCGCAATGACGTAGATGCGCTTGATGCCGCAACAAGACTGCCCGGCGTTGTAGAACGCGCCATCGGTCAGCGACTCGACCGCGTGGGTCAAATCGGCGTCGGCACGCACGTACGCGGGATCCTTCCCACCGAGCTCGAGCCCCGAGGTCGCAAAGCCGGCGGCGGTGGCCGCGACCACCGCCCGGCCTCCGGCCACCGAGCCGGTGAAACACACTGCCGCGATGCGCGGATCGGCCATGAGACGCGCAGTGTCTGCGTGCGCGAGATGCAGGAACTGGAATACCCCATGCGGCAGACCGGCGGCGGCGAAAGCTGCGGCAAAACGCTCGGCGCACAGCGGTGTTTGATGAGAGTGTTTGAGCAGCACGCTGTTGCCGGCGATGAGCGCGGGCAGCACCGAGTTCACCGCCGTGAGGTAGGGGTAGTTCCAGGGAGCGAGCACCGCAACCACCCCGAGCGGTACGCGCTTGATCTGGCGGGCGAAGCCCGGCTTCGGTCCGGCTGCGATCGGCTGCAGCGCGGTCCCGGCGGCCTCGAGCATGTAGCGTGCGCGCTCTTCGAAGCCGCGGATCTCGCTCGGCGAGTGCCGCAGCGGACGGCCCATTTGCCAGGTGATCTCTTCCGCAATCGCCGCACCCTCGGCAACGAACGCCTGCACCGCGCGCCCGAGCACCTCGACCCGGCTGGCAAGCGGTACGCGCTGCCAGTCGGCCTGCGCGCGCTGCGCGGCATCGAGCGAAGCGTCGATCGCCGCCGGGGCAGCGAGCTCGCGCTCGACATAGCAGCGACCGTCGATCGGGCTGATTGTCCGCAGGCGTGGGGTCATGTTCTCGATGCAGGATACCGGAGCCCGCCGCCTCGCGCTTCGCCGGCGGCGTGCTAGCATGAATCGCCACCCGGCAGCGGCCGCAAAAAAAGAGACGACCCATGGCGCGCGATCCCAGGTACGACGTGCTCTTCGAAAGTGTCAGCATCGGGCCGAAGACTGCACGCAACCGCTTCTTCCAGACGGCACACTGCGCCGGCCCCGGCTCGGAGCGCCCCGGCGCTCAGGCGGCATTCCGTGGGATGAAGGCAGAGGGCGGCTGGGCGGTGGTGTTCACCGAGTACTGCTCCATTCACCCGGAATCGGACGAGTACCCCTACACCTCCGCGCGCATCTGGGACGAGGGCGATGTGCGCAATCTCGGACACCTGTGCGATGTGGCACATCGACACCGAAGCCTGGCGGGCGTGCAGCTGTGGTACAGCGGCGGCCACGCGCCCTGCCTCGAGTCGCGCGAGATCGGGCGCTCGCCGAGCCAGTTCCAGTCGAACATGTTCGCCACCCGCACGGTGTACGGGCAGCAGATGGACGAGGACGATATCAAGGCGGTCATCGACCTGTATGTGGAGGCAGGTCGACGCGCCGCGCAGGCCGGTTTCGATCTGCTCGAGGTCTCCGCGGGCGACGACACGGTGCCGATTCAGTTCCTCGAGCCGCGCTACAACCGGCGCACGGACAAGTACGGCGGCTCGCTCGCGAACCGCGCCCGCTTCATGCTCGAGGTGCTGATGGCGCTCAAGCGCGCTCACGGCGCGGGCTGCGCGATCACCGCGCGTTTCGAGATGGACACCTTGCACGGTCCCGAGGGGGTCGAAGCGAACGAGGATGGACTCAAGCTGCTCGAGCTCCTTCGCAAGGAGGGTGTGGTCGACCTCGTGGCGCTCAAGATCGGCGACTATGCGGAGTGGGGCGAGGACGCCGGCGCCTCGCGATTCCGCAAGGCTGGCTGGATGACGCCTTTCATCAGGCAGGGCAAGTCGGTGCTCGGACCCGCCATCCGGGTGGTAGGCAACGGCCGCTTCACGAGTCCCGACGACATGGTGAAGCTCGTGCGCTCGGAGGCGCTCGACTTCATCGGCGCGGCGCGCCCCTCGATCGCCGATCCATTCCTGCCCAGGAAGATCGAAGAAGGGCGGCTCGAGGATATTCGCGAGTGCATCGGTTGCAACATCTGCGTGTCGAAGTTCAATCAGGTCGGACAGATCATGTGCACCCAGAACCAGACCGTGGGCGAGGAGTACCGTCGCGGCTGGCATCCCGAGCGGTTCACGAAAGCGCAGCAGCCGTGCTCCGTGCTCGTCATCGGCGGCGGCCCGGCGGGGATGGAGTGCGCGCGGGTGCTGGGCGAGCGCGGCTACACCGTGCATCTGCGCGAGAGGGACTCCGAGCTCGGTGGCCATTGGAGGTGGGTCACGCGCCTTCCGCGGCTCAACGAATGGGATCGCGTCATTACCTATCGACAGGCGCAGCTCAAGAAACTCAAGAACGTGCAGGTGCATCTCGGTGTCGGCAGGATGAACGCGGATGACGCCCTCGCGTACGGCGCGGACCGGATCGTCATCGCCACGGGCTCTCATTGGTGCAGCGACGGCACGGGACCCGGGTGCGGTTCGATCCCGGGCGCAGACGCAGCGCTGCCGCACTGTCTGACGCCGGAGCAGATCATGAGCGGCAAACCGATGCCCGGCACGCGGGTCCTGGTGCTGGATGCCGAAGGCCACTTCGTCGGCATTGCGCTCGCCGAGATGCTGGCCGACCAGGGAAAGGATGTGACCTACGTATGCGATGCGTCGGAGATTGCCGAGTACGGCGTGTTCACGCTCGAGGCGGCCAATAACAAGCGGATGATGTTCGAGAAGAAGATCAGGAGCTACCGCAATCACTGGCTGGCGCACATCGCCCCGGGGAAGGTCTCCTTGACTTACCTGTACCGGTTCGGGCCCGACCTGCTGCCCCCGGAAGCCGGCAGGCTCCCGCGCCGCGACAATGGCGGCGACTTCGAGCTGCCAATCGATGCGGTGGTGCTGGTCACCTCCCGAGTGTCGGACGACGCGCTGTATCGCGAGCTCAAAGCCAGAAGGGACGAATGGGCCGCGAACGAGGTGCAGGAGGTCTTCCGGATCGGTGACTGCAAGGCACCGATGCAGGTCGGGCAGGCCATGTGGGACGGCCATCGCCTCGCGCGCGAATTCGACAGCCCGCATCCGGCGAAGCCGCTGCCGTGGATCCGCGAGCGACAGCTGTGGGGCAACGAGACGATACCCGCACTCGATGGGCGGGAGATAGGATGAACACTGGGACGATCATCGGTGACGCCCGGCCGGGAGTCGAGCTATGAGCTTCAGCGGCAAGGTGGTTCTGGTGACCGGCTCAACGACCGGCATCGGCGAAGCGTGCGCCAGAGTCTTCGCCGAGTCGGGCGCCGCGGTCATGGTCTGTGGCCGCAACGAGCAGCGCGGGCACAAGGTGCTCGAGGCGATCCGCTCGGCAGGCGGTCGCGCCGAATTCACCGCCGTCGATCTGCGCACGCCCGGCGTGTGCGACCGCCTGGTAGCGGAGACGGTTGCGCGTCTCGGCGGCCTTCACGTGCTCATCAACAACGCCGGGATCCTCTACAGCGCGACCGCGCTCGATACGACCGATGAGCAGTGGCTCGACACCATGGCGGTGAATGTAAATGCGCTCTTCTACATGAGCCGTGCCGCGGTTCGGCACATGAAGCAGCAGGGGCGGGGGGCGATCGTCAACATTGCCTCCGAGTGGGGTCTGAATGGCGAGCCGAACCACCTCGCCTACTGCGCGAGCAAGGGAGCAGTGGTGCAGATCACCCGCTGCATGGCGCTCGATCACGCCCGCGATGGTATTCGCGTGAACTCGGTCTGCCCGGGGGAGATTCACACGCAGATGGTGGACGACATCCTGGCCGCGAAGGGCGGGGATCTCGAGCAGAACCTGCGGCAGCTCGCGGCCGGTATCCCGCTGCGGCGTCTCGCCTCACCGACGGAAGTGGCCTGGTGTGTGCATTTTCTCGCCTCCGACCGCGCCAGCTACGTCACCGGCGCCAATCTCCCGGTGGATGGCGGCAACGATGCCACCGGCGGACCGTATCCGTAGCACGCGGCGTGTGGCAGAGTCGCGTCTCGTCAAATTCCAGCGGCTGGGGGGCACTTGAGCAGCACGGCGAATGACCTGCCAGCGGCGGGCACGGCGCAACCGAAGGCGTCCGGTCTCGAGCGCGGCATCGACTGGACGGGAGCCTTCTGGGTGGCGAGCGGTGTGCCGCCGCTCGTGCTGTTCTCCATCGGCGCGGTAGCGGCGACGGTCGGCCGGCCCTCGTGGGTCGTGTGGATGGTCTCGATCGGGCTCGGCTTCATCCAGTCGATGACCTACGCGGAGATTGCCGGACTCTTCCCTAACAAGGCCGGAGGCACCTCGGTGTACGGCGCGATCGCCTGGGTGCGATACAGCAAGCTCGTCGCGCCGGTGTCGGTCTGGTGCAACTGGTTTGCGTGGTCCCCGGTGCAAGCCATCGGCTCGGGGCTCGCGGCCGGTTATATCCTCAACGGGCTGTTTGCGCCGGATTCGGCCATCAACACCTGGCAATGGACGTTGCTGGACCTGAGTGGCCTGAAGAGCGGCCTGAGCCTCCGCATCAACTCCACCTTCATCCTCGGCACGGTGATCCTGCTCGCCGTGAAGGCGATCCAGGATGGCGGCATCCTGCGTTCGGCCAATACCACGAAGATCCTGGGGATCTCGGCCCTGATCCCTTTGATCCTGGTCGGCGTGATGCCGATCCTGACCGGCGACATGGTGCGGGCGAATTTCTTCCCACTCGTCCCGCTCGCGCACGACACCGCCGGTAACGTGGTGGACGGCACCTGGAATCGCGCCGGCTGGACGCTCATCGCCGGCGGCATGTTCCTCGCCGCCTGGTCCACCTACGGCTTTGAAACCGCGGTCTGCTACACGGGGGAATTCAAGAACCCCAAGACCGATACCTTCAAGGCCATCTTCTATTCGGGCCTGCTGTGCGTGCTGGTCTACACGCTGGTGCCGTTCGCGTTCCAGGGCTTCCTCGGCTTAGGGGAGCTCGTGAAGCCGGCGGTGGTCGATGCCCAAGGTGCCGTCGCCACTCCGGCCACCTACTCGGGAATGCTCGCACCCGACATCTACAGCGGCATGGGTGTGGCAGCGGTGATGGCGCGGATGGTGCACGCCGGCCGGCTGATCGGCGCTGTGCTCGTCATCATGCTGATCCTGTCGATCGTGCTCTCGATCATGACTTCCATGGCCGGCTCTTCCCGCACGCTCTATCAGTCGTCGGTGGACGGCTGGCTGCCCGGGTACCTCTCGAAGGTGAACGCGCATGGTGCGCCGACCAACGCCATGCTGACCAACCTCGGCTTCAACCTGTTGCTGCTCCTCATGTCGGACTACGTGTTCGTCCTCGGGGCGTCGAATGTCGGCTACCTGATGTTCAACTTCCTCAATCTGAATGCCGGCTGGATCCATCGCCTCGACCGGCCGCGCCAGGAGCGTCCGTGGCGGGCGCCCACGTGGCTCATCGTCGCCGGGGCGGTACTGTCGTTCGTCAACCTGACCTTCATGGGCATGGGAGCGGACGTCTACGGAGCCGGCACGCTCGAGACCGGGCTGCTGTTTGCCGCGCTGATCGTGCCAGTCTTCGTGTACCGGCACTACGTGCGCGACAAGGGCGTCTTCCCGGCCGCCATGTCAGAGGATCTGGAGCTCGGATCCGGAGAGCGAGTGATGAACCGCGCCGGAATCTGGCCGTACGTGACACTCCTGGTTGGTGCCCTGGTCGTGTACGTCAGCCACCGGCTCGCGGTCTACTGACACACGCGCAGCAGGAAGAGCGGCTGGGATGCCACGCCCGCCCGATAACGTCGTACTGAACCGGCAGGCTGCCGCAGCTCTGTGCCGAGAGTTCGTGGGCTGGCAGTGCCGTGTCCGGCAACTCTCGGCGCGTCAGGAAGGCGGCCGTCCCGCGGCGGGTATGCGACCGAGGGTGATGAGCGCGAGCGGCGAGGCGCTCTCCGCTGGGATTGTGACGCTCATCGTCGAAGCGGAGCCTGCGGAGAGCACCGAGCTCTTTCGCTACCAGTACCTGCGCACGCAGGATCCCAACGAGCGCTACGACAATATGCTCGAGATACTGCAGGGCAGCTATTTTCAGCAGCCGACGCGCTTCTCGGATCTCATGACCGCGCTCTTCGGCCCGGAATCGGCGCTCGCGGCGCAGCTGCTGCGCGAGGGACGCTGCGTGCTCGACTTCGAGCAGTACACGCAGGGCTACCGCATTCCCTGCGGGGTCGCGCGGCTTGCGGAGTCGCACCCTTTCCACCAGGCGACGCTCTGGCACAACCGCATGTTCAATCACCATCTGCCGGCTGCTGTGCAGATTCTGGCGTTCCGCCCGGACTGGCCGCACGCCTCGGCTTACCGCCGTGAAGAGGCCTAGGGCCGTGCGCACGAGAGTGCCATGAGACACACGACGCTCACGGGCGGGTGCCTTTGCGGCGCGGTGCGCTACGAGGCCGAGGGAAAGAGCCGCCAGGTCGCCAACTGTCATTGCTCCATGTGCCGCCGGCACAGCGGGGCGGCGTTCCTCACCTATGCCGCATACCCGCGCGCGCGGGTGCGCTTCACCCGCGGGAGCCCGGCCGAGTACCGCTCCTCAGCGGCCGTCGTGCGCGGACACTGCGCTGTCTGCGGGAGTCCCCTCACGTACATCGGCGACGCCGACCCGCACACGATCTGGCTGACCATCGGCAGCTTCGATGAGCCGAACCATGTTCCACCCACGGAGGATTGGCACGTGGCGACGCGACTCGAGTGGGTCCGTCTCGATGAGTCGCTGCCGCGCTCGGAAGACGCGCCGGGCGGGGACTGAGCTGCAGCGCAGTGGGAATCCCAGCCTCTAGAACCGCAGCCGATATTGCAAGCCCGCGTTAAACAATCTTGTGCAGCGGCATCGACGCCCCCGCGCCAATTCAGGTCGTCAGGTCTCTCGAGGGTTCGAATCCCACCCTCTGCGCAAATTGATCACGAGGAGGCAGCAATAACAGCGAATTGCCATGGTGGCACGCCCAAATCCGCTACCGTTCCCGCGCTGTAGACTGCGAGGTGGCCCGCCGCGGTATTGCCCGCGACGACTCCATTTTCGCCCAGGGTGGCAGGCGAGCCCGTCGGGGCGGTAAAACCCGCAGGAAATGCTGTGAACGTATTGCCGGTCAACAGACCAGTGTCATAGAGGACCTGACCGCTGTTGTTGACCGCGATTACATTCCCTTTCTGCGGCAGCGGCACCAGGTAGTTTGATTGTGCCTTTGCAACGAGCGAGAGGAACGAGGCGCCCAGACCGGCACAAAGAATGACCACGGACGCGCAGATGCGCGCAGACACTTGCTGTTGACCCCCAAATGACCTGCTTCTTTCGCGCTAGCTGTGCCCGCAGAGGCTGGGGATGCAAGCTGACTGTACGGAACGGATTTCGTGGACATCCCCGGTTTTTATGTGATTGATATCAAAACCGGATTTGAGACGGCCATTGGTTCGCTGCCGATGTTTGGCTCCAGTAACCTGGCGCGAATAAAGGGTGACGATGACGACGACGATGCCGCTGATCGGTGAGGCAGCGTTAAGGACTGACCCGCTGCGCGAGGGTGTGGGTGCAAGAGCCCGGGGGCCGAGTTCGCTGCTGGCGAATTCGACCCTCGGTTCCTTCGTCAGTCGCGGCCGCCGACCGTTCTGAACAGTATGGCGATATCCTTGGCGCCGTCGCCCGCCTTCTGTGCGCTCTCCACGTAACCGATCAATGCCTCCGCGCCACGATGGCCCATGCCCTTTTCGGCCTCGGCGCGGCGAATCTGCTCGAAGAAATCGAGATACTCATCCACAGGAGCCTGATCACCCGCATAGTCCCGTGTGTTGATCCGGCGGTTGGCATCGGCCACGGCGTCGCTGAATTTGGGCGCCATCGTGCCCGTCAGCGAGCGGAACTCATCAATCGGGACCCCCGACGTCTGGGCGAGCGCCGCGCCCTCGAAGTAGCCGGCCAGGGCTACGAAATAGTAGTGCCAGAGCGCGAGATAGGCCGTAGCCGCTGCGCCGGCATCCTCGCCCAGATAACGCTGATTACCGGCCAGGATGGCGAGCGTGCTGGCGTGCGTACGAAAGGTTGCCGAGGGCCCTGAATAGACGATGACCGCATCCTTGCGCCCAATGCTGCGCGGGTATTCCATGATGCCGCCATCGAGATAACTACCGCCGGCGGCCGTGGTCAGTGCCCCGTTCTTGCGCGCCTCGTCGGCCGAACCCGAGCTCAAGTCGATGATCGTTCGGCCCTTGAGCGTGTCCGTAACCCCAGGGCCGTCGAGGATGGATCTGGCGATGGCCTTGTTGGTCAAAGAGATGATGGTCAGCGGGCTCGCCAGAATGGCATCTCTCGGGCTCCGAGCCAGGACGGCTCCCGCGGCGATCAGCGGCTCGGCCTTGGAGGCCGTGCGGTTCCACACCGTCACTTTGAGTCCGTGATCGATAAAGGTCTTCGCGAGCACGGAGCCCATGTGCCCGAGCCCGACGATCGTCACGGCTTGATCCGGGGAGATGCCTCGGTGCTTTTGCGCGTCGTCGCCGGCCGTCGCAACACTTGCCAGGACGGCGACGCCCGCGAGCAGTGCCAGACGGGGTAACCCGCAAGGTCCCATTCGGCGTCAGAACTTCCGATAGGCGTTGTGCAGCTCGACCAGCGGGTGCCTCGGGGACATCTGGAACTTGATCAGCAGTTCGCGTGCGATCATGTCGCGGTCCTGCTGGTTGTCCGGCAGCTTCACACCCTCGGGGACGGTGACCCAGCCGTTCACGTTGCGGTCGAAGACCGCGGCTTTGCCTTCCTCGTAGCCGAGGTGCACG
>Ga0306922_10004230_pt1 | contig 13566 bp, 7 predicted proteins | sample sta12Cox44000082_FD_203758 | JGI IMG/M metagenome (GOLD analysis project Ga0306922, IMG submission 203758) | Lab enrichment of tropical soil microbial communities from Luquillo Experimental Forest, Puerto Rico - statoxic.12C.oxic.44.000.082 (v2)... | ecosystem: Environmental > Terrestrial > Soil... | reverse complement strand
GCTTGCGAATGAGTTCCTGGTTGCTGAAAGTATTGAGGCGGCAGAAAATTTCTCCCACGACGCCAATGAGCGGGCGATCCGGATCTCGTTTTGTTTCGAGCGCGCGAAACTTGTTGCGGACATTGCACAGGCAGGCCTGAATCGCTCTCATCTGCTGCGAGCCCGAACGATAAGGAACCTCGAGGGTCTTGGAGAGATGAGCCAGGCTTTCCTCGTAGAGTTGATCGGCAGAGCCACGAACGCATTCGTAAGGGCGGGTCTTCAGGAGCAGTTTCGTCAGGATGTCGGAAGAAACAATGGCGCGCCATGCGCCGCGCACATATAAAGAAGAGGCCTCACCAAAGTTGCTGTAGCCCGTTTCGCAGGCGGGAGCAAGAAGCGTCACGTCCGGGTAACCCTGCGAGGCGAGCATGGATTTGATATACGGAACATACTGGCCGAAGCGGCACGGCCCCTGGCCGGTGACCATGAAGAAAGCCACTTTGGTTTGATCGCTGCCTGGCTTCTGCAAGATTTTCAGGAAATCGCCCACGGTTAGCCGCAGCGGAAAGCACTCTTCGCCACTGGTGTGCCGCCCACCCAGCTGAAGTGTTTCCTGATCGGCAGGAGGTATCACTTCCGCATCGATGCCGATCGAGCGGAGCACAGCGGCCAATGTGCTTGCGACTCCCGTAGCCATTCGCGGGACCCAGGTCTTCTTTCCGTTGAGCGGATGCGCGAGCGGCACCCGCCGCGCATTCTTTACGCTGTGGAGGAACATCGGAGCAATCCTTTGCTGTCGAGATAGGCCTCGCAGCGAGTCAGATAGCCTGCGTCATTGCCGTGTCCGTCAAACTGAAGAACGAGGAAAGGCTCAACGGCGACCTCGCGGAGGAAGAATTTGACGAAGGAGTCCGGGCCGCATTTGAAATTCGTGATGTAAATGGTGTGGAAGTTCGATCGCTCCCGGGCAAAACGTCCGGCGGAGAGGATGCGGCGGCCCGAATTCCAGAACATGTTCGGATGGAGGTCGTCCACCGGTCTATCGTCGAGAGGGAGAAAATCCAGTGGCAGAACATTGACGCCGTAAAGCTCGCGCAATTTGCGCGGAACGTCACAGTTAGCACTGCGGTCGTAAATGTTGTAGGGACGCCCTACCAAGAGCACCGCGGGTTGGTGAGTTTCGTCCAAAATAGCGCAAGCCTTTCGCCCTTCTTCGAGCAATCTCGCCTTGAATTCGGCCTGAGCCGCATAAGCTGAGTTTACAGCTCGATTGCTTTGCTTTCTCTCAACCCCCAGGAGTTTGAAGTAACCAGAAAGCTGCTTTTGGACTTGTTTGCGCCCCAGCCGGAAGTAAACGGTGGGCGCCAAGAACCGCACTGCGTCTTCGGACAAGTCGGGAGCAGAACGAACGACGAACGGTAGCGTTTGATTCCACGGACAAAGGCTTGAAGCAACCGGAGACTCGGGAGCCTGCATGTCCATGACATTCGGAAGAAAGACATAATCCACGGGCTTGTGATTTGGGCTCTCCTTGAGCAGTGCCTCCACATGGCCGTGCGCAATCTGAACGGGAAAGCAGGGCTCGGCAACGCTGAGTTCGACGCCGCGTGTGGCAATTAAAGAGTTGGTGGGACCGGAAAGTTCGACCTGAAATCCGAGGTCTTCGAGATAGCGGCGCCAGAAGGGGAAGTGATCGAAGTAGTACATGGCCCGTGGAATGCCAATGCGGGTCTTCCCGGAAAGGCAATCCGAATCAGACTCGAGGTAGTCTCCGCGAAGCGCGGAATCGCGGAACGCCAGAAGATCTTCGATGACAGGCTTGCGCTCGGTGCGAGCGCGCTTGCGAAATTTGTCGGAGCATTTGTCGCCCCAATAGGTCTTGTGACCCTCGATGGTAATTTCCTTGATGTCACAGGAATTGCAGCAGGCCTTGCAGACAAACTCGCGGGTTTCCAAGCGTGTATGGTCGAGATCGAAACCACGGAAGAAGGAGCCGGGCGCGCCCGCGCGGCACGGTTCGGCATTACCGTTCGGGCGGACTTGCTCCTTTATTCGCGCTTTGGCGCGAGCCCTCTCTCGCGCGATGAGTGCCATCCCGATTGCGCCAATGACGCCGTTGTGAGGTGGAACGATAATCCGTTTGCCGAGAATCTGGGAGAATGCCGCTGCAACTGCATCGTTGTAAGCAGTGCCGCCCTGAAAATAAATCACGTTGCCGATTTTTCGGCCACGGACGACACGATTGAGGTAGTTGAGCGCAACGGAGTAGGCAAGACCCGCGGCGAGATCTTCAACGCGGGCCCCGCGCTGCATGGAAGCGGTGACGTCGCGCTCCATGAAGACCGTGCAGCGTTCTCCGAGACGGGCGGGAGATTGCGATGAAAGGGCCATTCGGGCGAATTCGTCTTTGATCTGAATCCCTAAGCGCTCGGCTTGTTCTTCGAGAAAGGAGCCGGTGCCGGCGGCGCAGGCCTCGTTCATTGCGAAATCCACTACAATTCCTCGGTCGATGGAGATGAACTTGGCGTCCTGGCCGCCGATTTCGAAGATTGTGTCTACGCCAGCGGCTTCTGTAGAGCCGTCAGCCTCGCCGAGTGCAGTGGCCGTGCGCTTCTTCACTAATTTGTCGTGCACGTAGAGCGCACCGGTCTTGTGGGCGGTGATTTCGTCGTTTACGGTGTCTGCGCCCACCAGTTCTCCAATTAGCTCCCGGCCGGAGCCTGTGGTTCCGACACCGCGAACTTCGATGCGGGAACCAAAGAGGCCCTCGATTTCCCGAAGCCCATTGCTTACAACTTCGATGGGACGGCCAACGGTGCTTAGGTAAATCTCGTGGAGTAAGCGCCCGTCTTCGTCGAGAAGAACGAGATTAGTGCTGACGGAACCAATGTCAATTCCAAGGTAAACCGGAATCTTCGCTTGATCCTCGGGAATTGCTTCCGTGCAAGAAGCGTCCGGGTGGTTCCGGAGAAGCAGCACGTTATTCAGAGAAAGGGGGTCGTAGGTGCTCTGGGGAGCTACGGCAGCGCCACGGTCTTGCCAGATGGTCAGGCGGGGCGAGGCGGAGTTGTGATCCTGGCTTTCCAAGAGGGCACATCCGATAGCGCCCAGCCAACCATAGACCTGGGGTACAACGATTGAGCCGGGCTGCAGACGAAATGCGTCAAGAAGGGCTTGCACAACGCCGGAGTTCTGGGAAACCGCGCCAATCAGAGCCACAGGAGCGACAACGGGCTTGCCGCGGACGATATTGCTTTTGAAGTTTCGCGCGATGGCTTCGCACAATCCTTTGAGGACTTCGTCGGTCCCATAGCCCTTTTGTTGGGCATGAATCATGTCGGACTTTGCGAAAACCGAACATCTTCCCGCGATTCGCGCAGCGCGCCGCGCGCCAGCAACCACCTGTCCTATGTCTTGTACCCTGTATTTCAAGCGCGATGCTTGCTGGTCGAGAAATGATCCGGTGCCGGCGGCACACTCGCCATTGGTTGAATAGTCGCAAATGCCTGCTGGGGTGACATGCCCGCGCGAGTCATTCGCTGAGGAGTCGTACTTCCGGTCGCTCAGGAGCAGGTATTTCGAGCTCTCTCCGCCGATCTCAAACACCGTACGCACGTCAGGGAAAAGAGTGCCGACAGCACAGGCTATTGCTCTGAACTCATTTTCTCTGCGCGCGGCCAAGGCTTCGCCGATTAAGCGACAGCCTGAACCTGTCACACGAATGCTTGTAATTGAATTACGAGGAACAAACTCACTGAACTCAGTTAGGAGACGGTCTACGCTTTGGACGGGATTTCCCAACGTGCGGCAATACTCGGAGACGACGATTGGTACAGATAGACAAGCGGCCTCTCCAGAGACGGTTTGAAAACTCTTGCTTCCCTCAAGGAGCTCGCGGAAGTTATGCGACCCTCCGGCGACAGAAACCGCAGCGAGTTTGACGCTCACACTGCCTACATCGATCCCTACGACCACGCCCATCATCCACCCCTCCACAAGGTGGCACCTTCAGCTTTCTCACGTGCTTCCGTAGGTCCCTCAAATCGCACACAGCGCGTAGCCACAAGACTGGCAGGCAACACAAGCAGAGGCTTCCGCCATCGTTCCGCCGCATTCCGGACACTGCTGAACGCCTAACGGGGCGATCTCCTCCACTTCCCCCGCGTGCAAAACCTGCTCACCTTTGCAGCCGTCCCGAAAGACCGTGACCCCCTTGCAGCCCAGTTCGTGAGCTAGCAAGAACACTCTTTTGATATCCTCGCGAGTGGCTGAGCGCCGAAGATTCACCGTCTTGCTTACGGCATTCTCCACGTGTCGCTGAAAAACCGCCTGCATCCGCACGTGCCATTCGGGTGCAATGTCATGCGCGGTTACAAAAACACGTCGAATGCATTCGGGAATTTCTCCTACATTCCGGGCACTCCCGCTGCGCGAGACAGAACGCCGAACGCTCTCACTCAAGTAGGGCGCGGCCTTGGCCTCGAACAAAGGGTGAAGATGAAACGTTCTTGGCTGGCCAAGGACGTTGCGCACGTATGAGAGAGCAAAGATTGGTTCGATACCACTGGAGCATCCGGCAATGAGACTAATCGTGCCCGTTGGCGCGATCGTGGTGACCGTAGCGTTGCGCCGCTGGATGCCTTGTGCGGCGAAGATACTATGCGGATAGTTCGGGAACACCCCGCGCAATTCAGCTAGGTGGCATGATTCAGCGTTTGCTTCTGAAGCGATATGCGCGATCAACTCATCCGCGGCAGCCAGCGCTTCCGTTGAATCGTACGGCAGCCCCATTTGGAAAAGCAGGTCGGCGAATCCCATAATGCCGAGACCGATCTTGCGGTTCGCCAAGGTCTGTTCTTCGATCTCCCGAAGCAAATAATGGTTAGCATCAACCACGTCGTCCAGAAACCGCACGGCAAGACGAACCACAGATCGGAGCCGCCCGAAATCAATTTGCGAATCCCTTACAAAATTCGCGACATTGATCGACCCCAGGTTACAGGACTCGTACGGGGACAACGGTTGCTCGCCGCAAGGATTGGTTGCTTCAATCTGACCCGACTCAGGCGTGGGATTATGCCGGTTGATGGCATCAAGAAACACCAAGCCAGGGTCGCCGGTCTTCCAGGCATAATCCACGATCGTGTCAAAGACAAGGCGAGCATTCAAGCGCCCTACTTGCTGGCCGTTTCGAGGATTAATCAGTGGATACTCCGCGCTGCGCCGGACGCAATCCATAAAGCCGTCCGTGACAGCGACAGAAATATTGAATGTGGATAGATTCTCGGCTTCCCTTTTGGTCCAGATGAACTCCAGCAGATCGGGGTGATCGAAACGCAGGATACCCATGTTAGCGCCCCGTCGCGCGCCCCCGGAACGAGTCGTCTGACAAGCATAGTCATAAAGCTTCATGAACGAGACCGGACCACTCGACTCCCCCCGCGAGGAGCCAATGGGGTCACCGCGGGGCCGAAGCCTGGAGAAGGAGAACCCGGTTCCGCCACCGGTTTTCTGGATCAAGGCCATCACTCGGAGTCCATCAAAGATAGAATCCATGGAGTCTTCGATCGGGACAACAAAGCATGCGGAGAGCTGCGCACCTGGGAGACCGGCATTTACCAGCGTTGGCGAATTGGGAAGAAAATCAAGGTCTCGCATCATCCGGCAAAATGCGTCAGAAGTCTCGTGCACCCGGCTTGACGGAACGCCTCTCCGTTCTGCACCTGCAACATGCCAAGCCACTCGCGAAAACATCTCCTGTAGCGTCTCAAGAGGGTTCCCGGAAGAATCCGTCAACAAGATTCTCTTCTCCAACACGTCTCGAGCGATATCTGTGGCTAAATTGTCCTGCTCGACTTCCATTAAACCGGCCTTATCGGCGTTTTCCGACTCAAGCGGCGCCTCTGGCTAACACGGTTTGCGGCACTCGACGTTGGTCGATAGCTCGGTAAGTTCTCACGACCTCATCCGTAGAGAGCTCGGGCCGTTTGCCGATCCCCGGTGCCTCCGCTCGTAGGAGTAAGTCATCCATGGAAATTACACCTGCGAGCGTTCCGTTTTCTCCAATTGCCGGCAGGCGGCGCACGCCACCCTCTTGCATCCGCTGCAAGGCGATATGAACATCATCATCCGGCGAACATGCGAACAGCCTGTCGGACATCACTTCGCGAACCGTGACTTCCCCGGGAAGACGATTGCGCGTTCCGAGAGCGATGCAAATGTCCCGATCGGTGACTACCCCGACGATCTTGCCGTCTGCTCCCATGACGGGAAGAAATCCGCAGTTTCCGGTCCACATGAGTTCCGTCGCGGATCCGAGATTCGAATCGAGTTGGCAATAATACGGTGTCCCCATCATTGCGTCTTTTACTTTCATTGAATTTCTCCTTCTTTTTTCCTTTTGGCCTCATTTTGGCCCCGAATCACCTCGACCGAACAATGGGCATGAAATGCCACGTGCTCCGACACGCTCCCCATCGTCAAGCGGTCAAAACCGCGCCGTCCGTGAGAACCAAGAACAATCATCTGCGCGCCCCATCTTTGAGCTTCTTTCACGATTACTCTTTCAGGGCTGTTCAATGGAAAGGGCGTTTCCGAACTCACCTTCGCATCCAGGTTGGCCAATATCCTCACACCTGCGTCAACGAACTCCTCTGCAGCCTTGAGCGCGGAAGTATTGAGCTTCTCGATCTCGGTCGACTCGAAGTATGGAAATACCGTAGCTGGCACAAAAGACTCGGGGACGGAGATCACTTTTACCTCACTGTTTTTCGGCCAAGGACGATTTGCCACAGACCGTAAGGCTCTGCCTGAGTATTCCGACCCGTCGGTCGCGATAAGAATTTTCATCCCCTCTGTGGACAGGGCTTTCCCCTCGTTCGGCAGCGGCCGCACGATTTCGACGGAGCATGTTGCCCGCCGGAGAACAGATTGTGCGGTGCTGCCGAGAAGCAACCGAGTCACCAGGTTGAGAGCGTTTGAACCTACCATCACCAAGTCCGCTTTCCAGGAGGCAGCGCTGTCACCGATTGCACGCCGCGGATGTCCCAAAACGACATCCGTCTCGGTCTCCCAGCCGGCGTCAGACAGGCTCTTGGTCAGGTTCTTGAGCACGGAATGGGCAGCATCTTTAGCTCTTTGCAGCGAGATCGGCGCTTTGACGAAGCGAAAGGGATCTAAAACATGGAGCAAGAAAAACGTCGAACCGGAGGGCCAAGGACGGAGCGCCGCTTCGTGGATAATCGCGGCGCAGGGCGGTGTTGCGTCCAGCGCAATTAGGATTCTCATGCTTTTGCCTTCTTCCGGAACCCCGTCCAATTCTCGTTACAGCCAGACGCCGCATGATGTGACCTCAAGCACCGTTTGGCGTGATCCTACGCACAGCCATCGATAGTGCAACTGCTAAAAAATCGTCAGCAGAGAGACACATTCATGAAGATTCTGCTGGCAACCGATGGTTCGACATTTTCAGAAGCGGCAACGCAGTTTGTCGCCTCACAGTTTCGCGCAGAAGGAGCGGAAGTACGGGTTTTGCAGGTCGTAGAACCTCTCGTATTCTCCACTCCTCCTCAAATGGCACCAGGCTACGCCCCGGAAATGGCAGAGAGACTCCAGGGGTCGGTTGAAGCAAGCCAAAGAGGTGGTCGCACGCACCGCGGAAAGTGTGCGAAGAGCAGGGTTCAAGACAGATTCGCTTGTCGCAGAGAAAGAGATTCGAACTGGAATTCTTGACACTGCCGGCGACTGGCGCGCAGATTTGATCGTCCTCGGATCCCACGGAGAAAAGGGCTTGCGGAAATTCCTCTTGGGGAGCGTCGCTGAGTTTGTAGCGCGCCATGCGCACTGCTCCGTCCTGGTTGTGCGGGCAGCGCGAGACCGCTGAAGTGATTTCATCCTCTCTGCGCGCAGGAATTTTGCGAGCTCTTGGGCAAAGATGCCGATGGCTCCCACACTCAGCAAAAGTCAAAGGTTCAAGGAAGGTCTTCTCTTTACGTCTCTTGCGGGCGGGTTTTCCGGAATCGATAAATGGCTATTGCGCAAGATCTACGAATCAGTGGGTCGTCCGCCAATCCGGCTCCTGCTCGGAAACGGTGCCGAAGTCGCGTCTATGGATTCCTTGCCCGTCGCGAGAATAGTGATCCACGACCGCAGAACGCTCCTCGGTTTAATTCCCGATCCGGACGTCGGCTTTGGAGACGCTTACAGCGAGGGACGCATAACGGTAGAGGGAGATCTGGTTGCCGCGCTCGAGGCCATCTACCGATCCATGTCAGCAATTAATTCTCAAAGCTGGTACAGCAGAATCGCTTCGCAGTGCATGAGTTATGCACAGAGAAACTCCTTACGCGGCGCCCGCAACAACATTCACCGGCACTACGATTTGAACACCAATTTCTTTCGTCTCTGGCTCGACCCTCAACTTGTCTACTCCTGCGCTTATTTTCCTACTGCTTCAACGTCTCTCGAAGAAGCGCAAGTGGCGAAGATGGATTACATCTGCCGGAAGCTGAACCTCCAGCCCGGCGAACGTGTTGTGGATGTAGGGTCAGGGTGGGGCGCGCTTGCTCTGCACATGGCCTCGCGCTACGGCGTCACAGTTCGAGGATTCAGCATTTCCCATGAACAGATTCTCTGGGCCCGCCGCCGCGCAAAGGAACTGGGATTGGAGGACCGCGTAGAGTTCATCGAAGACGATTACCGGAACATCTCAGTCAAGTGTGATGCGCTTGTATCCGTAGGAATGCTCGAACACGTTGGACCCGAGCACTACGAAGAGATGGGGAATGTCATTCATCGCGTACTCGACCATACCGGACGCGGCTTGCTCCAGTCTATCGGGCGCAATCGCGCGCATCCTTTCAGCAATTGGACCAGGAAACGCATATTCCCTGGCGCCTATGCGCCCACGCTGCGTCAAATGATGGACATCTTTGAGCCATGGGAATTTTCAATCTTAGATGTTGAGAACCTCCGGCCCCACTATGCCCGTACCTTGGAGCACTGGCTGGCGCGATTTGAAGGCTCCAAGAACGACGTAACTGCAATGTTTGGCCCTGAATTTGCGAGAACCTGGCGGCTCTATCTGGCCGGAGCCATTGCTGGATTCCGGGCAAGCACGTTGCAAGCATTTCAAATTGTTTTCTCCCGACTGGCCTGTCAGCGGATTCCATCGACACGAGCCCGTCTCTACCGAGAGAGGCAGCTCGAAGCGCAGAGCGTGAGCGACGCCGACGATTCTGCTTGGGCAAGCCTTGGGCTTGCAGGACATTGAGTATGCCGCGCGCTTCTGGTTTTCGAATTGGCAAGGTATCGGGCATCCCGATCTATCTTCATCCGAGTTGGTTTGTCATTTTTGCTCTGATCACGTTCTCATTGGCCACGCAATTCACTCAGCAGCATCCGGGCTGGTCTCACCTACAGCATTGGAGCCTGGGAACCCTGACGAGCCTTCTGTTTTTCGGCTCGGTTGTGTTTCACGAATTGAGTCACAGCGTCGTAGCTATTCGTTATCGCATCTCTGTGGTCTCGATCACTCTCTTCGTATTCGGTGGTGTTGCACGCATAGAACGCGACCCGGACAGCGCCAGACAGGAATTCAACATTGCCATCGCTGGCCCCCTTTCGAGCTACTTCCTGTCCGGGGTGTTCTGGCTTCTCTGGCGGCTCTTTCCTCAGCGTGAAATGCTAGGGGCGCTCACTTTCTGGCTCGCCTGGGTCAATTTTGGCCTTGCAACTTTCAATCTCGTTCCAGGGTTCCCGCTCGATGGCGGCCGAATCTTTCGCGCCCTCGTCTGGGGTGTTACAGGTAGTCGTGAGCGAGCAACACTCTTTGCTGCTCGCAGCGGCCAGTTTATCGCCTACGCGATGATTGTCTTCGGCTCCTGGCGCGCCCTTACTGGGAATCTTATCGGTGGCTTGTGGATTGCTTTCATCGGCTGGTTCCTGCTCACCGCCGCACAGGAGAGCGTGGTCCAGGCAGCCGTCCGCACAGCGCTTGCGGGTCTACGCGCTTCTGACGTGATGAGCCACGAAATCCCCATGGTAGCCAGGGACGTTTCGCTTGAAGAATACGGCCAGCAGGTTTTGCGCACGGGCCGACGATGCCATCTCGTTGTGTCTGACGAGCAGCTTGTTGGGCTGATGAACGTTCATGCACTCAACAGCGTACCCCGTCAGGAGTGGCCCTTTACATCCGTGCAGGCCGCCATGATACCGCGCGAGAAGATTTTGTGGGCCGCGCCCGATCAACCGCTATTACCGTTGCTCGAACGAATGCTGGCGGCTGACGTCAATCAAGTGCCGGTAATGAGCGAACCCCCCGGTGATTCTTCTCGTTCGCGAGTTTTAGGCATGGTGACGCGTGACTCGATCCTGCGGGTAATCCAGACTCACATTGAATTCCGCATGCCTGCTGCCGCCTAAGCAGCTTGCATATCCCGGACCAACCATCCTGTTTCCAACTGATGCCCCACAGGATCGAGCAACACCGACAAGTACAGCGGCAACCTGCTGCAATCCTTCAAGAGATCGGATGCGGTCGATAAATCACCTGTGCGAGAGTCCTGCCACGGACTCACTCCATTTCTCCATGTCCTACGGCGGCCTTCTTTTTCTCCTCGGGTAGTTCGGTCAGCGTCGCCTCAGCCAGAAGCAAAACGCTCGCCACGGAGACAGCATTCTCGAGACCGATCCGCACCACTTTCGTGGGATCGATGATTCCGGCTTCGGCCAGATCGACATATTCGCAACGAGAAGCATCGAAACCGTAATTTCCCTTGCCACTTCGCATGCGATCCACTACCACCCCGCCATCCACCGTCGAATTCTCGGCGATCTGCCGTGTCGGGGCCTCAAGGGCACTGCGCAAGATCAACAGACCGGTGCGCTCATCGCCGGAGCACTTTGCCGCCTCGGTCTCAACGGTATCAATCAGCCTCAGCAGGGCGAGGCCGCCGCCGGGCACGATTCCCTCGGCAAGCGCGGCTTTTGTCGCGCTAATAGCGTCTTCAATCGCTTCCTTGCGATTTTTCATTTCTGTTTCCGAAGGTGCCCCGACGCGAATAACTGCGACACCACCTGAAAGCTTCGCTAGGCGTTCCTGCAGTTTTTCCTTGTCGTACTCGGAAGTCGTCTTTTCGACCTGTTTGCGCAGTTCTGCGCAACGCCCCTGAATCGCAGACTTGGAACCGCCACCCTCGACAATCGTAGTTTTCTCCTTGTCGATGACCACCCGTTTGGCATGCCCTAGCTCCTTCACGCCGAGGTTCTCCATTTTCAAGCCAAGCTCTTCGGCAATCACTTGACCGCCAGTAAGAATGGCGATGTCCTGCAGCATATCCTTTCGTCGATCGCCGAAACCCGGTGCCTTCACAGCGGCAGACAGCAGCGTGCCCCGCACCTTGTTGACAACCAGCGTTGCCAGGGCTTCCCCCTCCACGTCCTCGGCAACGACAAGCAGCGGACGGCCGGCTTTCGCAACTTGTTCGAGGAACGGGAGCATCTCATTCAGACTCGCCAATTTCTTTTCATGAAGAAGAATCAGCGCGCCTTCCAGCACCACTTCCATCTTCTCCGTATCCGTCACGAAATAAGGCGAAATGTAGCCCCGGTCAAATTGCATTCCTTCGACCACCTCCAAGGCCGATTCGGTTGTCTTCGATTCTTCGACGGTGATGACGCCTTCTGCCCCGACCTTTTCGTACGCATCGGCAACCAATTCACCTATGCCGGGATCGTTGTGGGCGGAAATGGTCGCGATCTGCGCTTTTTCCTTGCGGCTGGAAACAGGACGAGACAGGCCTTTCAGCCCCTTCACGGCGGCTGTCAATCCACGATCCAATCCTCGTTTGAGGTCAACCGCGCTCGCTCCCGCCGCCACGTTATGCAGCCCCTGGGCAAAAATCGCTTGCGCCAGAATGGCTGATGTGCTTGTTCCGTCGCCCACCACTTCTCCCGTCCGCTCCGCCGCTTCTCGGATCATCTGTGCGCCGAGGTTTTCCTCGGGATCCTCTAGCTCAATCTCTTTGGCAATGGTTATTCCGTCATTGCAAACAATTGGTCTTCCCCACTTCTTCTGAATCAGCACGCATTTGGATTTTGGGCCAAGCGTGATGCGGATCGCATCCGCCAGTGCAGCGGCACCGCTCAGCACCTTCTCGCGCGCTGTGGATCGAAAGAGCAGCCGTTTGCCGGCCATCGGAACCTCCCCATGGACCCCTTGCTGTTGGGGGTTCATTTGCCCTGAATTTCAACTTCATTGTCGATGCGCCGACCGGTGCAGGATGTGATTCTAGGCACCCATGGCTGTGATTTGACTCACGGCGAAAACGGAGGTCGTACCCTATTGTCGTGTGGCGGAAGGGGGAAAGTGCATTGACTGACGAGCTCCTGAGACGAATCGCATACTTCTCGATGGAAATTGCAGTGGATCCTCAGCTCCCGACGTACGCTGGCGGTCTGGGCGTTCTCGCAGGAGATACATTGCGCTCCGCCGCGGATCGCGAGCTCCCGATTGTCGGTGTGACCTTGCTTCCCCGGCAGGGGTATTTTCGCCAGCAACTCGATGAAAGAGGCCAGCAGTCCGAACAACCCGAAGACTGGAGCCCCGAGAGGGTGTTCGAACACGTCGAGCCGATCGTGCGACTCACGCTCGACGGGGTGCGACTGAGTATCCGAGCGTGGCGTTATTGGATCGAGGGCGTGACGGGCCACAAGGTGCCAGTCTATTTCCTGGACGCAGACCTGCCAGAAAACCCATCGTGGGAACGCACCTTCACAAATAGCCTGTACGGAGGGGACGCGCACTATCGTCTGTGCCAGGAAGCGTTGCTTGGCATTGGCGGGGTACGCTTGTTGCGGTCGATGGGATATCGGGACGTTGTCCGGTTCCATATGAATGAGGGTCACTCTGCTTTGCTTGCCCTCGCACTGCTCGAAGAGCGGCTTGGCCGACCGAACCTCAGTTCCGCAACGCAGGAAGATCTCGAAGCCGTGCGCAATCAGTGCATCTTTACAACGCACACGCCGGTTCCGGCGGCTCTGGATCAATTTCCGCTTGAGGTGGCCCGTCGGGTTTTGGGCCAGGACCGCATCGGCATACTCGACGTGACACATTGCTGTCCTTTCGGAAATTTGAACATGACGTACCTCGGCTTGCGCTGTTCGCGCTACATCAACGGCGTGGCCATGCACCACGGAGAGATTTCCCACGGAATGTTCCCGAACTATCCGATTCACGCGATCACGAATGGAGTACACGCCGTCACTTGGACGGCCCCGCCATTTCAAGACCTATACGACCGGCACATTCCGGAATGGCGCCAGGACAATCTCTATCTTCGCTACGCCGTCGGCATCGATCTTGCCGAAATCCGACAGGCACATCTCCGCGCGAAACGAGAAATGATTCAAGAAATTGCGAAGGCGACTGGCGTACAGTTCGACGAAAACGTTGCCACGCTCGGATTTGCTCGACGCGCAGCCGCGTATAAGCGGGCGGATCTGCTTTTTACAGATTTGGACAGGCTTCGCGCTATTCGCAATCACGCAGGTCCGTTCCAAGTGGTTTTGGGTGGGAAGGCCCAT
>Ga0306922_10004226_pt1 | contig 13571 bp, 9 predicted proteins | sample sta12Cox44000082_FD_203758 | JGI IMG/M metagenome (GOLD analysis project Ga0306922, IMG submission 203758) | Lab enrichment of tropical soil microbial communities from Luquillo Experimental Forest, Puerto Rico - statoxic.12C.oxic.44.000.082 (v2)... | ecosystem: Environmental > Terrestrial > Soil... | reverse complement strand
GCGTCGCCTTACTTCGACGACTAGGCGCCGACTCTGTTCTGGACGGACATAAAGGTGATGTAGCAGCTGCCGCGCGCGAGTTTGCTCCTGATGGATTCGATGTCGCGCTCGTTACCGCCGGCGGCGAGGTGGCCAATCAAGCGCTGGCTACGGTGCGCGACGGCGGACGGGTCGCTTATCCCAACGGCGTAATGCCCTTGCCAAAGGCCCGGTCGGCGTTACGACTGCAGACCTATGACGTCATGCCCAATGCGCAACTATTCAAAAAGCTCAATCAATTAATCGAATCCGGCCCGTTCGAGGTCCACGTCGCTCGCATATTTTCACTTGAGCAAGCCGCTGAGGCACACCGGGCGCTTGACCAACACTACCTTGGCAAACTAGCGCTGCGGCCGAGTTAAGCACATTTGATGTGAATTTTTCCACGGTATTTGATGTACTGCGTTCGAAGCAGAGAATAGCATTTCCTCTGGCGCATTTGCCTGCACGAACGAAGGTGGCGATGTCCTCGATCATATGTGGGATGTCAATCGCTAGATTTCTTCTCAGCGTCAGAGAAGAACCGGAAGAAAGGATCGCCGTAGTGCTGATAGGCTCCCCAGGTCTGCAAGCCGCCGAGGCCAGGACGCGCAATTTCCTGGCGTGCCGCAGAGAGTGCTTCGTGAATCGGTTCTGGAGCCTGCCCCGAACCTCGCAGACCGAGTAAACCGCGATACATTCGCCGGGCGAACTCAAGCGCAGCCGCGTCGTTGATGGGCCATGCAGTGCAGATAAAATTAGCAACTCCGCGTCCAAAGAAGGCTTCCGCGAAACCCGGGCCCAGCAGAGCGTTGCGCTTGTCGGCGCGATCCGGGGTGATTCCGGACTGGCAAGCGTTCGAAAAGACGAATCGAGGAACGCGATCCAGGCGACTAAGTTCGTGAGCAGTAAGCAGGCTCCCATGGCTAAAGAGCCAGCCGGAACCTTGCGGATCGTTCTCATAAAAGACGCAGTGGCCTGCGTAATGCAGCAGATCAAAGCGGTTATTGACGAGCTGATGGAGCACAGCGACACGAGTTGCTTCTCCGGGCCCGAACAAGCGTACTACTTCCACATTGCGGCCCGGTTCGCGTCCAAACTCCTCGAAGATGGATGCAACCGCTTCGCCTTCCTCCTGAGCTCCTGGCAACGGCGCGTCCTCGGCCGGATCTGCGACGACCAGAATCCGCAACGCCCGGCCTGTCAGGATTGGAGGCTCAGGCAGTGGTGCAAAATTTGTGCGCAGCTGGCGGGTAAGGCCATAGTTCGTGCCAAAAAAACGCTCTGGATCGAAGGTGTCATTTGCTCCAGCGGAATCGAGAGTCACCATTTCCCAATGAATTCGTGCGGTAACTGCATCCAGCACCAGGACGATCGGTACGCCCGGACGCATAATCTTCTCGCGCAAGTCCTGAGGTACAAGAAGACGTCCCAGTAAAAACCCGTGCTCAAGCTGATTTCGGAAGCTCCTTGCACCTGGGAGCAGGTTGTTAGCTTCATCGATAAGTGCCGCGTCAATCCTTGTCTCGCGTTGAGGCACCGACGCATCGGCCGTCAGCGCGGCAAATTCAAACGTGTTTTCGAGTAAGCGGATAGTCAGACGAACCGGTTCCGGAGCGGGTCCACTCCCGGCCCCGGCTTTGAGCGATCTGCGCATTTCTCGGATTCCGCTCCGGGATGCCTCGTCCTCAGCCGCATTTTCGGCTTCCTTCTCGGCTTCTGCAGTCTGCCCCGAGTAGGCTATTTTCATAGGCGCTTCGGGATCTTTTGCAAAAGCTTCCACTGCGCTTGTCAAGGCCCGATGAAGTCGAAGGAAATTCACCGCGGATCGTTCAACGAAAGTGACGCTTTGGATTCTGGGGTCCCAACCGGGCGAATTCTCGTCCGTTTCGGCATCATATAGCGCGCGCCGGATTCCGCGCAGCCAAGAGCGGACTGCGTCAGGCGCTTGGAGATTTCCGACCCCTGCGCCAATGAGAACGGTGCAAAGGTGCTTGCGATTGCACTGGCCGAGCGTCCAGATTAATTCCCGCGCGAGTACCGCCAGTTCAGCCTCATGAAACGTACCCGGCTGGCCCATACCAGCAATGACGATTAAACGCTTTGGATCACGAGGGTCTGGGAGAAAGAAGTTCTGTGCCAGTGCACCCACGATCGCACCGCGCCGGTGCAGGGCGGTGATCAAGAGATTGCTCTTTGCTGGCGGTGCGCCGGCGGGGCCGGCGGAATCTGTGGGCTTAAACGCCCGACTAATTTCCTCATCGAGTGCAAGTTCGGCGTATTGCGGCGCGACTCCAACGTAGTGACCCACCGCTATCGCATCCACTTCCTTTGTTTGGTCACTGATCGTTTCTATCCCCCCGCGCACGAGCTTAATCGTGATTGATACCGGTTTGGACGGCTGTGTCGAAACGGTAGGCTGTGTCGGAGGCCGCCCCAAGGGTGCCGCTCCAAGAATTGGAATGTGCCGGACCGACGCGTCAGATAGAAAATTGCGTACCACCATTTCGGATGCGGAGACTTCTTCGGTGGAAAGCGGTGCGACGTCTATTGACCCGGCGCCGCGCGTTCGGGCCCGCACGCGGCGGCTTAGTTCCCGGAGAGTTTCCTCCTCCTTGCGTTCGACCTCCTTGCGCACGTCGACCCGCGTGGTTAGATCTTCCAGTCCGCGTGCGTAGAGGGGTTGCGTCAGCAAGGAACATTTTTCATTTGCGAGTAGTTGTTCCGTGCCACCGATCACCTCAGGATGATTTGGCAACGCACCGTGCTCACATTCTACGAAGAAGGTGGGAATTCGCGCTGTGCCGCTTTTTAGAAAGCCCAGGATATGGGGCACTGTCCCATCGCCATCAAGGGTATCGGAATAACCGTCGGGATCATCCAGCCGGTTCCAATCTTTCACGCCATCTTTTGTTGGCTGGTTGTATCCGGCGATGTAAACCATCCGTTCGCCATCGACCACTCCAGCAAGTCGTTGATGACTCGAACGCGCAATGTCGAGCAGCTTTTCCGTGACAGCATACCGCTCCCAAGTCTTCTGATCGTACATCTTCTCCATCTCCGGCAGGACCAGAGGAGAGGGGAGCATTTGCAGCGAACCCGGAAAGGTATTGAGTATGCTCAGCAACTCGGCACGGTTGTGCGTTACGTCCAGGATGGCTATCTTTCGCACGGTATCAAGCGCGCCGGTGATAACCTCTGGGATCGTGAATGAGCCGTGATTTGGGGTCCCCAGCATGACAAGCTTGCCTCCTTTGGCCCACCGATCCGGATGCCGCAGGATGAAGGTGCGCGAGACAAGCCCTCCCATGGAATGCGCGACCAGATTGACCGCCGTATCCGGACCGAACCACTGATTTATCTGCTCGTGTAGCGCATCTGCGCTCTCGGCCAGGTCCAGTCGCCAGTCATACCAGTAGGCCTTCACGTTCCACTCCTGGGCAGCTAACCTTAGCAGCATTTCTGAATACCACTTTTTCAGGATACCAGTGGAGCGAACATCAAACTGCGACTTGGGCTCAGGTGTCATTCGCATCCAGCCGATTGCGCCGATGGCTAGTCGGGGGATATTTAGCCAGATGTATTGGTCTGCCTCATTTTGCGGAAATACTGTTAGCTCTCCCCCCATAATCCCGTGAAGAACAATCACGTTACCTCGAGGTCTCCCGCGCCGCTGCGCAAGCGCCAACCTGCGCAGGCGCGAGAATCGCTCTGGTCCGAAATAGACCTCCAGAAGCCGCTCTTCGTCCGGGGACGGACGCCGCAACAACTCGGAAAGTTCATCTACATTAGCAGACTCTAACTGTGCCAGAAAGGTGCGCTCATTCATGGTGGACTTCGCTCTTGGATAGTTTCGGGGGTCTTCTTAAGGGTGCAGCAAGCGACAATAAGACATTAAACGACGACGCCCGGCGGCGAGCAAGGACGACCGCACAACGGTTAGCTTCATGTCTTTTAGTTTATAGGCATTTACATGATGCGGATAGAGTTAGGAACCAAAAATTCGAGGCAAAGCCTTACCCGAACGGGTAAGGTTTTCTTCTCCTCAGGGGATGGAACTTTCGCGTGCTACCGGTGACGATCGCCTTTGCGATTGAGCGCAGTGCCGTTACCTGCACCAGCCGCCAGGAATTGTGCGACGACAGGATTGCGAGATTCTTTAATCGCCTCCGGTGTGCCCTCCTCGATAATTCTCCCTTGATTAAGGACCGCGATTCGAGTGGCAACCAGAAAGGTGCTGTGAAGATCGTGTGTGACGACCAGGATTGTGACACCCGTCTCTTGGTTGAGATGAACGATCAACTCGCTGATTTGATGGCCTGCGATCGGATCAAGGCCGGTGGTCGGTTCATCAAAGAGAATCAAATCCGGGTTTAAAACCAGCGCACGGGCAACCGCAATACGTTTCTTCATTCCTCCGCTGAGTTGAGATGGCATCAAATCTTTGGCATCTTCGAGGCCGACAAACCGTAATTTTTCTTCAACAATTGCGGCAATCTCACTCTCGTTTTTTGTCGTTAACTCCCGTAGCGGGAGCGCGAGATTTTCGGAGACGCTCATGGAACTTACGAGAGCGGAGGACTGAAAAACCATTCCGATTCGTGTCCGAATTCGGTTCAATCGCGCCCTCGGCAGGCGAGTGATGTCCGCCCCACGGAAAAATATTGATCCCCGTTCCGGCTTCAGAGTCTCTATCAATAGCCGGAGCAGCGTGCTTTTGCCGATTCCACTGGGCCCAAGAAGTACAAGGCACTCACCACGGCGGATCTCCAGATTGAGATCATCGAAAACCATCTTCTCGCCAAAATGCAGCGTGACTCCGCTGATCTCCACCAAACAATTATTACCGCCCTTTTCGCTCACAAAATGCCCAACCTCGCGCTAATATACCCACGAAATGCTCGTCCCGCACTGTCAGCCTGACTTGCGATGCCAAATCTTAAAACTCGTCCTCGAGCGAGCACGACCCGAACTCCGAAGGGGATTCACCACAGAGGCGCAGAGAACGCAAAGGTCAGAATGGATTAGAGTTTGGCGTGGGTTTGATGGCGGCCCTTTAATGGCGAACGGCGAACGGTGAACGGTGAACGACAATTAGTCGGATCGGAGAGAGGTAAACCTCGAATATCAAGGACTGTCGTTGGCTGGCTAGAGTCTGTTGCGAAATAGGTTTCCCCCAAGGGAGCGAAGCCGTAAAACAAGTAAGCCAACAGGCCCCCTGTATTTCACCGCGAAGCGGTTAGAGATTAATAGCCCAGGCCTTCAGGCCCTGGGTTTGGAGTTTGGCCATTTATAGCTTCGTCTTTCGGGATTCAGCGCCGAAGGCGCGATATCAAAATAGCCTAGGGCAAGCGAAGGCCGGTTTCGGCCCGTAGCTCAGCCCTAGGTAAACGCAAAAAGAGGGGCTAGCGCTGAAAGCGCGACACAAGGATAACCAATTGCAAAAGACCCCTCGATCCGTGGCTTGATGTGGAATCCGCCTTGAGGCGCGCTTTCAGCGCTGATTGTCCTATCCTACAGTTCCTAGCCCTGCGGGTCCCTCCGGGCTAGGCTATCGTGACGTCACGCCTTCGGCGCTAAAAAATGGCCAAACTCCAGCGGGCGTTGCGAGCAACGCCCCAGAATTAGCGCCGCGTCCCGCGTACCAGTCGTGTCCGCGTTAAAAGCGCTAAACAGGTACAAAGGCCTGGGCTAACGGTCTGTGACCGCTTCGCGGTCTAGGCGCCGGATTTGGGGCGATGTCCCTCGGCGAGCAGGCATTAGTAAACACTTTCGCAACAGGCACTGGTTAAGTTAGATTCTGGTAAGAACGCCTTGTTCCAAAAGGCACTAACACAAAAAAATTGAGAAAGTTGCGGGAACCAATTATGATCAGGTTTGCGGGTGTGAAGACGGGAAGTTATAGTTCGACCGGTGGGAGGGGTACGTTTCGGACCACGAGATGGAGTTTAATATTGAACTCTGTCGATGTTCAGACTCCAGAATCTCAGGAGGCTTTATCTGAACTTTGCAAGCTATACTGGTATCCTCTCTACGCATTTGCCCGGCGGTGTGGACATGATGCTTTAGACGCAGAGGATCTGACCCAAAGCTTTTTCCTTCATTTGTTGGAAAAGGAAGCCTTCAGCCGGGTCGGGCCTGAAAAAGGAAGATTCCGTTCTTTTTTACTGGCCTCGTTCAGGAATTACATGTCGGTGGCTTGGCGCAGGAGTCGGACCGCGAAGAGAGGAGGAGGCTGCGTAGTCGTTCCGCTCGACGCGGAGGACGCTGAGGATCGCTACCAGCTTGAACTCACGGACGATCTTACCGCTGAAAGGATTTTCGATGCGGGTTGGGCAAGAACGCTGCTGTCACGAGTCACCTGTCGTTTACGCGAAGAATATGACAGGCAAGGGAAGGGCCAGACTTTTGAGCGGCTTAAGATGTTCCTAGTAAAGGCTGATAATGAACAAGTGAACTCCTATCGCCGAATCGCCGATGAACTTGGATTGACCGTGGGAGGTGTCAAGACGCAGGTCTTTCGTCTTCGCAGGCATTTCAGTGCGGCTCTGCGGCAAGAGGTAGTCCAGACTTTGACCGACCCAGCCGATGTTGACCCGGAGCTGCATGCCCTTTGTAATGCGCTTCTGGCCTCCGGCGGCGAGTCTTCATGTGGAGCAACGCATTCGGAGGAAGGTTGGGCTATCTGAGGCCAGTCGCTGCGCCATTGCTGCGCTACAATATCCAAGACGCTACCACTTGGAACTATGAACTCCGGGAGTGAGAACAGAGGGCCGACCGATGCGCAAACTCGGAAACCGACGGCTGTAGCCTATTGCTCGATTTGCGGAACAAGCCAGCCCGTTGACGCGGCGACTGGTGGTTGTCCGCTCTGTCTGCTTAGGAGCGGGCTCCGTCGGGGTCGATTGCGAGAAACGCTGATCACGGACGGGATTCAAGGTGAATCGGTAGCGGGGGCTGGGGAAGACGCTCCCAGAAAATTTGGCCACTATGAAATTCTAGCCCGACAGGATGGCAGTCTGGAGGAACTTGGCCACGGTGCGATGGGCATCACCTTTAAGGCGATCGATGTGAATCTGCGCATTTTTGTGACACTGAAAGTCCTGAATTTACGATTATTTCGGGACGAGTCGGCGCGCAGGCGATTTTTGCGCGAGGCTCGGGCTGCCGCCAGTGTTCGCCATCCGAACGTTGCTTCGGTTTACCATCTTGGCCGTCGTGGGAACGAAGTTTTTTATGCCATGGAGTTCGTTGAGGGCGAGACGCTCGAGGTACTCATCGGACATCGTGGCCGATTGGAAGTCGAGACGGCGATAGCAATTGCCAGGCAAGTCGCTGAGGGCCTGGGCGCTGTGCACAAACAGAAATTGGTGCACCGGGATATTAAACCGGCCAACATAATGGTCGGGCTGAAAGAGGGAAGCATTGAGATCGTAAAGATTATCGACCTTGGCTTGGCAAAAGTTGTCGATGAATCGTATTGCGAGACCGCGATCTCGACCCTTGGGACGTTCGCCGGTACACCGGAATTTGCCAGCCCGGAGCAGTTCGCTGGAATCGCCGTAGATATTCGTTCGGATCTCTATTCTCTCGGCGTGACTCTATGGGAGGCATTGACCGGCACGCCTCCATTCGGCGGCACCGTCGTTCAGGTGATGGACCAGCATCTGCACGCGCCACTGCCGCTCGAACGACTGAAGCGCCTTCCGCAACCGGTAGCCGTCCTGCTCGAGATCCTTCTGGAGAAAGACCCCTCACGGCGTTTCCAGAATCCCGGTGAAATGCTGAACGTGATGCCGATTATCGAAGGCGCTATCAAAGCAGGACGTGCAGTCGATCGTCAGAGCTTACAAATCGTTTCTGACGGACCAGGCATGTCTCTCCAGAGACCCGCGGAGAATCTCGGCGCACACGATCTGTACATCCGTGGAATGGCACTGGTTGACCTCGTTGACCGGGATGCGAACCGGAAAGCAATCGAGTTCTTTAAAAAAGCGACCGAGAAGGATCCAAACTTTGCTCTAGGGTACATCGGTCTGGCGCGTGCGTACGTCGAGGAGGAAGGCTTTGGAGGCGAGAAATCCCTGCTCGACTCTGCGGTTCAGCTTTGCCGGCTTGCCATTGCACTCGAGGCCCGAGAAGTACGGGGCTACGATCAGCTTGCCCGTGCTTTTCATTCGAAAGGTTGGTATTCCCAATGTGACGAAGCTCTTAGAAAGGCACTTGAAATCGAGCCCGGTGACGGTCGTTCAAATGCGCTGGCGGCACGACGGGCGCTCGCGAAGCAGCAGTTCGGCGAATCCTATAAATTCTTCCGGAAGGCGCACTCGTTGAGTCCGGGTGAATCGCGTTGGGTTTATGTTGCCGCCGAGATTATTTTTCGGATGGACCTGGACGATGTGGCTGAGAAGTGGATGCAGGAGGCCCTCTCCAGGGAGACTAATCCGCAGCGTCATCAAATGATGGAGTGCTACCGCATGATGTGGCGGGGGAAGTTCACAGCTGCCCGGGCCGGGTTCGCGCAGTTGCCCCTTGAACTAAAGGACTATAATTACTCGGTGTCCGACGGCCTCTTTTTTTGCGCTGCTGGGGCTGGCGACTGGCAGGCGGTCATTCAATATTGCAACGCATTTCTCAAGGAGGAAGCAGACAAAATCTGGGCGAGAACCTATCTCGCCGTGGCGTTGCAAATGTCTGGGCGAGAAATCGAAGCGCGAGAAATCGCACCGCAGATCCTGGAGCGTGGATTCGAGCGTTTGGAGAGGCCGGCCCAACCCGATGCCCCATGGGACGTCCCCCTGTATATCGCCTGGGCCTACCGTCTTCTTCAGGACGAAGGAAAGGCCTATCGCTATTTAAGCACATACCTTGCCAATAGGACTCTCCTGGAGCTTCCACTTGGTCTTTGCAACCCGATACTGGATGTTTTCAAGAACGATCCTGAGTTCAAAACCATCCTCGCTGAGATAAATCAAAAATTTGAGGTTGCCCGGCGATCGATCAGAGAGCACGACGCGGTTTCGGATTGAAAACGGTTTCTCCCTTCTGCTTCGGGGTTCAACTACATCGCCATACCACCATCCACCGTCAAAACGTGGCCCGTTATATATTTCGCCTCAGGACTTGCAATAAACGCAACGGCGGCTGCGACATCTTCGCAGTCGCCAAACCTGTTGAGCGGAATCAACGACAGCACATGCGCTTTGACTGCTTCAGGCAGTTGATTTGTCATATCGGTGGCAATAAATCCCGGGGCCACGGCATTGACAGTGACATTCCTGCCCGCCACTTCGCGGGCCAAAGCTTTGGTCAATCCAATCAGGCCCGCTTTGCTGGCCGCGTAATTTACTTGGCCGGCCTGTCCGATTAAGCCACTGACCGAGCTGATATTTACGATGCGGCCGTATGACTGCTTCATCATCAACCGCTGCAGATTTTGAATGAAATGGAAAGCTCCCTTCAAATTTGTGTCCAGCACGGTGTCCCAATCCTCTTCCGACATTCGCATACTCAGCCGATCGCGAGTGACACCCGCGTTGTTCACAAGAACGCTTACTTTCCCCAGTTCTTTCACGATTCGGGAACAAAGATCGGCAACCGCCTCTCCGTTTGAGACATCGACGGAGTAGGGGATGGCGCTTTCTGGGCGCAAAGCATTAAGTTCGGCTGCAACCGATTGCGAATTTGTCTCCGTTCGACTGATGACGGCGATTCTTGCACCTTCGTTGGCAAGTCGAATGGCCACGGCTCTGCCGATTCCTCTTCCAGCGCCAGTTACTACCGCCACCTGGTCCGCAAATCGTTTCATCGACCAATCATGAATCGCTCAGTTCCCCGGTGTCAATCGTCGATCGAAGCGACTTCATGGTGCGGCCGGGCCGTTTTCGAGTTTCAGCTCGTTGAGCTTGTTCCGCAAAGTTCGGATACTGATCCCGAGCATCTGAGCGGTCTGCGTCCGGTTTCCGTTGGCTATCCGCAAGGCGTGCAGGATATATTCTCGCTCGATCTCTTCAAGCGTGATGATTTTTTCCGGAAAAACGAGCTCGCTGCCCATGCGGCCTGTCGGCTGACCCTCATCTTCGGGCCACGTGTCATCCAATAACTCTACAGGAAACATGGGGCCAAGAATGTGAGGGGTTATCTCCTGACCCGGCTCAGTCAGAATGACAGCTCTCTCCATGACGTTCTGAAGTTCCCGAACGTTTCCCGGCCACTCATATGCACCCAGAATCTTCAGAGACGCCGCAGTCAAAACCGGCGGTTGCGCACCCGTGCGTCTGGCAATGCGATGCAGGAACGAACGGGCCAGGTTAGGCAGATCTTCCTTTCTCTTCCTCAGAGGTGGTACAACGATTGGAAAAACGTTCAGCCGATAGTAGAGGTCCTGTCGGAACTCCTGCCGCTCCACGGATTTCTGCAGATCACGGTTTGTGGTAGCAAGAACTCGAACATTGACTTTGATCGTACGATTGCCCCCCACTCGCTCAAACTCCCGTTCCTGCAGGACGCGAAGAAGTTTCGCCTGCAGTTTCAGAGAGATCTCACTAATTTCATCCAGCAGAATGGTGCCGTTGTTGGCAAGCTCGAAACGTCCTTCGCGCTTCTCGGTAGCCCCCGTGAATGCGCCCCGCTCGTGCCCAAAAAATTCACTCTCGATCAGTGTCTCGGAGATTGCTGCGCAGTTGACCTTGATGAAGGGGAGTTGCGCACGAGCGCTTGAGCGGAAAATCTCAGTGGCTACCAGCTCTTTACCGGTACCATTTTCTCCGCTTATCAGCACGGTCGCCTCGGTGGGGGCGACCTTTTGGATCATCTGACGCATCTGATGAACCAACTGGCTTTCGCCGATCAACTGAGCCGTGTCGATCGATTCGCGGGCCAGAATCTGGCTGATGCGGAGTGCTTGATTGAAGCTGTCTGCTTTGCGTAAAATAACATCTATCTGGCTCGCAGAGAATGGCTTAATGATATAGTCAAACGCACCGGCGCGTATGCAACTCACCGCCGATTCGATCGTGCCGTAGCCCGTCATCACCACGATCAGCGGCTTCTCGGGCCGTGGGGCTAAACGGTTTAAAAGATCCGTTCCGTCTCCGTCCGGTAATCGGACATCCACGAACATCAGGTCGAAGGAGTCTTTTGTGATCTGTTTTTCTGTCTCAGCGATCGTCGAACAAAGTGTTACGGAGAGCCTTTTTTGACGAAGCTGCAGTTCAAGGGAGCGCCTGATAATGGGTTCATCGTCGATGACGATTACCTTTTCGATAGCCATTCGATGAGAAATTCCAGCTGGTACAGAGAATCCGAGATCGTCTATCAACCATAAGAGGGAACCTTTAAGGTCGCAATGTTTTTTGGATCCTTGCGCGGAAAACGCAGAATTCTCTGTTCAAATTCACGTTTTAAGATGTCTCGCAATGGACTCTTTGGGTTTCCGGGGCGTACTCTTCATTAAACTTCGCGCGTATCCGGTCGATACTTATAGGAGGTTGGTTTTGGATCCAGAGAATTGTGGAAAGAATGATGAGCAAGGCGTCCGCGAGGAAGGCCCACCTCTGAATTCGGATTTGAACCAGACTGACACTCGCCCGGATAAATCCATGGAAATCACAACAGAGCGAATTCGTGACGTAGTTTCAGATCCTAACTATCCCAGTTTTGAAATATTGCTTGATGTTGCCGGCAAGCTTCTGGATTCTTTCGACAAAGAGTGAATGACAGCGACCCTTCCCGGTCAGGCTCCGTTCTGCCTCTAAAGGTGGAATTCGATCAAGTAGCGAATTCCGCCGCGCTCTGGCCTTTTTACCGAATTTATCTGGAATTCATTCTGCGCAGGGTCGTTCATGACCTTGGCAATTCTATTTATGGAATCAACTCCTTGAGCGACTATCATCTGCGCACTGGAATCAATGATTCTGGTCTGGAGGAGAGTCTTGGGTTGATTCGCGATAGTGCCGAGCACTCCCGCCATCTCCTGGCAATGGTCAGCGATCTGTTGCAACCGGCCGAGACGGCTGAAGAACCGGCGAAGCCGGCCGAGTTGATTCAGGAAGCATCGAAAATAGTGAACTTGCTTTTACCGCGCTCGGTCAAGGTGGAAATTGTGGGGAGCGAAGACGACGGTTCGACATGCGTTTCAATCGTGCGAGGCGATTTCCTTCGAAAGATTCTGGCTCTTGCGGCGATGGATGTTCATCATTTGCGCATTGCTTCTGGAAAGATTTGCTTGGGATGGGAGCGCGAGAAGTCGAGAGTTCGCATTTTTTACCGGTCAATCTTCAATCCGGCTTCGGATCTTCGCAGCTACGCCCCGAGCCTGATGGAGCAGCTCAGTCGCAACGTAGAGGTCTCTTCGAGCAGAGAAGGCGAAGAATTTACGATCACCTTATCCTTTCCCCTCGTAAGCCTCAACGAACCGGGATCGTTGTAGCACTCCAGGCCGATTGTAGGCCTTCGTCACCTGGCTGAAGGGAAGAGCGCGGCCAACTTATCCATACTTAGTTCATCCAACCGATGCACAGCCAGGTCTGCGACGCCGATTACCTCCATAGGGTTGGTTGTTGCGACGCCAACGACTTTCATTCCGCCACGGCGGGCCGCCTCTATTCCAACGGGGGCATCTTCAAATACAACGCAATGCTCCGGTTCCCGCTCAATACGCTGAGCCGCGGTCAGGAAGACTTCAGGATCCGGCTTTCCGTGAGAAACATCGTCGGCTGAGACAATCGCCGAAAAATAGTGCCCGATGCCGAGAACATTCAGAATCGTGTCGATGTTCAGGCGCTCAGTTGACGAACCAATTGCGCAGGGTATCCCGTGGCGTCTGAGCTCGTCCAGCCATCCCGTAACCCCGGGCAGGGGCGAAATTCCACGCTCAACGACGATGTCCCGATACAATTCCTCCTTTCGAAGAGAAAGCCGTCGGACATCATCCGGCGCTTCCGCCCACTTAAGAAGGTTTGGAATGATGAAGGTATTTTTCATTCCAAATCCTTTTTTGAAATGGCCGGGTGGCAAGGTGAATCCCGTTTCCACTGCCAAACGTTCCCAACTCTCTTCATGATGGGCGGAGGAGTCGATCACGACTCCGTCCCAATCAAAAATCGCTCCTATTTCGCGAGCTAGTGTACCGTCTCGCATATAATCGATTTAGATATGCGCCCTCCTCGTGTCTTGCCGGCGGCCCATTTTGAACGCAACGATGTCATCATTATACGCGAGACGGTACACTAACATAGGACTGAAAGTTGGATGAAGTTCTACAGACGTTGCAAGGCCGGCAATGAATAAATTCTTTGGAGCTGGGCGGTGTCTTGTTCGACCTGATTCGCGTCGAGGTAAATCTCATGGGGATCATCCTCGAACTCGATTTTATGATAGCCTCCAACCGGCTGTGTCGCCGCCTGGGCAAACTGGTCAAGATTCAAAATTCTTTGTCCGTTGAGCGTTTTGACCACCAGATTGCTTATCTGTTCGTAGCCCACAGTATCGCGGGTTGGAAGGATCTGGCTGAGGAAGACGATCTTCCGCTTTTCGGGAAAAAGCTCGGATTG
>Ga0306922_10004222_pt1 | contig 13580 bp, 7 predicted proteins | sample sta12Cox44000082_FD_203758 | JGI IMG/M metagenome (GOLD analysis project Ga0306922, IMG submission 203758) | Lab enrichment of tropical soil microbial communities from Luquillo Experimental Forest, Puerto Rico - statoxic.12C.oxic.44.000.082 (v2)... | ecosystem: Environmental > Terrestrial > Soil... | reverse complement strand
GACCGATCTGGGGTCTCGATCTTTCCAGGCTCATCACACCTAGCCAGCGCGTTTCCTTGGGCGCATCGCAACAGTTCACTGATCCCGCCGCCGCCTTCCGGACGGGCTTCGACCAGGCAGTGCCTTTGATCGCTCCAACGCGCTTCGTTACCAGCGAAGTGTTAAAACAGCGCCAGTTCGGGTTGAGTTGGGCCTTTCAGGCATCGCGCACCTCGCTCCACGTTAGCCTCTCGAAGTACCAGGAGCGCTACGTACTGACCACGGCCAACGACCGTGACGTGAAGCTGGCCAATGCGCTGCTGAGCCGCCTGCTGAGTCCGGTGCTCAGCTGGGAGATCGGGGTGGCCTATCAGAATCAGCAGCAGCTCGGTACCCCCTCGTCAACGGGCGGCACCCAGACCGTCGGTGGCCAGTCAGCGAAGACAGTCAGCGTGTTGACGGATCTGCGCTGGCAGATGGGTGAGCGGCTCGCCTTGCGTTTCCTGTATGCGCATTCCTCACAGAGCGGCGTGTATAGCGAGAATCAGATCGGCGTGACCGCCTCCTGGGCCCTGATCGGCGCGCAGGCGCCCGTAACTCAGGCGTTTCCAGGGCTCGCACCGATCTCCCCTGGTAGCTCGCAGTCGCCGTACCATTGATAGAAGGCCCAAGGGGTACAACCAGCCACAGAATCAGGGGGCTAGCGGTGCCACGAACGGATAGGTCATGGGCGGCAGTGAAAATGCAGCGCTCAGTCAGCCGGCGCGCGATGCCCCGCTGACGCTACGCAGGTGGAGTATTGCCGACTGGCTCGCCAGCGAGTCGGCGTGGAGCAGGCTGCTCGCCCGTTCGAGTGCCGATACGCTGTTCCTATCGTGGGACTGGTTGACACTGTGGTGGCACTGCTTCGCGGGTGCACTCGCGGCCGTGCCCGAGATCCTGGCTTTCTATCGTGGTGGCGATCTGGTCGGGGTCGCGCCGTTGTATCGCCGGCGAGTCATGCGCAGCGGCGTACTGCCGGCGACCTCGATACAGCTGATCGGCGTGTCTTGGCGTGATCCGGGGTACCTGATCTCGGAATATCTCGACACCGTCGCGACCACGGCAGAGGCCGATACGGTGCGGCGCGCGTGTGCGCGTGCACTGCTGGGCGAGCGGACCTGGACCGAATGGGTGATCGGGTTCACGGCCGCGAGCCGGCAGTGGTGCGATGTGTTCGCCGGCACTGAGCTCGGCCGGCATCGCTACGTCCGTGATGTCGATCCGCTGGTGAGCTATCAGGCCGATCTCAGCGGCGGGTTCGACGGCTATCTGCGTAGTCTCGGACAGTCGACCCGCCGCAGCGTCTGGAACCTTCGCCGCCGCCTGGCGAGGCAGGGCAAGGTGAGCTTCGAGCTCCTAGCACCGGAGGAGATTGACGGCGGCTTCAGTGACCTCAATCGACTCCACCAGCTGCGCTGGCGGCTACCGGCATTCACCGGGTCGGTTCTGGAGTTCCACACCCGGCTGGCTCACCGCCTGGCAAGCCGCGGGGAACTTGCCTTGTCCCGACTGCGGGTGGGTGATCAGGTGGTATCAGTGCTGTACGACTTACGCAAGGGCGTGCGTCAGTACAACATCAGCATGGGATTCGATCCTTCCTTCGGCAGCAAGCTTTCCCTCGGACTGATACACCTCGGCTACTCGATGGAGGCCGCAGCTGAACGCCAGGTGAACAGCTATGATTTCCTGGCGGGCTCAGGTCAGCGCAGTGACTACAAGAGCAACCTGAGTCAGACGCGGCGCAACCTGAGCTGTGTGCAGGTACTCAGGGGGCACCTGTTGCCTTCGCTGTATCGTTGGCACGATCGCGTGCACTAGGCGTTACGGCCCGGTTGCAGTTTCGGCCTCGCGACCGGAGCGTCGGCGAATTAAGACAAATGCGCACTTGCAACTGCCTGGCCAACGGAGCGGAGATGACTTTTGCTTTACACGATCGTGTAAAGTTTCGCGTGCCACCTCGGTATGTTTGGGGTACTCCAGCTTTCCATGCGCCTCCGGATCCTCGGGCAATACATCCCGACATCCCTCGTCGTGCTCGCACTCATCGAGGCGCTTTTGTCTTTCCTCGCGGTGTATGCCGCGGTCTGCATCCGCTTCCAGGTCGGTGTCAGCGGCTTGCCCACGCTGGTGGAGGAATTCGGTCCGCTATGGCCGCGCGGAGTCGCATTCAGCGCCATCGTGGTGACATGCCTGCTGGCCTTCGGCCTCTACAACTCGCGCCAGCGCACGCAGCTGAGCGGCGTTTTGGCGCGCCTCTTGCTGGCGTTGCTCGTGTCGTCGTGTGCCATTGCAGCGTTGTTCTATGCCTTTCCCAGCCGGCACCTGTTTCGCGGCGTGGAAGCGCTCGCTGTGATTCTGGCGGTATGTGGGGTGCTGACCTCGCGTCTGGTCTTTGCGCGGGTCGTCGAAGACGAGTTCTTCAAGCGGCGCGTGCTCGTTTATGGAGCGGGCTATGCGGCCGCCGCGATCGCCCGGTTGCGTCGGGCCGCGGATCGCCATGCCTACCTGCTCGTCGGCTTCGTTCAGGCGCCGGACGAGGCGCCCGCCGTGCCGCACGAACGCGTGCTCGAGTCCGACGGCGACCTGTGCGCGCTGTGCGAGCGGCATGCTGTTACCGAGGTGGTGGTGGCCATGGACGATCGGCGGCGCGGGTTTCCGATCCCGGAACTGCTCGAGTGTCGTTTGGCAGGTGTCGATGTCACCGAGCTGCTGACGTTCCTCGAGCGCGAGACCGGCCGGGTGCACATCGATGTGCTCAACCCGAGCTGGATGATCTTTGGGCAGGGCTTCAAGCGCGACCCGTTGCGCCTGTTCTCCTCGCGGGCGCTCGACTTGTTCGCCAGTCTCGCCGTACTGGTCGTGGCGCTGCCGGCCATGGTCCTCACCTTCATCGCGATCAAGATCGAGGATGGCTGGCAGGCGCCGGCGTTGTATCGGCAGGCACGCGTCGGCCTCGGCGGCAAGGTATTCAAGGTGGTGAAGTTCCGCAGCATGCGTCAGGACGCGGAACTGAATGGCGCGCAATGGGCACAGCACGCCGATCCGCGCGTCACGCGCGTAGGCGCGATGATCCGCAAACTGCGCATCGACGAGCTGCCGCAGGTGTTCAATGTCCTGCGCGGCCACATGAGCTTCGTTGGCCCGCGGCCCGAACGACCCGAGTTCGTCGCACAGCTGGCGGAGAAGATTCCTTATTATGTTCAGCGGCATTGCGTCAAGCCCGGCATCACCGGCTGGGCGCAACTGTGTTATCCATACGGCTCCTCCGAAAACGACGCGCTCGAAAAGCTGCAGTACGACCTCTACTACATAAAGAACAACAGCCTGTTGTTCGATCTGGCCATTCTGATTCAGACTGCCGAAGTGGTCCTGTTCGGCAAGGGAGCCCGCTGATGGCTGCCGCGATGCAGCGTCGCAAGCTGCTTATCCTGGAGAACGATCGCGCCTTGCGCCGCGAGCTCGAGGAGATGTTCTCCGACCTCGACGTCACGGTGTGCGAAACCTCCGAGCAGACCCTCGCCACGGTCCGTCGCACGGAGCCCGATGTGGTGCTGTTCGATCTGGGAACGGCACATAAGCCCGCGGTGGCCGCGCAGAGCCTGGAGCTCCTGCGGCAGATTCTCAACATCTCCCCCGACACCAAGATCATTGCAATGACCGAGCACGACGCGCGTGAGCTGGCCGTTGCCGCTGTGGGCCTCGGCGCCGCCGACTTCTATCACAAGCCACTCGATGCCGGGGTGCTCTCGATCGTGGTGCGCCGCGCGCTGCGTATTCGCGAACTGGAAGAGGAGAACTGGCGGCTGCGCGAGCGTACCGGCGCGATGGTGCTCGAGGGCATCATCGGCGTGAGCGATGCCATCCGCAGTCTCTGCCGGTCGGTCGAGAAGGTAGCGCCGACCAATACCACCGTGCTGTTGCTGGGTGAAAGCGGCACCGGCAAGGAGCTGTTGGCACGTGCCCTGCACCGTCTCTCGGGGCGCTCGCACAAGCCATTCGTCGCCATCAACTGCGCAGCTATTCCCGACACGTTGCTGGAGAGCGAGCTGTTCGGTTACGAGAAGGGCGCATTCACCGGGGCGGCACGGCGCACGGCTGGCAAACTCGAGTCCGCCGACGGCGGCACCGTATTCCTCGATGAGATCGGGGAGATGCCCGCGTCGCTGCAGGCCAAACTGCTGCGCGTGGTGCAGGAGCGCACGGTGGAGCGCATCGGCGGACGCACGCCGCTCTCGCTCGATCTGCGCATCGTCTGTGCCACGAATCGCGATCTCGATACCCTCATCGGCAATGGCAGCTTCCGCGACGATCTCTTCTACCGCATCAGCGAAGTCATCATCCGCGTGCCACCACTGCGCGACCGCCAGGGCGACAGCCTGCTGCTCGCCCAGTTCCTCCTGCAGCAGATCTCCGCGCGGCTTGGCAAGCCGACCCGGGGACTGGCGCCGGATGCTATCCGTGCGATCCAGGCTCACCGCTGGCCGGGCAACGTGCGCGAGCTCGAGAATCGCATCAAGGGTGCAGTGATCATGGCTGAGGGCGCGGTCGTCACTGCCAGCGACCTGGGGCTCGATGATCCCGGCGATGATCCGGAATACCTTAATTTACGCGTGGCGCGGCAGCACGCCGAGGCGCAGGCCGTCAGGCAGTCCCTCGCGGTCGCGCAGGGAAATCTGTCGCGCGCGGCCGAACTCCTCGGCGTCACACGGCCGACGCTCTATGATCTTCTCGCCAAGTACGGCATCGATCCCGCCCAGTTCGGCCGGCATAAACCAGCTCCGGCATCAGCGGGCGCTGCTGCGCCTGCCACCGAACCTGAAGAAGGCGCCGGTACCACAACCTAACCACGCATGCGTCCGAGATCGAGCGCTTACCGACCGTCCTGCTCAGTTGAGATCGCGCAAAATTTCGCAGGCCGATTTGAACAGCATTTCGACGTCGTTGTCGGTGGTCCGATGATTGAGGATCGCGACCCGAACGCAGAGGCGAGCCCCGATCCGCGTGGTCGACGGGGCCGCAATTCCGGAGAGCTGGATTTCCTCGGCGAGCTGGGTAATCACCGCATCATCAGATCCGATCGTGCGCGCTCCTTTCAGGCAAAAGCAACAGATGTTCAGGGACACCGGAGCCGCGAGCTCGAACTGTTCCGACTCCTCGACCAATTTGCCCAGATAAACAGCGGAGCGGCAGTTTTTAGCGATCACCCGACCGAGTTGCGCGAGGCCGTAGTGTCGCAAGGTGATCCACGCCTTCAGGGCCCGAAAGCCTCGGGAAAGATCGATCCCATAGTCGCAGGGCCACGGATCGCCCGCCGCGAGCCCGCGTGCGCCGGTCGCGAGGTAGTCCGGCCGCTCCGCGAATGCTGCCCGATGGCGGTGCGCGTCGCGTATCAACACGCAGCCGGCGTCATACGGCACCGAGATCCACTTGTGAAAGTCGAATGCCAGGGAATCGGCGCGTTCGATGCCGCGCACCAGGTCCTGCCAGGGATGGCCGGCGATTTTCGCCCACGCACCGAAAGCGCCGTCCACGTGGAACCAAAGGCATTCATGCTGCGCGAGATCGGCGATCGCGTCGAGTCGATCGAAGGCACCGGTGTTGACGGTACCTGCCGTACCGATGATCAGAAAAGGTTCCAGGCCTGCCGCCCGGTCGGCCCGAATGGCCGCTGCCAGCCGTTCTAAGCACATCGAGTGGTCGGGCAGGGTCGGTATCGCCCGCAACTGCGCATTACCGATGCCGACCAGCTCGAAGGCTTTCCTGAGCGAAACATGACCCTCGGCGGAGGAATATCCCACCAACCTGCTACCGGTGCCGGTGTGTCCATCGGCACGAACGGCCGCGCCCAGCCTGCTAACACGCGCAGTCGCGACCGCGATGACCGCGGCCATCGATGTGCCCACAGTCAAAACTCCGCTGCCCCCTGCCGGGAAGCCGAAGATTTCCCGGCACCATTCGATGACCTGACGTTCGACGTAGATGGCGGCGTGGTCCCGTCCTCCGCAGTTCGAATTCATAGTCGCCGCCATCAACTCAGCGAGAATGCCCGCCACGGTGCCGGCGCCGTGAACCCATCCGAAGAAGCGCGGGTGCACGTTGCCGGTCGCAAAAGGCATGATTTTGTCGCGAATCTCCTCGACCAACGCCGGTAGCGCGGTCGGCCGATACGGGACTGGACCTCGCAGGGTCGCCAAGACCTCACCGGGTACCGGTTGCCACACGGGTCGCTCTCGAACCGAGGCGATGTAGTCGATGCAGTCGTCAAGCGTGGCGTGCGCGAGCATACGGAACGAGGACCAGTCTCCGGGGTCGAGCGTGGCCGCGCCGGATTCACTGTGCCCTGAGGACTTCAGAGACTCTTTCAATTGACACTCTCCGCTGGACTCGCAGACGAGCAGGTCAGTCATTCCCCGCAAAGCAGAGGGCCTCTTTATATCGGGATGTGTCTCGCTTTGCGCCACATCCGTGCCAGCAGCTCGAGCTTCTCGAGCGACCTGATCGCATCACCGATCTCCGATTCGAGCGCCGCTTCAACCGAGCCGGGACCGGCATGTGCGACGATACTGAAGAACCGTGCGCCGAGCACCATGCGGAGCATCGCCGTGCCTCCAGAACCGCTCGATGACTTGACGACGACGGGTTGTCCGATATGCGCCTGAAATCCCGCCCTGGCCCGGTCCGCAGCGCTCAATTCCCCGAGCTTTCCGGTGAGATCGAGGTTCAGCAGCTGGAATATCTTGCGGCATTCCTCCTCGTCCATCGCGCGCTTCGTCCCATCCCAGTGCGGCGCCAATACGGCGAAACAGATGATCGACCGGGTTGCCAGATTGGGCTCGCCCAGCTCATCGCTGTCGTGCCCCGCGGCTTCCTGCATGCGCACGAGCCAGTGACTTGCGTCCAACTTGGCATTCATCGCCAGCCGAAACCGGCTGAAGCTGCGCTCTTGGACCCGGCTTGGAATTGCAGTGAAGAGCCGCGCTTCCAGGAGTGCTGGCAGCCACCGGAATATCGCTCCAAAGCTCGCTGCGCGTACGTTCGCAGGAACGCGGAATTGGCGCCGCCACCAGCTGTTCCAGTCCTGTGTCGATCCAACTGCTGGCGCTTCGTTCAACAACACCGCGACGCTCGCGTTGCGCGAGCGAAGTGACTTCGGCAGTACCAGGGCTCCTGAGAACGGTGGGCCGGTCAGGAACTTCGAGCCCGACACCTGGACCATCCAGCCACGGCGCACCCACTCGCCCATCTGCGTGAACGGACTGCGCATCTGGCAGGCGTCGACGACGACGTCGATGGCTCCGATGTCCGCCTTCACCAACTCATCGACCGCCTCGACTGGCGGGGATAGCAGACCCGTTTTCGACGATGCCAGTATGTGCAGCAGCACACGGTCGTGCCGCGCCAATGCTTGCTCGATTTCCCGTCGGATATGCCGGGTTACCTCGAGGCTCGATCGCGGCGCCCCTCTATTGTCCCTGATCGGGATCTCAACGACCCGAATGGTCTGGCGCGGCCAGGCCGGTTGGCCTTTGTTGATGGGGGCGCCTGACGCCGCAACGGAATCGAAGTACAGGCCCGCCCCGGCTTCGCGAACACCACGGCCGGTTTCATCCGGCGCGATGAGGATGTTCGTCACAGCGGCGCCCGATGCAAGGCTGAGCAACACGGCCAGCAATTCCGTCTCGGTGCCCGACGCCGCCATTACCACGTCGGCCTCCTCGTCGGTCAACGCGAGCAGATCGAGCAGCTCCAGTCCGACCGCGTCCACCGTCCTTACACGCAGTTCGGCTGGGCTTACGCCCTCGCGCAACAACGCGGCGAGCAGGTCGCGACGAAGCACGTCGCAATAGGTGAAACCATAATCGCTGATGCTCGACGCCGTGGACGACGAGAAGTGCACAGCCTCCGGTCGGGGGCGGGGCACGGTCCCGTACCGATTGAACCCCGTACGCCGGTCGATGGCGATCCTGGTGTCGCCCCCGGAAACGAGCAGTTCTTCGACACAGTGCCACAATTCGACCTCTGCTGCGCCGGGTACGGGTGGAATCAGCGAGAGATCTGCGAGGCCCTCGAGCCGAGTCCGCTGCCATTCGAGCAATGCGTCGCTCGGTGTGCTGGAATTGAAGTCCATCAGTTCTTCGGCGATGCGCTCGGGCAGCCCCTCGAGAAGGGCATCGCAGGAATCGATCGCTGCGGCGCGCAGCAGGCTCTTGCCGTGCAATGCAATCCCTGGAAGCAACCTGGGCGAAAGCAACCCGGACGACTGCAGGTATGCAGCCTCGAGGCCCCATCGGGCAGCCACCGAGAGTGCCGCCGGACTCGACAAAAGGGTGGGCGGCAGATGGAGCAGTCCGGTCCGTTTGAGCAGGAATGGGCTGTCTTGCGTGGATCCGAGAACCAACCGTCCCGACACTACCGGCAGCAGCGCCGCCATCGCAGGATCAGCGAGCAGGCTGCGCCGAAGCTGGATGTGCGGCGCCTGAGTTTCCGGGGTCTCGATCTCGAGGCTACTCGCGGCGTCAGGCCGGATGCGGAGCCGGAAGCACAGCCGGTTATAGTCCGAGACCAACATCATGCTGCGCAACGGATGGCGGCCGGCGACGGCAACCTGGCTCCCGTGCGCATCGGCGTTGCGCAGTGCCTGGATAGGGACCCGGACCTGCGGTATCACAAAGTCAGTGACGTGCCGCGTGCTTTTGTACGGAAGCAGGCGCCCGGCGCGCGCCCTCGCGATGATCTCGGCGGGCGTACGAGCTGGCCCGGGGCGCCACGACTCGACATGGACCCGCGGGTCGCTATATGACACGCTCAGCGCGGGAACACTGCGCAAACCGATTCGCTTCGCTGCGGCCAGCCGGTGGTGTCCGTCCAGAACGGCGAGCGAATCGCTTTCGACCAGCAGCGGGTGGGTCCAAACCCCCGAGGCCGCAATTCCCGCGGCGAGCGTGTCGACAAAATCCGGATTGACTTCTTCCGTCGGTAGTACTCGCTTCAGGTCGACCAACGTAATCTCTAACGGCAGCTCCGAACCTGCTTGATCGCCCGATGTTTCCATACAGTTCTGCACCTCCATCGGCCGCACCAACATCCTCAGCCGTGGCCCTTTCGCGAGCTGCCGCTCGACGCCTCCGCGGGCCTGTTCAGTTATTGTTCAGTGACTGGAAGTGTCGTCGTTTGATTTCGGCTGGGCTAGCATTAGGCTGCATGAGGGCCAAGATCGACCTGGATTCGATGAAGTGAGCATCCGGCTCACTCGTCAAATTTACACTACGCTCGCATCCGACTCACCGCAAACGGTGTTCACGCTTAAGAATATACATGCGCATCCCTTCCGGTGACGCCGCCAAGTCTCAGCCCTTGCGGCCGGTGGCCGACAGGGCAGCAGCCTTGGTCGGCTCACCCAGGCCAAGCGGAAAAGTAGTGCTTGCCGGATGACGCCGCTGAGGCGCCGGAGGTAGGCTGCCGCTACGCTTGCAACAGCCGGGCAGCAGCCGGGAGATCAAGACAGGTGCGCAAATCGATTTATCTGCCGGCCTTGCTCCCGATCGGAACATTCGGCGGGTGGTCGCAGGTGGCCAATACGCCGCGTCATGCAAAGGACCTGGACGTCGCCCAAACGAGACAAGGAATTTCGGAAGCAAATGGCCCAGAACCTCAAGGCTCTGCGAAATAGCTCTGCCGCCGACCCGTCGGTGCCCCCCCATCGCGAAACCTCTGTCGCCGCGTCCCTGAAGAAGCGCGCGCTTTCCGGCATGCGCTGGACGGTTTCGGCCCGAGTTCTGGTGCAGCTCATCACCTGGCCGTCGACGATCGTCGTCATGCGTCTGCTGAACCCGCGCGACTACGGCCTGGTGGCGATGTCGACGGTCGTCATCGGCTTCGTGAGCCTCTTCGGTGAGCCAGGTCTCGCCGCCGGCCTGGTGCAGACACGCGCGCTGCGCGAGGAGACGAGCCGCGCGGCGAGCGCTGTGATCATCTTGCTCAACCTCATTTTGTTCGCCGGGCTGGAACTCACCGCTGCGGAGCTTGCCGCGTGGTTCCGCGAGCCGGAGCTGACGTCGGTGATCCGCGTGGCATCGCTATCGTTGCTCATGACGGCAATCGCCACGGTGCCGCAGGCACATCTCGACCGTGACCTGTGCTTCAGGGAGACGGCACTCGCGCTCGTCGCCGGCAACCTGGTCGGCAGCCTGACGACGATCGCCTGCGCCTTGCTCGGCTTGGGTGTCTGGGCGCTGGTCGTCGGCACTCTGTTCCTCTCCGGAGTGCGTTCGATTCTCATCATCAGTTACAACCGAGGGCTGGTCTGGCCCGACTTGTCCAAGGGCTTGCAGCCGCTGCGTCATCTGCTGCACTTCAGCGCGCACGTCATCGGCATCCGCATCCTCTGGTACTGGGCAAGCAATGTGGACCTGATCATTCTCGGTCGACTGATGCACTCGGCTGCAATCGGCAGTTACAGCGTGGGTGCCAATCTCGCAGCGATCCCAGGCGACAAAGCGATGGAAGCCGTCAACCGAGTTTCCTTTCCGACACTGAGCCGCCTGCAGACCGAACCGGCACAGTTCAATACTGTCTACGAGCGGATACTGCGCATGCTCGCACTGTATGGATTTTTGGTTGCCTGGGGTCTGGCGGCGGTGGCCCCGGAGTTCGTGCACGTGGTGCTGTCGGACAAGTGGCGTCTCGCCGTAATACCGCTCGCAATGCTGTCGATTGTGGCCCCGATCCGCATGCTGACCGCTTTCCAAGCCACCGTGAACACGACGGCGGGCTTCCCTCAAGCAGCCACAAGAGTGCTGACCTTGACCAGCCTGCTGCTGCCGGCCGGCATCGTGATCGGTGCACGGGTGAACGGTATCAACGGCGCGGCCATCAGCTGGGTAGTGGTTTGTCCGCTGCTGTTTTTGCTGTCCACCTTCCTCACCTGTCGCGTAACGCACCGGACCATGCGGCAAAATCTCCGGCAGATTCTCATTCCGCTCATTGCCGGCGGCTGCATGCTCGCCGTTACCTCCCTGGTGCGGGTCGTGCTGTCCGCATATCTGACCGCTGTTGCCTTGCTGTGTGTTGAGCTCATCGCCGCAGCATGCACGTTCTTCGGCACCGTGAAACTGCTCGACCCTGTGCTCCTGAGCGACGCGCTCAGGCTGTTGCGTGAGCTGCTACACCCTCGAAAGCCGGCGACCGCGGAGCTCGCACCGTGAACAGTCGATAGGGCTCAAGACCATGGCCGGATTCGTCATCCAAGCCGTTGCGCCAGGAATTGCGTTCAGCGAACCGCTCAAGCTGGTCGATCTGGCGAATAGTGAAATCCTCCGCAGTTACGAGTTTGATCGAGTCAGGGCCGGCTGGGCCCGATGGCAAGGGAGCCGCCAGCTTCACGTGCGAGAGCATAACGGCGGATTGCTGTGGCTCGAAGGTGAACCCGATCGTCTGCCCCGCCCTGATGAAACCGTGGAGCAGTGGTTACCTGGTCGAACCGGCAGCTTCAGAGGATTCGAGATTGAGCGAGAAGGAACCGGACCGGCACTCGTCAGCGCCTTCGTCGATCCACTCGGCACGCGACCGATCTTTGTCCTCGAGAGAGAGGGCATGACGCTGTTGGCAGACAAGATCTCCACGATTGTCGTCAATGCCAGTAACCTCAATTGCGCATGGCCAGCGCTGCTCGAGGCAGCAGTTCTGGGATCGATGTTTTCGCCCGGAACAACGGTCGCGGAGATCGACCAACTTCGGGCGGGTGAGATCCTCCACATCGTCGGCTCGCGACGGACGCGGGCCCAAAATGGATCATACGATCTCAGCAACGCTCCGGCTCCGACTCCCGACGCAGCAGAACGGCTGGGCGAGGCCCTTCGGACGGCGATCCGAGATACCTGGGTCAACCCCGACAGCCACCTTTTGCTCAGCGGTGGGCTGGATTCCCGGCTCATCCTTGGCTTGTCCGAGGGTGCTCGTAAGACCCTGACACTCGACTGGTACACGGAGGAGCTGCCGATCGCACGTCGTGTCGCCGAAGCTTGCGGCGCCGAACTCCGGTTCCTGCCTTTTTGCCGCGAAGATTACGCCCCAAGGATGGAGCAGGGTTATCTCGTTACCGGAGGTATGCATCAATCCCGGTATGTAAACACTCTGGGAATGGCCAGCGCTTGGCGACGATCAGGAATACCCGCCATTACACACGGGTATTTTCACAACACTATCTTCCGCGGCTGGACCGGAGGTTACTGGGAGCGCTACCCCGACTCGCGCACTCTACTGGCACAGTACATGGGCAAGAAGGCGCATTACTTCGACAGATACGGCCATTACCCCCCGTCGATCAGCAGCGGCGTCGTTGCACTGCTTTCGGACGCGGGTAGAGATGCTCTACGCAATCAGCTTCGCGCGCTCGCCGAGACGATCGAGCCCCTGGTTTTCGGCGGCTTCGATCTCAGTTTCGAACGGTTCGTTTTGCGGAACGTTCCGCGTCAGATTTATTTCAGTATCTTCCTGGGATGGATCGAGGAGATCGACGTGGAGTCGCCCGTATTCCACCAAGCTCCCTGGCGATGGTACGCCTCAACTCATCCTGCTGATCGCCACCGTGATCGCGCCGTCCAGAGTCTTTACCAGACGATAGGGCGCGGGCTCGCCGACATCCCTGATTTCGGCAGTGGCAAGCCGGTGCGTGTCGCTCCGGTGCCGCCTGCGGAGAATTGGCGTAATGCGATCTGGTTTCCGGCAGCGCGCGCTGCTAGACGCCGTGTACGGCGAGTTATCTATGGGCCGCCGCAGCCAGAACCGAACCGTGCGGGACCAGATCCAGATGGAGACAAGGCGTTTCGCCAACGCCGCGTCATCGAAGCGTTACAGGAAGGATTGGCTGCGGTATCGGAAAGCACGCTTTTCAACAGAAATGCCGTTACCTCGGCATTGGCGGCGTATCTAACTGGGGGCGGGCCGGAGCACGATGTGCTCTGGGCTTTGGCGGCGGCAGGGCAGGTGGGTCGTCTTGTAGCAGATAACGCCAAAGACTACCGCGGTGTGCGCGTACTTCCGGCTCCCACCGCAACGGTCTCCAAAGTCTTTTAGCTGACTTCGCTCAAGGGAATCGGGAGAAGTGTTGGCATGGGAGATTTAGCCCAAAAAGTTGTCCGAAGAATTCGGACGGAATGGAGGCAGAGGGCTGAGAAACGCCGTCTCTCACCGATGTATTCTCCAACTGCGTCCGACGTTGATATCGACGCCCATATCACAGAAGCCCTGGCCTGGCTAAAGCGTGCGCAGGATGCCGGAACCGATCGCGGGGTGTCCTACGGAGCCCGCTTCGGACATGACTTTGAAGCGAGCTATCCTGAGACTACGGGATACATTTGCCAAACCTTTCTACAGCAAGAGCAGCTCACCGGCGACACCGACCTTCTCAGGCGGGCTGTTGAGATGGGGGATTGGGAGATCGCCATTCAACTGCCGGAGGGTGCTGTTATGGGCGGGCGGGTGAATGCAAATCCCACCCCTGCTGTGTTCAACACTGGCATGGTCTTGCTTGGGTGGAGCGCGCTCATTCGGAGAACCGG
>Ga0306922_10004220_pt1 | contig 13581 bp, 6 predicted proteins | sample sta12Cox44000082_FD_203758 | JGI IMG/M metagenome (GOLD analysis project Ga0306922, IMG submission 203758) | Lab enrichment of tropical soil microbial communities from Luquillo Experimental Forest, Puerto Rico - statoxic.12C.oxic.44.000.082 (v2)... | ecosystem: Environmental > Terrestrial > Soil... | reverse complement strand
ATACCCGGGGAACCACGGAAAGCATCTATCTGCTTGCGAAGGCATTCCCCGTAGGCAGCTGGTCCGCTGGCATACGACACGCCACACGCCAGCTCGATCGACTCGCGGGCCTGCTTGTCGAAGCCAGTAAGGTCAGGCGCACCTTGAACAGCAACAGCGAACGTGTGTTTACACACCAGAGCCGCTGCGGTCAGCGTGATAACTACACTGATTCTGGAAGATAGATTCACGAGGCCTGTTGAAGTTTATGTGCCGCCCGGAAGCGTCGCACAACTCCCTCCCCAGCGAAACTCGAACGGTAGATTCCGGTACGCGCGTCACCATAGACCGCAACCCATAGTAGACTGCCCGCGTGACTGACGAGGACAAGCCCGAGGACGTTGCGCGGTTCAATCAGGAGTGAGACGCGAGTGTCAGACCCCGAGGTCTTCCGGTTCGACATCGAGGGGCAGTCGGTCACCTGTTACCAGACCGGCGAGGATCGGTTGTGGTGCTGCGAGTGCGCTGAGTTCCATCGCACGCCGCGTCAAAGACTTCGCCGCCCCGTGAACGTCTGACGACGACGCACCTTCCAACCCCAAGCCGTCACTCACCCTACTCAATAGCGGTCACTGAGCCGGCGATTGGTTCATCGAGCCGCTTGATGTGAGGCTGGGATCACGTCGCGACCGGCTGCGCGTGCGGCATGCTTCGGGCCATGCGACAGCAGGGTTACGTTGCGGGGCTGGTGGCGTTGCTGTGGGTCGCAGGCTGTACCCACGTGCCGGTCGCGCCGGAGCGCCAACCTGCGCCGGTCACCCCACCGGCAGTGGCGGTCCCGGAGCCCTCTGCCGCAGCCCCGCCGTTCCGCTCAGCCGCTGAGGACCCGAAAGACGGTCCGTGCATCAAAACGACACACGGCTGCATGGCGCTCAATCCTGATGTGGACGAGGACTCGATCGACCGGACGATCTGCGTGTCTGGTTACACCAAGGCGGTACGCCCGGCCACGAGCTATACCAACGGCGTGAAGAAGAAGCTGATGCGGGAGGCTGGTATCGATGAGGCGCGGATTGGCGACTACGAACTAGACCACATCGTGCCGCTCGAGCTCGGCGGCCATCCACGCAAGCTCTCCAATCTCATGCTGCAACCCTGGGAGGGCGAGCACGGCGCGAGGGTTAAAGACACGCTGGAGACGCACCTGAGATCACTCGTTTGCCACGGGAAGCTCGACCTCACCGATGCGCAGGTGTGCATTGCGCAGGACTGGGAAGCATGTGCTGCCAAGTACCCGAGGCGATGAGCAGCCTCCCACGGTTCCGCGCGTGCGGGCTGCCATCTGCAAGCTGTACCCGCCAGGGCCGGTGCGCGGCCCGCTGGCTGGGGATCCGCCGGTACCGGCTCAAGCTCGCGCCCTGGGCGGCGCTGCGGCCGGTCACGCTGCACTGATCACTTCCCGCCGCGGATGTTGAGATGCAAGAAACGACCGTGGTTATCACCCTGGCAACGATTTAGTCAGCGGCTCCGTCTAACACCCTTTTCGTTTCCTTGAGCGTTCCTTCCTCAAGATTCCGAAACAAGATGGTGGCGGCCGCGGTTCCTATTCCCTCACCTTCCTGGCAAGCCGCAAGAATCGCCTTCATCCTGTCCAGTTTCAGCCTTCCCGCTCCACTTCGCCGAGCGCACTCCAACCCCTCTGCCAGTTCTGCAAATAGTACGTCGTCAGCACGACGTCCTTCATTCAACCACGTGATATCAATGAGCAAGCAAGTTTCTAAGAGAAACGCCGGAATGGGTAATGACGATGGACCTTCCGCGAACGCAAACAACAGTGTTCGCGCATCAGGGCGGCTACCGGAAAGGCGATCAAGAATCACGGCTTCAATCGAAGTCCCGTACACCGTGAAGTCTGAGCAGTTAGCGCCCCGTATGACCACAACATCAGCATCGGACGGAATCGACTCCAAAACACCAGTGAATTGCTTACTGTGATAGAGGCCCACTCCAACGTCGATGACTGCACACGAGCGTTGCGAAACTGTTTGCGCTATTCGCGTAACGACGTAAGACGCCCCGTTCCCTGTAAGAGCGACGGGTATTCCAGTCGGAAGAGCTCTTAAGACAAGTCTAGCGATGCTATGTGAGTCAGCGACGTTGATGCCGTTCGCCTTCAAGATAGCTGGCAAGTCCCCCGGCTCTCGAGGAATTGTCTCCAGAGTAACCGAGACGCTTGTCGTCTCGGAGCTTGTTGTTGGCTTGACTTCTGGCCCTCTCTCTCTAGCTTCGAAGAGTGCTTCGAATACTGCGAACTCTGAAACAGCCTCGAGGCCATGAGCCTTCGCTTTGTCGAAGGCTTTCCGCACTGAAGAGCCAACCTCACTCGCTATCTGCTTCTTTTGCTCCTCTAGTCGCGTGCATGCTGTGTTTAGCTGCTTGATGTGCTCCTCGAGTCGCCCCCGAGCTTCCAGCAACTCCGAGCGCGAAGCTTCGAAGTCTTCGACTACCTTTTGCTTGGCAGCGTCTACTTCAGCTTTGACCTTGTCGGATTTGAGAACCAAGGACACAACGTTCTCCAGTCCTTCCTTTTTGTCGACGAACGCGTCTAGCTCGGCCTCCAACCTCTTGAGGCGCTTTTCGCTCAGACCACCTTGGGTACGGATGTATTCGACAATTATCCGGACATGCCCTCTAGAAAGTTGGGGCCAGGATTCGACTTCAGACGCGTCTTCGAGCACGTTCTTCAAGACCGTGCCGAGGTCAGAACAATCCAGCTGCGTATCGTGCGGAGGCAACGGACCGAGCACAACGACCTGACCAGATACACGCCATCCCGTCGCCGAGTGCCAAGCCAGCAAAGGCGTGTCGTAGTTGTAGCGCAAGTAATCGCGTCCTTCGCCGGGCACCTTTATGAGCAGGCCGTCGGATAACCTGAACAACAGGCCCGTCACCGGCGAAGGCCAGCCAGACTTAAGTGCTTCTCGAATCGCATCAGGCTCAGTTGATGGAACAGGGATGTCAATCACTGTGAAAGCAGAGACACCGCGGCTGCGAATTCGCAGTTTTATAGGTTGTTCACTTTCGAAAGTTTCTACAACCCATGTCGCGAGCTCGCCCACCATCGGATAAGCAGGTCCGGGAAATCCGATGATCTGACCCCTTTCGGGAAACAATTCCCGCGCGGTGTTGCGGTCTAGGCTCCAGAGTTCGCTGCCGATAAGTAGGGCATAAGGCTCGACGAAGGCCGCTGTGCCGCTGACCGTTTCCTTGGAACAGCGTCCCAACACCTGTGCGCCCTCGACCTCTATCTCGCCGAGCTGCACTACCGGCCTCGGATCACGAACCAAGAGGCCCCGGCCGTCTAGTGATCGACGCTGCCAGTTTTTTCGAAGCTCACCTAATACGCCCGCGATGCGATTACGAACGGCCTCATCAGGTACAGTCTTCAACACCTCAGCGGCATCAGCATCTGGCCGGCGTAGTAACGTGACGATTGCGGCGCATGTGGCTGCCCAAATATTTAGGTTCGATTGTGCACCGAGCCGTCCGTCGCAAGCGGCCGCAATTGCTTGGATGTCTTGGTCGTCAGGAACGACCGAGGTGTTTTGTTCGGGGGCGGCGATTGCGCTCGTCTTTCCTGAGTTAGCCTGAACTGTGCTTGTGTCGCTTGGCTGCCCAGTATCTTTCTCGCTGTCAATAGGTTGCTTAAGAAACGTTATCCATACTGCCGGAGGGGATTCCTTAAAGAGGTAGTACAGTCCAAGGCGCGCGTAAGCGTGGGCGAGACTCCGGTCATTCTTACTTCCCGCTGATTCAAGGGCGTGATATTGCGCAACCAGAGTCTCTGGAGGAATGCTTTCCTCCACCTTCAACCGCTTTCGCATCCACGCAGCAAGCACTCGGGCGGATTTGCCGTTTAGGCTCGCCAGCAGACTTATTTGCGCTTCGCGCTTGTCGGATACTCTGTGCAATGCAGTACCAGCGGCGATCAGTTGCTTCTTGCAGGACTTCAGAAATTCTGCAATTTCGCCTGGCTCCGTACCTGTCGCAAGTAAGTACTGAAGCCTTTTCGGATCCACGGACTCGTAGCTCACAGCCCCTTCCTCGCAAGTGCTCGTCGCAAATATCGTAGTTGCGGCCCGTATGCAGGTGACCACCTCTTCGACCGCAGCGCACTCAACCAAATCGGGCATCTAGCCCAGTTGATTCCCGCCAACATCTCCCCGCCACCTTGCCCTCGGGAAGAGGTTACAGTCCCAAGCCAAAGAGCCAGCGAACGCAGCTCCTCGAGATCGAGCGTGAGGGCGCCCGCCTTCCCGATTGCCTGATCAGACAGAAGCTCGGCCCATCCGAACGGCCCACCGTCGATGGTTATACTCGTGTTAGCCGGAATTTTTGCTCGAACGGTAGGTCCCTCAGGAAGTATCCGCTCTCCGTTCACGCGGATACGCTCTAAGACTTGAGGACACGGCAGCTGGAATTCGAATTCCGCGCTTTGTAGCGGCGAACTATTCTTCTTCAAAGTCGCTGAGAGTTCGAGTAAATCGACCGTTTTGCCGCCGAAGTGAACCTCCACGCCTGGTGGCGTAAACGGACTGAAGGCCCCCACATCAATCTGCAAAGCAGACTGACCGTCGACGGAGAACTCGATCATCCCGCCCGGCGGATGAACGATCCGGAATGTCCTTTCCTCGTTGCATGATTCGAGTTCGAGGGATCGCCCGTCTGGCATCCTGGCCTCCACTTCCGCGCGGGAAGTTGTACGGAGTTTCAATTCATCGCATGGGCCAGCGACTGCCCAGACTCCCTCTGGTGTAATGTGATGAACGGAGGGCGACGTCAGAAAGACCTGGGTGCGACGCGCGCCGATACGGCGACCGAGCGCGGACTCAACCGCTAACCGGTCTGCCTCATCCAACGAGTCACCACATTCGTCTAACTCAAATCGATGTACCCACCAACCGTCCTCCCATTGATCTATCGCAGTGAGAGTTAGACCCGCCAGATTTTTGAGTGACGACGCCTGACTCGAGCTGGTGATTGCCCAGTATGCATCACCCCACGCTAGCGGAGCGGTGTCAGGGATGCGCGCGCCAGCGCGGAGGCTATCTCTGAAAAATGTCCACTTAGCCTTTGTCAGGATCCTAATTGGCTCACTTACCAAATACCAGTAACTATCATCAACGTCTGTGTGACGTCGTTCGAACTGGTACGTTTCCGCGGGGCCAACTCTTAGGCGGACCTCCGTTTGGAGCTGCTCGCAAGACACAGCGAACTCGCCGCGCTTGCTCTGTAAGAAGAGTCGTCCTGGCCACCAAGGTGACTCACCGCGCCGGGGGAGCTCCAACACAATGGCGTAGCTGGTTCTATCGTCTCCATCTAGACTAACGCGAATCCGTGCATTGCTGCTCGACTCCAATTGGGGGGTGACGGCCGCGCCACGCCTCGGATTCCCTGGAGCGGGAATCTGAGGCCCAGAATAGGCGTAACAATCCGGCGTCGCCTGGTGGCTCAGATGCGCGAAATGAGGCAGGCGCTCACGCCCCTTCCGTAGACCGACGCGGGCTCGACATTCCGGATTAGGACACCTGAACGGACCGTCGGAGCGCCGCGCGGTGCTCGCATACAGTGGTTTGTTAGTTCTAACGCTGATAGCGACGAACATTGGCATCACCGCTCGGTGGTTGCCATGCGGTGCCCGCCCTAATCATCTGCTGGATGTCATGCGGGCGAAATGCTTGAAACTCCGGGCGACGCTGCGCCCTCGGCAGGATCCAGCGTTCTAGACACAAACTAGATATCTCGGAAACAGGGAGTAAACTGCGGAAGTTAGGCCGCTTGTGTGTTCCTCTAAGATACTCGAGCGCGTTAGACGCTAACTGACATGAAAACACCTCACGTCTAAAGCCGTGGTGCAGGAGTTTCGGACCCAGCCCGAGATGCACGAACGCCTTACGGACGACACGCATCTTCCAGTTAGGCCCGTGCCCATAGCGGTTGTTAGTAGCGTATGGGTCGCGCATTCGGCGCAGGTAGGAACGCAACTCCGTGAACAAATCATCGGGAAGATGAAAGTGACCGTAGCCTTCGGTGAATCCGATAGGCTCGAAGAAGCTTCGGCCGTCGATGCGTAGCCGGTTGTAAACGGACGATCTGCCCATAGCCGAAGTCGTCGTAACAAGCACAAGGCGGGCACCCTTGTTCAGTCCCGATATTACACCCTCGCTCGCACCGTATCGCTTGCGAAACGCCTCCTCGACTTCTCGTGTTTTAACGAGGCACGCAATTAATTTGCCTCCGAGTAGAAGGCTGTAGGGCGGTAAAGCACCCAACACAAAGGCATCTAACACGTTAACCAATCGCCGCACTCGATCATTGGATGTCCAACCAACTAATCTATCGCGCGCGCCAAGGTTGAATACCGGATCGCCTAGTGCGATCACCCCAATCAGTTTGCCCACGCTGTCGTCCCACACGAGAAACTTAAGGCGCCTACCAAAGCCATCTGAGACGGGTATGCTCCACGTTAGCGTTGCCAGTCGAAAGAGATCTGATTGAGGAGTGCCTGCGGTTACCAGTTCGAGTCGAGGCGCTATGGCACTTGGCCGAATCTCCCTACCGTCCGCAACACTCCGAATGAATTCCGGAAGTGCGTTGCGCAGAAGCCGATCGCTCTTGTCCAGGCGATCCCTGCGCTGCTGACTGTGCACAGCCCGATATGCTTCTTTATCGTTGGCCCCTGGCACTAACACCCCAGAGCTGGCGTGCGAAAACCCCAGGGCTCTGAGATGCCTTCTCACCCTTCGTTTTAGATTTGCCTCGTAAAGAGCAATTTTCACCGTCGTGGGTGATTTTCGCGTTCTAGCCGTCACCTTCATGGCGTGACCCGTGCTGCCGCATCTGGCAGCGCATTCGCGATCTCATACTCACTGAAGAGTAGAAGGTTTGGCCCTCCCTGAACGGCGTCGAAGTCTCGTAGCCCTGGATAGCAGCCGATTAGATGGTTAGTGCCACCGTGCGTAATTGAGTACGCCGCGCCTTCCGAGTCGGCCACGCTCCAACCTTCAAGCCTGAGGAATTCCGCCAATGGCTCAAGCTGAAGTCGCTGTTCAGCTGCGGACAGCATGGATGGTACCGCTCCCGATTCCGCGTATCGGAGCATCTCTAAGCCCAGCAGCCGGTTTAGCGCGCGATGGAAGAACCGATTCTCATAAGACCGTAGACACTTATCGCACGATGATGTGCACGAGCAATTTTGAAGGAGCGCCTTTGTTTCTCGCAGTATCCCGTCGATCTTCTTACCTGCCATGCTAGCGTAGCCAGCACCGCCGGCGAGCGTGTCGTATAGGAATACATCAGCGACCCTTTCATCCTTAATCGTGAGGAATCGAAAGCCAGCCTTGAGCTCGCGCGGGTCCACGTCCAGAGAATTTGCAGCCGCAAGGGCGAGGGCTTCACTCAAAGATCTAACTGCGTCCACAAGCGGTCTTCTGTGAAACGAGTCGTCGTACCGTGCATTCAGTGGAGGATCCAAGGTCACTCGCATAACCAAGATGTCGGTCGCGAACATATACCCCAGATAGACGGGCCGAAACTGGCCGTCGCATTGAGGCGGCTGGCGGCGATTGGCGGGATCTTGGATCAGGTAATCTCGGTCGTGACGACCAAGCACGCTGACGCTCGGAAGCTGCGACTTCCCACATTGTTCGCACACGAGGAAGCCCGTACCACCCTGAGCGCTTGCCTCACCGCGATTCACTAACACGAGTTCTTCGTTGTGTCCGTGGGCGACTCTAGTCTTCGAGCCTATCTGAGTGAAGTTAAGCGACTGCCCACCGCGCGGATATGGGAGCTGCGCGGAAGTAACTTCAGTGAACACCTGCTCGTCACCTAGTTCGTCGATGGCGCCCGCGCCCTGTGGAAACACAACCTCTGGTTGTATTATCTCGATCCTTGCAATCGGTGCATTCCGGCAAATTGCACATTGCTCTCCGCCCGCGAGGTCCCGATCCAACTCGGTGTGAAAGCAATTCGGGCACTGGACGAATCTGCGGGCCTTTGCAAACAACGACACAGCTCGATCCATTTCAGTTGCCGGGGAATTCGCCGCCACCGTGCCAATTTTGTACGTTTCTTTGTTCACTACCACCCATCGTCCTGGCGCATACTCAGAGAGAGCTACACTAAGTCCCTGTTGGGGACGCTCAAGCGTTCGGACAAAACCGCCCTCCCGCCTCTCAATCTGCAGCGCAAGGAGGTGACGCGGAAATGCATACGACGGGAGCACGCCGTTAGAGAACAGGAACTCGAGCAGCTGGCTCTGCGGTGAGACGAGCCGAGCATCCTTTTCCGGCGCGATTCGCGAAAGCTCCAGCACCAAATCTTTTGCGAGAGTTCTCGCATGTCCTTGGTGGACGGGCGGTAACCACGATTCCAGTTTCTCCATGCACCGCGCTGACAAGTCCGATTCGAGCCAATCTGCGAAGGCCTTGACTGTGAAGTCGCCTGTTCCATGAAAGAACTCAAGGGTCGGTCCCAGGACGGTCGTAATGTCTCCACCCTGCCGGTGCGCTTGCTCCTGAGCGTGAAAAAAGGTTTGAATTAGTTGAGCGTTTGCATGTCGAGAGACAATCGTCGGGTTGTCGGAATCGACGCTTGGATCGGGCGGCGACCCGGAGATCATTGCGGTCGGGTTTTCGAAGTAGTGACTGTCATGCGGGTTGTTTTGCGCATAGGTCACGACGGTGGACACAGACGCACCGCGCCGACCTGCTCGGCCGGCTCGCTGCTGATAATTCTGTCTCTGCGGTGGAACGTTGCGCAGTCCTACCGCGACGAGTGACCCTATGTCGACACCTACCTCCATCGTCGTCGTGCAACTAAGCACATCTATCGGCCGATCTGCTGTACCGACAAGTATGTCTCGGAAGCGCCGCTCAAAAGTCTCTGTTGTGGGATTCGGCTTTTCTGTGTCGCGGTAGTTAAGCTGCGCGGTGTGTTCCTCGACATCGAGAGAAAACGCTTTTTCTGTCCCCCCAAGCAAGCGCGTTACCGGATCGCGCCAGAATGTCTTTCGCGCCCGTAAATAAACACTATCGTCGAAATTAAGCGTCACGACTGAACTGCTACCGCAGTTGGCGCATGCACCACGCCAAGTGGATGGAGCGAGAAACGTGCAGGCAGCACACTGAAACCAAGGTCGGTCAAATGCCGACACTATCTGCAATTTGTTGGGTTCAAGAAACCGGCCTCCCTGTCTATCGACCGTCAATTCGTCAAATAGCGCACTCTGAATCTCATCTGTGTTCTGAAATATCGAATTTGCCAGCCTACGCTGGTCTCGCCGGTACCCAGTCGTTTCACCCCACTTTTGCCGCCACCCCGCTGCCGAGTTGCGGGTTGATGCAGTGATGTCCGGATCGAAGGCAAACCGATCTAAGAAGTTCTGAACCCAAATAACTGTGATCGATTCAATTTCTTCCTTCGACAAGCGAGTCAGCCGTCCAGCGAGCCGACGTGCTACGAAAGGCTTTGGCACCACGTACGCCAGGGTGAGGGCGAACAGCGAATAGAATGGCGCACCGAGCTGCCTAAGAAGGCCCTCTTTGTAGCGCGGGGGCGGGGGAAGCTCCAGATTTTCGTTTAGAGCGGTGGATAGCTGTCCTCCACAGTATTCCCGGTAACTAGCGACATGGCGATCCAAGGTTTCCGCGTCGCGACCATCGAATAACTCAACATTCTGACTCGTGACGGCGTCAACAAACGCCAAATACAAGATTGTTCCGGTTGGTACTGCGTCGCGATTCAATTCGCGCAGATTACGCACCGCGAGCATAAGAAGTTGCCGAAAGGTATCGTGCTCAATCTCCCGTGGAATGTCGCGAGCGAGACGCGCGGCCTTTTGTCGGCCATCGGAGAAAAGTAGCGATTTCCTTCCTGCATTCGGGAAGCGCGCTGATGGCGGTTTAGACGCTGGCTGTAATTGGACCTGGGTCTTGATCAAATGGGCGAACGGCTGCTCACCCTTGGTTTCAAGATCCATGATTCGCGATGTACCTCGCCATTCCCGCAGGCACACCGGACATTCGCCATCAAAAGATATGACCTGTGGCGTCTGGCCACGAAGAAAGCCGGGTGCACGCTTTACGGGCAGAAAGCCGGATTCGTCTGCGGGACGATGTGGAACGAGTCGGCCGGTTTTGGTATGAAGCCAAAGTTGCGCCGACCCTATCGAGCGGTCCCGATCCCCCTCCACTAGGAAATGAGCTTCGACAAGTGCGGGCAAGGCTGGATCTCGATGTGCCGGCGGCTCGTGCCACATAAATTCAGTGCGAAGATCCCGGACATACCCTCTTATAAACGTCGCGCCGCAATCACGATGCGTCAGGATTTCATACACCCTCGAGCCGCATGCACATCTAAGACGTGGCGCGTCGTACAAGCGTCCCAGGAGGCCATCGCGATCCGATGCCCGACGAGCCGAGCACGTGCGGCTTGCGCACGCGAATACTCCGGGAAGTCCTCTAAAGAGGAGATGTAGACGAACGGGGAGAAATGGGCGGTCATCTCTCCTTCTTTTTGCGAATGTAACGAGGGCTAGTAGGGCTTCCAAGCACTCCGAGGGCTTTGCGCGCGCAGGAAATAACTCCGTCGCGACCTCCAAAAACGGACGGGCTTGTCCCGAAATCGTCTTCGCCAGAAGTGCGGCCACGGGCAACCTTTCGCAGATTGCATAAGCGGCTTCGCGCAAATCGAGCTCACTTGCGTCAGCGGTGGGACTGGGGGCGCCGAGAGCTCGCGAAAGCTCCTGAATTTGGGCAATGGCAACATTTAGTCTATTGCCCTCAAGAACACCTTGAATTGTGTGAAGCTGAAAGTGTTCAAGCCCATCTGCTTCCTTCGCAGCTGCTGGTGCTGGATCCTTAGGCTGATCAATCTTAGATTCGACGATCACGAACGGCGCGCCGCCAGCGCCGGTCAGATTGACAGCGAATTGGTGCATCGCTGCTTGCGACTCCGCTGACGTGCCGAAACTTGCACTAGTAAGTATGTATCGAAGACGCGTGCGCGGAACGTCAAGCCGAGATTGAAGTCGACGCAGGAGCAAGGCTACCTCAGCACCCTGGGCGCCTCGGTACATATGTGCTTCGTCGATTACAACGGTCAGCACATTACCGTCGTCCGCCGCGAGCCAGTTGCTCGTTTGCTCGAAGATGTCGGCCTCGATTGGACGCAACAGCATGTACTCGAGCATCGAATAGTTTGTCACTAGGATTTCGGGACACGTGGCTTGCACTTCCTGACGAGTGAACAGTTCGCGATCTTCAGCCGAAGTCTGGAAGCCTGACCTGATAAAGGCATCGATGTCCTTCGCAGGCCACTTGCCTTCCGCCTTTAGCGCGGCGACGTCCTCCTGGGATAGACCGCTGAACAGACTTTCCAGCAGAGGCTTCAGGTCCCGCCGGTCTCTCCCTGGGTCTCTCTGTCCTGGATAGGGTGTACGACTGGTGTACATTGCGAAGCGAAAAGGCGCATGCCGCCGGCTTGCCACTGCCTTCGCTATGTCAATGTTTCCGAACAGTCTACGGAGTCTGGCGAGCTGATCGTTGACAAGCGCATTCATTGGATACAATAGGATTGCGCGACACCCTGGAAGATCACGACTCTGCATTTTCTCGTGGCCTTCGAGTGCCAGAGAGCCAAGGATGGGCAGCAGGAAGCTTTCAGTTTTCCCTGAACCAGTACCAGTCCCGACAACAAGTTGGTGACCGTGCACAAGGATGGCCTCAAGTGCACGCGCCTGGTGAACGAACGGGCGTGGATATACTCCGGTGCCCGAGAGTTCGGCACACCGAGCGAGTACTTCTTTGACACGTTGTGGAATCTGGAGACTCTCGTAACCGTCCGCGTACCGATATGCGGGGGTCGCTTCCAAGAAGGGTAACTGCGCTGATACACCGGGTGCCTCCAGGAGACGGCGACGCTCTACCAGCACAGACTCGTTCCAGATATGGTACTGAGCCTCGAGATATTCGATTAGCGTCCGGTTGAGGCCTGTCACTATTCCTGAGACCGAATAGGTCCTGTCAGTCACGATTTTCCTCGATTGCAAATCCAAGGTTTTTCAGCACGTCGTAACAAGTTGCCTCGGCGTAGCCTGGAATACCAACATCTATATACCTGTCCTCTTGAATTACCTCGCAAACTGCTACGAATAGCTTTCGCTCTTCCTTGGGCAAGGGTCTCGACAGCCGGATCCACACGACTTCGCCATCGCGTCGTGGGCGCAACCGCTGCGAGTCCCCCGCGAGCATATCTAAGCCAAACTGTAGTCGTAAGAGATCGCAAGTTAATGTGGCTTCTTGAGTCAGTTCTAGTCCGCACTGTGTGCCGACGAAATGTCGCACGGTTCGACCGCCTGCTCGTTCTCTGAGCAACAATAGTTCTTGAGAAGAAGCTTCGCGTCTGCAGTCGCGCAGTGAGACCCATCGCCTCTTGTACCCGAGTCTAGACGGCGATCCGCAGTAGAACTCAAGTCGCTCCGCATCAGCCCGACTGGGCATCAACCTCGCTCGGTGTTCACCAATTTGATGCTTCGCCCACCGCCGCAGTGATCGCGGACGCCTCAACCAATGATCGACAGTTTGGCGCGGCCACGATGGGCACGCATCGACGGGGCATACGCGCATCAAGCCCTTACCGTGGTCACAGTTACCCAGGCGCCGGCGTAGTTCCGAATAGGAATTCGGTGCTATAACGAGCGCGGCTTGATCCAGAACTACAACGCTGGGCCGTACCGGGATCCAATACCCATTGCTTAGGCGGCACGCTTCGCCGAATTCTTCCAATTGGTCGAGATCAGCGACGACCGTAACATCTGGATCAATCGCCTTCGCAAGGTGGCGAACTCGTTGAACATGCACGGGGGCTGCGCGTCGTGTGGACTCCCAGCTTAGCGCACACAAAGCCGTGCGCGACGCGTCCAGACTTAGCTGAGCTTCGTTCAATCTTTGCTCGCGGAAACCAAGGCGTCAGACCCCGTCGCAATCTATCATAGGCGTAGGACCGAAGGTTCATGCGTGACTTCGTTCACATGGAATGCCGCTGACTCTATGTGCATTAAAGAAAGAGACGTATAAACCCGCTCTGACCAATTTCGATCAGGACAGACTGTGCCTCTAAAGATAGTGGGCCAGGATTCCGGAAGAGAACGCAAAGCAGCGGACGAACTGGCCGAGGAACTGCGCGCAAGCCTTCGTGACGGAGATAGCCTCGTCATAGTGGTGGGCGCAAAATGCTACGGGCAGGCTCGCCAGGACATTGACCTGCTAATCTTTGCTGACTTCGACCCAATCTTGTCGCTTCCGAGCAGTACGAGGGCTACCGCTCCCGGTGAAAACCCACAAGTGTCTCTTGATTCGTTCGTTCTAACCCTTGAAGTCAAAGACCATCGCCAGAGCGATATTCGATTCATCGGCAATCAGGTAGAGGTCCGCTACGAGAACCGCTGGAGTAATGTAAGTCAGGCAGTATTTGAGCAGCGGTTTTCCGTTAAGAATTTCATGCAGGCAGCGGGCAAGCCGCCGCCGTTTATTCTGAGCG
>Ga0306922_10004219_pt1 | contig 13582 bp, 10 predicted proteins | sample sta12Cox44000082_FD_203758 | JGI IMG/M metagenome (GOLD analysis project Ga0306922, IMG submission 203758) | Lab enrichment of tropical soil microbial communities from Luquillo Experimental Forest, Puerto Rico - statoxic.12C.oxic.44.000.082 (v2)... | ecosystem: Environmental > Terrestrial >... | reverse complement strand
GACCACGAGGGCGCCGACACCTGCGATGACGAGCAGCCACCGCAACGCTCCGCCCAGCACTGGCACGCGGGTGAGCACGAACAGAGCGATCAGCACACCGATCAGCATGAAGATGCGCTCGCGGGTTAGAATCGCCGCCCCCTGCCGCAGGCGCGCGAGCAGCCACTCGCCGATGGCGGCCGCCGCTGCCAGGTAGCCGAGTGGCAGCAGCAGCAGGTAGAGAAGCAAGAGCAGCAGCGCGAGCGGGATGCCGATGATCGTGATGGTCAGGAACAGCAGTGCCACGGGCACGCACACGAGCACGGCAAAGCCCACGAGCAGCGCTATCCCGGGTTGACGCCGTGCAGCCTCGCTCACCGAGCGGGAGAACCCCGGCCACAGTGCGAGCAGAACGCTTCCGGCAACGATCCAGCCGGCCAGCCAGATCCAGGCGGCCACGCCGAATCGGCGATGATGACCGGCAGGGCCCCAATGTTTGCGCTCGACGTAGTGCGTCCCTCCGTGGATCACCGCGCTGCTGGCAACCTCTGCGGGCTGCGGGCCGTAGTAGGTAAGTACGCCGTCGATGACGGCATTCGGTCCGATGTCCAGCTCACCGCTGGCCACATCGACGTCGCCGCCGACGTGTCCGTCGATGCGCGTGCTGCCCGCGCCTACCTGCAGATACTTTCCTACCCGGCCGTCGACCGCGACTTCGCCACCGCCGATCGTGAGGCCGCCCTGAACATCCGCCTCGGGACCGATCTCGACGTGCCCCCCGGCGATGCGGGCGTTGCGAGCGACCTTCCCGTCCAGTTGCACGTGACCGCCCGCGGCGTACAACGCGCCGTCGACGTCAGCATCGAGCCTGACCTGGCCTCCGGTCGCAACCTCATCGCCCTGCACGGCTCCGGAGGTGGAGACCCAGGCACCGGCGAGAATGGCATCGCCCGGCGAGCCGTCGGTTAACGTGACATTTGAGCCGGCCATGAAAGCGTCGTTGCCAACCATGTGCGCGGCCGTTGCCTGTCCGCGGGCACCGGCGTCCTGCGCAGCGAGGCACATGCCCAGGCAAATGATGCACGCCAGCGGGGCTGCGCGACGGAACGCGTCTGTCATAGGCCCTCCACGAGCTCGTCGTCACCTGTTGTCCGTGGCTCGAACCCGTTCAATGATACAGGTGGGTGACGCCGGGGAGTGCCGGCTACGGGACTGTCACGCTCGTCCGGGCGTACCGGAAGCCCGGTCCGTCGTTTTGTCTGGCAGAACCACAGTTGAATTGCGTCAGCGCAGCGGTTGTATCGCCGCACCGACCATCGGTCCCTGACCCGAGGGCTGAATCAGGACGGCCACGTCGGTGGCATCACGCGGCAGCGAAGCAACCGAAACGCGGAAGGCTTTGGGCTCACCTTTCCAGCTGCCCAGGGTGCGGACCTCGCGCACGATATTGAATTCCTCGAGCGTGCGGCCCGCGTTCTCGCCACGGCCGATCGCCGATGTCGCGTGGCGCAGGTAGGGGACGAGCAGCACGTCGCACCCTGGCGACTGCGGCTGAGCGCCGATGTCGACGAGCAACTCGGCTTCGTGCAGGGAGAGGCGGAGCGGCACGCTCGTCCGCTGCGCAGCGAGTGCCTTCGCCATCGCGCTGCCATCGGCGCCGACGGCATCAAAGCGTCCGTCGATCACGAGCTGGGGCGTATAGACCGACGCACGATGCAGGTTTCGCACGTAGATGTTCTGCCGCTTCACCGACTGTGGGAGCTCAAAACGGTCACGCCAACCGAGATCGTCCCAGTAATCCACGTGCCAGGCCAGCGCCACGACATCTGCTCGTGCGCTCAGCTGTCCGATGGCGGCCTCCGCGGGGGGACAGGAGCTGCACCCCTCCGATGTGAAGAGCTCCACGACCAAGGGCCGCTGCTGCGCACCGGCGCCCGCCGTGCAGCAGAGAGCCATCACGGCGGCGAGGCATCGTCGAAGTGAGTTCGTCACGGAGGACTCCATCGCTGGCAGAGCTGATCAGTAGACCGCTCGCTTGACGCAGATATTGCGCTCAGCCGTTCACGACCGACCGTATGATCAATCAGCTGCGTGATTCGCACCACTCATCTCCCGGATGAGTGCGGTCTCCTTCGGATCGTACGGCCGGCCATCGCCACGGAAAATGTCGTGGAACCACGGGGTAGGCTCGTGATCGTAGGGCTTCTGCCAGGAGTCCCACGGATAGATGGTCTGCGTCTTCCCCTCAACCAGGCCCCAGTTGATGGCGCCGACGTGGTACTTGCGCGCGATCGGCAGCGTATTCTCGAAGGTACTGCCCGCGCTGCGCGCCATGTATTCGGTGCAAATGAGAGGGCGATGATAGCGGCTCAGGACAACGACCCTCTCCTCGAAGATGGCGGGCCTGTCGTAGCTGTGGAAGGAAATGATGTCGGACTCCTCCAGCTGGATCAGCGGAGTGCCGGATACACGACCCGACTGCTCCCAACTCTCGCCCCACACACCGCTCGTCAGCGGCTGCGTCGCGCCGGCCGCGCGTGCCCACATGAACACTTTCGGCAAGAGCGCGCGCACCTGCTGACCCTTGTGCGGCGCCTCGAGTGCGGCGTAGCTGCCGCCGACTTTGTCTGAATAGGACGGTTCATTCCACACATCCCAGCCGAGGATGCGCTGATCCCGAGCAAAGGCGCCGACCACTCCCTTGACGTAGCGCTCGAGCCTTGGGTACTGCGAAGGATGAGACAGTGCGGCTGCGCTCGGGCTCTGTACCCAGCCCGAGTTGTGGACGCCGGGCACCGGCGCGTGTTGTGGCCCCCGGTGCGGATTGGGATCCCAGACGGAATCGAACAGAACGAACAAAGTGCGGATATGGTGGCGCGCGGCGATCTCGAGAAAAGTGTCAATGCGCCTGCGGAAGCCTGAGGCGTCCTGCTGCCACAGCAGATCGTGCAGGAAGACGCGCATGGTGTTCATGCCGATGGCTTGCGCCCAACCGAGCTCGAGGTCGATTCTCTGCGGATCGAAAGTGTCCGCCTGCCACATCTCGAGCTGGTTGATCGCGGTCGCGGGTATGTAGTTGGCACCGAGGATCCAGGGCTGTCGCGCATACCAGTCACTGGCTTGCTGCTCGCTCCAGCGCTCCCGCGCACTCGCTATCTGCGGGGTCACGCCCGCGAGGAGGAGCAGACCGAGTACTGCGCAAGCGTGGCGCACGGGCGTCATCAGTTAGTCTGCCGAGAAACGCAAGGTCGTGGTGGAGCGGTAGGTCACACCGGCTTTGAGAACGTACGACGGAAAGTTCGCATGGTTGACGGAGTCCGGGAAATGCTGCGTTTCGAGCGTGAAGCCGCCATGCTGCCGGTACACCACGCCTTTCTTTCCGTGCAGGGTGCCGTCGAGAAAGTTGCCGCTGTAGAACTGCACACCGGGCTCGGTGCTCCACACCTCCATGACGCGCCCCGAAGTCGGCTCGCGCACTCGCGCGACGAGGGTGAGACCCTTGCCCCCATCGGTTACCACATAGTTGTGATCGTAACCGATCGGATTGCCTCCAACCTGACGGATGTGTGCGCCAATGGCAGTGGGATGCAGGAAGTCCATCGGCGTACCGGCAACCGGCGTCATCTCGCCCGTCGGAATGAGCGTCGCGTCAACGGGGGTGTAGCGCCCGGCATTGATCAGCAGCTCGTGCCCGAGGATATCGCCATGCTCCGGTCCGGCGAGGTTGAAGTAGCTGTGGTTGGTGAGGTTCACGGGAGTATCGCGGTCGCTCGTCGCGAGATAGTCGAGGCGCAACTCGTTGGCATCGGTGAGCCTGTAAGTGACTGCGACGCGGCAGTTGCCCGGGTAGCCCTCCTCGCCGTCGCGACTTACATAGGTGAACTTGATCGCAGGTTCGGTGCCTGGGACTACCTCACCGGTCCAGACGACCTTGTCGAAGCCCCTCACACCACCGTGCAGGTGGTTGGGCCCATCGTTGGTTGCCAGTTGATACCTCCGGCCGTTCAAAGTGAAGCGGCCTCCTGCAATGCGGTTGGCCACGCGGCCGACGGTCGCACCAAAGTAAGGATCCCTGGGATTCAGATAACCCTGCAGGCTGTCGAACCCGAGCACGATGTCATCGAGTTTCCCCGCACGGTTCGGCGTATCGAGGGCGATGAGCGTCGCACCATAGGTCATGATCCTGGCGGTCATGCCCTTGCGGTTCTTGAGCGTAAACACCTCGACGTCATCGCCGCGGGCCTTGCCGAAGTACGACTGGCCAATGCCCGGAGTCGCGGCCGTCAGAACGCCGCCTCCGCTCACCAACAAACCAACCGCCAGGAGACCGATATGCCCGATTGCGTCGATGCTCAGCTCCTCGATGCAGAGCGGCGTTTGCGCCCCCTCGATCGGAGGACGGCGCGGCGCAGGCGGTCGGCTGCCTCCTCGGGGGTGAGGTCCCGCTGACCCTCGGCCAACATCTCGTAGCCCACCATGAACTTCCTGACCGTGGCGGAGCGAAGGAGTGGCGGAAACACGTGAGCATGCAATTGCCACTCGGGACCCGCGCCGCCCGGTGCGCCATGCCATCCAAAGGAGTAAGGAAAGGGAGCCGAGAAGAGCGCATCGTACCCCACGAGCGTTCGCTTCAGAGTCGCGGCAAGGTCATCGCGTTCAGCGGCTGTGAGCTCCGGCAGCGTACGCCGCGCCTGCCGCGGCAGGAGCAGCGTCTCGTACGGCCACAGCGCCCACCAGGGCACGACGATCAGCCAGTGATCGCTCTCGAGGATGACCCGCTCGCGGACCTTGCTTTCCTCCCGGGCATAACGCAGCAGGAGCGGCTCGCCGGATTGTTCCCAGTGGGACCGCTGCCGCGTCCACTCCTTCTCGATCTCGGTCGGGATGAAATCGCTCGCCCACACCTGGCCGTGCGGGTGGGGGTTGGATGCCCCCATGGACGCACCCTTGTTCTCGAACACCTGCACGAAGCGCCATGTGCGGCTCAATTCCTCGATCTGAGCGCACCACAACTCAACCACCGCGCGGATCTCCGGCACCGACACCTCCGCGAGTGTCAGGTCATGCCGCGGAGAGAAGCACAGCACGCGGCAGACTCCGCTCTGCATGCTCGCGCGGAACAGCGGATCGCCACGAACTCCGCAATCGCCCGACGCGGTCTCCGGGAGGAAGGCGGGGAAGTCGTTGGTGAAGGCGTAAGTCGAGGTATACGGTGCGTTGCGTGCGCCGCCGGCCCGGGAGTTTCCCGGGCAGAGATAGCAGCCGGGATCGTAGGAGTTGACGGGCGACTGTGCGGCGGCAGGCACTTCCACTGCTCCTTGCCAGGGCCGCTCGGTCCGCTGTGGTGAGACGAACACCCACTCGCCGGTGAGCGGATTGAAGCGGCGGTGCGGCGTCTTCACCGGTGCACCATGCCCGCCCCCGCGGCAGGTCGGGAAACGAACAGCGTGGGCGTCACCGCAAACTGCTGCGAATACTGCGCACAGATGCGCCCGGTGATCGAGGTGACGGCCGCGGTTCGCACCAGCAGCACCGCACAGCCGCCGAAACCTCCCCCGGTCATGCGCGCGCCGAAGACACCGCCCTCCTCCCCGGTTGCGCGTGCGATCTCGACGATGGCGTCGAGCTCGGGCGCGCTCACCTCGAAATCGTACCTGAGCGAGTCGTGGCTCAGGTACATGAGCCGTCCCGCCTCGCTCCAGCGGCGCGCCGCGATGGCCGCGGCGGCCTGCTGCGTCCGGTCGATCTCGGTGACCACGTGCCGTACGCGCTTGAGGCTCTGCGCATCGAGCTGGTGCGCGGCACTTGCGAGGTCGCCGGCGGCGAGCGCGCGCAGTGATGGCAGCTGCAGCTTCTGCGCCGCAGACTCGCATTGACGGCGCCGCAGCGGGTACTCGCTGTGGGCGAGCGAGTGTTTGACGTTCGTGCCGGCGATGAGAACCGCGACCTCGGGATCGCTGAACTCGATCTCCTGAGCGAGGTGCGACCGACAGTCGAGCAGCGTCAGATGGTCGCGGCGCGCCAGCGTCACGACGAACGGGTCCATGATGCCGCAGGGAACGCCTGCAAAACGCTGTTCCGCCTCCTGACACAGGCGCACCTTTTCGAGCGGCTCGAGCCGCTGTTGCGCAACAGCCTCGAGCAACGTCGCGGTCGCCACCTCGAGCGCCGCGCTGCTCGAGAGACCGCCGCCGAGCGGTACGGTTGAATCAACGAGAAGGTCGAGGCCAATGAGCGCTACATTGCGCTCGATGAATCCCGCGATCACCCCGCGCGGATAGTTGCTCCAGTGGCCGTGCGTCGTGCGCTCCACAGGCTGCGAGAGCTCGACCGTCGCCGGCCCTGCGATCGCAGTGCTGCGCAGGCGGATCTGCCGGCTGCCGTTGGGCGCGGCCGCCAGCAGCACCTCGCGCTCGATCGCCATCGGCAGCACGAATCCCTGGTTGTAATCGGTGTGCTCGCCAATGAGATTCACCCGCCCCGGCGCCCGCGCGATCCACGCTGGCAAGTGCCCGTAGTGGCGTGCGAAGTCGGCGCGCAGCGTTGCGAGCTCGCTCATCAGCGCTCCCTCACCGGAAGATGAGATTGAGAGCCAGGGTCGCCGCGAGCACGATAGCTCCCACCCACACCGGACGGGCATGCCAGGTGCCGACAGGCTCGGTCGGACGCGGGGTGAGGGAATACACGAGACCCTTCAGCTCCGCATGGCTCCGGGTGGGTCGCGTCGCGAGAGAGATACCGATGGTGAGCAGGAAGCACGCCGCAAAGGCCGCGATCGCCATGTAGAAGTTCTGTCCCATCTCGCTGCGGAACGAGAGTTGCGCCATCAGCCACCCCCCTTTCAGTCCGGGATGCGATCCGGCGGAGAGCGACAGTCCATGGAAGACAGCCGCAGCCACGGTGCCGCACAGCAGGCCCCAGAAGGCGCCGTGACCCGTGGCGCGCTTCCAGAACATGCCGAGCAGAAAAGTCGCCAGCAACGGCGCATTGACGAAGCCGAATACCAACTGCAGCAGATCCATGATGTTGTTGAAGCGGCGGGCCGCATACGCCGCCGCGACACTCGCGCCGACGCCGAAGACGGTCGCGAGCTGACCGACCTTCAGGTAGTGACTGTCCGGGCGATTGCGCGCGAGGTGCGTCTGGTAGATGTCCCAGGTCCACACCGTGTTGAAGGCGGTGACGTTGCCGGCCATGCCCGACATGAAGGAAGCGAGCAGCGCCGTGAGTCCGACCCCGAGGAGCCCGTTGGGCAGGAACTTGCCGAGCAGTATCGGAGTCGTCAGGTTGTAGTCCGGACTGCCATCGCCGGTCTGAGGCAACGGCATTGCCCCCGTGTGATCGAGGGCAATGCCGATCATGCCGGGCAGGATCACGAGCGCCGGGAAGAGCATTTTCGGTACCGCGGCAATGAGCGGTGTGAGACGTGCGGCATGGATCGAGCGCGCCGCCAGCGCACGCTGCACGACGAGGAAGTCGGTGCACCAGTAGCCGAAGGACAGCACGAAGCCGAGCCCCATGGCGAGACCGAACCATTCGACACCCATCGGATTGTCGTTCGCGCTCGCGAGGTGACTCCAGCTTTGTGTCCAGGTGCCCGGCGCGTAACTGTGGGAGGTGGCCACGGCATTGAGCTGCGCACCGAGCGCTGCCCAGCCGCCAATGGCATGCAGGGCGATGATGACGAGCGGCGCGAAGCCGGCGATGATGAGAAAGAACTGCAGCACCTCGTTGTAGATTGCGGAAGTGAGTCCGCCCAACAGGATGTACACGAGTACGATGCCCGCCGCGAGCGCGATGCACAGGTTGTAATCCCAGCCGAGGAGCAGCTTCATCAGGCTGGCCAGTACGTGCATGGAAATGCCGGAGGAGAAGATGGTCATTACCGCGAACGTCACGGCATTCAGCGTGCGCGTCTTCTCGTCGAAGCGCAGCCGCAGGTACTCCGGCACCGAGCGCGCCCTGGAGCCGTAGTAGAAGGGCATCATGAAGACACCCAGAAAGACCATCGCGGGAATCGCGCCGATCCAGTAGAAATGACTCGTCATCAGGCCGTACTTGGCGCCGCTCGCCCCCATGCCGATGACTTCCTGGGCGCCGAGATTCGCGGACAGAAAGGCCAGTCCCGCCGCCCACGCGGGGATGGAGCGCCCGGAGAGCAGGAAATCGGCGCTGCCCCTGACACGGCGCCGGAAGTAGCCCCCGATGACGATGACGAAGGCCACGTAGACGCCGAGGATTGCGTAGTCAGTAGGCGAGAGATGAATGCGCATGGTGCGGCGGCGGGCCCGCGGCGCATCAGTGCTGCTGCGACGGACTCTGCGGTCCCGGCCCCGGGCTGACGGTCAGCAGAACGACTCCGTGCGCCGGGATCCTGACCGTCAGTGTCTCGGGCAGTGTGCCGAGCTCCTTGTTGTTCCAGACATCGTGCCCATGAACGCGTCCCTGGAGTCCCAGCTCGCCGAGTGGAACTTCCGCTTCCGTATCTCTCGCCCGGTCCGAGCGGTTGAAGAAGCCGACGGCTTTCGAGCCACCGGCGAGCGGCTTCACCCACACTTCCAGCGCACCCTTGACCCATACACGCTCGCCCTGGATGCCGCGAGAGTCCTGATCGATGGCGATGACCGCAGGATTCGTCAGCAGGGCGACGGTCGCCGGCGTCATGGTAGCGAGATCGTTGCCGGCAAGGAGTGGTGCCGCGAGCAGAGCCCAAAGACTCATGTGCGTCCGATATTCCTCCTCGTTCATGCCGCCATTGCCGACCTCGAGCATATCGGGATCGTTCCAGTGTCCCGGGCCGGCATAGCGCTCGATATCGATCTGACCAAAGCCGATGGCCGCCATGCTGAGGTAGCTGTCGGAAATGTCCTCGGTCGTACGCCAGAGGTTGCCGCCCACCGAGGCGCCCCACTTCCACACATCGTCCTTGCCGTACTGACACAGGCTGTAAACGATGGGCCGGCCCGTCTTGAGGAGCGCCGCGTGCATCCGCTCATACGCTTCGACCATCATCTGATGAGCCGCGGCGGGAGTTGCCGCCTTGGCCATCAGGACGCGCAGGCCGCATAGATCATATTTCAGGTAGTCGATCCCCCACGCAGCGTAGGTCCGGGCATCCTGCTCCTCGTGACCGTAGCTGCCCTCGTACCCGGCGCACGTCTTCGGACCGGGAGAGGAATAGATCCCGAGCTTCAGCCCCTTGGCGTGCACGTAGTCCGCGAGCGCCTTCATGTCGGGAAACCTCGCGTTGGGGTGAATGACGCCTTGCGCGTCGCGCTCGCCTTCCCAGGTATCGTCGATATTGACGTAAACATAGCCGACGGAGCTCATGCCGCTCCGTACCATGGCGTCCGCCTGGGCGCGAATTACTGCATCGCTCACCTTCCCGGCAAAGTGGTTCCAGCTGTTCCAACCCATGGGCGGCGTTACCGCAACAGGCTCCGCGGATGCCGCGCTCGCGAGCAGCGCGCTCGCCAGGATGATCGATGCACTTCTCATGATAGGGTCCTAGTGCGACATGGCGGGCGCCGCTAACGCGCTGCGCAGCGGCCGCCGCGCATAAACGCCGTAGGCCAGGATCACTGCGTAGCACAGCGCCGGCAGGATCAGCGCGAAATGCAGCCCGCCACGGTCGGCGATTGCCCCGGTGAGCGGCGGGATGACCGCACCCCCGACGATGGCGACGCCGATCACTCCGGCGCCTTCCGCCGCGCGCTTGCCGAGACCCTCGCTCGCCAGACTGAAGATGGTCGGGAACATGATGGAATTCATCAATCCGACCGCGAGCAGCGTCCATCCGGAGACTGCGCCCACGCTGTTGGCGGAGATCAGGATCAGCGTGATGGCGCCGCTGGCGACAAAGGCAAGCACTTTTCCCGGGGCAAACATGCGCAGCACTCCGGATCCTATGAAGCGGCCGACCAGCGCGCCACCCCAGTAGTAAGGTACGTGCTTGCCCGCCTCCTGCGCACCGAGGGCAAGCGTCGAGGGCTGCATGAGGTAATTCACCAGCAGTGAGCCTATCGCGACTTCCGCGCCGACATACAGGAAGATGCACAGCGCACCGAGCGCGAAGCGCGGTTGCCTGAGCAGCCCGAAGGCGTGGAACATGGTGCCGCTCGTATCGTGCTGGTCCCTGAGCCGATTGCGGTGCAGCCAGACTGCCACAGCGACAATGAACAGGATGGCCGCAAGGCCCAGATAGGTCGTGACGATGGTGTGCGTCTCGGCTTTGCGAAACGCGATCAGGGCGGCACCGCTGAGGGTCTTGGGATCGACCGTCGCCAGGCTCCCGAGGATCAGGATCGAGCCCACGTAAGGAAACACCGTGGTCCCGAGTGAGTTGAAGGCCTGCGCAAAAGTGAGTCGGCTATGTGCCGTGGCCGGGTCCCCGAGCATGGAGATGAGCGGATTGGAGACGACCTGGACTATGGTGATGCCGGAGGCCAGCACGAACAGCGCGCCGAGAAACAGCGCGAACGAGCCGGCCGAGGAAGCTGGCACGAACAGCAGGCAGCCGACCATCATCGTGAGCAGCCCGATCGTCGCAGTGCGCATATAGCCGACGTGCCGCACGATCTGCGCGCCGGGGAGCGAGATGAGGAAGTAGGCTGCGAAGAACGAGGTTTGAACCAGCATCACCTCGGCGTACGAGAGCGTGAACAACCCCTTCAGCTTCGGGATAATCACGTCGTTCAGGCTCGTGATCCCGCCGAATATGAAGAAGAGTGCGAAAACGAACAGGCGCAGCTCCCGCACGTTCGACCAGGGCGCGGGGCCCCCAGGAAATCGCGCACCTTGCTGAGAGGAACTATCCTCAATCTGCGTTAAGCGCGATTTCCTGGGGTCGCTCGCCTGGGGATCGGCTCTCTCGATGTTTCCGCTCATGAAGTCACATCCTCGGGCTTTGGGCACTGATCGGCACTGGCAAGGGCAGCGTCCGCGGGATACATCGCCATGAGTTTACGCATGACGCCGTTGGTCCAGCCAAAGCCGTCCTGCCGGGGATATTCGCCACCGCCGCCCTCGCGGTGGGTGGCGATCACGTCGTACTTCTCGACCAGCTTGCCGCTGCGCCGGTAGACACCCTCGACGTTCAACATCCAGCGACAGGCAACACTCTCGGCGAGCCGCGTCTCGCTGTAGCGTCTGAAGCCTGAAACCGCGATCCACTGCAGCGGCGCCCAGCCATTGGGCGCATCCCACTGCTGCCCGGTCTCGAGCGTGGTCGTCGCGATGCCGCCTGCTTTCAGGAGCTCGGACTTCACCACGGTGGCGACGGACCTCGCCTGCCGTGCGGAGGCTACCGCGAGGAACAACGGATAGAGCGCAGCGGCCGACAGGTGCGGCACGCGGGCTTGCGCTCGTCGCTGATAGTCGAGATAGGCGCCGCTCCCCTCGTCCCACAGGTACCGATCGATGGCCGTCTGCCGTTGCGTGGCACGCCGGGCGAACTCCCGGGCGCAATCGTCGTCGCCCGCGCGCTCGCAGCCCGCATGAATCGCCTGCTCCAGGCCGAAGAGCAGGCTGTTGAGATCGACGGGAACGATGTCAGTGGTATCGATGCTCGCGAGCGTGTGCGAGTCTGCGAGCCAACGGGAGCTGAAATCCCAGCCGCTCTCCGCGCCCGCACGCATCTCGCGGTACAGGCGCCGCGCAGGGCGGCCGCTCTTGCGGGCGAGCTCGATATCCTCGCGATACGACTCATCGCGGGGGGTGTCGCGATCGTCCCAGTAGCGGTTGAGGATCGACCCATCGGGCATGCCGACGACACGCGCATGCGTTCCACCGCGGTGAACGTCCGCGGCGCCGCGCATCCAGAACGCATACTCTTGCCGCAGTTGCGGCAGAAAATGCGCGTAGGCCGCAGCGGGGTCCGCGCCACCGAGCAATCCGACCATAAGGAAAAAGAACGGTGGCTGCGAGCGGCTCAGATAATAGGTGCGCGTGCCGTTCGGTATGTGGCCGTAGATGTCGATGAGGAAGGCGAAGTTCTGCACCATGCTCCGCGCCAGGTCCTCCCGGCCGCTCTCGATCAGTCCGAGCATCGTGAAGTAGGAGTCCCAGTAGTAGATCTCGCGAAACCGTCCGCCTGGAACGACGTACGGCTCCGGCAGCGCCAGGAGCGACGACCAGCGCGGCGGAGTGACGCTGGTGCGCGTCAGTTGTGTCCATAGCGCATCGATGTGCGCCGTAATGTCCGGCGTGGCGCTCGCAGCCGGGATGGTGGCGGCTTCGGCGGGAAGCACGAAGTGCGCCTCGACGAAGGCGCGCAGTGCCGCTGCGGAATCCGGGCGCTGTGCGCGGTACTGCGCGAGAATCTCCCGGGGCGCCGCCTGCGGAACCGCATCCGGGAACAACTTGCTGTCGGAGTAAATACCCGCGGTCTGCACGGCGGTGAATAACCCGTCGAACAGCTCCTGTGGCGGGCTGGGAAAGGCGCGTGGCGGCGTCGCAGCCTGCGGCTGTGCTGCGGCAGCCACGCCGCCGCTGAGAACCAATGCCAGCGCGGAAGCGATAGTTGCTCGCGCGACCCTCACCATGCGGTCCCCATGGACGGAGTATAGCGAGACTGGCCGGCGTCGCGGCGCGGGTTGCTCACTGCGGCACGCGGGTCAGTCGCACGACCCCCGTGGCATTGCGCTCGATGCGGATATCCATGCGTTGGCCACGGAAGGAGAGGTTGTGCAGTGTCAGGGACTTCCACCGGGCCGGCAGTACCGGTGCGTACGCTTCCATCAGCCCGGCCTCGCGGATGCGCAGTCCGCTGAAGCCGTAGAGCAGGCTCTGCAGATAACCGCCCGAGCCGGTGATGAAATAGCCGGCATTGTTGCTCGCCGTTTCGGTGCGCACGTTGAAGGGTGGCTTGAGCGAGCCGCCCGTGAAGTTGGTGGCAAACCAGGCGGCGGCATCGGCATCACTGCCAACGGTCGCCGCGGCGATCGATCGGGGTGCGATGCCCATCGGCGCCGCACCGACCCGTTCCGCGGCATTGGGGCGGATGCCGAACTCGTAGTCACTGCGCCGCATCTGCGCACTCATCTGCAGATCGAGCGAGGGCAGGAACAGGAGTGCGAGCGGACCGCCGCCGAAGTCCTCGCTTGGGCCAATGACTGCGGGATCGAACGGCAGGTGGTGCAGACCGCCGGGGGCGACCGGGATGTAGAGGGCGTCCGCGATTCGCTCCCAGCGGGGATCGGACCGCTCGCCGAGCTCGCGCGCAGCCGCGGTGGCGATCCGCAGCGCCCGGGCGGCCGATACATTCGTGAACGTGTCGTTCGGAATGTCGTTATGCGATTCGGCGACCGAGGTGACGTGCAGGATCTCGTAGCGCCGCGCGGCCGCATTATAAGTCGCGCGACTTACCCAGAAGCGTGCCACCTCGCGGATCACCGGCCAGCCTGATGCGCGCAGCCACGCGCGATCGCGCGTAGCGAGGTAGTACTGCCACTGCGCGATGGCAATGTCGGCATTCACGTGAATTTCGGTATCCGCCAGTACCACGGCCGAGTGCGGAGTCTGCTCGCTGCCGTTCTCCGGATCCGACTCCCACGGGAACATGGCGCCCTCGAAGCCGTGCGCCCGTGCCCGCTGTCTCGCGGCT
>Ga0306922_10004213_pt1 | contig 13587 bp, 15 predicted proteins | sample sta12Cox44000082_FD_203758 | JGI IMG/M metagenome (GOLD analysis project Ga0306922, IMG submission 203758) | Lab enrichment of tropical soil microbial communities from Luquillo Experimental Forest, Puerto Rico - statoxic.12C.oxic.44.000.082 (v2)... | ecosystem: Environmental > Terrestrial >... | reverse complement strand
TGGAAGCGCGGCTTGCCCTCGGCGTCGATCTCAGCGCGATCGAACGCCTTGCGCTTGTCCTCGTCGCCCAAAAGCTCGTTGGCGGCGTTCAGTTCGGCAAAGCGCGTCGCCGCCTTCGGATCGTTTTTATTGGCGTCCGGATGCAGCTTTTTCGCCAGGCGCCGATAGGCCGACTTGATGTCGGCTGCGCTCGCCTTGCGATCAACGCCCAAGACCTCATAGGGATCACGCATCCCCCGGAAACTCCGCTCAATTTCGCGCCGGCCCCGACCGCCCGCCAACAACTTAATGTGGGATGACGGCGGCAGTCGCGCAATGCGACGTCGAATCGGCGCGACGTGCCGTCGATGATAGCCGGATCAGGAGCGCTTGAGAGGCTTCAGGCTTTTGACGTCCCAGCTGCCCTGGCTGGTGCGGCACGCGGTGCCTTGCAGCCATTCCTGCGCCGCGCCGTGCGCGTAGCTCGCCAAGAAGTCGCGGCAGCGCTGGCCGCCGTCCGTATAGGAGGTCTCGAGCGGAGTGATATTGCCGCTGGCGCCGGTGTTCGGGTTCTGCCACGGCACACTCTGATCCTTGCCGCTGTGCGCCAGCGCCTCGGACGCAGCCGCACGGGCGTAGGCGAGATCGGTCTCCGACGGCAGCGCGGCGTCGGGGACGCGGCTCGCTTGCGCCGCCGGCCGGCCGATCGAGCCGGTCGCCTCGACGTCGCTATCATCTTTGGCGAGCAGCGATTGCAACTGGTAGGAGCAGCCGCCGGCGGCAGAGCCGCCAAGGATGGCGAGCGTTGTTCCCACTGCGCGCAACCGCCAACATAGGCGCAAGGCGCCCGGTCCACTATATTGAAACCCGCGGCCTTCTTGCCGACCGCACCACGCGAGCACTTACGGCACCCCGCAGAATGTCCGATACGGCGCCGATAGAACACCCGACATGGTTAACGGGCGGTGACTTCACCGAGGCCGACGAGCCGGTGCGGCTGTTCGCGGCCTGGTTTGCGGAGGCCAAGCGCGTCGAGCCGGTCAATCCCGACGCCATGGCACTGGCAACCGTCGACGCCGACGGCCTGCCCAATGCGCGGATGGTGCTGCTGAAGGCCTTCGACGCGCGCGGCTTCGTGTTCTACACCAATACCGACAGCGCGAAGGGCAACGAGCTTGCCGGCGCCCCGAAAGCGGCGCTGACGTTCTATTGGAAGACCCTACAGCGCCAGGTCCGGGCCCGCGGCATCGTCGAGCCGGTGTCGGCCGAGGAGGCCGACGCTTACTTCGCCACCCGCTCACGCATGGCGCAGATCGGCGCCTGGGCTTCGAAGCAATCGTCGGCGCTCGAAAGCCGGCTCGCCTTTGAGAAGGCGGTCGCGCGTTTTACCGCGAAATTCGCCATCGGCACGGTGCCGCGGCCGCCGAACTGGTCGGGCTACCGCGTTATGCCGACGGAGATCGAATTCTGGCATGAGCGGCCGTACCGGCTGCATGACCGCGTCGCGTTCACGCGGCCGAATTTGAGCGCACCGTGGACCAAGACGCGGCTCTATCCTTGAGCATAAGATAGCGACGATGCCGACCAGCAATCAGCCGCGCCGCACCTTGCTCCTGACCGGGGCGAGCCGCGGCATTGGCCACGCCACCGTCAAGCGTTTCTCGGCCGCCGGCTGGCGCGTCATCACTTGTTCGCGCCATCCGTTTCCGGAGAATTGCCCGTGGGAGGCCGGACCCGAGGATCACATCCAGGTCGACCTTGCCGATCCCGCAAACACCGAAGAGGCGATCGCAGAGACGAAACGCCGCCTCCACGGCGAGTTGCATGCGCTCGTCAACAACGCCGCAATTTCACCCAAGGCCGACGGCGGCAAACGGCTCGGCTCGATCGAGACGTCGCGCGGCGACTGGCATTACATTTTCCAGGTGAACTTCTTCGCGCCGATCATGCTGGCGCGCGGCCTGCTCGACGAGCTGCAAAACGCCAAGGGTTCTGTCGTCAATGTCACGTCGATCGCAGGCTCCCGCGTCCACCCGTTCGCGGGTGTGGCTTACGCGACCTCGAAGGCGGCGCTGGCCGCTCTGACCCGGGAAATGGCAGCCGACTTCGGCCCGCTCGGTGTGCGCGTCAACGCCATCGCGCCGGGCGAGATCGACACCGCGATGCTGTCGCCGGGCACCGAAAAGATCGTCCAGAACATCCCCATGCACCGGCTCGGCACTCCCGACGAAGTGGCCAAGATCATCTACGTGCTGTGCACGGAGACGTCGTCCTACGTCAACGGCGCCGAGATCCACATCAACGGCGGCCAACATGTCTAATTCCGCGGCCTGCCGCTTGCGGGCCCGCGGCAATTCTGGACACGTTTGATGGCGGATCGCACTTTTGAGCGCCTGTGGAAGCCGATATGATGCAGGCACGAAAGACTACTAATCGAGTTCTTCCGGCAGACAGTGGGGGTAGACAATGCGTCTCACAGTAGTGATGGCATCCACGATCGCGGCGGCGAGCCTGTTCGCGCTGCCGGCGTCCGCGCAACAACTCACCGGCACACTGGCAAAGGTCAAGGATAGCGGGACGATCACGCTCGGCCATCGCGAGTCGTCGGTGCCGTTCTCCTACTACGACGACAATCAGAAGGTCATCGGCTACGCCATGGACCTTTGCTACGGCATCGTCGACGCGGTCAAAGCCGAGCTGAAGCTCGACAAGCTCGAGGTCAAGCTCAATCCGGTCACCTCCGCCACCCGCATCCCGCTGATCGCCAACGGCACCGTCGATCTCGAATGCGGCTCAACTACCAACAATCTCGATCGCCAGAAGCAGGTCGCCTTTACCATCACCCATTTCGTCACCGCCAACCGCTTCGTGTCGAAGAAATCGTCGAACCTCAAGACGGTCGACGACCTCAAGGGCAAGACCGTAGTCTCGACGTCGGGCACCACCAACATCAAGCAGATCACCGAGATCGGCGCACAGAAGCATCTCGACCTCAACATCATTGCCGCCAAAGATCATGCCGAGGCATTTTTGATGGTTGAGACCGACCGCGCCGCCGCGTTCGTGATGGACGACATTCTGCTCTATAGCCTTGTAGCCACCTCGAAGGCGCCCGGCGACTATGTGATCAGCGCCGACGCGCTCTCGGTCGAGCCCTACGGCATCATGCTGCGCCGCGAGGACTCGCCGTTCAAAACCGTGGTCGATGCGGCGATGACCAAGTCCTACAAGAGCGGCGCTATCAACGGGATCTATGTCAAGTGGTTCCTCAAGCCGATCCCGCCCAAGGGCATCAACCTCAATGTGCCGATGAGCGCTGCGTTCAAGAAGGTAATCGCCAACCCGACCGATAGCGGCGATCCCGCCTGGTACGCGACCCAGTAACCGCCGCCCGGCGCGGATGCTAGGCGCGTGAACTATCACTGGAATTGGTCGATCTTCTGGGAGCTTTCCCCCGACGGCGTCCATACCTATTTCCAGACGCTGATGCTCGGCACGGCGTGGACGCTCATCACTGCCGCCTGCGCCTGGATCATCGCATTTGCGCTGGGATCGATCGTCGGCGTGCTCCGCACCACGCCGCTTGCCGCCGCGGTCTGGCTCGGCGACGCCTATGTTGAGGTGTTCCGCAACGTGCCGCTCCTGGTGCAGATGTTTCTCTGGTACTTCGTGCTGCCGGAGATCGTGCCGGGGGCATTCGGCATCTGGCTGAAGCAACTGCCGAACGGCTCGTTCTACACCGCCGTCGTCGCGCTCGGGCTTTACATGTCGGCGCGCGTCGCCGAGCAGGTGCGCGCCGGCATTTTGAGCCTGCCGCGCGGCCAGCGGCAGGCGGCGATGGCGCTCGGGCTTCGGCTGCCACAGGTCTACGCGTACGTGCTACTGCCGATGACCTATCGCATCATCATGCCGCCGCTGACCTCGGAACTGCTCAACACCATCAAGAATAGCGCCGTCGCGCTGACGATCGGATTGATGGAGCTGACTGCCCGCGCCCGCGCCATGCAGGAATTCTCGTTCCAGGTATTCGAGGCGTTCACCGCCGCGACCATCATCTACATCGTCATCAATATCGCGGTGACGTTCGCGATGCGCATGCTGGAGCGGCGCATCGCGGTGCCGGGCTATCTCGGCTTCAAGGCGCCGGCCGCGGGGCACTGAACGATGTTCTCTAATTTCGACTTCGATGTTATTTGGCGCTCGCTGCCCTACCTGTTCTACCAGGGCATGACGTTCACCGTGATGCTGACCGCGCTCGCCACTGCGGGCGGCATCGTCATCGGCACGCTGCTCGCTTTGATGAGGCTTTCGGGCGTCCCGGTGCTGACCTTGCCGGCCGCCGCTTACGTCAACCTGATGCGTTCGGTGCCGTTCGTGCTGATGATCTTCTGGTTCTATTTCCTGGTGCCCTATATCGGGCAGTGGATCACGCGGTCGGCGCAGCCGCTGCAGGTCGGCGCCTTCGCCTCCTGCCTGATCACGTTCACGCTCTTTGAAGCGGCGTTCTTCTGCGAGATCATGCGCGCCGGCATCCAATCGATCCCGCGCGGCCAGATGGCCGCGGCGCAGGCGCTCGGCATGACCTATCCGACCACCATGGGCTACATCGTGCTGCCGCAGGCGTTCCGCAACATGGTGCCGGTGCTGCTGACGCAGACCATCATCCTGTTCCAGGATACCTCGCTGGTGTACGTCATCGCGGTCACCGATTTCCTCGGCGCCGCCTCGAAGGTGGCGGAGCGCGACGGCCGCCTAGTGGAAATGTACACGTTCGCAGCCTGCGTCTATTTCGTCATCTCCTTCGCGGCGTCCCGCGCGGTGGCACATCTGCAACGCCGCATCGCCATCATCCGCTGAGCGCCAAGCCCATACCATGATTACGATCGACACCATCAGCAAGTGGTACGGGACGACGCAGGTCCTCAAGGACTGCTCGGCTGACCTGGCCAAAGGCGAAGTCGTCGTGGTCTGCGGGCCGTCCGGCTCGGGCAAGTCGACCTTGATCAAATGCGTCAACGGGCTCGAGCCGTTCCAGAACGGCCGCATCACCGTCGACGGCGTTTCGGTCGGCGATCCGAAGACCGACCTGCCGAAGCTGCGTTCCCGGATCGGCATGGTGTTCCAGCATTTCGAGCTTTTCCCGCACCTTTCCGTCATCCGCAATCTGACCTTGCCGCAGATCAAGGTGCTGCATCGCAAACCCGATGAGGCCACCGAGAAAGGCTTGGTCCTGCTCGATCGCGTCGGTTTGCGCATGCACGCCGACAAATTTCCCGGCCAGCTATCCGGCGGTCAGCAGCAGCGCGTCGCCATCGCGCGTGCGCTCGCCATGGACCCGATCGCCATGCTGTTCGACGAGCCGACCTCGGCGCTCGATCCGGAAATGATCCAGGAAGTGCTCGATGTCATGGTGAAGCTGGCGGGCGACGGCATGACCATGATCGTGGTGACGCACGAGATGGGCTTTGCCCGCAAGGTCGCCAACCGCGTCGTGTTCATGGATAAAGGCGAGATCGTCGAGGACGCATCGACCGCCGACTTCTTCGGCCATCCGCGCAGCGACCGGGCGCAGCTCTTCCTATCGAAAATTCTGCAGCACTGAAACCGCTAGACCACGCGGCTGTCGAGGATGCGGTCGCTCATGGCGATCCGCGTCGATGCATTCATCGCCAATTCGCGCCGCGCCGCCGCAAGATCTTCCGCCGTGCGGACTGCCTGCTCGTCGAGCATCCACTGATAGGAGAAGCTGTAGACGAAGGCCGAACGCGCGTAGCGCGCCTGCGAATAGCGAAGGAGCCGCGCTTCAAGCGGTCCGTCATCGGCTAAAACCTCGCGCGCCAGCACATAACCGTCCTCGGCGGCCATGGCCGCGCCCTGGGTCAGGTGTGGCGGCGAGGTGTGCGCCGCATCGCCGCCGATGACGACGCGGCCACGAAACCACGGCCAAGGCACGAGGATCGGCTCGATCGGGCTATAGACGATATCGGATGTGTCATCAAGCGACGCGGCAACTTCGGCGACGTAGCTGCCGTACTGCGCAAGCCGCTCTCGCAACAGGTCCGGATAATCCTCGCGCCTGAATTCCGCGTCGGGAGGTTCGGGACGGATGTGAAAAATATACATGAGATCGTTGGCAAGCGGCATGGCGCCGGTCTTGCTGCCGACGCCTTGCAAGAATTCCATGCCGCGGACGTCGTCGCGCCGCGGCACTTGCACGCGCCAGCCGCCGTAGCCGGACCGCCGCGGCAGGAAGGCCGTCCCGAACAGATACTGCCGTGTCGCCGAGCGGATGCCGTCGAAGCCAGCGACGAGATCGAATACGCCGGTGCCGCCGTCCGAAAATGTCATTGCCACGCGATCGCCTTCGTCGCGGATGTCGCCGAATGTGACGCCGGTGCGGATCTTAGCACCAGCGCGCTCGGCGCCCGCCAGCAAAATTTCATGTAAGCGTAACCGCGACAGCGCGCAAAACGCCGGCACCTTCGCGTCACCCATCAGGAATTTGTGCGCGACGATCAGCTCGCGATTTGGATCGAATATATACATCCGGTCGTAGGCGAAGCCGGACGCTAAAATCTCCGGCAGCAGCCCGAGCGCGTCATAGATGCGAAGCGCATTGGCCGGCTGGCCGAGGCCGACGCCCGGCACGTCGAAGGCCGGCCGGCGCTCGATGAGCAAAACCTCGACGCCGCGCTGTGCGAACGACGCCGCGGCCGTCAAGCCGCCAACACCGCCTCCGACCACCAGCACACGCCGAATATCGCTCATCGCATCGCGCGGGTTTGACAGGCCGCCGCACAGTAGCGAGTATCGAATCTCTCCGTAAAGGAGCCGCCGGCCATGCTCATCAAGATCCGCCGCACCTTCGCCATGGTCGAGGAACGCCGCGGGGAAGCCGACCGCGCGTCTAATCTGCCGCTGCGCAAAGTGGCGGCCGTCGCTGTAGTGGAAAATCCTTATGCCGGCCGCTACGTCGAGGATCTCAAGCCGATGATCGACGGCAGCGTCGCGCTCGGTAGGGAGCTCGGTGCGCTGGCGCTGTCGGCGATGGGCGATCACGAGGTGCAGAGCTACGGCAAAGGCGGCGTCGTTGGCGTTGACGGCGAGCAAGAGCATGCCAACGCGCTACTGACCACGGTGTTCGCCAATCCGATCCGCGATCTCCTTGGCGGCGGCGACGCGTGGATTTCATCGTTCACCAAGAAGGGCGGACCTGGCACCTCGATCGACATTCCAATGAACCACAAGGACGACGTCTATGTGCGTTCCCATTACGACGGCATGACGCTGGTGCTGCCCGATGCGCCGATGCCCGACGAGGTTGCAGTGATCTTCTGCCTTGCAAACCGCGGCCGGCTCAATGCCCGCGTCGGCGGTCTTACCCACGAAGAAGTCGCCGCGCGCAAGCCGGCGAAGCGAAGCCCATGAAGCTTGCGATCTGCAACATCGCAAAAATCCTATCTGGCGACATCGCTGCGCCGGTCTCGGCCGGCGACACCATCATCGTCGACGACGGCAAGGTCGTCGCGGTGGGCAGCGGCGGCGACGTCGCGGCGTGCGACGTCGCGATCGACGCCGGTGGCATGATGGCGATGCCGGGCCTGATCGATTCCCATGTCCATATCACCTTCGGCGACTATACGCCGCGGCAGAAGACCGTGGGTTTTCTCGAAAGCTATATCCACGGCGGCGTCACGAGCTGCATCAGCGCCTCGGAGGTGCACGTGCCAGGCCGGCCGCGCGATCCTGCCGGCGTCAAGGCCTTGGCGATCGCGGCGAAAAAATCCTTCGAGCATTACCGGCCCGGCGGCATGCGCGTGCATGCCGGCTCGGTCATTCTCGAGCCCGGACTGAGCGACGCCGATTTCGCCGAGATGGCCGCGCAAGGCGTGTGGCTCGCCAAGGCCGGCTTCGGCGCGTTCCCCACGCCCTACGAGTACGCCCCTTACGTTGCAATGGCGCGGCGCCATGGCCTCGTCACCATGGTGCATACCGGCGGCTCGTCGATCCCCGGCTCGGCGGGGATTTGGGCCGATCACGTGCTGAAGATGCGGCCGCACGTGTCCTATCACGTCAACGGCGGCCCCATCGCCATGCCTGACGCCGACTTTCCGCCGCTGGTCAACGAAAGCGACATCGCGATGCAGGTCTGCACCGCCGGCAATCTGCGCACCGCGCTGCTGGTGGCGAAATTGCTGCGACAAGCCGGGCAAGACGAACGGCTGCTGATCGCCACCGACACCCCGACCGGCTCGGGCGTCATGCCGCTCGGCATGCTCTACACGATGAGTCACCTGGTCGCGCTCGCCGGCGTCGAGCCGGAAATCGCCGTCGCCATGGCGACCGGCAACAACGCCAAGGTCTATCGGCTCAATGCTGGCGTCATCGCTGCCGGCCGCGACGCCGATATCGTTCTGGTAGACGCTTGCCTCGGCGGCTCCCAGAACGACGCGCTGTCGGCGCTACGCAATGGCGACATCATGGGCGTCGGCGCGGTGATCACCAACGGCGTGCCGCGCTTTGTCGGCCGAAGCCGCAACACGCCGGAGACGGTCCGGAAAGCCAAGGTCGCGCACAGCTGCGTGTGGCAGACTTTTTCCGGCGAGGCACATTAGCGCCCCTCTCAGGAATATAAAAAATCCAACACCGCGGTTTCGGCCATCACCGCTTCGGGAATGCCGTGCAACTCGGAGCGCGCACGCTCTTCTTCGGTCTGCGTCGCCTGCAGATAGGCGCCGAGATGGCGGGCGCGCTTGATGATGATGTTGTTGTCCGCCAGCCGTGCGACCTCAAAGCGGCGCAACGCGGCTTCGACGTCGTCGCCGTCGAGCGCCGCAGCGAGCGTCGCGGCATCATCTGAGGCCTTCGACACGCCGGCCGCCACATGGGGCCGTGCCACGAAGGCGGCGTCGCCGATGATGGCGACGCGGCCGAAGGCGAGCCGCGTACTTTGCAGGTCGTAGATCGGCTGCAGGATCGGCCCGTCGATCAGGCGCACGAGGGTGCGGCACTGCGGCGCCAGCAAGCGCTCTGCCGCGGCGCGCATGGCGGCGATGGCGTCGCGGCGGATCAACGGCGGCGGAATCGATATCGAATGTGTCGTGCCGCTCTCGTCGGTAAGGAGCCACGGGAGTTCGGCCGCCTCTGCGGCCGGACGGTACCACACGATATTGTAGCGGCGGTGGCCAGCGCGCAGATCGTTTTCGGGGCCCGCGACCGGATAGCCGAGGAATTGCTCGCCGGGGGGCAGGCAGAACGTCATCAGTTCGAACAGCGCGCGGTGGATTTCCGGCGGGAAGTCGCGTTCAGCCAACAGCGACCGCCACGCCACATAGCCAGCGTAGAGCGGCGCCACCTCCGGTGCGCATTGCTGCCGCACCGTCGAGCGGAGCCCGTCGGCGCCGATCAGGACGTCGGCCTCGAGCGTGCGGCCGTCGCTCAATTGCGCTCGCACGCGCTGTGCGTCCTGCGCAAAGCCGACGAGCCCGATGCCGCGATGATAGAACTCCGGCGGGAAGGCATCGCGCAGTACCCGGTAGACGCGCTCCCAGGCGGTCAGCACCTGCGGACAGGCGATGGTCGCGGCGATCCTCCCCTCACGATCGAGAATCTGGCGCGTGGTCATGGCCACGCCGAGGTCGCGAGTATTGAGTCCGAGCGCGTCGAGCCGCGCGATGAGCTCGGCCTGCGCCACGATGCCGGCGCCGCGGCCGGACAGCTCGCTCGCTACCCGCTCGTAGATGTCGACGGCCCAGCCGCGCCGCATCAGCATGATGCCGGCCAAAAGCCCGCTCATCGAGCCGCCAATCACCAGCGCGCGGCGTTGCGTCACCATGGCGGAATCCCGCTATTTCCCCGGCCGGAAAGGTTTTCTATATTGTGACAATAATTCCCCTCCGGAGGAACGCTATGGCCCTGACCATGCTGGATAAGCAGACCGACCGCGCCGACACCTCGGCATGGCCGCCCGCGATCGCCGCCGAATTCGAGCGCGAGAAGCAGGCTAATAACGGCTGCGTCGGCTCGACGCTGTTGTCGGAGAGCGACAAAGTGCGAGTCTGGATCATCCGGCTGGCACCGGGCGAGCGCATTGGGTTCCACCGCCACGTGCTCGATTACTTCTGGACCTCGGTCTCCGGTGGCCGCGGCCGCCAGCACATCCACGACGGCACCACGGTCGAATACACCTATCAGCCGGGCGAGACACGCCACGAGACCTATGGGCCGGGCGAGTTCAAGGTCCATGACCTGGAAAATCTCGGCGACAAGGACATGGTCTTCATGACCATCGAGTTCCTCAACAGCGCCAACAAGCCGCTCGCCATTCCCGATAGAGTCCGCGCTGCGGCGTAAAGAACTAAAAGACGCTAGAAAAAGAAACGACCTCTCCCGACTCAGGGAGAGGTTCGGAGAGCCAAACCGGGGGCAGGTGCTGCCCACTCATGTGGGGTTGAGTGGCTTAGTAATGATTTTTTCCTTCGATCTTCTCATCAACGCCGTCCTCTCCGGCATCCTGATCGGCGGCTTCTATGCCGCTGTCACCGCGGGCGTATCGCTGTCGTTCGGCATCCTCGACATCGTCAATATCGCGCATCCGGCCTTCATCATTCTCGGCTCCTACGTCGCCTACATCGTCAACACCACGCTCGGCGTCGATCCGATCCTGACCGCCGTCATCATGCTGCCGGCGTTCTACGTGCTCGGCACCGGCATTTATCAGGTCTATTACGTATCGTTCGAGAAACGCGGCCAGGAGTCGCTGCGCGGGCTCGCCTTCTTCTTCGGGCTCCTGTTCATCACCGAAGTCTCGCTGGTGCTTTATTTCGGCGTCGACTATCGCTACGTCGAGGCCTCCTATATCGGCCCGACCTGGCATTTTGGCACGATCGACATGCCGCTGCGCATCCTGGTACCGTGCGTCGTCTCGCTGCTGCTGATCGCGGTACTGCAACTCGTGCTCAGCAAGACCTTCATCGGCCGCGCCATCATGGCGGTGGCGCAGGATCAGCTGGCGTTGCGGCTGATGGCGGTCGATCCAATCCGCATCAAGCGCATCGCGTTCGGCATCTCGATCGCCACTGCGTCGCTCGCCGGCGCCTTCCTCATCATCATCCAGCCAGTCGAGCCGTCGGTCGGCCGCGACTATATCGGCCGCGTCTTCGCCATCTGCGTGCTGGGCGGCATGAGCAGCCTGCCAGGCACGGTTATCGCCGCCATGATGATCGGCATCGTCGAAAGCCTGACCGCGACGTTCTACGGCCCGTCCTGGGCGCCGGCGGTGTCGTTCGGCTTCCTGCTGTTGACGCTTGCTGTGCGGCCGGCCGGCCTCTTGGGACGGTGAGCGATGCGCACGCCGCTCTTCCTAGCCATCTGTCTCGCGGTCGCCGCCGCCGTGTACGCGGCCGCGGTGGGGGTCGGCAACGATTACGTATTCTTCGCCGGCTACGTGATCCTGCAATACATCGTGCTGTCGACCGCCTGGAACATCCTCGGCGGCTATTGCGGCTATGTGAATTTCGGCTCGGCCGCCTTCTTCGCGCTTGGCGCCTACTCGACGGTCGCGACCTACAAGCTGATCGAGACCCAGGAGCTGCCGCATGTCGTGCCGCTGCCGGTTCTGATGCTCATCGGCGGCGTGGTTTCGGGCATCGTCGGCTTCGGCATGGGCTATCTGACGTTGCGGCTTCGAGGAGCGTTCTTCGCCATTGCGACCTTGGCGCTCGCCGTGGTGCTGCAGACGCTGATCGTCAACTGGGACTTCGTTGGCGGCTCGCGCGGCGCCTATGTGCTGCGCCCCGAGGATCTGCCGCTGATCGGGCCCTACATCCGCTACCTTTTCCTGGTCATGCTGCTACTGGCGGTGGCGGCGCTGGTGATCGCCCGGCTGATCGAGCGCTCGCGGCTCGGCTACGGCTTTGCCACCATTCGCGACGATGAGCTGGCGGCCGAGGCCTCCGGCGTGCCGACGCTGCGGCTCAAACTGATCGCGACCACGATCTCCGGCGCGCTGATGGGCATGGCCGGGGCGCCATTCCCGTACTACATCGGCTACCTGCAACCAGCGTCCACGTTCGGGCTGGACTACGCCGTCAACTCGATCGCCATGCCGCTGATCGGCGGCACCACGAGCTGGGTCGGCCCGCTGATCGGCACCATCCTGCTCGGCTCGCTGCAACAGATCGTCACCGTCACCATCTCGTCCGCCGTCAATCTGCTGGTGGTCGGCGTCATTCTGGTAGCCTTCGTGATCCTGGCGCCGAACGGAATCATCGGGCTCGTCCATCACTATTGGCAGCGCAAGCCGGAAGATTTTGTCGGCCGCCGTCATGTCGAAACCGACGCGCCGGGGGCCGTGCCATGACTGTGACCGGACGCCTGCTCGAGGTCGATAACCTGAGCAAGCGCTTCGGCGGCTTCGTCGCGCTCGAAAACATTTCGCTCTCGGTCGCGCCCGGCGAGCGGCTCGGGCTGATCGGGCCGAACGGCTCGGGCAAGAGCACGCTGGTCAACTGCATTTGCGGCACGCTGCACAACGAAGCCGGCACGGTGCGCTTCGACGGCCGCACCGTGGACGGCCTCGCCGCCCACCAGCGCACCCATCTCGGATTGGCCCGCAGCTTCCAGTTGCCGCGGCCGTTCGTCAGCCTGAACCTGATCGACAATATCCGCATTCCGCTGCTCTACACCGTCGCCGTGCGCGGCAAGCACCATGGCGCCGACGAGGTCGAGGCGCGCTGCGTCGACCTGCTGCGCGAGGTCGGCCTCGACGCCAAGGCGACGCGACTGCCGCGCGACCTCACGCAGGTCGAAATGCGCAAACTCGAGCTCGCCCGCGCCATGGCCGCCGAGCCGAAGCTCCTGATCGCCGACGAGGCCATGGCGGGCCTCACCCACTCAGAGGTCGAGGACATTTTGGCGCTGCTCGTTCGCTTGAACGAGCAAGGCGTCACCGTCATCCTGATCGAACACATCATGCGCGCGGTGATGAGCTTTTCGCTCCGCCTCGTTGTGCTGGTGTCCGGGCGTAAGATCGCCGACGGCGACCCCAACGAAGTGATGCGCGATCCCGAAGTCGAGAGGGCTTACCTTGGCCAGTAGCCTAACCCTCACCGGCATTCACGCCGCCTACGGCGCGGTGCGCGTCATAGACGACGTCTCGGTCAAGGTCGGCGCCGGCGAGACCGTGGTGCTGCTCGGCACTAACGGCAACGGCAAGTCGACGCTGATGAAATGCATCATGGGCATCGTGCGGCCGCGCGAAGGCTCGATCGTCGCCGACATCGACGGCGTTCGCCACGATCTGACCGGCCGCACCACCGAGGAGATCGTCGATCTCGGCATAGCGCTGGTGCCCGAGGGCCGTCGTCTGTTCCCGAAATTGACGGTGGAGGAGAACCTCCTGCTCGGCGCCTTCCGCCGCGCCGCGCGTGCCGAGCTCGCCCGCAATCTTGCGGTCTGCTTCGAGACCTTTCCGCGGCTTGCCGAGCGCCGGGCGCAGCTCGCCGGCAGCCTGTCCGGCGGCGAGCAGCAGATGCTGGCGCTCGGGCGGGCGCTGATGCTGGCGCCGAAGATTTTGCTCGTCGACGAGCCTTCGGTCGGGCTCGCGCC
>Ga0306922_10004208_pt1 | contig 13597 bp, 12 predicted proteins | sample sta12Cox44000082_FD_203758 | JGI IMG/M metagenome (GOLD analysis project Ga0306922, IMG submission 203758) | Lab enrichment of tropical soil microbial communities from Luquillo Experimental Forest, Puerto Rico - statoxic.12C.oxic.44.000.082 (v2)... | ecosystem: Environmental > Terrestrial >... | reverse complement strand
CCCAGCGAGCCCTCGGCTCCTGCCGCTGAGGGGCCGACCTCCCTGGACCCGGTCAAGAGCCTGATCGCGGAGCCGACCGCGTCCGAGTCCTCGCTCCAGGCGCCGCCCGAACCCCCCGGCGAGCCGGCTCCCCCGCCTCTGGCCGAGCCGGTGTCCGAGCCCGCTGCCACCCCGCCGGCGCCGGAGGTCCCGTCCTCCGCCGCCGCAGCCCCCGTGGCAGAAGCGCTAGTTTCCAGCCCGACCCCAGCCCCTGAGCCCGAGGCGGAGATGGCCGAGACGCCGAAACCCAACGCGCACGCCGCGCCGGTAGTAGACGGCAAGGCCGGTCACGCCATGCGTCCGCCGTCCATCAGCGAGGACGCCGACCAGCTCTTGAACGGGTCGAAGCCGACCGCCCGGGAGCTGCCCCGGGTGATCGCCATCGCCAACCAGAAGGGCGGCGTCGGCAAGACCACGACCACGGTCAACCTGGGCGCCGCGCTGGCCGAGCAGGAGTACCGGGTGCTGGTGGTCGACCTGGACCCCCAGGGCAACGCCACCACCGGGCTTGGGGTGGAGGCCCGGAACTTCGAGTTCTCGATGTACGACGTCATCATGCGGGACCAGCCCCTGGAGGACTGCATCGAGCCGACGAGCGTCAAGAACCTGTTCGTGGCCCCCGCCACCATCGACCTGGCCGGCGTCGAGATCGAGCTGGTGCCCGCCTTCAGCCGGGAGCTCAAGCTCAAGCGGGCGGTGGACAGCGTCGTCGAGGACTTCGATTTCGTCCTGATCGACTGCCCGCCCTCGTTGGGGCTGATCACGGTGAACGGCCTGGCCGCCGCCGACGAGGTCCTGGTCCCGATCCAATGCGAGTACTACGCCCTCGAGGGTCTGACCCAGCTCCTGCGCAACGTGCACCTGGTCTCGACCAACCTCAACGAGACGCTCGAGGTGACCACCATCGTCCTGACCATGTTCGACGCCCGCACCCGCCTCTCCATCGACGTGGCGAACGAGGTGCGTGAGCACTTCTCCGAGCGGGTCTGCCGAGTCATGATCCCCCGCACGGTGCGCCTCTCCGAGGCGCCCTCGTTCGGGCAGCCCATCACGGTGTTCGATCCGGCCTCGCGGGGCGCCGTCGCCTATCGCGAGCTGGCCAAGGAGGTGAGCAATGGCGCGCCGCAGCGGACTCGGTAAGGGGCTGAGTGCCCTCATTCCGAGCGAGGCGACGGGAGACTCCACCTCGCTGCTCAGGGTGGTGCCCATCTCGCACATCCGGCCCAACCTCTTCCAGCCCCGGAGCCACTTCGACGAGGAGTCGATGGCGTCGCTGGCCGCCTCCATCAAGGAGGTGGGGCTGCTGCAGCCGGTCCTGGTGCGCGAGCTGAGCGGCGAGGCCGAGAGCTACGAGCTGATCGCGGGGGAGCGGCGCTGGCGGGCGGCCCGCCGGGCCGGCCTCCAGACGATCCCCGTGCTGGTCCAGGTGGCCGACGACGCCGGCAGCCTGGAGCAGGCGCTCATCGAGAACCTGCACCGGGAGGACCTCAACGCCTTGGAGGAGGCGGCGGCCTATCAGCAGCTCATCGACGAGTTCGGGCTGACCCACGAGCAGGTGGCCACCCGCATGGGCAGGGGCCGCGCCACCATCACCAACACCCTGCGCCTCCTGCAGCTGCCGGCAGGGGCTCAGCGGGCCCTGTCGGAGCGGACGATCTCGCCCGGCCACGCGCGCGCGTTGCTGGGGACGCCCGACCGGGCGCTCCAGGAGAAGCTGGTGCAGCGGATCATCGACGAAGGGTTAACGGTCCGCGCCGTCGAGGAAATTGTGCGCGGGGACGTCGTCGATCTGCACGTCGTCCCGCCGCCGGCCGAGGAGGAGCCCGCCCCGGCGGCGACGGCCGAGGCCTCGTCCTCCACTGGAGACGCCGCCCGCCGCCCGTCGGTGCGCAAGCTGCCCGAACCCGGCGTCCTCGAGCTCGAGGAGCTGCTCTCGACCTACCTGAACACCCGGGTCAAGGTCGACATCCAGAACCGGCGGGGTCGCCTGGTGGTCGAGTTCGCCACCCTCGAGGACCTCGAGCGCATCTACCGGGCCATGGTCGGTGACGGAGGCGTCGCATAGTTCGCGGAACCGTCAAGGATCGGTTCAGCTTCATCCACACCTGTGCATGACGTTGTGGATTGTCACGTCGTTCGCGCATCGGAAGCTTTGATCACGCTGCCGTCGCGGGGATAATGATTACCAGTAATCATTCCCAGGGGGCGTCGGCCCAGCGGCCGAGGGCACCCGAGATGGCCGCTGCCAGCGATCGCGCCCGCTCGACCACGATCGTCGCCGGGCCCACCTCGACCAGCACCGCCGGCATCTGCGTCTCGCGCAACAACGGCACGGACATGCCGTGCACGCCGGCGTCCTCGACGCCGAGCGCGTCGGCCAGGGCGTGCTGGACCAGCTCCGCCAGGCGCCGGCCGCCGGGGGACTCGTCATGACGACCTGACCAGAAGGCCGTGCGGCACGACCTCGTCGACGGGTTCAGCCGCAGGCCCACGAACACGTCGATCCCGAGCTCGTTGGCCTCCCTCGCCTGCACGGCGTCGTCGGGGTGGTGCAGCTCCGTCACCCGCGTGCCCTCGAGCGTCAGCCGCCGGCGCAGGGCGCCCGCGACGCTGCCGAGCCCGCCGCTCTCGCCCACACCGACGTGGCGGCCCCGCAACGTCGGCGGCGCCGCTCGCAAGACCGCACGGGCCCGCACGGCCGAGACCAGCTCGGGCTCGTGGTGGCGGCTCTCCAGGCGCAGGAGCTCGGTCAGGGTGGCCCCGCCCACGATCCCGTCGACCGGCAGCCCCGCGTTGCGCTGGAACTCCGCCATCGCCCGCGTGGTGGCGTCCCCGAAGATGCCGTCGACGCGACCGGTGTCGAACCCGAGCGTGCACAGACGCTGCTGCAACTCGGCCACGTCGTCACCCCGCAGCATGGGGGTCCGGCGGTACAAGAAGCGGTCACCCAGCCGAAAACCGGCCTCGACCAGGGTGTTCCAGGTCTGGGGGCCGCAGACGCCGTCGACGCGCAGGCCCCGCAGCCGCTGGAAGGCCTCGACGGCGGCCCGCGTCGCCGGCCCGAAGATGCCGTCGGCGTCGACGGGCCCCCCGGGCACCAAGGCGGCGAGGCGGTACTGGACGTCGGAGACCGCGTCGCCGCGGTCGCCGAAGCTCAGAGGTAGCTCGATATCTCCTCGAGCAACGCGCCCTTGGGCTTGGCCCCGATGATCTTCGTCTGGGGCTCGCCGTCCTTGAACAGGATCAGGGTCGGGATGCTCATCACGTCGTAGCGACGGCTCACGTCGAGGCTGTCGTCCACGTTCAACTTCGCGATCTCGATCTTCCCCGCGTGCTCCTCGGCGATCTCCTCGAGGACCGGGGAGATCATCTTGCACGGGCCACACCATTCCGCCCAGAAGTCCACCAGCACGGGGACGTCCGCGGCCTTGACATGCTCGTCAAAGGTAGCGTCGGTCAGGGTCACAATCTTCTCGCTCATGGCATCTCCTTCTCGGGGGGTGCAACGCCGCACCGCCCGGATCTGTTCCCCGCTATTCGCCGCGCTCCTCCAACCACCGCTCGGCGTCGATGGCGGCCATGCAACCCGACCCCGCCGCCGTCACCGCCTGGCGGTAGTAGTGGTCCTGGACGTCGCCGCACGCGAAGACGCCGTCCACGCTGGTGCGGGTCGTGCCGCCGAACGTCTTCACGTAGCCATTGTCCTCGAGCTCGATCTGCCCCTTGAACAGCGAGCTGTTGGGTTCGTGGCCGATGGCCACGAAGAGGCCACTGATGGCCAACTCCGACTCGCTCCCGTCGACCGTGTCCCGGAGCCGGACCCCGCTGACCTTCGTGTCGCCGAGGACGTCGGTGACGACGCTGTTCCAGCGGAATTCGATCTTCGGGTTGGCCATGGCGCGTTCCCGCATGATCTTGGACGCCCGCAGCTCGTCGCGGCGGTGCACGACGACCACCTTGGAGGCGAAGCGGGTCAGGAAGAGCGCCTCCTCCATGGCCGAGTCGCCGCCGCCCACGACGGCGATGTCGTGGCCCCGGAAGAAGAACCCGTCGCAGGTGGCGCACGTCGACACCCCGTAGCCGAGCAGCCGGTCCTCGTTCGGCACCTCGAGCATGAGCGAGCGGGCTCCGGTGGCGATGATGAGCGTGTCGGCCAGCACGGTCGGCTCGTCGGCCTGCGGGTCGCCGACCCAGACTTCGAAGGGCCACGGGGTCACCTCGATGCGGCTGGCCTTGGCCGTGCGCAGTTCGGCGTCGAAACGCGCCGCTTGGGCGCGCATGATGCCCATCAGCTCGGGCCCCAGGATCCCGTCGACGAAGCCGGGGTAGTTCTCCACGTCGGTGGTCAGCATCAGCTGGCCCCCCGGCTGGTCGCTGGTCGACGACGGCTCGCCCTCGAGGACCAGCGGCTGGAGCTGAGCCCGCGCCGTGTAGAGGGCCGCGGTCAGGCCCGCGGGGCCGCTCCCGATGATGACGACCTTGCGCCGTTCAGGCATCCGGCGGCACGCCCCGGCGCGCGTACAGGACGGCGCCGACGGCGCAGAAGATCACCCCGAGGACGATGTAGGAAGCCCAGATCCGGTGGCCGGCGATCGTCGTGATGCGGATGAAGGCGACGCAGAAGAGGACGAGGACGGTGATGGAGACGACGGCGATCACGACACCGAAGACGATGCCCCGGGCGGCCACCACGGCCGGTCGCACCGCCCGGTCGTTGACCGTGGCGACGACGGTGTCGATCGTGTCGAGCGCACGGGTGGACAGCGCGTCGGAGTGGTCGTTGTCAGCCACAGCGTGAGACTACCCGGCGCTCCCTGCACCACCGGCTCCGGACGACGGGCGCACGATGTAGCACACGCCCACCGTGTTCGGGCCGGCGTGCGTGCCCACCACCGGGCCGAGCTCGACGGGGAGCAGCGGGTGGTCGGTGGCGATCCCTTCCATGGAGGCGAGGACGTCGGCGAAGTCGTCGCAGGCGCCGTCGGCGACGGCGATGCGCTCGACGGGGGCGTCGGCCTTGACCTTCTCGGTCATGTAGGCCAGGGCGCGGGCGCGCGTGCGCTGCTTGGACTCCTCGGCCACCTCGCCGTCCTTCAGCTGGATGACGGGTTTGATGTTCAACAAGGAACCGACCAGTGCCCTCGCCCCGCCGATGCGCCCGCCGCGCTGGAGGTGCTCGAGCCCGCCGATCACGCCGTAGATGCGGGTGCGGCCGCTGCGGTCCTCGCTGGCGGCGACGAGGTCGTCGAGACCCATGCCGGCGGCGGCGTCCTCGGCCGCCGCAATGACGAGCAGCCCCTGCCCCATGGTGAGCGAGTACGTGTCGACGACGCGGACGGGGGCGGAGGTGAAGGTGTCAGCGGCGGTGACCGCGGAGGCGTACGTCCCCGAGACCTTCGACGAGATGGTGAGGCAGAGAACGCCATCGGCCCCCTCGTCGACCGCCTGCTGGAAGGCGGCCACGAACGCGCCCGGCGAGGGCGCCGCGGTCTGGGGCAGCGCACCCTTGCCGCGACAGCGCTCCCAGAACTCGGCCGGGCTCAGCTGGCGGCGGTCCTCGAGCTCCTCCTCGCCGAAGCGGATGGTGAGGGGCACGACGACGATGTTGTGCTCCTTGACGAGCTGATCGCTCAGGTCACAGGCACTGTCGGTGACGATGTGGACGCCGGGCATCCTGCGAGTCTGCCACGGGTCGGGCGAGTGTGACCGGGTCAGAGGCCACGCGGGGGACTGATGGGGCCGAGGCGCCGTGTCGCCGGGTGTGGTCGCCGACGGCGGGCGTCGTGGCGCCGCCCGAGCCAGATCACGACCGCGCCGAAGGTCGCCGCGCCGGCCACGGTGGCGCTCACGAGACGGGCGAGGAGGCCGGCGACGGTGGTCGACCCCGAGAGGTTAGAGACGAGCAGGACGACCACGGCCATGGGCACGCAGGCGACGGCGACGCGGATCAGCGGCGTCCACGACTCCGGCTCGGCCAGCCGCCCGAACCACTGGTGGAAGACGGCGAGCGCGAGCAGCGCGGCCACCGTGTACGCGATCGAGAACGCGAGGGCGAGGCCGCGCACGCCGAGCGGGTGGACCAGCAAGACCGCCAGCACGATGTTGAGCCCGTTCTCAATCAGGTACAAGAAGAAGGCCACCTTGGTGCGCTGCATCGCCTGGAGGACACGGACGAAGTAGAGGTAGGTGCAGAACCCGGGCAGCCCGAGGGCGAACATGGCCAGCGCGGCGCCGATGGTGGCCGTCTCGGCCGGCGTGCTGTGCCCGTTGCCCAGGAGCAGGGCGACGGCGGGCTTGGCCAGGAGCAGAAGCCCCACCGCGGATGGCAGGATCAGGGCAAGGATGGCGCGCAGGCCGCCTGTCATCCGGTGCAGGAACGCCTCGGTCTGGTCGGTCGACCAGCGTTCGGCGAGGTCGGGCGTGACGACGGACATGACGGTGACCGCAATCACCCCGTAGGGCAGCTGGAAGAACGCGTAGGCGTACGTATACGACGAGACCGGGTCGGGGCCGGCGACGGAGCCGGCGAGCAGGATGACCACGAACAGCGCCACCTGGTTGGCCACGACGAAGCCGAACGTCCAACCTCCGAGCCGCGCCACCGTCCGCAGCGCTTCGTCCCTGGGGTTCCAGTGCCAGCGCAGGCGGCCCAGGTCCGCCTGCAGCAGGCTGGGCACGAGGGCCACACCTTGGAGCACCACGCCGAGTGACGTGCCCAGGCCCAGCAGGACGAGCTGCGACCGGTGTGCCTCGACGCTGGCGAGAGAAGCGCCGTGCCCGGCCCAGAGGCCGAACCAGATCAAGATGAAGATGCAGACGAGGTTGTTGACGATGGGTGCCCACGCGACGGCGACGAAGCGGCGGCGCGTGTTGAGCAGAGCGGCCCCGAGCGCGAAGAGGCCGTAGGCGGCGATCTGGATGACGAACCACCGCAGAAAGGTGGTGGCGACCTGGCGTTCGAGCTCGACCCGCTGGGCATCGGCGGCCTTGGCGTGGCTGTCGAGCGCGGTCAGCGCGTGGATGATGTAGGGCGCAGCGACGAGCGCGGCGATGGTGGTGACGGCCAGCACGACGATGGAGACCGACAAGACCGCCGAGATCGACTCGAAGGCCTCGTCCTCGGAGCGGTTGGCCAGGTGGTCGACGAAGACCGGGATGAAGGTGGCCGCCAGCACCCCGCCCAAGACGACGTCGTAGAGCATGTTGGGCGTGGTGTTGGCCAGGTTGTACGAGTCGGCGAGGAACGTCTGACCGAGCGCCCAGGCCAGGGCGACGAAGCGCAGCAGCCCGGTGACGCGGGAGACGCCGGTCCCGACGGCGACATAGGCGGCCGACGTCCGCAGCGACATGGTGCGGGCACGGCGAGCGGGCATGGTCAGTGCGCCCGCAGCCGGTTGCGGCGGGAGCGCCGCCAAGTCCGGATCCACCAGACGACGAGCACCGCGCCGGCGAAGACGGTGAGGGCGATGCCCACGAAGGAGATGGCGGTGGAGTGGACCGTGAGCACCTGGTGCGTGATGAGCAGTTGCCCGTCGGGCGTGCGCAGCGAGACGTCGATGGGCAGCCGGTCGCCCGACGTGCGGGCCTGCGCCGTCACCCGCACCGAGGTCGTCGGACGGTCGAGCAACAGGACGCGCGTGTTCCCGTCGGGGAAGGTGAACTTGTCACTGGCCAGCGTCACCACCACGCAGACCGGGTACGACGCGTCGGAGAGCACGGTGATGGGGATCGGGGCGCGTTGCGCGGTGAAGGTGACGGTTCGCTCGGTGCCCAGGCTGATCTTGCCGGTCTCGGCCGCGAAGGCGCGCTGGTACACGGTCAGGGCCGCGCTTCGCTGCACGGTGTTCAGGCCTCGTGCCTCGGTCCCCAAGAGGCCGTCGTTCAACGACGTCACCTCTGGCGCGTGCCCGCTTGGCGACGCGCAGGTCTGCGCGGCCGGGGTCGGGACGGCGGCGGCGAACGACGAGAGTTGCTGGCGGGCGACAGCGATCTTCTGCGCGGCGCTGCGCGAGATCCCCCGTCCGGCCGGACCGCTCTGGAGCCGGCGCACCGACGGCTCGCGGTTCCCGCCCACCGGCACCTGGTCGAACAGTTGCCCGACCGTGACCGCCGTGAGCGCGGGGTTGCCCGACAAGCCCTGCAAGAGGGTGTCCAAGAACGGCGTCGAGGCCCGCCAGCCTGGGGGCGGGGTCACGACCACCCCTCGGCGTTGGGAGAGGAACGCGTTCTCGAAGTGCACGAAGGACAGCCCGGCCAGCAGTTGCTCGGCGCCCAGCACCGGATTGTGGGGGAGCGCCGTGAAGCGGGCGCTCAACGTCGTGTTCGAGGCCGCCGCCGGCAGGGTCGACCCGTGGCCGAGGTCGAGCGTGAACGGCTGGGCGAACGTGTAGTTCGCGAGGCCGCCCGACGCCAGGTTCTGGTCGTTGAGCACGAGCTGTGACGCCCCCGCGACCTGCACGCCGGCGGCCAGGTCGCTGGCGTCGCCCTGGGAAAAGGTCGACGCCGTGTCCACCCACGGACCGCCCGTGGGACGGAAGCCGGCGGCGCGCAGCAGGCTGTCGCCCCGGGCCAGCTGCGCACCGATCTCGCCGGCGATGCCCGCCTCCGACAGGGCGGCCACGTTGATGGGAACGAAGGACTGGTCGAGGACCTCGGCGCTGTCCGACGACGCGAGGGTGCTCAGCGCGCGCAACCCGCTGCGCTCGTGCCGGCGGTCGATCGCGTTGACCGTGGCCGGGTTCACTTCCAGCGTCGTGGCCACGTCCCGGTGGTCGTCGAGCGCGGTGGCTACCGCACCGACGTCACCGCCGGACACGGGCAGGACGACTCCCACCCGCAGCGGACCGCCGATGCCGATGGCTCCCGGCTCTTGGTAGGTGAGAAAGGTCGTGAAGCGGGCGACCGGTGTCGTCGAGTTCTCGCGGAGCAGCGCGACGGAGACGGGGTAGACGTCGCCGCAGGTGCCGGTGCCGGGGGTGCAGTTCAGATACAAGGTCGGCCCCGGCGTCGGGCAGGCGGTCGCGGCCGCCGACGTCGAGGATGACCCGGCGGCGTGGTTCGGGAGCACCGGGATGCAGACGGTCGCCGTGCCACCGGCACCGGATGGTGTGACGGGGACTTCGGAATCCCGCAACAGCAGCGTCGTCTGCGGCGTGCCCCCGATCGCCTGCTGCAGCTGGGACGAATCGTCGAGGCGCCCGTAGAAGGTGAGGCTGACGTGAAGGCCGTCGACCGGGCCGGCCGCGGACCCCACGGCCAGCGAAATCGAGAACCCAGGCTGCGCCGGCGTGACCCACGAGGTCTGGCCGGCGAGGGTCAACGCAGGCGATGGGACGGAGGCGTGCACCACCGATCCGGCGGGCGTCGCACCCGTGCCGACGAGGACCGTGAGCGCTGCGGCCAGCGTGCAAAGGGCGGTCCGGGCCCAGCGCGTCGACACAGGGAGAGGCTAGAGGGCGCACTACCGTGGGCGGGTGCAGTCCACGTCGGTTCCGGAGCGCTTTCTTCCGTACGTCCAAGCGACGGAGGAGCTGGCGCGCCGCTTCACTGCCGCCGGGCGGAGCCTGTACTTGGTGGGCGGATCGGTGCGGGATGCGCTGTTCTCGGGAGCACCCTCGGGCAGCGACGACCGTGACCTCGACCTGACCACCGACGCGCGTCCCGACGAGACCGAACGCCTCGTGCGGGACTGGGCCGATGCGATGTGGACCCAAGGAGCGCGTTTCGGCACGATCGGGCTGCGCAAGGGCGACCAGGTCTACGAGATCACCACCCACCGGGCCGAGGTGTACGTGCCCGAGTCGCGCAAGCCGGAAGTCACCTACGGCGACGACGTCATCACCGACCTCTCGCGCCGGGACTTCACGATCAACGCCCTGGCGTTGCGCCTCCCGGACATGGAGCTGATCGACCCCTTCGAGGGCCTGGCCGACCTGGCGGCCGGGCGGTTGCGGACCCCGCTCGACCCGGACATCTCGTTCGGCGACGACCCGCTGCGCATGCTGAGGGCGGCCCGGTTCGCCGCCCGATTCTCGCTCAAGCCGGACCCCGCGCTCACGGACGCGGTGACCCGTCTGCACGGCCGGCTCCAGATCGTCTCGGCCGAGCGCATCCGCGACGAGCTCGACCGGATGCTCATGCTCGACGTCCCCTCCAAGGCGCTCTGGTTCGTCGTGCGCACGGGCCTCGCGGACGAGTTCCTTCCCGAACTGCCCGCGCTGGCGGTGGAACAGGACCCGATCCACCGCCACAAGGACGTGCTCGCCCACACGCTGGCCGTCGTGGACAAGACGTCGAAGAACCGACTGTTGCGACTTGCCGCGTTGTTCCACGACGTGGGGAAGCCGCGCACGCGTGCCTTCACCGACGGTGGCGTGACCTTCCACCATCACGAGGTAGTGGGAGCTCGTATGACGAGGGTCCGCATGGAGGCGCTGCGCTACTCGGCGACCGACGTCGACACCGTGGTCCAGCTGGTCGAGCTGCACCTCCGTTTCCACACCTACCGCCTGGGGTGGACGGACAAGGCGGTGCGTCGCTACGTGCGCGACGCCGGACCCCACCTCGAGCTGCTGAACGAGCTGACTCGATGCGACTGCACCACGCGCAACGCGGCCAAGGCCCGGGCGTTGTCCAAGCGGATGGACGAGCTCGAGGCCCGGATCGCGGAACTGCGCGAACAGGAGGAGCTGGACGCCATCCGCCCCGACCTCGACGGCAACCAGGTCATGGAGCTCCTCGGCATCGGGCCGGGACGGGCCGTCGGCCGGGCGCTCGCGTTCCTCATGGAGCTGCGGCTCGACGAAGGGCCTCTGGGCGAGGAGGAGGCGGCGGCGCGGCTGCAGGCGTGGTGGGCCGAGCAGGAGCAGCCGACCCCCACGAACACGTAGGACGACCCGCCCCGCCCGCCGCGGGAGTACCCTCGGCCGTCATGACCAGGATCGCAGCACCCGAGAGCGGAATGGGCGAGCACATCGACTGGGCGCTGCTGCGCCCGAAGATGGCAGCGGGCATGGGCAAGCTGTCCGAGGCCGTCTATGGCAACTCGCAGCTGTCGGTGCGCGAGCGCGAGTCGGCGCGCTGGACCATCGCACTCATCAACGACTGCGCCGTCTGCCGTGACACCCGGGCCCGCGACGGTGCGGCGGCCGGCGCAGGCGAGCCCTTCTACGAAGAGGTCTCCGACTGGCGCACGGCGTCGGAGCTCACGACGAGAGAGCGTCTGGCCGCCGAGTTCGCCGAGCGCTTCGCCCTCGACCATCTGACCATGGACGACGAGCTGTGGGACCGCCTGCACGAGGCGTACTCGAACGAGGAGCTTGCCGACCTCACCATCTGCTGCGGTGCCTTCCTCGGGCTCGGCCGCACGCTCGCCGTCGTCGGCGTGCGCGCGCCCGACGAGCGCATCCTCGTCTGACGAGGTCCGAGCGAGTCAGTCCGCCGGCCAGGTCTCCGAGGCCGACGCGTCGCCGGCCGCAAAGGACTCCACCATCGCGTGCGCCACGTCGTCGTGGTACTGCACCGGCGGTGACTTCATGAAGTAGGCGGACGGCCCGAGCAGCGGCCCCCCGATGCCCCGGTCCAGCGCCAGCTTGGCGCAGCGGACGGCGTCGATGATGACCCCGGCCGAGTTCGGCGAGTCCCACACCTCGAGCTTGAGCTCGAGGTTCAGCGGCACGTCGCCGAAGTTGCGCCCCTCCATGCGGATGTAGGCCCACTTGCGGTCCTTCAGCCACGGGACGTGGTCGGACGGGCCCACATGGACGTCGTCGTCGGCCAGCACGTTGTCCTCGATCTGGCTCGTCACCGCCTGCGTCTTCGAGATCTTCTTCGACTCCAGCCGCTCCCGTTCGAGCATGTTCTTGAAGTCCATGTTCCCGCCGAAGTTGAGCTGGTAGGTGTGGTCGAGCGCCAGGCCCCGGTCCTCGAACAGGCGGGTCAGGATGCGGTGGACGATGGTCGAGCCCACCTGCGACTTGATGTCGTCCCCGACGATCGGCACCCCGGCGTCCCGGAAGCGCCGGGCCCAGTCGGGGTCCGAGGCGATGAAGACCGGGATGGCATTCACAAAGGCCACCCCCGCGTCCAGGCAGGCCTGCGCGTAGTGCCGCTGCGCCTGCTCCGAGCCGACCGGCAGGTACGACACCAGCACGTCCGCACGGGACTCCCGCAGCGCCTCGGCCACGTCGACGGGCTCGGCCGGCGACTCCTCGACCATCTCCCGGTAGTAGTGGCCGAGGCCGTCCATCGTCGGTCCCCGCAGCACGGTCACGCCCACCTCGCCCACCTCGGCAAAACGCACCGTGTTGTTGTGCCCGGCGTGGATCGCCTTGCCGAGGTCCGTCCCCACCTTGGCCTGGTCGACGTCGAAGGCGAGGACCGGCAGCAGGTCCCGCACGTGGTAGCCCCCCAGCTCGACGTGCATCAGCCCGGGGACCACGTCGTCCGGCTCGGCGTCGCGGTAGTACGCGATGCCCTGGATGAGCGAGCTGGCGCAGTTGCCGACGCCGGCGATGGCGAGGCGGATGGGGCTGTCCATTGGGTGTCTCCTTGGGTTTCGGTGTTACGCCGTGGGAGTCGGTTCGGTCACGGCCGCCCGCTCGGCCTCAATCAGGGTGTCCAGCCAGCTGATGTCCCGGGCCACGCCGTCCGCCGTGTGCTGCACGACAGAGCGGGCGTAGACGTCGAGGTCGTCACGAGGTGCCTGCGCCTCGCCCAACCGCTGGACGAGCAGCGCCCGTCGCCGCTCCAAGAGCGCCAGCCGCGCCTGCGGTGCGAGATGCCGAGCGAACGCCAGCCGCAGCCCGAAGCTCCGTGCGTCGTCCGTCCCGCCCCCCGTCAGCAGCTCGGCGAAGAGCTGCCGCCCGGCGTCGGTGATCCGGTACACCTTCTTCGCCCTCCGGGACCGGCCGGGCGCGTGGCGCCGCGACCGCAGCACGGCCAGCTCGCCCGAGAGCGAGCCCGTGGGTGGCGCCGGCGCCGCGGCACTCGCACCGCGTGGCTCGGCGCTCCCTTCGGTCGTGGCCACCGCCCCGGCTTTCTCCAGCCTGGTCAGGGCGGGGTAGATCGACCCGAACGAGACGTTGGCCAACAGGCCCAGGTGTTCGCGCAGCTGCCGGCGGATCTCGTAGCCGTGGAGGTCGCGCTCTTCGAGCAGGCCGAGGATGGCCAGGTCCAACATTGCGGAAGAGTATATCGGTCCGATATAGCGGCTGTCACCCTTTGGTCACATTCGTGCCTGTGGCAGGGGGTCGAGAGGTAGCCTGGCCGCCGTGTCCGTCACCTCGGAGCCGGGGTCGTCATCCCGAGCGGTGAGCCCTGACGTCACCGCGGAGGTCGAGTACCGGATTGTCCGCAACGGCCTCGTCCAACAGGTGGAGCGGGGCCGGGTCCTGCGCACCGACGTCTGCGACGCCCACCCGGAGCTCTTGCGGGCGGCCCGCAACGTCGGCCGGCCCACCAAGGAGGTCTGCCCGATCTGCGACGACGGGCGCCTGGTGACCGTCACCTTCGTGTTCGGGGCGAAACTGCCGGCGGGAGGGCGCTGCCCCGGGACGGC
>Ga0306922_10004203_pt1 | contig 13603 bp, 13 predicted proteins | sample sta12Cox44000082_FD_203758 | JGI IMG/M metagenome (GOLD analysis project Ga0306922, IMG submission 203758) | Lab enrichment of tropical soil microbial communities from Luquillo Experimental Forest, Puerto Rico - statoxic.12C.oxic.44.000.082 (v2)... | ecosystem: Environmental > Terrestrial >... | reverse complement strand
AACCCCGGCCCCGAGTCCGTATGCGATGTCGTTGGCTATCTGCACCGCCTCTTCCTCGTCCTTGAACTTGATGACCGACAGAACCGGACCAAACACCTCCTCCTGCGCAATGCGCATCTTGTTATTGACGCCCGTGAAGATGGTCGGCCTGACGAAATACTTGCCGCCACCCTCCTCCTTGGTGGCCGGCCCGCCCCCAAGTACGCACTTCGCGCCCTCCTCCTTGGCGATGTCGATGTAGGAGAGAATCTTTTGGTACTGGGGCGGGGTCGTTACCGGACCTACCTGCGTCTCGGCCAGCGAGGGATTGCCAAGGCGGGCCGTCTTGGCCATGGCTACCAGCTTCTCGACGAACTTGTCGTGAATGCTATCCTGCAGCAGCAGACGGGAGCCAGCGATGCAGGTCTGACCCGTCGCAGCGAAGATGCCTGACACCGCGCCGCTGACTGCATCGTCCAGAATGCAGTCGTCGAACACAATGTTGGGCGATTTGCCACCGAGCTCCAGCGACACTTTCTTGAATGTTTTGGCAGCCAGCTCGTTGACGCGGGCACCTGTGGCGCTGCCGCCGGTGAAGGCGACCTTGGCAACCTTCGGATGCGTGACGAGTGGTTCGCCCGTCGGCGCGCCGTAGCCGGTCACGACGTTCACCACCCCTGGCGGCAGGCCGGACTCCTCAACGACAAGTTTCATGAACTCGAGCAGCGAGGCCGAAGTGAACTCGGAAGGCTTGATGACCATGGTGCAGCCCGCCGCCAGCGCGGGAGCCATCTTCCACGTGGCTAGCATCAGCGGCGAGTTCCACGGCGTGATGAACGCGCACACGCCGACCGGTTCGCGCAGGATGTAGGCGAAGTGCTCGGGTCGGTCGACCGACACCACGGCGCCTTGAATTTTGTCGGCCAGGCCGCCGTAGTAGTAGAACCACTGCGGCATGTACTTGGTTTGCGCAGCCATCTCGGAAATCAGCTTACCGTTGTCGCGCACCTCGATCTGGCCCAAGTGCTCGGAGTGCTTTTCGATAAGCTGCGCGATGCGGCGCATGATCCTACCGCGCTCCGTTGGCGTCATCCTCGGCCAAGGTCCCGCTTCGAAGGCGCGCGAAGCGGCCTCCACGGCTCGGTCCACGTCGACCTTGTCGCATTCGGGGACGGTGGCCCAAGGCTCGCCCGTATAGGGGTCGAATGTCTGGAAGCTTTTGCCCGACGCAGCATCGACCCATTTGCCGTCGATGTAGGTTTGATAGGCGAACATTGTGTAACTCCGCTGCTACTGACCTAAAAAGACACTTTGGACCATGTGGATAGAGACTACTGAATTGAGGCATGTTGATCCAGATTTGATGTTAGGCTGTGGTTGCCGCGTGACCGCTCGGGTTCCGGCTGGGATGTAGCGCAAGCGGGCGAACCATTTGGACCACCATGTCCTCTAACTCCAACACTGGTATCGCCAAGAAAGCTCGCACGAAGGCCGAGGCGGATTTTGCCACTTGGCTCATGATCGCCAAGCTCGGTGGTTTCGATGACCTTCCGTCAAACGCACAGAGCTTTCTGACTAACTATCGAACCCGACTCGAGACGATGAGCGAGGCCGGGTCCACGGCCCTGGCCGTTCGCGAGGTCTACAACGCCTACTACAACGAGATGGGGGGCGTAGGCCCGGCGCCTGAACCAAAGGCTTGGATACCAACGACAGAGGGGAAGGTCGTGCGGTCCCAGAGGCCGCGTAAACCTCAGCCCGGTCGAGCCGCGCGCCATTCGACGAAGCCAGTGGCCCGAAAATCCCTCCCGGCACTGCTGATTTTCGCGAGCATGGTGGCACTGATTGCCGCATATAGATTTCTGACGCAGTGACATTAGTTATTCGGAGTGATCGGCGGAAGCGGCAACTGAGCGGGGACCCATCGCGCTCGGCTAGCGCCAACGCAACGCCCCCCGTGGCGTTCCTAGGGAACAGGTGGGCCGCCAGGTAGTTCAATGCTGGCAGCCGTTGCCAATCACTTCCAATCTGACAGGAGAGCGGTGACCAGCGGCGGATATAAACCCGTGGGCAGCAATAAATTCCTGGTGCTATAGAAGGAAGGGCGCGAGCTTAACGACGCTTTCCTTTTTGCCACACATCCACAGGAATCCACAGCCCGCTTCTTTGATCTTGGCCGCTGTCGAGTTCAAGATCGGCGCATGCAGTCAGTTATGAAAGCCATTGTCGACACCTACGTGCGCTTCGGCAATCGAACAGCGCTCGAAGACCTGCGGGCGCATCGAGAAGGATTGGATAACTGAGCTGAAGGCTCTCGCCGACCCTTACAACCCGAGGTATCCGCTCGTTAAGTTAGAGGACGATATCGCCCTGATCGAGGCGGGACTTACGAAGCTGAACACGGCAGCTACTGGCTGATGCAGGAGGGGTTGATCGGTCCCGCGCTTTTTTGCAGCTCAAGGGACCAACTCGGGCGTCGGTTGCGAAGCGACGAAGGCGAGGTGTGCCTTGCTTCACTTGCGAACCGATTTTGGGGGGCGGTACTTGGTGCTGGCGGTGGCTCGTGCTCGTTCCGTTTTAGGCCCTGTTTCGGAGGGCGCCGGACGGCCGCCATTAGTCTTGCCGGCCAGTTGATTTATCAAGAACTCCGAACTCCAGCCCTAGCGGGCAATATCAACGGTAACGCGGTCGTTCCCATGGCTTGCGGCGATCGAGACGTTGCAGCGTGAAAAGGATCTGACGGGCCTGGCGCCAAAGGGTGGCTTCGTAGCGGCTCAGCCGGTCGAGGGGATAGGTCGGCAGATTCGACAGGCGGACGAAGGCTTGCGTGAGATCGTCGTATAGATTGGCCGCCGTCGAGATCGACGTTGAACCGCTTTCCATGCGGGCGGCGAGCTCGTCTTCATCTCTGCTCGCGGCGATATTTCGGTATGTGCTGTCGATGATCTCTTGGCGTTCCTCCGAGCCTCGTCGCGGTTGCCGGAACCGAAGCAGATGTCTCGCCTGGATCTTGAACAGGCCGCTTTCAATCGCGGTGGCCCGGCGGAGCCGCCACAACAGGCTTGCCAACCTGAGCACGAGTTCTCTTTCGACGGCTGTTTGCGCGTCGTTGTCGGAAGTGATGGCAAGCTCAAAGGCCGCATAGTCCTCGGCATCTTCCAGCGCATCGATGACGGTTTCAGCAGTCAAGCCATGCCGTAGGGCATTTTGTCGTGACCGCTTCTTTCCCTCTTCGGTGATCGGCCCGCTGCTTAGCCGCGCGTTGCGGCGGTTGGCCTCGATTTGCCGGAGCGAAGTCATCCTGCCTCCGGAGGACGAATTGGCTTCGTTTCGTTAGTTTGATGTTGAAGCCCGGGCGCGGCGTCGGCTCCTGTTACGTTGATCCTGGCTTTGCGATCACCGTTGCCTGCAAGAGAGGCTGCAGCAACTGCGACCCCATGCGTCCTCACCCAAAGGGTTTCCGCAACCGCCAGCGGATCCAGTCCTTGTCTCTGCCACCAGCCACGCTCATCACCGCGCCGGTGCAGGTCGCGATGATGCAGCCGGCAGATGGGAACTGTGAAGCGGTCGCTGACCTTGCGGCCCATCGCCCGCTCCTCGGCAAACCCGATGTGATGGGCATCCGAGGGGGTCCGGCCGCAGACGAGACACCCCTGAGTAGCCACAAACTTCAGATGGTCGCGATCGCGCTCCCGTACAGGTTTGCCGATGACGGTGACTTCCTGCGGGCCGCGCTCGGGGCGTTTTCCCCCGAGGATATGACCGTTCTCCTCTCGCACCTCGTGGATCTTCGGCGCCGATAGCGGCGCTGTCTCATCAAGCTGGGTGACCCTGGCTTCAAAGGCTGCCTCGACCGCTTGGGCGTCCGCCGCAGACAGCCGGTTTTTCAGAGGCAGCGCCTGCTGCGCCCAGACTGCAAGGCCCTCAGCCTCTTTCAGCTGCTCAAGTTCGGAGATGATCCGGTCCCGCAGGCACGCAGAGACTTCAGCGGGGAGATTGGCGGGCTTAGGCCGCTCGGTTCGCATCTGCCTTGCGGGAGGCTGCAAAGACTGACTCGCGGTCTGGACGGACGAGGGGTGGGCCAGCCGCCAACGACCATTTCCAGGCCCTGTCGGTCCATTGTGTGCTCCGGGGGGACCAGCCGTGGCAGCAAGGACTGGGGCATCGAGATCGTCCTCGCCGGCGATTCCGACCAGGGTGAATAGGGCATAGCGCCGGGCATAGGTCAGCGCCGCGCCCATTCGGTGCGGCGCTGCGGTTTCGCTGACCGGGCAGACCGGCCAGTCCGAGGACATCCATTCGCCGGAGCAATGGACCAGGTTGGTGGTGAGCCTGATCAGGCCGCTGTCGCGGTCGATGGCGGTGGCCTGCACCGTTGCGATCTCGTGCCGGCTAAGACATTTGCGGACGATCTCAAGCCCACTCGCCAGCGAGGCGTAGCGAAAGGTGCGGCTCTCCTCGCGCGGGAAAACCGGGGGAATCGTTGCAGTTAGCGATTTTTCCGGATTTTCAAGTTCGGCTTGGGCTTTCGCCAAGGCTCCGGCGATTTTGCCGATGGTTTCGCTCGAGCGCTGCATCCAAAATGTCTCCCATCTCGTTGGCGCCACACCGAAGCGCTCAATTGGCGTCCACCAGGTCAAAGCTGATCGCGCCGGATTTCGAGCGCTTGGCGCGTACGCCACGCCCGACCGCCTCTTTCGCGTCCTCCGGCACTAGCTTCTTCAGTTCTGCCTTGGCGGCGTCGTGCTCGTGATAGGCAGCGCGGGTCCGGCAGAAGACATCGGCAAACGCAGCCCAGGAGTTTGATCCGCTCATGTCGACGACCCGAACGGCATCCACGCGCGGCCGCGGGGGCTCGATGCCAAAGAGATGAGGGGGCTCGCCGCTCTCGACGCAGCGCCAGAATTTTCTCTCCGCGGTGAGCAGGAGGTGCTGGTAGAGCGGATCGGCCGGAATGGTCATCTCCACCCATTTGCCGCCGCCGGTGATGATCGACAGGACCGCGGTTCGAGCCGCGGTCACCCACATGTTGTGCTGCAGTTGGGCCATGTGCTTTATCGCGGCCGCTTCTTCCGAGAAATTCCACGGCAGCATGAACTTGGCCTCGAACACGGCCCCGGTCACCGCGACCCGGCCATCCAGGGTCGCTGCCATCCAGCGGTGCACGGCATGAAACACCTGCCGTTGCACCTCGGTGACGACTTGCCCAGTGTTCTTCTCGTACCAGTGTCGGTTCAGATGCTCGGTCACGCTGCCAAGCTGGACCAAGAGGTCGCCGGACAAGTCTTCAGGCTCCTCCTCGCCGCGCTTCTCCCGCCACAGCCGAAACAGCGCCGAATCCTCGTCTCCCATGATGATCCGGGCGTCCGAGCCCCCGATGAAGGCACGGCGCTCTGATCGAGCTGCGCTGATTTTTGGAAGCGGAATTGCTTGTTCGGACATGGGCAACCTCCACAATGATCCGTCCGTTCGTCACCGCACCGTGACATCGGTTATGAATCGCGCGAGGATCGTAGAAACAACAATGATTCCGGGCGAAACTCACCGCGCCTTTGAAGCTCTCCATAGAGAGCTCTATGATGAGTTCTTGCCCGTTGGCACAATGGAGGAAAGGCTAATTCAGAGACTGGCCGTTCTAAACTGGGAGCGGGACCGGCTTTATCGGTCCATACAGTTCAAAATGGAAATGCGACAAGGGGAACTTAACCGTCAGGTCCCGCATGCCCAAACCATTGCAAAGCTTAAATCCCGTGCCCAAAACGCCAGAATCTCGAGAGAGGTTGAAGCGTTCCTCTCGGAACATGAGGATGCCGCCACTCAAAAACAATCGCCTCCGGAAAAGTACCGTGATCCCAAAATGGCGGACAGCGATTTTATTGAACGTCTAGCTTCGCTGGAGATCGGCCCGATCAATGGTCGCGACATATTCTTCAAGCTGATCGAAGAGTTCCCGATCATCGAGCGCATAAAGCAACTCGAACAAATCGACGTGGCGATTGATCGGACCATCAAGCGCTTCATGCAAGCAAAAACCATGAAGCAGATGTACAGACAACTTGAGCCCAAGGTTATCTCGATACTTCAGGACAAAAAGGGCTCTGCAAAATAATCAAAGTTGTATTTTTGATATTACCAGTTCTAGTTGTTTTTTATTTGGAGTTTTGATGGATCAAAACGGGGGTAGGAATTTGAGATTTGGCAGAACGAACCCAATTTTCTTAAGCGAAATCAAGGGCAGCGGGCTTCCTTACCCGACATTAACCATAAGCTGGCCTTTCAACTGCCTCATCAGTTATGCGTCGATCTTGCTTAGAAAGAGGACCGTTCTTTCCAAAATGTAATTGCCCTAAAATGCAATGTCCTTGGATAGCGAAGGAGCGCCGTCAGGGCGGAGGCCCTACGCGAAACTGCGCTGCTCTTTGCAAAACGAACCTACCCAATTTTCCTGTTGCGAGCGAAGCGGCGCCTAGGAGGCAGCATGGAGTCCGCCGGCATCGAGTGCATCGATGAGAATGGAGGAGGGTCTGGAGTTCGACTTCGTGAGCGGAGAAGAAGTCGGTCACGAGACTGGTAATCACGGCTGCGCGGCACGCACTTTTCCGAATCATGCGTCAACGCGCTTCAGCGTCCTGACAGCGGCACCCACTGGGCGCCGACCTTTTGATAAGTTCGTTTGACGGCGGCCCAGGCTGTGCGGTGCGCAATCTCCTCCTGTCGCGCATCGCCGCGATGCGCGGCGAAAGAATGATTGAATGCCTCGCGATAGATATCCTGCGCATGCGCGGGCAGATGGTTGCGAACCGAAGGCGGGAGGTCGGCGTTGGCTCGATATGGCATGCCAGTCGTCCCGGTTTTTCAAAAACAGCACCCTCGTACAGCGGGTTACGTTCACCCCCGATACGCAGTGAATATTAGCATTGAAGGCTAGTTCCACCGGCGTTGCGTCTTTTTGACCAAAGTCAAGGCCTGGCGAACCCGCGGTGAAAGGATGACTGGACGGGTTTGCGGGAGGTATGCTTGGTACGGCAAGCGGCTTCGTGACACCAGGCCTGACGAGACGGGCGGAACCGGCATGACCCCTCAAGACGATCCTCTGCTTTGGCCCTTCAGCGGCGCGCAAATGGTGCTGGAGACCTGGCTCTCCTGGCTCGGCAAGCAACCGCAGCCGCCGCGGAACGCGCGTGACGAAGTGGCCGTGCCCTGGACGACTTCGCACCGGGTTGCGCTCGAGCTCACCACCATGCAGTTGCGCGATTTCTCCAGGCAAGGCAGCGGGCAGCCGCTTCTCATCTGTGCGCCCTACGCGCTGCACACGGCGTTGATCGCGGATTTCGCGCCGGAACACAGCATCGTCGAGGCGCTGCTGCGCGGCGGCAGGCGACGGCTTTATGTGACCGACTGGCGTTCGGCGACGGCGAGCATGCGCTCTCTGTCCATCGATAGCTATCTTGCCGAGTTCAACGTCGCGGTCGATGAAATCGGGCCGCCGGTCGATCTCGTAGGCCTCTGCCAGGGCGGATGGCTGTCGCTTGTCTATGCTGCCCGTTTTCCGGAAAAGGTCCGGCGATTGGTGCTCGCGGGTGCGCCGGTCGATGTCTCCACCCCATCGGCGTTGTCGCAGATGGTCGCAAACCTTCCCGCGGGGGCATTCGAGGGTCTTGTCAGCGCCGCGACGGGTCTCATGAACGGCAGGCAGATGCAGCCGGCATGGTCCGCTTCGCTCAACGCGCAGGTCGAGGATGCGCTGCAATGGAATCCGTCTCCGACGACGGATCACGATCGGGAACTGGTCGAACGGTTCGAACGCTGGGACGACAACATCGTCGATCTGCCGGGTGTGTACTACGTGCAGGTTGCGGACTGGATCTTCCGCCAGAACCGTATCGCGGAAGGGCGCTTCGTCGCGCTCGGCCAGCCGATCGACTTGAGACAATTGAAGGTGCCGACGTTCCTGCTTGCCGGCATGGAGGACAGGGTTGTGCCGCCGGAGCAGGCGCTGGCGACAGCACGACTGCTGGGCACGCCGCCCGCGCACCTGCAAATGGCGACGGAGCACAGTGGGCACCTCGGCCTGTTTATGGGGCGGAAGACGCTAAAAGCCTCCTGGCGGCGGATCGCCGACTGGCTCGCAGCCGACTTGACGGAAGATGCCACGCCTGCGGCCGAAACAGAGCGCAACAGGCTAGCGGTCCGATTCTGACGCATCAAATCGGGCTTGAAAGCCCGCGAAATCGAATGCGCGGAAAAGCGAATTTCGCGAGCTGGTTCAAGCTGATTTGGGGTGTCCAGTCGTAGCACAAAAAATATTTCGCTATGCCGGTCGGGCAAATCATCTTTACAAGCCTGCACCGTTCCGCGCCTCTTCCGAGGGGCGCTTCGCCATCGTCACGAAACGTTGGGTGCGGGATGCGATGGACGCTGGTGCCGCCAGACGAGCGATATCAAAGCGGACGGCAAAGTCGTGTGGGCCTTATTTCCCTGAAACAACGAAAACCCTGTAAAACAAGCACCTTTGTCTACAGTGTCTCGGGCTGTTTCAGCGGGGTTCGCCAACTCTAGGGCCGGGCCTAGAGGCAACCCAACCACTGGAGCCGACATGACTACCAACGTCACCACCAGCACCACCACGCGGAAGCGCAACGCCGCCGTGATCCTCACCGACCGGATGTGCGAGAAGCGCGTCAGCAAGCGCGTCAAGATTTACGACCGCAAGTGCCGCGGCTTCTACGTCAGCATCATTCCGGCTGGTGTCGCAACCTTCGCGTTCAAGTTCACCGACCCTGCGGCCAGCAAGCAGCGCACGATCACGCTCGGCGTCTACAACCCGGAAACCTTCCGGTCGAGGACGCCCGCAGCAAGGCCTATGCGCTGAAGGGCAAGGGCGCCGCAACGCTGGTCGCGAAGATGCACCAGAACCAGGTCGGCAAGGGCAAGCACGGCAAGACCGTCGCCGAGATCATCGAACTGCGGATCGACTGGATGCAGTAGCCCGAGGAGAAGAAGGACGGCGAAATGCGTCCCCGCATCGAAAGCTGGCAGAACGTCGCCAGCCATCTTCGGCGCTTCGTCAAGCCGAGCCTCGGCAAGATGATCGCCAGCGACGCCACCCGGCACGACATCGCCGCGCTGTCGAACGACATCCTCGACGGCAAGTACGGCGTGGCCTCGGTCAGCAACGCTCGCCACATGCGCCGTGCCGTGTCCGGCATTATAGCTGGGCGGCGGAAGCGGGCCGCGACTTCGTCCCGGAGACCTGCCGCCTGGTTCAACTTGCCGCAGCTGCCCGTCGAGCATGCGCGCGAGCGAGTGCTGAACGCGGAGGAGATCAGGAAGTTCTGGCACGGACTCGACCGCGACGACCTGCCGTATGATCGCAAGACCCTGCTGGCGCTGAAGTTCGCGCCGGTCTCCATACTGCGCCCGGCTGAATTGCTGGGAGCCCGCCGCGACCTCGCCGACCCACCGCCCGCCGTTTCGATGTGGCGGCAAAGCGGGTGAAAAAGCGGCGGGTGATCCAGCAGCCTCTGAGCGAACTCGCGGCCGAGATCATCAACGAGGCAATGGAAGACGGTAGGCAGTTCGTCTTCTCCAGCCCGGTCGGCGATCAGCCACTGCACCGCCAAGCCATGGCGACGGCGTTGCGCGGACCCCCCGACAATGACGCGCCCGGTCTCTGCGAACTGCTCCGACCTCTGCCCATTGCGAGGTCGATGCCAGAAAATTGCTATTAGCCCCACGGCGATGCACTCACCAACGACGCCAATGCACGGAGTGCAGCCCTCCGTTTCGTGAGGCGAACAAAAAAATGTTTCAGCTTGGCCGTAACGACGCGCGTGCATGCCTTGCATAAAAACGCTTGGCCAAGCAATTGAATTTTCTGGAAAAATTATCCGCAATTGCGGGGCGGGCCAAACCCCGCCGGGCGTGGGTTCAATTGACGCCCTTTGATCTGAGTCAATGTCGAAGGCGCGTCGAGGTGCCTCCCCTTCGGAGCATTGGCACCAATGGCTCGATGTATTCAGATCTTAGGCCGCGGCCTGACCTCGCCGCGGGTGAACGAAACGAGGTGCTGCCGCGGGGGATTACGCGGCCGAAAGGGTTCAGCCATGTTCCGCAATCTCCCCTTGGCGGAAATAAAGCACGCTCGACTTGTCCCCGCGCTCGTCGTCAGTTTGTTTTTGACCGCCACAGCGTCTCGTGCCATACGGCGAAGCAAGGCGAACCGTTTTCCGGAGGCGATCGGCTCAACACGCCGTTTGGCTACATGCTCGCGCCTAACATCACGTCTGATCCCGACACCGGCATCGGCCGTTGGTCCGCCGACGATTTCTACCGTAGCTTACACGACGGCGTGAACAGGCGCGGGCAGGATATGTATCCGACGATGCCTTACGACTTTTACACCAACGTAACGCGGGAAGATGTTGACGCGATCTACGCATATCTCAGAACGCTCAAGCCCGTGAAGAACGCAATCGACGTTAATCATCTCCGCTTCCCCTTCGACCTGCGCTGGTCAATGGCAGTGTGGAGAGAACTGTATTTCGCGGCGGGCACCTATAGACCCGATGCGGCCAAGTCCGTGGCTTGGAATCGCGGTGCCTACCTCGTCGAGGGTCTGGGGCATTGCGCCGATTGTCATTCGCCGCGCAACCTTTTAGGCGGCATAGAAAAGAGCAAGGACTTCGCTGGAGGCCCGGTCGACGGCTGGTTTGCGCCAGACCTTACGTCCGACATTGTCACTGGCCTCAGAGACTGGACCGTCGATGAAATTGCGACTTTTCTCAAGACGGGCGCCATCAAAGGCAAGACGCCGGCCGCCTTCGGGCCGATGGCCGAAGTGGTGCAAAACAGCACGAGCTACCTCACCGATGCGGACCTGAATGCAATGGCGGAATATCTAAAATCGATCCCGCCGGAATCCCGCCTGCGTACCGGCCTCAAGACGCCCGATCCGACGCGCCAGGAGGGTGTCAAGCTTTACTTGGAATACTGCCGAGACTGTCACCAAGCCAAGGGACGCGGGTTGTCCGGAATAATCCCGCCGCTTGCCGATAACGGCACCGTCAATGCGTCTGATCCGGTCGACATCATCAAGATCGTGCTCTCGGGCACGCAACGTGGTGATAATCTGCGGATACCGATGCCTTCGTTCGAGACGTACTTGAACGATCAGCAAATCGCCGACATTGTAAACTACGTGCGCACCAGTTGGGGCAATAAAGCCGTGCCTGACGTGACCACCTCGATGGTAGCCAAGCTCAGACAGACCTCTTCTGGGGGCGCCCGCTAAGAGCGTGGAGTAGTGCCGTTTCAAATTTTGTCAAAGTACTTTTGCGGCATCGGTCTCAAATTCTCCGAGCCCTAGGTGCGACGATTGAATAATGATGTGTCGCAAGAAACCTTGACCCTACCTCCTTTCTCTGCCGCCCGCATGTAAACCACCGTCTTCAAGACCTCGTCGTGCACGCTCAAGACCGTGGCAATATCAATTGCGCCAGCCAGCTCGCGGGCGACCGCGTCAAGGCGAGCGTCGAAAGATGGTCCGCCGTCGCTCATCAGCCGCCCGCGAGGAGCTGCGTTTGAACTTCGCGCGGGGAAGGCCGGACTGATCCGGTTGAACCTGTGGTGACGATGCTGGTGTGCTTTCATCTTTTCGCACGCCAGGCTGCGGGTGCGGCGGGCATCCGGCTTTCTCTGCGCCCTCGTTGTTTTGAGGGACATTGCTTTGAAATACTCGGACGCGTCGCGCCGCCAGAATGCGAGGCTGGGCGTGGACCCTTACCCGGCCCATCGTTCGCTCCGCTCACGATGTGCCATCCCAAAGCTCAGCAATGTCAGGCCACCAGCAACCGTATCACCAGCACAAAACCGGTCAGATAAGTCAAAAGCGCACCAAGAAATCTCGCCGGGTTCGGCTTGTCGAGCGATGGCCCCCACAACAGGCCACCGACCAGCAGGAAACGCGCGATGGTCGCGACCACGATGGCCACGGTGACCCAGGCTGGTCCGAGGTGTGCGGCGAACCAAAGAAACAATATCGCAAAGAACGGACCATATTCGGCGGTGTTGCCGTGCGCTCGCACCGCGCGATGCAAGGGATCGGTGGGGCTTGGATCGTAACCGATGCTGCGGCGGGTGCGTTGTCGAAGCAACGAAACATGGAGTCCAAGCGCAAACAGCAGCAGGCCGAGCAGGGCCGTGCAGACAATACCGGCATTCATGCCATTCCCTCCCTTGCGTTGGTCCGGCAAAGGATATCAGGATTCAGGCTGAGCCAACCAGCATTTCGGGCGAACCAGCAACTCCGTTGAGGTTATCCACCATGCCCCTGTTCACCTGCGTGCAATGTGGCGCGCAATTTCCAGAAAGCTCCTCGCCACCGCCAGGCTGCCCGATCTGCGAGGACGAACGGCAGTTCGTGAACTGGAAGGGACAAGCGTGGCTGACCCGCGAAGCGCTGTCACGCACTCACACGCTTGTCTGGCGCGACGATCTCGGCATTCCCGGTATCGGCGTCGAGCCGGGCTTTGCCATCGGCCAGCGCGCGCTCTTGTTGCCGCTTGGCGAGGGTTGCATGATGTGGGATTGCGTTCCACTGGCGACGCCGGAGGCGGTCGCGTACGTCCGCTCGCTGGGTGGCCTGAAGGCGATCGCGGTCTCGCATCCCCACTACTACGGTGCGGTCGTGGACTGGAGCGAGGCGTTCGGCGGCGTGCCCGTGCTCCTGCATGGCGACGACCGCCAGTGGGTCACGCGGCCGCATCCGGCAATCGTGCCGTGGCGGGGTGAAGAGTATCGGATTTCCGACGATATCCTGCTGTTGCGAGCCGGCGGGCATTTTGCCGGCGCGACCGTGCTGCACTGGCGCGCGGGCGCGGAGGGCAAGGGCGCGTTGCTGACGGGGGACGTTGCAACCGTCGCGATGGACCGCCGCTCGGTGAGCTTCATGTACAGCTATCCGAACTACATTCCCCTCAATGCGGCCGCGGTCCAGCGCATCGCAAATGTCGTTGCACCGCTTGCCTTCGATCGCATCTACGGCGCCTGGTGGGATCGCAACATCGCTGACAACGCAAAGACCCTGTTCGATGCTTCCGTGCGACGCTATCTTGCCGCGATCGCCTGAGATTCTCTCAGGCCTCCGCGCCCAGCGCCGGCCGGCGATCCTGCAGCCGCGACCAGGACACGTAGTAGGCGATCATCGCCATCACCGCGATGCCGCCGGCGCTGACCATCGCCTGCATCGCCAGCGAATTGGGCCCCGTGATCAGCACGACGTGTGCGGCAAGGGAGAGAAATACCCCGGCGCAGAAGGCCGCAAGCCATTCCTCGCCGCATTTGAGAACCGGCTGCAACGCCTTCCAGCGAAAACCCCGCCAGTCGTGCGGCACCAGCCAGGTGAACAGGAACGCCAGTGCGAGAAAATGAAGCAGGCGGTGCGGTGCGAGGGTCTCCTTGTTGATGGGCGCAAACAGTTCAAGCAGCACATCGGGCATCAGGCCATCGAGTTGCGGGATCCCTGCTGCGACCTTGGTTGCGAGCGCAAACACCAGATAGGCCAGCGCAAGCTGGCGCAGGATCGGAATTTCGCGCAAGGCCCGCACTTGTTCGCCGCCGTGCA
>Ga0306922_10004200_pt1 | contig 13610 bp, 17 predicted proteins | sample sta12Cox44000082_FD_203758 | JGI IMG/M metagenome (GOLD analysis project Ga0306922, IMG submission 203758) | Lab enrichment of tropical soil microbial communities from Luquillo Experimental Forest, Puerto Rico - statoxic.12C.oxic.44.000.082 (v2)... | ecosystem: Environmental > Terrestrial >... | reverse complement strand
CTAGGCGATCTGCCGTTCGTCGTTGGTCGTCGGCCGGTTATTGGGGAAGGGCCGCCGCCGTGGCAACCAAACCTCAAGCTCGATGATACTGCGCCGTTCAGGCTATCTCGCAACCACTTCATTATCGAAAAGCGCGCTCGAGGCTATCATGTGCGCGACCTCCGCAGCACACTTGGAACGATCGTCAACGGCGAACCCATCGGCAATCATTTCCGCACCGATGATGCGCCGCTGCGAGCCGGAGAGAATGAAGTGATTGCCGGCGGCGTGGATTCACCTTTTGCCTTCTCCGTGTTCATAGGGTCGTCTTCCCGCACGTAATGCAGCGCTACCGGCGTCCCCTCCCGGCGACACGACGACGGCAATACGGCCGAAGGCTTTCAGCTGCTGGGAAAAGATCGATGGGGAGATGAATGACGCGCTAGGAGCTGGTGTTGTTTCTTTCCTGTATGATGGTGCCGTTCCAAGCGACGATCATTCCGGCCTTCCGATCACCGGCCGTCGCGGTGCCGCGCTCGCTGATCGACGCGGCGCGGATCGACGGCCTTGCCGAGTGGCGCATCCCGGCACGACGCGCGCTAAGGCTCCACCGGATTTCATACGGCGCAGGTTTCACCCTCGCAAAAGCACGCCCGATCAGGTCGGAAGTGCGGGTGCGTTGATAGGGCGAGAGCATCATTCCACTGGATACGGCCCTTCTGCGAAAGTCTCGGGATGATATCCCTTCGACCCAACGAGCCGGGCCAGAGGACTTCTGACGTCTTCATCGGCTCTTAGGCGGTCGAGGAGGAACTTGAAATCGCGGCGCGGCTGCCAGCCGAGCTCATCGCAGGCCCGTTCGTTGACATAGACGCGATCGATGCTCGGGACCATCCTCCAGCCCCGGCGCGCGTATTCTGCCTCATAAAAAGGAACGCGACGGCGCGCGGCGCGCGGGGCGGCGGCCCGCAGGTCCGGGAGGTCGCTGGGCGCAAAGGGCGTAGTCGCACTGATGATGTAGCGACGAAAACCGAGTGCGGGCGCTCGTTCGGCGGCGAGCAGATGCGCACTGACAACATCTTCGAGATCCACACGCCGGTAGAGGTATTCATTCACCTTGATGTTGGCGTCCGCATAAGCTTCCCGCACTGCGCTGTCGTCGTCCTCTTCGGGGAAGAACCGCGATGTTCTGAGCACGATGGATGCAAGGCCGTGGTTCCTATTGAAGATCTGGCAAAGGTCTTCCGCTGCGGCCTTGGTGACGCCATAAATGTTTCTGGGGATGGGCGTCACCTCCTCGGTCACCCATGCGGCCGGAGCCCCGGCGGGCGGCACGAGGGCGTCGCCAAAGACGCTCGTCGTGCTCGTATAGACGAACGACCTGACACCCGCCGCCACGGCCACTTCCAGCAGATTGAGCGTGCCGGTGACGTTGGTGTCGACGAAGTCCTGCCGACGATGGGTTGCGACATGCGGTTTGTGCAGCGTGGCCGTGTGGAAGACGGTCCGCACACCGATCATACAATCCATGACGCAAGACCGGTCGGTGATCGAGCCGACGCGAGTGGTAAACGGACTCGGGAGAATGTCGAGGCCGACGACCTCGTGCTCTAAGTCCCTCAAAGTTCGGACCAAAGCCTCGCCGAGATGCCCGGAACTTCCTGTGACCAAGACTCGCATCGTCCCCCGCTCGTCCTCTTACCGCAATCCCGAAGCATCATCCCGAGCCACACCAAACTGGAACGGTCCACCACCGGGGCCGCTAACAGCGCGGTGGATAGGGTCTCGGCATCGGACTTCATTGAGCTAATCGTTCCGGCATCTCAAACGCTTTTCTGCTGGCAGAAGGCTTCGATCGGATGTCCGTCTGGATCGATCACGAAGGCGGCGTACTAGGTCGGCCCGTAGCGGGCCGAAGCCCAGGACGGCCATTATTGGTTCCGCCGGCTCGCAACACTTCGGAGTGGAAGGCGTCCGCGCGCGTTCAGAAACAGCGGCCCCGGCTATGCGCCGCGGCGCATATCCTCGATGATTCGCGCGGCTGCAAGCGCGGGGTCGTCGCTTTTGACGATCGGGCGGCCGACGACGAGGTAATCCGCTCCCGCGGCAATCGCGTCCGCGGGCGTTCCGGGGCGCTTGTGGTCGTCGGCCGAGGTCCCCGCCAGCCTTATCCCTGGTGTCACGATCAGGAGCTTTTCCTCCCCGGCGAGCTGGCGGATGCGGTCTGGGTTGTCATGCGGCGCGGCGATGATGCCGTCGCAGCCGCACGCGATCGATCGTTGCACGCGCTGCCGGATCAACTCTTCAATGGAGCAAATGTAGCCGAGATCGCGCAGCCCATCTTGATCGACACTGGTCAAGACGGTGATGGCAAAGATCTTCAACCGCGAATCGCCCCGTCCCTCGACCGCGGCTTTCATGATCTCGCCGTCGCCATGGACGGTGACGAAACTAAAGCCCCGCTCCGCTGCCCTCGCGACCCCCTGTTTTACGGTCTCGCCGATGTCGAACATTTTGGCATCGAGGAAGACTTTCTTGCCGCGCTTGATCAGCTCGTCGATCAGGCCGTCGAACCCGGCGGCGAATTGCAGCCACAGGCCGACTTTGAAAAACGAAACCAACCCGTCCAACTCCCCGACCAAGTCGCGAGCCTCGCCGATGCTCGGCACGTCGAGCGCGACGATCAACCGGTCTTCAATCCTCTCGGGGACCTCGCGGGGGCACGACATTCGACATTCACCGCCAAGCGACATGATCGCGGTCAAGCCTAACGCGGCGCGACCGCGATAGCCATGCTGTAGGTCGTCGTGCCTTAGAGACCTGTTTTCGTCAGCGAGGCCGAGATCATGAGAGCATTAGCGACGGGGTACTTCCGGTAATGTCAGCGACGCCTAGCAAATCGGCGGCCGCCAGATTATCGCCCACCGATGCCCGGCCCAGATGTAGGAGCCGAATGTCAACCAACCCTGCCCACCTCTGGCACCCCCTGTCTCGTGCCGCCGGGAGCATCCTTTTGCTTGCGGCCGCGAGCTGTGCCCCGCCGCCGACCACCGCTTCGGTTGCAATTCCACCGATTCCGCCGCAACAGGGGCGCGTCTGGTTCTATCGCGAGGTCGACACTGCCGACCAAGACTCGACTACCACCTACGTTCGTCTCAACGGTGCGATCGCCGGCGTTCCGGAGCAAGGGGGCGCCTTCTACCACGATGTCCCGCCTGGGCGCTATCAGATCACGGTCGACAGCGAGGGCATGAGCCCCAGCCCCTCCCGCGACGCAGCTCTGGTCGCCGGGGAGCAGATTTATGCCAGAATCGGGCTCGGCGGGAGTTGGAACGGCCAGGGCTTTACCATCGCGGTGGAGCCGAGCGGGGTGGGGCGCGCCGCGATCGAGCACAGCAAATTCTACGGTGGTTGAGGGCCAATCTCACGCTGCACGGGCCGGGGCTAGCCGGGCGCGGCCGATCGCGACTAAGCTCTCGGCCGAGAGTTGGTAGCCCCGAATCAGCGGGAGGATGGAAATGGATTTCGGCGTTTTGATGTTCTTCACCGATTACGCGATCTCGGCGGTCGACCTTGCCAAGGCGCTCGAAGACCGCGGGTTCGAATCGGTCTGGGCGCCCGAGCACTCGCACATTCCGACCTCGCGCAAGACGCCGTTTCCCGGCGGCGGCGAGCTGCCGAAGCAGTATTACGATGCGATGGACCCGTTCGTGTCGCTGACCGCCGCCGCGATCGCCACGACTAAGCTCAAGGTCGGAACCGGGGTGTGCCTGGTGCAGCAGCGCGACCCGATCCAGACGGCCAAGCTCGTCGCATCGGTCGATCAGGTGTCGAACGGGCGCTTTCTGTTCGGTGTCGGCGGCGGCTGGAACCAGGATGAAATGGAGGACCACGGCACCGTGTTCGAAAGCCGCTTCAAGCTGATGCGCGAGCGGATCGAGGCGATGAAGGAGATCTGGACCAAGTCCAAGGCCGAGTATCACGGCGACATGGTCGATTTCCCGGAGATGATGACCTGGCCCAAACCGGTGCAGAAGCCCTACCCGCCGATCCTGGTCGGTGGCGGCTTTCCGCAGGCCGCGCGCCGTGCGATCCGCTATGGCGACGGCTGGTGCCCGGTCGGCCGCACCGGTTCCAGCCTGCTCGATGTGCTGGAGAAATACTGGCAGATGGCGCGCGATGCCGGGCGTGACCCGGAAACCCTGCCGGTCACCCTGTTCAATCCGGCCGAGGACGCCGGCGAGCTCGCCCGTTATCGCGACATGGGTGTGGCCCGTGTGGTCCCGATGCTGCTTTCGGAAGAGCGCGACAAGATCCTGCCGGTCCTCGACCGCTGGGCCGCCCTGATCCGCCGCGCCGCGCACTGATCCTGTCGGTGCATTCGCTTCATCCTCGCCCGGCCGGGGAACCGGCTTGAGCAGCGAACGACCAATCGGCGCTCTTTGATCTGCGCCGCGATAAGGGGGCAGCTATGGAACGCGAACCAAGCCGGCGCTCGTTCATCACTGCGGTTGGCGTGGCCGCCGCCGCAACTGCCTTGGGGCCGGCCAAGGCAGGCGCCGCCCCGGATCAGGTGGGGCCGGCATACCGCACCGCCGGCGAGCTGGTGCCGGCGCTCGCCGGTCGGCAGGTTTCGTCGCGCGAGCTGGTCGTACAGCGCGATTGCCCGGATCGAGGCGCTCGACCCCAAAATCAATGCGGTCGTTGTGCGCGATTTCGACCGGGCGCGCGCCGCCGCCGATGCCGCCGACGCGGCGCTTGCGCGCGGCGAGCGCCAGCCATTGCTCGGGCTGCCGATGACCGTCAAGGAGCAATTCAACATTGCCGGCCTGCCGACCACCTGGGGGCAACTGAAATTCAAGGATTGGCGGCCGGACGCCGATGGGCTGGCGGTGCAGCGGCTCAAGGCGGCCGGCGCGATCATCCTCGGCAAGACGAATGTGCCGGTCGATCTCGGCGATTGGCAGAGCTACAACGAGGTGTACGGCACCACCAACAATCCTTGGGATTTCGGCCGCTCCCCGGGAGGCTCGTCGGGCGGTGCCGCAGCGGCGCTTGCCGCTGGCTTCGTGCCCCTGGAGTTGGGCTCGGACATCGGCGGCTCGCTGCGCTGTCCGGCGCATTTCTGCGGCGTCTTCTCGCACAAGCCGAGCCTCGACCTGGTGCCTCAGCGCGGCTCCGGCCCGCCGCAGACCCCGGCCATACCGGCGCGCGGCGATCTCGCCGTGGCCGGGCCGATGGCCCGCAGTGCCGCCGATCTCGCACTCGAACTTAAGGTCCTGGCCGGACCCGACGAGTTGTCCGACGGGGTCGGCTACAAGCTGGCGCTGCCGCCGCCGCGCTACGACCGGCTCGCCGCTTTCCGCGTCCTGGTGATCGACGAGCATCCGCTGTGCCCGACCGCAGCGAGTGTGAGCGCCGCACTCGACGGGCTGGCCGATCGCCTCGCAAAGCTCGGCTGCACCGTCCTCCGCACGAGTTCGAAAATGCCCGATCTGGCGCACACGACACGCAATTACGTCGAGCTGCTGGCGGCGGGTTCCAGCGCCGATCTGTCGCCGGACGATCGGCTGCGCGTCGAGGCGGCGGCGCAGGCGCTCTCGCCGGACGATTTGAGCATCTCGGCCGCGCGTCTGCGCGGTTTGACGATGAGCCACGCGGCCTGGATCCGAACCAGCCGGATCCGCGGCGGCCTGCGGGCGGGCGGGCGGGCGCTGTTTGAGGATGTCGACGTCGTGCTGTGCCCGCCTATGCCGACCGTCGCCTTCCCGCACGACCACTCCTCGCCGATGCGGACACGCGAGCTCGACGTCGACGGCAAGAACGTGCCCTACGGCAACCAGATCGCCTGGGCCGGCATTGCGACTTCGAACTGGCTACCGGCGACCACGATGCCGATCGGGCACGACGACCGCGGCCTGCCGATTGGCATGCAGGTCATCAGCGGCTACCTCGACGACCGCACGACAATCGCCTTCGCCGGCCTCATCGAGCGCGAGGTCGGCGGCTTCACCCCTCCCGCGAGCCTCTGAGCAGGGCCATCAGCCCGCGCCAGCCGCATTTGCGGCGGCGAGCAGATCTCGGAAGATCCCGTGGTTTCCCTTCGCCGCTTGACGAAAGCGTCGCGGCGACACCGCGGCGGCCCGGTGGAAGGTGCGGACGAAGTTGGACAAGTCGCCGAACCCGACATCGAACGCGATCTCGGTGATCGACCTCGTATCGCCGGCCAGCAGCCGCACCGCCCGACGCAGCCGGGAGCGGACCAGGTACTGGTGCGGGGTCACGCCGAGGACTCTCGCGAAGAGCCGCAGGAAATGAAACGCGCTGAGCCCGAACTCCCGGGCTGCGCTCTCGAGATCGATCGGCTCGTGCGCGTTCGCGTCGATCCACAGTGCCGCTTCCACCGCGCGTCGGCGGTCGCATGCCCGGGCTTCCACCGGTGTTCGCTGCCGCCCGGAGAGGACCTCGACGAAGCGCACCGCAAGCAGCACCCCGAGCTCGTCCAGGCCGACTTCGCTGCCGCCCTCGGCGGCCGCCTGGGCCAACTCGCCGAGAATCATCAGCTGGGGCAGCGGCGGGACGCAGACCGACTGCCAGATGTCGGGCCGATACCCGACCGCTTCAACCAGCGCCGGCGCGAAGTGGAACGACAGACATTCGTCGCCGGCGGCATGTTCGTGCGTACACATGTACTCGTCGCCGGGATGGCCAACCAAAATCGACCCAGCCACCAGCTCGAAAGATCGACCCCGGGCGCGGCAACCGAATGTGCCGCTGCGCACATAGGAGATCGAAAAGCTGTCGTGGACCTCGACAAACGGCACGTCGGCCGGTCCGGCCTCGCACCGGTAGTCGATCACCGAGATTGACGCGCTGCGAAAAGCGGTGGTGGCCACCATGCGGCGACATCCCGTACGAGACGAAGGCGGGGAGACAATACAATCGAGGAAGGGCGCGCTGCCAAGGGCCGTTTCCTCTCCTCGCCGATCCGAGGGATGCCTTCGATGGCACCGAAGGAGCCGACGCTTGCCGGCGGTCATTGCTTAGCTTCGCTCCTAATGACGATGATGAATGGCATCGGCACGCTCCCGCGCCGAAACCGGCTGGGTGCCGATGGGACATCGCGTCCCGTCATCCGGCCGGAGGGGATGCGGCCTCCGGCGGGGATCGATTTCCGCGATGGCGACGCCACGGTGCCTCCCCTGTTCTCCCCCTGATAGCCCGCTTCGGCCCCCTGTATGGCGAATTCAGGCCCCCTGTTAGTGCGAAGCATAAACCCACTATTAAGTTATTAAGTATCTGATCCAGATGGCTTTATCGATAATAATCCAAGGAAATTTGAGCGTGATACCGATGATTCAGCCTGTTTTCCCCGCTTTTACAGGGGCCGGCCCGGCGATCGCGTGGCAGCCCTCGCGCCCCGGCAGCTACGTGCTCAGAGCCCGTTTGTCGGGACATGATCAGGGTCACGCCTGGCAGTGTCGGGCTCGCAGCCGGCGTTGGCAGGCGCGGGAGGATCAGGCTTGCCCAGCGCGGTTGCGTCGAAGCCGCTCCTTGCTCTCGACCGACCAGACCTCGTCGATCTTGTAGCCCGTTTGGAATGCGGGCACGCCCTCCGGCAGGGTCAGCCACGGCAGTTTGCTGCGCGTATGGATGTGGACATCCGGCCTGACCGCCTCTGGCGTGTCGAGCGTCCCCGCGCGGACGAAGAGGCAGTCACTGGGCACGATGTGATACCGGCTCCAGAGCGTGGTGCCGCAGGTGTCGCAAAAGAAGACGTCGTGGGGCTTGCCGGTGCCACCCGCCAGCCGGAACGACTTCGGAGCCACCGGGCCCGGTTCGACAAACCTCCCCTCGATCCAGATGTTGATCACGAACGGACCGCCGGTCAGACGCTGACAGTCGCGGCAGTGACACGCGTGCACGATCAGCGGACTCTCGGTCAGCCTGTATCGGATCGTTCGGCACGCGCATCCGCCCTCGAGATTCATGATTCCTCCTCGGCAGGGCCCAGCGGCATCGCCTTGCGCGCCGTCGCCTGCTGCACCGCTCGCCATAAGTACCAACTCGCCACCGTCCGATAAGGCTGCCAACGGGAGCCATAAGCCGCGAGCTCTTTGGGCGACGGCAGCTCGCTTTTGTCGAAGGCGATCGCGAAGCCTTTGCGGACGCCGTAATCATCCATGGGCAGCACATCCGGACGGCCGAGGCGAAATATCAGCAGCATCTCGGCGGTCCAGCGGCCGATACCGCGCACCTCCGAAAGCCGCTCGATGATCATCTCGTCCGCCATGCTTTGGATCTCGCCGAATGTCGGGATCCCGCCGTCTTCAGCTTTTTGCGCAAGGTCGCGCAGCGACAGCAGCTTCGACCGAGAGAGCCCGGCGCCGCGGAGCTTTTCCTCGGATGTGCGGAGGAGTCGCTCCGACGTCAGGCGCCCGCGCGGAAAAAGCGCGCTCAGACGCGCGAAAATCGCTGAGGCGGCCTTGCCGTTGAGCTGCTGGTAGACGATCGCCTCCGCGAGTGCAGCGAAAACGCTCGGCGCAGGTCTGAGCTGCATGCGAAACGGCCCGACCTCGTCGATGACGCGGGCGAGCGTCGGGTCCGAGGCGCGTAGGTGCGCGACGGCGAGGCCCGGATCAAATCCTAACGTCCCGTCGCCAACCAAGAGCGGCTTCGCGCCATTCAACCGGGCGCCTTCGATCGCGAGCATGCGGCGCTTGGTTATGACGCCTCCCTGCGCGGAAAAGCCGCCGATCTTACCGCCGGCGGCGAGTACGCGATGGCACGGCACGACGATCGGGAACGGATTTCGGCCGAGCGCCTGTCCCACGGCGCGCGCCGCGCCCGGTGCGCCGACCCGCGCGGCAATGTCGCCATAGGACAATGTCATGCCCGGCGGAATCGTACGCGCGATCTCGTAGACGCGGCGGTGGAAGGCCGGCACGTGCTCCATGTCGAGCGCGACGGCAGAGAGATCGCTCGACGCGCCGCACAAGAGCGCCATTATCCGCTCGATCGCCTGCTCGATCTCGGGCGGCGGCGGCGCTTCCCCGGCAGCAGGAAATCGTTGAAGCATGCGCGCCCGCGTCTCCGGCTCGCCCGCTTCGGGGAGCTGCACGCCGGTGACCCCGTGCCCACCCCATGCGATGCCGCACCGGCCGATCGCGGTGTCGAAGAGTGCAAAGCCGCTCGCCATCATGATGCAATCCTAGCATCCGCCGCCGCCACGCCACTTGGAGAATCTTGCTGTCGGGTGCTTTGGTCAGCCGCTCGTCGACGCGCGGAACACGCGCTCGAATTCGGCGAGCTCGGTCGGAGCAGCGTCGGAAACTGCCCAAAAGCCAAGATCGCCCTCATCCCAGTGGCGCAGGCTATAGCCGCGGCGGGTCACGTTTGTGCCGAGATCGCCGCGTGACGCCGGCAGCACGAAGACGTTGATCACATGCTCGCGGCGCCGGTAGACGAGCGCCGGGACCGGCTTCCCGGCGATCAGGTCGAGGCGGCCGCCGACCAGGGGAAACCCCTGCCCGGCGAGGTCGACGGCCGGCGGCGACAGCTCGCTGCGCCCGGCAAACCACGGTTTGACCGTGTGCTGGTCCGAAGACGCGACATCGGTCAGATGGTTGCCGAGCAACGAACGCAGATGGCTGTCGATCAGCTCATTGGCGACGGCATCCTCCTGCCGCTCTCCGGTGATCAGCAAGGTGCCGCCCGAGCCGAGGGCGACGGCGAGCAGGATCGAGGCGGCATAAGCGAGCCAGCCCGGTGCGGGCCTCGCTACGCGCGCTCTCGTAGCCGCCTCCTGGCGGAGCGCAAAGCGGATCTGTGAACGCAACGCCTCCGGTGTTCGATAGGTCGGCGCAGATCGCCGGATGCCGTCGCGCAGGCGCTCGAGCGCCGTCGCCTCCGGGCCGCACTCCGGACAATCCACGAGATGGTCGCGCAGCTGCACCCACTCTGCCTCGGCGAGCTCGCCGTCGACATAGGCATCGAGCCGCGGACGAACCTCGTCACATTGCATCACTAATGTCCTTTCCCTCCCAGGCCCGGCGCAGCGCCGAGCGAGCACGATGGAGTCGCGACATCACCGTGCCGATCGGTACACTGGTGATCTCCGCGATCTCGCGGTAGCCGAGTTCGTTAAGCTCACGCAGGACGATCACCTCGCGCAGCGGTGCCGGTAGCGCCTCGATCAGCACATCGAGCCGCCGCAGATCAGACCGATTCTGGAGCAACGCCTCAGTATTGCCCGCCGCGATCGTCACGCTCGTCACGCTCTCGTCGAGGACCGCCTCATCCTCCAGCGGAACAACGTCCGCCGGGCGGTTGCGTTCGAGCCAGCTGTAGCAGGTGCGACGCACGATCCTCAGTATCCAGCTCTTTGCATCGCCCTCCCGATACGTGTCGAAATAGCGAAATGCCCGCAGCACGGCCTCCTGCACAACATCTGCCGCATCGGCATCGTTGCGCGTCAGCCACCGTGCCAACGCATAGGCGGCGTCGAGGTGCGGCAACACCACACTCTCGAAGCGGCTGCGCCGCCGCCGCTCGGCGATCCACGCCATCCGCACTACCCCGCCTCTGGAAGACCGCAGCAGAGGGCATCTTATTCCCCGCCGCGCAGTTGCAAACGCCTTCACCGCGGACCACACTTCGGCCGGGCTGGAAAGGACCATGCCGATGGAGATGACCGGCGAATTTCGCATCGCGGCCGCGCGCCAGCGCGTCTGGGAGGGGCTCAACGATCCAGAAGTCCTCAAACAGTGCATCCCTGGCTGCCAGACGCTCGAAAAGGTATCCGACACCGAATTCAACGGCAGGGTCGTCGCCTCGGTCGGACCGGTGAGGGCGACCTTTGGCGGCAAGGTGACGTTGTCGGATCTCGACCCGCCGCAGAGCTACACGATCAGCGGCGAGGGCAGCGGCGGTGTGGCCGGCTTTGCAAGGGGCGGCGCCAAGGTCAACCTCGCCGAAGACGGCGCCGCGACCCTATTGACCTATGCCGTCCAGGCGCAGGTCGGCGGCAAGCTCGCGCAGGTCGGCTCGCGCCTGATCGACGGGGTCGCGCGCAAGATGGCGAACGACTTCTTCGGGCACTTCGCCGCCGTGATGGCTCCCGAACAACCTGCGCCGGCGGCTGCACAGACGGCGCTCGGCCCGCCGACGGCTTCCGAGGCGGAAGCGGGACGGGTCGCAATCGAAACCCCGCCGCCGTTGCCTTCGCCGAGACCGACGGGCGCCCGGCTTCCACCGGCTGTGTGGGTCACCGGGTTAGCGGTGGTCATTATCGTGCTGCTCTATTTTTTCACCCGCTAGGCCGTCGAGATAAGCGCGCCGCCGCCTCTCATGGTCGACGCCGAGCTGATGGAGATAGGCACAGGAATAGATATCGTGCAGATCATCGAAGGTGATGCGCACCGCATGGTAGGCGAGCACCGCCTCCTCGCTAATCAGCTCTGGGCTTCGCGGTTGCTGTGCGACGGCGCTTTGGTCAGCGGACGGACGAGGATCTCGAGCCGCTTCGACCCTGTCGACCGCGAGATGGAAAAGCGGCCGGAGGCGGGCGGCGAAAGGGCTGCGGCAGCGCTGGTCACCACACTCGGCGCCAAGTTCGAAATCGCTCGCGAGCTGGTCTACCGTCTCTACACTGTCTGCGAACGCAAGAAGGGCGCGGCCGAGGCGTTGGCCTATAATAGGCTGGCGCGGAGCTGGCCCGAGATCGCCCGCCTCGCCCGCGAGGCTGGATCGGCTCAACCCGCCCAGGCGGACCTCTTGGCATAAGGAGGAGGAAAGTATGCCGGATCGTCTGTTGAAAGATCACGCTGCACTGGCCTTCCTGTGTCGTTGCCATCACATCCGGCGGCTATCCTTGTTTGGCTCGGTCCTAAAGGGCACCGGGCGGCCCGACAGCGATGTCGATTTCCTATTGGAGTTCGAGCCCGGCACGGCGCCCGGGCCGCTTGGCCTCGCCGCGATCGCGGCCGAGCTTTCCGAGTTGGTCGGCGGGCGGCGTGTCGATTTGCGCACTGCACAGGAACTCAGCCCGTACTTCCGGGAAGAGGTAGAGCGCATGGCGGAGGTGCAATTTGCCGCCTGAGGATCGGACCCGCATTCCCGCACATGATCGAGGCGGCGCAACGCGCCGCTCAACCGCCCCGTTCCCGTTTCTCAATACACCAGTGCAGTGTCGGCTCGGTAACATCCCTCGGTGAGGCAATATGCCATGCCCTCCTCCGGGTCCCCAACCGTATGGCTTCAATGGCGCGCGCCGGGATCCGTATCGGGAGCCAAGCTAACGACGGCGCCGCGGGCGTGTTCGAGCAGGACGACGTCGACAACTGGCGTCAGGTGACCGCCGCGAGTACGAGCCGCTTCGGGCGCCGGCACCCCCAGGATCTGTCGATGGGCGCGAGGCACGCGGGGCCGCACCCGGATTATCCAAGGCTCGTCTCCGAGCGGTACATCTCGGAGAACAACCAGCACCTCTAATATATGCGCTGGGAAGAGTTCATGAACTCGGGGAGCTGGGCCGACATCCCGCTCGACCCGATCAAGGCTCGTTTCGACGGCACCGCGACGATCCGGGGCTAGCTGTCGTTGCTATGAACTCTGTTCGACATGGTGCCTCTCCTTGGAGCCCTCACCCTTGATCGGGGAGGGCTTTTCTCAGGGTTTAGGCCCTCAGCCTGAAATCTTTCTCCCCGATGAACAACCTTCGTAGCAACAACAGCCGGCGAGCGGCGATCCGGTGAAGACGGAGCGCGCGCCCCGCCGCGGCCCGCCCGGTGGAGCTGACCCTACAGCAGACGCTGTGGCTTGAGCTGATGCCTTTCTACATCCGCGAGGCCTGGCTGCTCGCCGAGCGCAAATTCAAGTAGTGGCTCGATCTTTCGCCGACGATGTCCTCTACTTCATGCCGCGCCGCAAGAACGTCCCACGCCGGGAGTTGCACCGTGAATTAACGCCACTCGGCGATCTGGCGATCCTCGAGGAGGACAAGCACTATCTTGAGATGCGGGTGGCCCGGCTCGACACCGGGATGGCCTGGGCCGAGGATCCCCCGTCGCGCACCCGTCAGCTGATCGGCAATCTCGAGGCGGTGCTGCTGGAGAACGGCGAGGTGCAGGCCAAGACCGCGTTTCTGGTGTACCGCTCGCACCTGGAGACGGATCATCAGCTCCTCTCCGGTTGCCGCGCGGACGTGCTACGCAAGGTGAACGGCGCCTGGAAGGCGGCCCGGCGCACGATTGCGCTCGACGCCAACGTCCTGCTCGACAAGAACCACAGCGTGTTACTTTAGCTAGTGTGCGTCCATAAACGCACGATTTTCAGCAGTGTAGCAGGGCGGCGGATGTGGCGGGTCCGGGGTTGGCGGCGCGCTTTCGCGTTTCAGTAGTGACGATGAGCGACGGAATCGCGTTGCGAGCAAGACCGGACAAGCCGACTAGCCGGCCCCCCGAGCCGGCGGGAGCTGGGGCTATGGCGATTTGAGGCGGGCGAACAGCATCAGGTTGTGGGCGACGACGGCGGACCAGATGTAGGCCTTGAAGTGGTCGAGCCCGCGCCAGATGCAGCGTGCTCCACCATAGGCGCGTTTGAAGACGGAGATGCCGGCCTCGATCCCGGCG
>Ga0306922_10004198_pt1 | contig 13615 bp, 13 predicted proteins | sample sta12Cox44000082_FD_203758 | JGI IMG/M metagenome (GOLD analysis project Ga0306922, IMG submission 203758) | Lab enrichment of tropical soil microbial communities from Luquillo Experimental Forest, Puerto Rico - statoxic.12C.oxic.44.000.082 (v2)... | ecosystem: Environmental > Terrestrial >... | reverse complement strand
TAGGCTGCGCGAGCGTAGCTATTGCCGGTCGTACACGGCCACGGTGTTGAGTGTCCGCCCAGCCTCGTCCTTGCCACGGGTAGTAACGGTCATCGTTTTGCCGTCGGCCGAGACTTTCCGCGTGACTGTCTGCACCGTCTTGCCTTCCTTTTTTCTGGTTTGTTCCGTGGTGTTGGCGTCCACGCGTTTCATCGCCGTTGTGTCGTACGCTGGCGCGCCCTTGACTGGCGAATCTTTCCCGTCGGACGTGGCGGTGTAGTCGATGCTGGTCGGCTTGCCGTTGGCGTCTTCGCCTTTGGCGACCACATGAAGGCCGGATCCGACCGCGGTGATGGTGACCATGTTGCTCTTTGGCGCGGGTCCGGGTACGTAGGTCGATTTCGCGAGATTGAGTTTCCAGGTACCGACTGCAGGATCGCTCTGCGCCGACACGGCGAGGGCGGATCCGATGACCAGAGACAGCCCGCCAAGGAACACGAACGAGGTGACGACCGAATTCTTGAAGCGGATCATTCGGAGCCTCCTTATGGCAGCGGCCTTCATGGTGCAGCCGTTCGAGGCCGGAGAACGCCCGGCGGCAGCGGCAAACTCACGAAAGCGTGCAGAAACCGCACACTATACACTGTCGAGATATGTCGTCCATTGTTATCTTCGTGACCGGCGGGACGTTCGACAAGGAGTACAACGAGCTGAACGGCTCTTTGTTCTTCAAGGACACGCACCTGCCTGAAATGCTGCGGCTCGGCCGATCGCGTATCGATGTGTCGATCTCCACGCTGATGATGATCGACAGCCTGGAGATGACGAGCGCCGACCGTGGACGAATCGTCGACGAGTGCACGTGGGCGGCTGAGACGCGAATCCTGATCACGCACGGCACCGACACCATGGTGGAGACGGCCGCGGCCCTGGCGGCCGCGCGGCGCTCGCCCGTCAAGACGATCGTGCTGACCGGTGCGATGATCCCGTACGCGTTCGGCAGCTCTGACGGGTTGTTCAACCTGGGCAGCGCGTTGTCGTTCGTCCAGGTTCTGCCGCCCGGCGTCTACATCGCGATGAACGGCCGCTGCTTCGAGTGGGATCGCGTGCGAAAGAACAGAGACACCGGAACCTTCGAGGCGGTGTGAGAAGGCATCGAGGACACGAGAGTCAAGAAAGGACACAGAGAAAAACATGAATCGTGTGCCTGCTCCCGGCCGGCTGCTTATCGTGTTTGCTCTTCTGTCCGTTGGGACCTTTGTGCCCTCTGTTTCGGCCGGACAGGCCCCTGTCACGGCCAGCGAAGCCGCAGTGGACGCGGAAGAGATAAAACAGCTTCTGACCTCGTACGTGGCGATTGACACGTCTAATCCACCGGGAGATACCAGGCCGGCCGCGGATTTTCTGGCGTCGATTCTCGAGCGCGAAGGCATCCCGGTGACGCGATACGAATCCGCGCCCGGCAAGGCGATTGTCTACGGCCGGCTGAAGGCCACCGTGTCGCCGCCAGCTGGCAAGGCGATTCTCCTGCTCCATCACATGGACGTCGTACCGGCCGATCGGGCTCAATGGAAAACGGATCCGTTCACGCCGACGATCCAGGGCGACGATCTGTGGGGACGGGGCTCGATGGACATGAAGGGCCAGGGCGTCGCGCAGCTGGTCGCGTTTCTGATGTTGAAACGCCAGAACGTGCCGCGAACGCGCGATGTCATCCTGCTGGCCGAGCCTGACGAGGAAGTCGGCGGCGCCCTCGGCGCGCGGTGGATGATCGCGAACCACTACGCCGAGCTCGACCCCGAGTACGTCATCGACGAGGGTGGGTTCGGGAGCACGGATCTGTTCGCGGCGAACAAGACGGTGTACGGCATCTCGGTGGCCGAAAAGAAGATCGTCTGGCTGAAGCTGCGCGCCGAAGGCGTCGCCGGCCACGGCAGCCAGCCGACGGACACGAACCCCAACGATCGGCTGGTGAAGGCGCTCGCGCGCCTGCTGGCGCCGGAGGGCGCCCGACCGGCGTCCTCGTCGCCGGCGACTCGACCGTCCGAGCCGACAGTGATCGATATGATGCAGGCCAAAGTCGGCGCCTTCGCACAGAATAAGTTCACGAACGCGATCCAGCGCTCGACGATCTCTCTCACCTGGTTCCGCTCCGGTGTCGGCGATCCGCCGAAGATCAACGTCATCCCGTCAGTAGCGGAGGCCGGCCTGGATTGTCGGGTGCTCCCCGGAACCACCCGCGATCAATGGATCGCCGAGATCGCGCGTCGCCTCGGCGATCCCGGGATCAAAATCGAGTTGATCAACGAGTCGGACGATCCGGTCGTCACCACTCAGGACGCGCCGCTCTACCGGAATATCGAAGCGGCCATCAAGCGTCGTCACCCCGACGCGATTGTCACGCCGATCCTCATCCCTTACGGCACGGACTCGAACGCGTTCCGGCCCAGGGGCGTGAAGAGCTACGGGATTTTCCCTGCGCTGCTGCCGGCCGACGTGGTTGCATCCATGCACGGCGATGGCGAACACGTGAGCCTCACGAGCGTGCGCGAAGGAGCGCAGGTCCTGTTCGAGGCGCTGCGCGATTCGTTGGCGAAGTGATCACGATCAGAAGGAACCGCGGAGCTCGCGAAGACCGCGGAAAAGACAAGGCTATTCTCTGCGGTCTCGGCGGTCTCTGCGGCTTCGTCCGTACGTAGTTTGAGGAGGCGGATCATTCCTGTCCTGGGCATCGACATCGGCACCAGCGGATCCCGCGCGCTGCTCCTCGACGACAGCGGCGCGCTCCTCGCATCGGCTACCGCCGACCACGCGCCGTTCGCATCATCGCGCACGACGTGGGCCGAGCAGGATCCGGCCGACTGGTGGCGCGCCTGTCAGCAGGCGATTCGATCGGCGATCGCCACGAGCGGAACCACCGCCGAATCGATAGCGTGCGTCGGGCTGTCCGGCCAGATGCACGGCGCCGTTCTGCTCGACGCGAACGGCGGGGTGCTGAGGCCTTCCCTCATCTGGTGCGACCAGCGCACCGAAGAGGAATGCCGCTGGCTGGACGAATCGATCGGCCGGAATCGCATTCTCGAACTCACATCGAATCCCGCGTTGACAAACTTCACGCTCACCAAGCTCCTGTGGGTGCGCACGCACGAGCCCGACGTCTGGAACCGCGTACGGCATGTCCTGCTACCGAAGGACTACGTGCGTTTCCAGTTGAGCGGCGAGTACGCCACGGACGTCGCCGATGCATCCGGCACGCTGATGCTGGATGTGGCGCGACGGTCGTGGTCCGACTCGATGCTCGACCTGGCAGAGATCGACCCAGGCGTCCTGCCCGCCGTGTTCGAATCGCCGCACGTCTGCGCGAAGGTTTCGGCAACCGCCGCCGCGCTCACTGGGATCCCCGCTGGCACGCCGATCGTTGCCGGCGCCGGCGATCAGGCGGCGGGAGCGATCGGCATGGGCATCACGCGTCCCGGAGCCGTGAGCGCGACCATCGGCACCTCAGGCGTGGTGTTCGCGGCCACCGATCGGCCGGCGACCGATCCTGAAGGACGGATCCACACGTTCTGTCACGCGATCCCCGGGCGCTGGCACGTGATGGGCGTGACACAAGCCGCGGGTCTCTCCCTCAAGTGGTTTCGCGATCAGCTCGCTGCGGGAACGTCCTACGACCAGCTGACCGGCGAGGCGGAGCGCGTCGGGCCAGGCGCCGACGGCGTGCTCTGGGCGCCGTACCTGATGGGGGAACGAACGCCTCACTGCGACCCGAACGCGCGAGCGGCATTGCTCGGCCTGGCGGCGAGTCACGGCCGCGGGCACATCGTGCGCGCCATCATGGAAGGCGTGGCGTTCAGCCTTCGGGACACGTTTTCGATCTTCACGCAGCTGCAGCTGCCCGTCGAGAGCGTCCGTTTGGGCGGCGGCGGATCGCGCTCGGCGCTCTGGCGTCAAATCCAGGCGGACGTCTACGGACAACCGGTCGATACCGCCGTCGACGAGGGGGCCGCATACGGCGCGGCCATCCTGGCGGCAGTCGGCCTTGGCCGCTGGCCAACTGTGGACGCGGCATGCGATGCTCTGGTCCGCGGTATGGCGACGACAAGGCCGCAGCCGGCCGTCGTTGAGCTGATGTCCGAACGGTACGGTGCATACAGGCGCATCTATCCCGCACTGCGGAACGTTCATGTCTGATCGATACACGCCCCGGCCGGAACACAAGTTCTCCTTCGGTCTCTGGACTGTCGGGAACCGCGGACGCGATCCGTTCGGCGACGTCGTCCGCGATCCGCTAGCGCCCGTCGACGCGGTTGCGATGCTGGCGGAGGTCGGCGCGTGGGGCGTGAACCTCCACGACAACGATTTGGTGCCCATCGACGCTTCCCCATCTGATCGCGATCGCATCGTCACCGCCTTCAAGGCCGCCTGCAGCCGGCACGGCATCGTCGTACCGATGGCCACGGTCAATTTGTTCTACGACCCCGTGTTTCGTGACGGAGCGTTCACCTCCAACGACCCGCGCGTGCGCGCATACGCGATCGAGAAGACCAAGCAGGCGATGGATCTCGGCGCCGAACTCGGGGCCAGCATCTTCGTGCTGTGGGGAGGACGCGAAGGCACCGAAACCGACGCGTGCCGTCGTCCGGACGAGGCGATCAAACGGCTGCGCGAAGCGGTGAATGCCCTGTGCGGCTATTCGCTCGATCGCCGGTACGGTTTCAGGTTCGCGCTCGAAGCGAAGCCGAACGAGCCCCGCGGCGATATTTACATGGCGACTACCGGCGCCTATCTCGGGTTCATTCCGACACTCGACCATCCAGAAATGGTCGGCGTGAACCCGGAAGTCGCGCACGAACAGATGGCCGGGCTGAACTTTCTTCACGCCGTCGCGCAGGCGTGGGAGGCGGGCAAGCTGTTTCACATCGATCTGAACGATCAGGTTCCCGGCCGCTACGACCAGGACTTCCGGTTTGGATCCGCCAACGTGAAGTCCGCGTTCTGGCTCGTGAAGTTCCTCGAGGACGTCGGATACGCCGGCCCGCGTCACTTCGATGCGCACGCCTACCGGACCGAGGACTACGACGGCGTTCGCGATTTCGCTCGCGGCTGCATGCGCACGTATCTCATCCTCAAGGAGCGCGCCAGACAGTGGAACGCCGATGCGGAGATACAAGCCTTGATTGCCGAGCTCGGCTCGAGAGGCCAGCGCGGTCTCGGATACGAACGCCTCGATCAGCTGACGATGGAGGTGTTGCTCGGCGTACGCGGAGAGGAGGCGTGAAGTGAAACGCTGCGGGATCGCCTGTCTCGCACTTCTGGTTGCTATGGCCGCGCCCGGCGCGGCGCCATCGATCCGCGTCATGCTTCTCGACGGCGAGAGCGCGGGACCATATCACCGATGGCAGCTCACGTCGCAGGTGCTCAAGAAAGAGCTCGACGAGACGGGACTGTTCGACGTGACGGTCGTCACAGCCCCACCGTCCGGCACCAGTTTCACGGCGTTCAAACCGGACTTCGCGAAGTACCAGGCGGTCGTGCTGAATTATGACGCGCCCGACGAGCGGTGGCCCGCCGACTTGAAGGCCGCGTTCGAGCGCTACGTCAACGACGGCGGCGGGGTCGTCGTCGTTCATGCGTCCGACAACGCGTTTCCGCAGTGGAAGGCGTTCAACGAGATGACGGGGATCGGCGGCTGGCGTAATCGAAACGAGAACGCCGGACCGTTCTGGTTTTTCAAGGGTGGAACGCTGACGTCGGCCACCACGCCAGGCAACGCCGGCAGCCACGGACAGCGGCTGCCGTTCAGCGTCATAGTCCGCGATCCGAATCATCCGATTACCTACGGACTCCCGGCCAGATGGATGCATCAGGGCGACGAGCTCTACGCGAGGATGCGCGGACCGGGCCGGAACATGACGGTGCTGGCGACGGCGTATTCCGATCCCGCCAACAACGGGACCGGACGCGACGAGCCGCAGCTGATCGTGCTCAGCTACGGCAAAGGACGAGTGTTCCACACCACGATGGGGCACGACGTCAGCGCCTTGAGCTCGGTGGATTTCGTCGTCACGCTTCAGCGCGGCACCGAATGGGCGGCAACCGGAAGCGTCACTCAAAAAGTTCCGTCAGATTTTCCGGGTCCCGATGCTGTGAGCTACCGCGCCAACATCGCGGCCATGGATCAGCCGCAGCAGCCGCAGCCACCGCCGGCTGGCGGCCGGGGCCAGGCGAGTCCTGCGTCGGTGCCACCGCCGGCATCGGCAACCGCGCAGTCCTATCCTCCTGAGCAAGTGCGTGCGGGCCAGCCGGTTTTTGCCGCTCAGTGTGGCTTCTGTCACGGGCGCGACGCGATGGGTGGTGAAACAGGGCCCGACCTCACCCGAGCGGCGAGCGTGGCGGCCGACGTGCGCGGCGACAAGCTCAGTCCGATCGTCCGCAACGGCCGCGTCGACAAGGGCATGCCGGCCTTCAGCCTCAGCGAGACCGATTTCGCCGCGGTCGTCGCGTTCATCCACGACCAGAAGACGAAAGCCGAGTCGCTGACCGGTGGACGCCGGGCGGTGGACGTCGTCGATCTGCAGACCGGCAATGCCGACGCGGGAAAGAAATATTTCGCGAACGCCTGCTCGAAGTGTCACTCACCGAGCGGCGACTTTGCCGGGCTCGCTAAAAAGCTGGAAGGCCTGACGCTGCTCCAGCGAATGCTGTACCCGACAGGCGCAGCGGCGGCCGCGCGCGCGCGTGTGATCGTCACAAAGCCGTCTGGCGAAACGGTCACCGGTGCGCTGGCGTACCGCGACGAGTTCACCATCGCCCTCACGGACCAGTCCGGCGCGTACCGGGCGTTTCCGGCCGACCGGACGAAGTTCGTGGTCGACGACCCGCTTCAGGCTCATGCCGAGCAGCTCGGGAAATACACCGATGACGACATGCACAACGTGCTGGCGTACTTGCATACGCTTCGCTGAACGCACCGGGACAGCCTGCGCGATATTCGCCGTGGCGGCGGCGTGTCATCTGCTCGTCTCCGCGCAGGCACTGGATCCGGCGGCCCTGCTCAACCCTTCGCCGGATTCGTGGCCGACATATCACGGCGACTACTCCGGGCGGCGTCACAGCCGTCTCGCGCAGATTACGCCGGAGAACGTCCGACAGCTCACGCTCGCATGGTCGTTCCAGACGGGCCAGAGCCAGCAGATCAAGGCGGCGCCGATCGTCGTGGGAGGCATCATCTACATCACGACGCCCGACAACATCTGGGCGATTGATGCGCGATCGGCGCGGCAGTTGTGGCGTTACACGTACCCGGCCAATCAGGGTTTTCACATCGGTCATCGTGGTGCGGCGATCTACAAGAGCTCCGTCTTCCTGACCACGCCCGACGCGCATCTCGTCGCGCTCGACGCGCGCACGGGCGACGTGAAATGGAACGTCGAGATCGCCGATGCGAAACGCGGCTTCTGGTCCACCAACGCTCCGCTCGTCATCCGCAACCACGTGCTCGTCGGCGTCTCCGGCGATTTCGACAACGTTCCCGGGATGCTGCAGTCGTTCGACCCCGAAGTGGGCGCGCATCAGTGGACGTTCTACAGCACGCCTCCGGCCGGCACGCCCGGGTCGACGAGCGGGGGCGCAACCGGCGGCCAGATGTGGATGACCGGCACGTACGATCCGGATCTCAATCTGATGTACGTCGGCACCGGCAATCCAACGCCCGTGTTGAACGGCGCCGTCAGGCCCGGCGACAACCCATGGACGTGCAGCATCGTCGCGCTCGATCCGGATACTGGAAAGCTCGCGTGGGGATTTCAAGCGTCACCCCACGATACGCATGACTGGGATGCCGCCGAAGTGCCCGTTCTCGTGGACGGCGCATTCAAGGGCGAGCCCCGCAAGCTGCTGATGCAGGCGTCGCGCAACGGGTACTTCTTCGTGCTCGACAGGGCCACCGGGAAGAACCTGCTCACGTCGACGTTTGCCGCCGTGAACTGGTCGAAGGGGGTCGACGCGCAAGGACGGCCGATTCCGGATCCGGCAAAGGAGCCGTCACGAGACGGTGTGCTGATTGCGCCGAACGAAAGCGGCGCGACCAACTACCGGTCGCCGAGCTTCGACGCGAAAACAGGAACGCTGATCGTCAGCGCACAGGACGCATACGGCATTTACTTTTTCAAGCCGGAACACGGCGCGTACGGATGGGCGGGCGCAGACTACAACCTGTTTGGCAAATCGGTGCTGCGCGCCATCGACTACCAGACGGGAAAGATCCGATGGAATCACGACCTCGGTGAAGGCGCGTCAGGCGCCGGCGTGCTGACGACTGAATCGGGCCTGACATTCACCGGAGATACGGCCGGCAACGCGCTCGCGCTCCGGACGAGCGATGGGACAACACTGTGGCACGCCGGCATCGGCAAGGTCGGTAACTCGCCGATCACCTACGAACTCGACGGCCGTCAATACGTGCTGATCGGCGGAGGCAGCGCGCTCTACGCATGGGCGCTGCCCTGAAGAATTGCAAATTGCTGATTGCAAATTGCTAATTGAAATCAGCAATTTGCATTTAGCAATCAGCAATTCTAAAGGTGACGCGCCAGGAAAGGAACTCCGCGCTTTCCCCAGAACGAGTGCTCGCCGGGAAAGACCTCGTGCTCGACGGCATCGGCCGCCCCAAAGACACCGTAGATCTCGCGCACCTGCTTGAAACTCTCGATGCTCGCCGCGATCGGGAAGATGTTGTCCTTCTCGCCTGACTCGACGAAGAGCGGACGCGGCGCGACGAGACCTCCGACGTCGTACATCTCCGCCCAGTTCAGAATGCCCGGCACGTAGTTGTCGACGCAGTGCGCCAGGCTGCCGATGCTGTCGCGGAAGGTGTTCAGATAGCCGCTGACCATCGCCGCGCGAATGCGCGGCTCCAGCGCAGCGGAGAACAGTGTGGCCGTGCCGCCGCCCGAGATGCCCATGCAGCCCACGCGACTCGCGTCGAGCTCCGGGCGCGTTGCGATGTAGTCGACCGTACGCAGCACATCCCACACGCGCCAGCCGATGAGCGTTTCGCCGAGCAGCAACGCGCCGCCGGCCACGGGCTCGCACCCCTTTTGTGACAGTCCCTTCGCCGCGTTGAGCGGATCGCGACGGCAGCCGAAGGCCATCGGCTCGATCGCCACCGCCGCCATCCCGGCTTCGGCAACCTGAATGGCGAAGTCGTGCTGGTATCCCGGCTTGTCAACGCGGTCGTGCCCTGCTTCGTCGATGCCAACGATGTCGTCGACGCCGCGTCCGTGACCGGGAATGCAGATCACGGTTGGCATCGGCGGCCGGACGCGGTCCGGCAGCAGGACATACGCAAGCACGCTGATGCCTTCGCGGCTGTCGAACACGATCTTTTCACGGCGGTAGCCGGCGAATGCACGCGTGTCGATCGTGACGGGCCGAAGCGGCGATCGAGAGGACGGGAAGCCGCCAACCAGCTCGGTAATCTTCGCCCGCAGCGCCGTCTGCCATGCTTCGGCCTCTCCGCGGGTCCGGGCCTGAAAGCGCAGACGCCGGGGAGCGTTGCGGTAGCGATCCCGCGCGAACAACACAGGATCGAACCGCCGATCGTCGATGCCGCGGGTGACTCCGGTGAGAGGACCGATGTACCCCGACGGTTGAGGTGTCTGAGCGCCGAGCTGACTCACTCGCGTCGCCGTCAACGCCGCAGCCAGCCGACCGAGCTCACGTCTGGAGAGTTTGGTCATTCAATTCACACTCTGGAATCTAGAACTTGCAATCTGAACTCTGAAATCTGAGATCTGAAATCTCATGCGATTTCTGGTTTCACGGTCCGCGAGCCTATTCGCGCCAGACTGTCCCGCACGTCTGCAAACATCGCCTCTCCGCTATATGTTCCCAGAATCGCGCCGCCGGAACCGGCGAACTTCGCACTGGCGCCGCAGCGCCGCGCGATTTCCACCATGTCGATCTGCCACGGCGGCAGGCGGTAGATGCTGCGTCGCGTGTCGAAGTTCTTGTCGATGAGACAGGCCAGCCGTTCGGTGTCTCGCGCAAGCAGAGCGTCCCTGCCGCTGGCGGCAAGCCCCGCAAAGGTGTTCATCGCTCCGACCACTGCCTGATCGCCGCGGTTGAAGCGCTCACGGATATTGTTGTGAAACACCTCGGTCGGCTCACCAAGCGTCTCGTGATGTGCGACGTACATCGGCGGCAGCAACGCCGGATCCAGCGGCTCGTACCAATAGCACCGCAGGCCGTCGACGAGGCGTTCGCACGCTGGATCGAAGTCCATGTACACCAGTCCCTCGTACACCTGAATCACCCGATCCTGCAATCCAACCGCGATTCCCAGTTCTTCCTGTTCGACGAGCAAGACGAACGTCGGCTGGATCTCGAGCGGCAGGTGGATCTCGTAGAAGTCCATGAGGCTGCGCAGCGTCGCGACGATGATCGCGCTGGATCCTGCGAGGCCGACCTGCCGGGGAATCGTGGTCTGGTAGCGCACCGAGAACTTTCGGTCGTGCAGCGTCAGATTCCGGGCGACGCAATACTCAACGAAACGCTTGATGGTGGCCTTGATCAGGCGGATGCCGCCGTAATAGCCGTGGAGCCGCACGTCGCGGGCCAGGTCGAAAATCGAATCGAACTTGGCCCGATCGTCGGCCGCGAGCACGATGTCGACCGAGTCCCACTCGTACAGCGCGACCTCGGCCCAGTAGTTGCGAACGCTGAACGAGATCGTCTTGCCATGGTACCCATCGGACGGGTTGCCGAGCAGTCCGGCGCGTGCGTAGGCACGTTTACGAGTGAGATACATCGAGTGCTCTCTGCAAATATTGCTTGAGCGCCGGCCCGTACGCCGGATCGGCCAGCGCAAACTCGACGAACGCCTCGAAGTAGGCCTCGAAGTTGCCGATGTCGTAACGTCGCTCGTCGGCGCGCAACCGGATCCCGTACGCCTTCCCGCCGTTGCGGATGACCGAGCGGATGGCGTCGGTCAGCTGAATCTCCCCGCCCTTCCCACGGCTCGTTTGCGCCAGGACGTCGAAGATCGCGGGCGAGAGCACGTAGCGCGCCGCGATCGCCAGGTTGCTGGGCGCCTCTCGCGGCGACGGCTTCTCCACCAGATCCTCGATCTCGAACAGGTCGCCGCCGCCTTTCGGCCTGGCAATTCCGTAGCTGCTCACCTCTCCATGCGGCACCTCTTCGAAGGCGATGACTGCTGCGGCCTGTCGTTCGTGGTAGCACCGGGTCATCCGCCGGACGACGTCGCTCTCGGCGTGCATGCCGATGATGGAGTCGCCGAGCGCCACCACGAACGGCTGCGAACCGACAAACGATCGCGCGCACGAGACCGCGTGGCCCAGGCCGAGCAGCTCCCGCTGCCGCGTGTAGAAGTACTGCGCGGTCGAGCGCTCGAAGTCGAGCGCGTCGAGCAGTTCTTCTTTGCCGCTCTCCCGCAACGTCTGGATGAGTTCGGCGTTGCGATCGAAGTGATTTTCAATCGACGCCTTGCCCGGTCCGGTGACGAAGAGCACACGAGTAATGCCCACACGCGTCAGCTCTTCGACGACGTACTGGACGACCGGTTTCCGGCCGACGGGAAGCATTTCCTTCGGTTGCGATTTGGTGGCCGGCAGGAGCCGTGTGCCGAGACCGGCAACCGGGATCACGGCGATGTCGATGGCGGTGTCCATGGGGTGACGCGGGATTCTACAGGAATTGACCGGCGCCTCTCCGATTCTTCCGGGAACGCACGGGCCGACAGGTTGACAGCCCTTGCTGTTCAGCCATAATCAGCGGACATGATCGCATCCCTCGATCTCAGCGTGCGTGTGGGGAAAGATGTCATGTTCCGCGAGCTGGACGGCGAGGCGGTCCTCCTCAATCTCGAAAGCGGCAAATACTACGGCCTCGATCCCGTGGGCTTGCGCATCTGGGAGTTCGTGCAACGAACGCCGCTGCTTCGATCGGTGTGGCAGTCGATGAAGGACGAGTTCGACGCGCCTGCCGACACGCTGCACCAGGATCTTCTCGCCTTCATCGACGAGCTCTCGGTGGAAGGGCTCATCACGCTTCAATGATCGCCCTGTGATGCACAGTCTGTGAGCCGGAGCTGTTGAGCGTCATGCCAGCCGCGACCTCGCTGCGCCGCAAGCTCACCGCGGCGGACTGGAAGCTTCTTCTCGGCGTGGCTGCGGCGCAGGTCGTCGCCGCTGCCGCCGTCCGGACCATGCCTGCCTCGGTGCTGGGCCGCAAAGCCGCGCGTCTCCGTCCGATCGTGCAACTGGCCGTGCGAGGTCCCGAAGATCGGGCGATCTGGGCGATTCACGCGACGGGCCGGCGTCTTGGCCGCATCAGCAGCTGCCTGGTTCGCGCGATCGTCGCCGATCTCGCGATCGAGGGGACGGACAGGCGCACCCTGACGATCGGCGTCAGACGAACAGCCGCCGGCGCCCTTGAAGCCCACGCCTGGCTGGCGCGAGGCGATCGCATCCTGATTGGCGCAACCGCGGACACGTTCGCGCCTCTGGCCGAATGGGACACCTTCGCGGGATGACTCGGCCACCTTATCGCTACGGTGTGTACGGCATAGAGGTGGTGAGCGATTCGCCGCTGACGTTGCCGCCATCGCATAGGGACGGCCTGACGACGGTCGAATTTCGCAGCGAGCCGGAGACGGCCTTCCTCGCTGCGATCGCAACGGCGTCGTTCGACGCGACATCCGATTCCTGGTACCGATACGCATCGCTGCCAGACGGCTCGGCGTACGTTCGTTGGGAAAACGTCGGCGAGTTTCTGGTGTCCGCGGACGGGCGATGCATCCGGTGGCGCAAGTTTGACCACGCGTCGATCGAGTCGTTCCACGTCTACTTGCTTGGACAGGCTCTCTCATTCGCCCTCGTGAAGCAGCGCCTCGAGCCGCTCCACGCCACGGTGGTGACGATGGACGATGGCGCCGTCGCCTTCTTCGGAAGCAGCGGCGCGGGAAAGTCGACGTTGGCCGCCTGCTTTCTGGCAGCCGGGCACAAGCTCGTCACGGACGATCTGCTGCTCGTGCGTGAAGAAGCGGAACATCTGGTCGCCTACCCCGGCCCTCCACGACTCAAGTTGTTTCCAGGAATGGCGGGCCGTTTCTTCCCCGAGATCGTCGATGGCGTGGCGATGAACGCGGACACCGAGAAGCTGGTTCTTCGAGTTGACCCGAGCATGAAAGAGACAGGACCGGTCGCGCTCACCGGCGTCTACCTGCTGCTGTCCCCTGACGAAACCGTCGCAGCGGACGGCATGTACGTTCAGGAGCTCTCGCGGCGCGAGGCGTTCTTCGAGCTGGTCAAAGGTACATTCAATCGTCACGTGGTGAGCGCGGATCGGCTGGCGCGGCAATTCGCTGCCGCCGCGCACCTCAGCCAACGGCTTCCGATCGCGAAGCTGCACTATCCACGATCGCTCGACAGAATGGCCGAAGCCTGCGAGTTGATTCGCATGCGTCATCGTGGCGCGGGTGCGCCAGGGCGGCCGGACGCTCGAGCGGGATATCCCTCAGTCGACGCACTGGAGGCACGCCATCCATGAGCGGCATTGTCGCCATGGTGAATCTCGACGGGGCGGCGATCGATCGCCGCCGGCTCGAGCGGATGAC
>Ga0306922_10004196_pt1 | contig 13618 bp, 15 predicted proteins | sample sta12Cox44000082_FD_203758 | JGI IMG/M metagenome (GOLD analysis project Ga0306922, IMG submission 203758) | Lab enrichment of tropical soil microbial communities from Luquillo Experimental Forest, Puerto Rico - statoxic.12C.oxic.44.000.082 (v2)... | ecosystem: Environmental > Terrestrial >... | reverse complement strand
CATAGCTGGTCACGTTTTTGGCTACGCGCGTCAGGCAAGACTGACCATGTGGGCACTGACGCTGCCGCAGGTTGCCGCCACGCTTGCCGCCACGTTGGTCGGCTACGATACCCTCAATGCCGCCGGGGAGCGGCTGTTGGCCGATGAAATATTCAATACGGTGCTGGTGCTGCTGGTTGTTAGCTCCCTTCTTGGGCCGATCCTGACGGAGCTGTTCACGCCTGGAATGGTGAGACAGGAGGCGCGCGCAACTCCGGCATCAGCCTGAGGGGTGGGTACAACCTGGAAACGGAACAGGTCGGCCGCCCGCACCGCCGAGGTGATTGAGCGATGGATTTTTGCTGCACCTGCTCAGGTCTGCAATTGGCACTAAGCGGCGTAGGCATTTGCGTCGTTATGTCCGCTGCTGGTGGAAGCTGACGTAAGGCCGAAAAGAGCGACTTCTCGTTGTGACCCCGAGCAGACAGAAGCTGGGCCGAAATCCCGCAGCGCAGCAAGCCTCTGCCTTGATCCTCGCTAATCCGCTATCCTGCGATCCCTTTCAGGGGTCGACGATGCATTCACGTCAGTGGAAACGGCGCGAGTTCATCACGCTGCTCGGCGGCGCAGCAGCATGGCCGCTCACCGTGTACGCGCAGCAGGGCAACCGGATGCGGCGGGTCGGCGTGTTGATCGGAAGCGACGACAATACGGAAGCACGCGCGCTGTTCACCGAGTTCCAACAAGCATTAGAACAACTGGGTTGGATATATGGCCGAAACATCCAGATCGACATTCGCTGGGGAAGCGATCCCGAACGCATCATCGCGTATACGAAAGAACTCGTGCGACTGAGTCCTGACGTTATTTTTGCCGGCCCCACCAATGTGGTGCTGCCCTTGCAACAGGAGACCCGCAGCATTCCGATCGTGTTCGTTCGAGTTGCCGATCCGCTCGGCCAAGGCATTGTCGAGAGTCTCGCCCGGCCGACCGGCAACGTGACCGGGTTCGCCAATTACGATTTCCCCTTGATAGGCAAGTGGTTGCAAATCCTCAAGGATATCGCACCGTCCACGACGCGAGTCGGCATGATGATCAGCACGGTGAATATCGTTTCGGCACATTTGTACGGGTCGTTCGAGACACTGGCACGGTCGCTCGCGATGACGCCCATTGATACTCCAATCCGCGAGGTCGTCGAAATCGAACAGGTCTTCCAATCGTTGGCACGCGAGCCCAACAGCGGTTTGGTGATCCCGGGCGACGTTGTTCTTGAAGCGCCGTCCAATCGCGCATTGATCATCCGATTGGCCGCCTCGCACCGGTTGCCGGTGGTGTATGGCAGGCGCCCGTTCGTCGTCGATGGCGGCCTTGTTTTCTATGGGGTTGAGCTCGCGGACATTTTCCGGCGCGCGGCGTCCTACGTCGATCGTATTCTCAAAGGCGAAAAGCCGTCTGATTTGCCGGTGCAGCAGCCAACAAAATACGAGCTCGTGATCAATCTCAAGACTGCGAAGGCGCTCGGCCTCGACGTGCCGGCGACGGTGCTTGCCGGGGCCGACGAGGTGATCGAGTAATTTTGGCTTCACATTGCTGCACCTGCTCAGGTCCGTTCATGGCACTATCCGGAAGGCGCTGGGAGCGCGAATTATTTCCGGTTACTGAGGTGCTGCGGACAAGATTTACTGGGGTTGGCTTCGTCTTTCTGTGAACCCGAAGCCGGCTTGACGTTAGCCGCTGCCGGGGGGCGACGCTTTTCACGGCCGATGGCGATCATTTTCAGCCTCGCGTGGCGTAAGGTTCCTGTAAGCATGATTGGTTAGATTACCTCAACGTTGCACCTCCATCCGCCGCCGGCGCGTTTGCAGACGGGCGTACAGTGTACAGTCGGAGAGCGTGCGAGCTTTCTGGTCAGCATGCCGGAGCAGGAGATATCCGACTGATGATGGAATCTGATGACATCCGCAATCGAGCAGAGGCAATTTTCAAGAAAAAGGCATTCGCGCTGCGAGAAGGCGAGAGGGCGATGGAGGACTACAAGTCAGAGCAGCGTGAAATGCAAGAAAAGACCGCGCGATTGAAAGCCTTAAGGTTGACGCGCGACGCTACCCAAAAGAAGACGGGGTCGCCGGCCACGGGTGGCACGGACTCGTTCGAGCCTAAGCCTTGCGGGCGGCGGCGCTGGGGGGCGAAAGGATCAATGACATGAACGACACCATCGACGATCTCGACAGCACCCACGAAGCGACCTTCACCTATGACGTCTCCGACGAAGAGCTGGAGGCATTGGGTGTTGAAACGGTACTGCGGATGTGGACCAAAGCTACCACGTCATGTGGTGGTCCAAGCCCTGGCCCCGGCTGCTGACGACACCCGCGCGCCGACCCGAAGGATTTCGCTGCGCTGCATCAGGCCGCTTAGTGGCACCACCTGGAAAGCCCATGAGAGTACGCGTTAATTCCGGTTACTGAGGTGCTGCGGAAATAGTGTGCGGGCGCTGAACCGTGCGGGACAGCCGCCCTTGACCCAGGCTGTGTGAAAACTCGAAATAAAATTACTTGCGCGTAACAAAAGAATCGAACGCGCCGCTCAGGTGAATTTAAGATGTGTCCCAGGGCGCATACTTGCATTAATGTTGGACCAGAACCCTGTCGAAAATGTTTTCGCACGGCTGGACCCAAAGCAGCGGTAAGCAGGGTCGAAATCTCGCAGCGCAGCAACACCCTGACCTGATCCTCGCCAACGCCGTATGTTGCCACGGAGTCCGGCTCGGGTAGCTCTCCCATAACCGTGTCATCACCCGCCGCCATCCGGGCTGAATGCAGCACGTCGCAATCTCCCGCTGCGGCCCTTAGAGGCTACTCTCCGCAGAACATGACCTTTGGAGGAACATCATGATCGGTGCGCGACGCTTGAGTTGTGCGTTCATCTTGGTTGCGCTGCCGGCAGTCCTGTTCGTAGCCGTGCCGGCATCCGCGCAGTCATGGCCGAGCCGGGCGGCGAAGCTCATTCTCACGCTTGGGCCGGGCAGCGGAGCCGATATGCCGACAGGTCGTATGCCAAAGAAGAGCGATTTGCTACAAGAAGCGCTTTCGCTCCATCGGCGCGGGCCGTAAATGTCTGCCGAATTTCGCCCAATTGTCGATCCCAGCATTTATGCTCAGTCCCTACGGCGGGAACGCCTTCCGTTTGTTGTGACCGCAATGTTCACCAAAAGGCTTAAGCCGCTTGCGGACAGACTTAAAGCCTCGCTGGATCGAATTGGTTTGGATTATGTGCTATTCGAGGTGCCCGCCGTCCATTCTTCGATCAGCACCAAAGGGACAAGGGAAATTGCCTTCTCCAAACCAAACTTCATTCATTTCGTTCACAGCGAATACGGGCTGCCGGTGCTCTACGTCGATGCGGATATGGTCTTTCGAGAAATGCCACATCAAGTTCTTAGTTTTTCGCATGAGCCCATCGATTTCGCGGCCTACAATTGGCTAGCCGATGTTTCGACCGATGCTTATGTGCCAACTCCTGTCACCGTGAATGGAACGCTGTGGAAGAAGCGGTTCTACCGGTTTTCGCACAGCGTCGATTCGTACGATCCGACGCAGTTAATTGTCAGCGGTTGCGCACAATATTACACGCCAGACGCAGAACACATGCTACGTAAATGGCTCGAAGCGATCGAGCGATTTCCGGAGGTGGCGGACGACGAACTGCTCGACTTCACATATAATTTTGCCGTCGATAGGAAAACGATTCGGGCCTTTTGGTGGACTAAAGATTATAGCCGCTGCGCATGGTGGATCACCGTGCGGCCCATAATCGACCACCCGCAAATGCCAGAACATAACGGCCTGCGCCACTTTGTTTCTGTCGCGGGCCACGAAAGATGGAACCAGCAGAGCGTTCAAATCCGCCGCTCACAGAGTCCATTCCCTCGCGACTGCATAATAGACACGAAGGAGAAATGCTGCCTTCGGCTCAATGGAAATATGGGTCCGACGGTGATCGGCCTGTTTGCCTCTGAGCTGTGGATCGCTGAGGAGCCCTACCTACCCGGTCGTAAGCCTATGGGACGGAATGTCCGCACCCGGCGGAAGCCGACATAAGCCCGAAAAATGCAGCTTCTCGTTTTGACCCCCCTGAGACATTGGCGGTGCGCTGCACAAATGGTTTTCAGCCCCTGTCAAAGCACCTGTTTCAGCGGATACGATGTTGGCTCGATTGGGAGCCGATATGCGGAGACGCGATTTCATTACCGTGCTTGGCGGGACAGCGGCGACGTGGCCGCTCGCGGCGCGCGCGCAGCACACGGCGCCGGTGATCGGATTTTTCAATCATGGTACGCCTGAAGCCACCGCACTGTTCGTGACGGCATTCCGTAAAGGTTTGAGCGAGACTGGCTATGTCGAGGGACAGAATGTGACGGTCGAGTACCGCTGGGGATACAACGATGACAAACTACTTCCGGAATTAGCAGCCGACCTCATCCGCCGTCGAGTGTCGGTCATCGCCACGCCGATGAGCACGTCAGCAGCACTTGCAGCCAAGGCAACCGCCACAACCATTCCAATCGTCTTTGGCACCGGCGGCGATCCTGTGCAGGTTGGTCTTGTCACCAACTTCAACCGGCCGAGCGGCAATATCACCGGCGTTAGTGTCCTGAGCTGGCAGCTGGCGGGAAAACGGCTCGGGTGGTTACATGAGTTGCTGCCAACAGCTACTCGTTTCGCAGTGCTCGTCAATCCCAAAACTGCAGGCCTTCCTGAGACCTTTATCAAGGAAGCTCAGATAGCGGCTGCGACACTTGGATTGCAGATCGATGTTCTCACCGCCAGCGCTAATCCCGATATCGACAACGCTCTCGTGGTTGCCGCCGAAAAGAAAATAGAGGGTCTCCTGGTCACTCCTGAGTTGTTATTTAACAATCGTCGTGTCCAACTAGTCGCTTTAACACTACGCTATGTTATGCCCACCATTTTTCCTTGGCGCGAAGCGGTCGAAACTGGCGGACTGATGAGCTACGGAGCGAGTTTTGCGGATGCGTATCATCAGGTTGGCATTTATACCGGCCGTGTTTTGAACGGAGAGAAAGCAGGCGATCTCCCAGTCATGCAGGCGAGCAAGTTCGAACTGGTCATCAACCTCCAGACGGCCAAAATACTTGGTCTCACCTTGCCCCCAACGCTTCTCGCGAGCGCCGACGAGGTGATCGAGTGATGGCTTTTTGCTGCACTGCATATGTCTCCTTGTGTGCAGGTTTTCGGACGCCGGCAGCGATGATCTAACCCCGCGCTCCGGTAACCGGCGTCCGAAAAGCGCCAAGCGTGTCGGGAGATGGTGCGCTGGCAGTGCCGCAGGCAGCCGGTGCCGCAAACGGCTATCGGGATTTGGTCGCGGGACCGGACTTGCGGCGATCTGCGTCCGCTAACCGGCTCGAACAAGGATGCAACTTATCGCAGATCTCGATGACGTTCGATCATCACGCGGTCTTGCAGCTTGCGACACCTCTCCCCGCAGGGGAGAGGTAAACCGCGACTGCCTCAACGTCAGCGAAACACGCTACTAGACGTTCCGGCACGAATGTTGCTGTGGGCCAAAATGCTGTGATGCACAACGCGGAATTTCTATCCACGATGTGGCAGGGTGCAATCCCCGGATTGAGGGCAGCACATGAGACGGCGCGAGCTCATCACTTTGCTCGGCGGCGCGGCGGCTTGGCCGCTTACGGTACGCGCACAGCAGCCGGCGATGCCGATGATCGGCTCTCTGCACGCGGCATCGCGCGAGGGCACCACACACCTCATGGCTGCCTATCGCGAGGGCCTGAAGGAAGAAGGGTACGTGGAAGGGCAGACCGTAACGATCGAGTATCGCTGGGCCGCTGGCGCGTTGGATCGCATGCCCGCAATGATGGCCGATCTTGTCCGTTTGCAGCCAGACGTGATTACGGCCTTTGGGACTGCTGCGCGCGTCGCCCATGCCGCTCGCGTCGCGGGAACGGCCGGCACCATTCCCATCATTGTGGGGACCGGTGAAGACCCAATTGCCTCGGGCTTAGTCACCAACTTGAGACGGCCTGACAACAATATTACCGGGGCGACCAGTCTGGCCCTAACGCTGGCACCAAACGGGTAGAGGTCCTTCACGAGCTCGTCCCAACTGCCAGCAAGCTTGCGCTGCTGGACAATCCGGCGGCCGGTTCCGACTGAATTAGAGCGCCGCGCTGTCGAAGCGGCCGCTGGCGCTATCGGTTGGCGATTCCAGGTCGTGCGCGCCGGTACCGCGGCTGAATTTGATTCGGCGTTCGCTACGCTGGTACGCGAGCGAATTGGCGCATTGATCATCGCGACCGATACGTTTTTCTATAGCGAGATGCCGCGGCTTGGGTCCCTCGCCGCCCGGCACGCGCTGCCCGCGGCTGGGCCACTTCGCGACTTTCCGGCAGCCGGTGGACTGATGAGCTACTCGACAAGTATCCCAAATGTTTATCGGCAGATGGGCGTCTATACCGGAAAGGTGCTCAAGGGCGTCAAGCCAATAGAATCCTGCAGCCGACCAGGTTCGAGTTGGTGATCAACCTGAGCGCTGCGAAGGCGCTCGGCCTTACCGTTCCGCTCACACTGCAAGTCACGGCCGACGAGGTGATCGAATAGCTGCATTGACGCACGTTCGTTTGCTGCACCTGCTCACGTCGGCTTGTGTGCACTAGGCGGCCATAATCATTTGCTAGGTCAGCTTCCGCCGGCTGCGGACATAACGTGAGCCAACCATGCTGCTCGACGAAGGCAGCCGCCTCAAAATATCGCGATCACGGGTTTGTGACGCCGTCGTCACGCTTTCATATAATAGCAGCAAGCGCGAAGCGCGAATAGGACCGACAACGCAGTGCAGAGACACTGGAGTATTTTGAGGAGGGTCATCTTAGGTTCCAGCGGGGAACGCTCAAGGTGTTCGAAACGAACTAAAATAGCATTTCCGGCCACGCTGGAATTCCTATAAAAAGGACATTGACACTTCAGCGGAGCAAAGCCATGGACGACAGCACCCGCGACCAGACCGACGAAGATATCCTCACCCTCACATTGTCCGACGCTACACTGGAAGCTGCGGCGGCCACGAAGGAGACGGAGAAGGTATCCTTATCTGCTTGCGGTTCTTCGGCGTTGTCTTGCTATTGATCGCGCGCACAAGTCGTTGCCCCGCCATCACCTGAAGGGGGCACGGCGGTTGTTCGGGTCGCCCGGGTCATCCCGTTGAAGGGTGACACGACCAAGACGCATCGTGCCGTTATGTCCGCGACCGGCGAGAGCTGACTTACCAACCTCAAGGGGCATCCGCCGGAGGGTCACATGGCAATGCACATCGACGGCGAGTCATGGTCACGTTCGGTGCGGCAGCCGCGTGGCCGCTCGCGGGGCGGGCGCAGCAGGGAGGAGGAACGCTTCCGGCTAGGGTCCATGGGCGACTATCCTTGCGGGGCGAGTGCGTGAACTTGGTTGGATCGAGGGTCGCACCATCGCGATTGAGTATCGCCGGTCGGAGGGACGCCCCGCGCACGTCGCCCGAAATCGCGGCTGAGCTCGTCTTGCTGAAGATCGACGTCATTGTCACGAATGGGAAGCGCCGTCTTGTCGTCGGACTGATCTCGGTTTTGGATGAATCGAAGCCGTTGCATTGGATCAGCGCGTTATCTGGCCCATGTTGAGCCATGGCGTTTGGTCATCGAGAGAGATGCCAGGGTAAGGATTTCCAGGAGAGTGCGATGGAACAATCAGATAAGACAGCACGCCAGCTTTACGAGGAGATCAAGGCCAATCCAACGCGCAAACGCTTCGGTTTCGGCCGCAAACCCGCGCTCATCAACGTCGATCTCCAGAACGCATATACGCGTGTCAACGAGTTCAAGACCGCCTACGAGACGGATTCCAACCAAATCGACTACGTGAACGCGCTCGCTGATCTGTTCCGCGCCAAGAACTGCCCGGTTGTCTGGACCCATGTCGCCTATATGGACTCGGGTGAGGATTGCGGCATTTGGGGCACCCGAACCGATACACCGGACTCTCTCCAGAACATCAAAGTGGGCTCGCGCCGCTCCGAATTGGATGACCGGCTTCGGATCGACACCAAGCGGGATATCGTCGTCAACAAACGGATGGCTTCGGCCTTCTTCGAGACCAATCTGGGATCGCTATTCACATTTCATCGGATTGATACTGTAGTCGTGACCGGGGGTTCGACCTCAGGCTGCGTTCGCGCAACCGTGGTGGACAGCCTTTCACGGAGCTTTCGCACAATCGTCCCCGAGGAGTGTGTCTCGGACAAACATGAGAGCCCGCACTTTGCAAATCTCTATGATATGGCGCTCAAATACGCCGACGTGATTCCGGTCGCTGAGGTGATCGATTTCATGAACAGCTATGACCTGGTCAACGACTGATGGTACGAATGTGAAACGCGATCCCGGGCTTTACGATTATCTACCCTACGACCGGCGGCCAAAGATCCGGTGGCCGAACGGTGCTCGCGTGGCATTCTGGCTGGCGCCGAATATCGAGTTTTACGAGTTGGCGCCTCCCGCGAATCCTGCTCGCGTCGCGTGGTCTAGGCCCGTGCCGGACGTGCTTGGATATTCCTATCGAGATTACGGAAACCGCGCCGGCTTTTGGCGCATGCTCGAGACCTTTGACCGCTGCGGCCTGCGCGGCAGCGTCTCCCTCAACGTCGCGGTGTGCCAACATCATCCCGAAGTAATCGAGGAATGTGCCAAGCGCGGGTGGGAGTTCTTCTCGCACGGTACATACAACACGCGCTTTGTCTTCGAGATGAGCGAGGACCAGGAGCGCTCGCTCATCCAGGACTCGATTGATACAATCAAAGAATACACCGGACAGAAGCTTGATGGTTGGCTAGCCCCCGCTCTCACCTATACCGAACGCACTCTCGATCTGATCGCAGAGATGGGGCTGACCTATTGCTGCGATCTTTTTCATGACGACCAGCCTTGTCCCATGAAGGCCAAACGCGGCCGGCTCGCAAGCATTCCCTATTCCCTCGAGATGAACGATGCCATCGCCTTCAGCGTTAACACGCTATCGCCGCGCGCCTATGGCGACATCATCAGGCGCCAATTCGACCGCCTTTATGAGGAGGGTGCAGATTCCGGAACTGTAATGTGCATCCCGCTCCACCCTTACCTGGTGGGGCAACCCTATCGTATCGCAGCCTTCGAGGAGGCACTCACCTACATCACTGGCCACGACAAGATCTGGCTCGCCACGGGACGTGAGATCGCGCACCACTTCCTTACTCATGATTTCGATGCTTTCGCCAGAGCCTCCGAGCCCGTGGGAGAGGCGCCATGAGCCTGCCCCCGGACTATCTGAAGTATGCCCATCGCGGCTACGGCATGGATCATGGCCGTTACATCTGGTCGGCGCTGCCACGGCGTAAGAAGGTGAACTGGCCAGGCGGTGCCCGTGTCGCACTCTGGATAGTACCTGCCCTCGAATGGTTTCCACTGGATATGAAGGGTAAACCATTTAAACCACCGGGGGCTTTGGTAACGGCGTATCCGGACCTGCGGCACTATACGCTCCGCGACTACGGCAACCGCGTCGGCATTTTCCGCGTGATGAAAGTTCTAGACCGCTTCGGCCTACGTGTCTCGGTAGCGGTGAACGCTGCCGTGGCGGTGCGGCATCCCTCCCTGATCAAAGCCTGCGTCGATCGGGGGTGGGAGTTGATTGCGAATGGCCTCGACATGGATCACCTGCACTACGAAGGTTTGCCCAAGGACGACGAGCGCAAGCTGGTCGAAGACTCTCTCGGGATCCTGCGTCGCGTCTCGGGACAGAGGGTCCGCGGCTGGCTTTCGCCTGCGCGGTCAGAGTCATTCGCAACGCTCGACCTGGTTGCGGCAGCCGGGATCGATTATGTCTGCGACTGGGTCAATGATGATATGCCCTACGCAATGCAAGCGCAGAGCCGGGAGATCTACAGCATGCCGCTCTCCAACGACATGGATGATCACACCATTCTGCTTCAGAACCGCCATTCAGAGGAGTCGTTCACGCAGCAAATCTGCGACCAATTTGATGCACTGTACAGCGAGGCGGTTAAGAGCGGTAGCCGTATCTTAACTCTGGTGCTCCATCCGTGGGTGATCGGTCAGCCCTATCGGATTGGTGCCCTGGAACGCACTCTCACCTACATCATGGCCAATAAAGGTGTCTGGAGCGCAACGGGCTCCGAGATCATTGATGCCTTCACCTCACAGGCGTAAGGGGGAGATACACGTGGAGATGCACGTATAGTGCTTCGAATTGGGCAGCTGATGCTCAGTATCGAGCACGCGTATCCTCGGCGAGGCCGTAACGGGACTCGAGCGCCTGCACTTCCTGCATACCTACGAGATCGAAGAATTCACGGAAGCTCGCAACCTCGTTGGCGAGTCCAGCTATCGATTCGGTTTCCTTCAGGACGTTTAGAACGTGGCTCGCGGCACGAATCTGAGCCAGCACGATCCAATTAGGGTAGATGATCAGCTTAAACCCGAGTCGCCCGATCTCAGTCTTCGTCAGGAACGGCGTCTTGCCGCTGGCCGCCATGTTGTAAAGCAGCGGCGCCTTGATCCGTGGCGCAATCCTCGGAACCTGCTCCAGGCTCGGTGCCTCCACGAATATCATGTCAGCGCCGGCAGCGTAGTAGATCTCTGCACGCTCCAGCGTGCGTTCGAAACCCTCTACCGCAATGCCGTCGGTGCGCGCTATGAGCAAGAAGTCCTGGTCGACTCGCGCGTCGACCGCTGCCTTGATTTTGCTAACCATCTCCTCGACCGGCACGATCTGTTTGCCCGCAAGGTGGCCGCACCGTTTCGGGATAACCTGGTCCTCGAGATGAACGGCGGCGACACCGGCGCGCTCATAGGATTGAATCGTGCGGCGCACATTGAGGACGCCCCCATAGCCAGTGTCGGCGTCGGCGATTACGGGTAACCGGCCGGCATCTGCAATCCGGGCAGCGTTGTCGACCATTTCGGTCATCGTGAGGAGGCCGACATCTGGCATCCCGAGACGCGTTGCGGCTGTCCCAGCGCCGGTCATGTAGATTGCCTCGAAGTTGTGATGCGCCACCAAACGGGCGTTGAGCGCATCAGCAACCCCGGGTGCGACGATAGCGCCCTCGCGAGAGATCAGTCGGCGGAGCTGGGTTGTCGGTCGCATGAATTCATCTCCCGGGATTTATAAGCGTGTTCGCTGACGTTGAGGCAGTCGCGGTTTACCTCTCCCCAGCCCAAGTCGGATATATCCGACTTGGGCCAGCTTATGGTGCCGAACTCGGGCAGGCCCGAGTTCGGATGGGGAGAGGTCGGAATGTGCGCGCCGCGCGCGCACATTCCGGGTGAGGGGGTCACAAACCGTCATCGAGCCGGCCCCCCTCACCCGGATCGCGCAAGCGCGACCCGACCTCTCCCCTGCGGGGAGAGGTGCCGCAAGCTGCAAGGCCGCGTGATGATCGAACGTCATCGAGATCTGCGTTAGTTCTGACGACGGCACGACGCGTGTGTACACCGACAAGTGCCCTCAAAGATTCACTCACAGGGCGGACTACGGTGGATCACAGCGGGAAGGTGTGCTAATGTTTGTCCATTGCATTCAAGAATCAGCGCCTAGCTTAGCAATCGAAAGTAGCGTTGGCGCACAAACTACACAATGCCCGGATGGGCCCTTAGCTATCCGAGCTTTCAAGGAGGGAACAAGGCAATGCTGCAGGGACAGGCTATTGCGCATGGAGTAAGCAACGAATCGGCGCGCAAGGCCCTGTTCGGCAGCTTTTTCGGTACCGCCTTGGAGGCCTACGATTTTCTCCTATACGGAAGTGCTGCCGGTCTCGTTTTTAACAAGCTTTTTTTTCCGAGTGCCGATCCGCTTGCGGGGACCCTGCTGGCTTTCGCAACCTTCGCAGTGGGATTTATTGCTCGGCCGATCGGGGGACTTTTCATCGGCAACTACGGCGACAAGCTCGGTCGCAAGCCGATGCTGCTCTTCACCCTCGGCCTCATGGGCCTCGTCACAGCAGCGATCGGCGTATTGCCGACCTACGCGCAGGCGGGAATTTTTGCGCCAATTCTGTTGACGATTCTGCGTTTCGTGCAAGGAATCGCGTACGGCGGCGAATGGGGCGGTGCGGTTCTTGTGGTTGTCGAACATGCGCCGCCGAACCGACGTGGCTTCTTCGGTGGCTTTCCCAACGGCGCCGTTCCCTTAGGGCTAGTGATTGCGTCAGGCGCCCTAAGCCTCACAGTCAGTGCGACTGGCGACAGCTTTCTCAATTGGGGCTGGCGACTCCCGTTCTTGTTCAGCATTGTAATGGTCGCCATCGGGCTCTATGTCCGCACCAAGATACTGGAGACGCCCGAGTTTCTGGCGATGCAGCGGGAGGGCCTCGAGAGGAAGCTGCCCATTCTTGATGCTGTGAAAAGCCATTATCGAGAAATCCTCCTTACGGCTGGCACCTTCCTTTTGATAAACGGCGGCTACTTCATCGTTGTAGTTTTCATGCTGTCTTATGGCGGTGTGACGCTCGGCATGGGCCTCCGCACAATGCTAAACGCGGTCATGGTGGCGTCCGCAGTGCAAGTCGTGGCCTGTGTCGCGTTCGGTGCACTTTCTGATCGGATCGGCCGCGTACCAGTGGTGATGGGTGGCGCAGTGTTCATGGGTCTCTACATTTTCCCCCTATTCTGGCTGGTACAGACCAAGGAACCGGCGTTGGTGGCGCTCGGAATGACTATTGCGCTCACCGCGTTCGGCGCGCTCTACGGCCCTGTCGCGGCCTACTTCACGGAAATATTTCATACCAGCGTCCGGTACTCCGGGGCATCGCTTGGGTATCAGATTGGTGCTGTGTTTGGCGGCGGCTTTGCGCCGCTGATAGCCACTGCACTGCTCGCTCATTTCGGTGGCGCAATCTGGCCTGTCTGCCTCTACGTGATCGCGCTGAGCGTCCTCGCGATAGTCTGCCTCTCGATCCTCGGCGAGCCTAAAGGAATCGAAAAGTACGCACCCGGTCGAAGCTGACATAAGCCAACAAAGGGCGACCTCTCGTTTTGACCCATCTCGGACCAATGGGACTGTTTTTTGTTGCGATGCACACCCACTGACCCACTCCAAACCTGCTATACCTGGTCCGTGATCAGTTGGCCTTCGGTAACCCTCTAGCGCGGTAATAGCAGAGGAATGGGTACACCATGACTGGAACAATTAGGCTTCATTACACTGCCATCTGCCTATCCGCTGTTGCGGTCCTGTTTGCAGTCCGCGATTTGCCGGTCGACGCCTTCGCGCAGGATACCTCATCCCCATACGCTGCGATCGTTGCTGCGGCGGGTCGCACCGACGCGGACCGGCAGACAGATCAGCGCAGAGACCCCTTAAAGCTCCTTGCCTTCGCGGCACCGCAGCTCGGAATGAAGGTGCTGGATATGGGCGCGGGCGGCGGATACAGCACCGAGCTCATGGCGCGCGCGGTGGCGCCTAAGGGCGTCGTCTATGGGCAGAACCCCGCCGACATTGGCGAGCGCGCCAAGGCAAGATTCGAGGCGCGACTGAAAACACCGGCGGGACAGAATATCGTGAGC
>Ga0306922_10004195_pt1 | contig 13620 bp, 18 predicted proteins | sample sta12Cox44000082_FD_203758 | JGI IMG/M metagenome (GOLD analysis project Ga0306922, IMG submission 203758) | Lab enrichment of tropical soil microbial communities from Luquillo Experimental Forest, Puerto Rico - statoxic.12C.oxic.44.000.082 (v2)... | ecosystem: Environmental > Terrestrial >... | reverse complement strand
CCGGCGGTCCCGGAACGGTCTTGCCGATACTGATCTTCGAGTTTGCCGGCAGTGTAAATTGAGCCATCGAGGACCCTCAGACCCCACCCAATGCGATACCGTCACCCCTGCGCAAGCGGGGGTCCAGGGGTCCATCCGCCAGAGTTTGCCGCTCCTGGCTTCTCGCTTTCGCGTCGCTTTCGCGAGAATGACAGAGTCGAGCCGGCAGGGTGAATTCGGCCATCGAAGATCCTCAATAGACCCGCGCCTTGGGCGGGAAAGTCTGCACCTCATTCGACAGCGTGAAGAGATGGACCGGACGGTAGCCGATCTCGACCTGGCTCTCACCGTCGAGCCAGACGAGCGTGTGCTTGAGCCAGTTCTGGTCGTCGCGCTCCGGGTAGTCCTCGCGCGCGTGGGCGCCGCGGCTCTCGGTCCGGTTCTCGGCCGAGTGCAGGGCGACGACAGCCTGCTCCAACAGATTCTTGAGCTCGAGCGCCTCGGCAAGGTCGCTGTTCCAGATCAGTGAACGGTCTGAGATGCCGAGATCGGCGAAGCTGTTCGCGACCACGTCGATCCTGCTGACACCTTCCCTCAACACTTCGGCGGTGCGGAAGACGGCGCAGTTGTTCTGCATCACGCGCTGCATATCCAGGCGGATCTCGGCGGTCTTGCGCGGGCCTTTTGCGTGCCGCACTTTGTCGAGCCGATCGACTGCCGGATCGCCGGCACCATTCTGGAAGGGTGGATGAGGCATGTCGGGCCGTACCAGCTCGGCGGCGCGCTGCGCAGCGGCTCGGCCGAAGACAACGATGTCGAGCAGCGAATTACAGCCGAGCCGATTGGCGCCGTGCACCGACACGCAGGCGGCCTCGCCGACCGCCATCAGGCCGGGAACGATCGCGTCCGGATCTTGCTGGGTCGGCCGCAGCACCTCGCCGTGATGATTGGTCGGGATCCCGCCCATGTTGTAGTGCACCGTTGGCAATACCGGGGTCGGCTCGCGCGTGACGTCGACGCCGGCAAAGATCCGCGCCGTCTCCGATATTCCAGGCAACCTTTGATGCAATACCTCGGGTGCCAGGTGCTCGAGGTGCAAGAGAATATGGTCACTCTGCGGCCCGCAGCCGCGGCCCTCGCGGATCTCGATCGTCATCGCCCGGCTGACGACGTCGCGCGACGCTAGGTCCTTGGCATGCGGCGCGTAGCGCTCCATGAAGCGCTCGCCTTCGCTGTTGGTCAGGTAGCCGCCCTCGCCGCGCGCGCCCTCGGTGATCAGGCAGCCCGCGCCGTAGATCCCGGTCGGATGGAACTGGATGAACTCCATGTCCTGCAATGCCAGCCCGGCGCGCAATACCATCGCATTGCCGTCGCCGGTGCAGGTATGGGCCGAGGTGCAGGAGAAATACGTCCGGCCATATCCGCCTGTCGCGAGGACCACGACATGAGCGCGAAAGCGATGCAACGTGCCGTCTTCGAGGTTCCACGCCATGACCCCGCGGCAGACGCCCTCGTCGTCCATGATCAGGTCGAGCGCAAAGTACTCGATAAAAAATTCGGCATTATAGCGCAGGCACTGCTGGTAAAGCGTGTGGATGATCGCGTGCCCGGTTCGGTCAGCGGCGGCACAGGCGCGCCGCGCCGGGTCGCCGTCGCCGTAATCCCGCATGTGGCCGCCAAATGGCCGCTGATAAATTCGCCCGTCCTCGGTCCGCGAGAACGGCACGCCGAAATGTTCGAGCTCGATGACCGCGGGCATCGCATTGCGGCACATGTATTCGATCGCGTCCTGGTCGCCGAGCCAGTCAGAGCCTTTGACCGTGTCGTACATGTGCCAGCGCCAGTCGTCCTCGCCCATGTTGCCGAGTGCCGCGCTGACCCCGCCCTGCGCCGCGACAGTATGGCTGCGGGTCGGGAACACCTTGGAGATGCAGGCGGTCTTGAGCCCTTCGATGGTCGCTCCGAGGGTCGCACGCAGTCCTGCTCCGCCAGCGCCAACGACGACGACGTCATAGCTGTGATCGGTGATCGTATAGGCCGGCGGCATCACGAAAGCGCAGTCAGTTCGAGGTTCCGACAGCCATGCTGACCACCGCGAAAATCCCGGCGACGACGAAGGCGAAACATGCCAGTCGGACGATGATCACGAGCCCGAGCTTGGCGAACTCGGCGTGGATATAGTCCTCGATCACGACCTGCAGCCCGAGCGAGGCGTGATAAAAGGTTGCGATCAGCAGCAGCACCAGCAAGATCGCCGGCAACGGATTGCCGACCCAATCCCGCACGCTGTCGGCATCGGCACCAACGAGCCGAATGATGGCGATCACGAACCATAGGCTGAGCGGCACCAGCGCCACTGCGGTAATACGCTGAAGCCACCAATGCTCGACCCCGTCCTTCGCCGAGCCCAGACCGATCGCGCGGCCGAGCGGCGAACGCATCCGCGTTGCCGCCATTTCAGGAAGCCCAGCTGGAGATCCCAGCGATCCAGGCGATCAATGTGAACGCGCCGGTTCCCCCGACGACGAACCACCCGCCGAGATAAGTGGATTTGAGGTCGAGGCCATGGCCGGTATCCCAGACGAGATGCCGAATCCCGTTGCACAAATGGTAGAACAAGGAGAGGGTCCAGCCGAACAGCAGCAGAAGCCCGAGCCAGGAGCCGAGAAAATCCGCGACACTCTGATAGGCGTCGGGCCCGGAAGCGGCGGCGACAAGCCACCACACCAGCAGGATCGCACCCGCGCTCAGCGCCACGCCGGCGGCGCGGTGCAGGATCGACAGGACCGAAGTGAGTTGCCAGCGGTAGATCTGAAGGTGCGGCGAGAGCGGCCGGTCGGCGGATCTCATTTGGAGCAGTCCCGGCGTTGACATACCAGGCAAACGCGGTGGCATCCGCCGCCGCGCGTGCCGCGGTGACTTAGACCGGGTGCCCGAGAGTGTCAACGGAGGTGATCCGGTCGATCTCCCCGGCAACCGCCAGCAGTCGGCGCGCATTCTCGACGTGAAGGCCTTCGATCAGCTTGCCGTCGACCAGCACGACGCCCTTACCGGCGGCGGCCGCTTCCGCATGCGCGGCGATGACGCGGCGCGACCATTCGACCTCTTCCGGGCTCGGCGCATAAGCAGTGTTGGCCGGTGCAATCTGCTTGGGGTGGATCAACGTCTTGCCGTCAAAGCCGAGCTCGCGGCCCTGACGGCACGAAAGAGCGAAACCTTCTTCGTCGGACAGATCGAGATGGACGCCGTCGAGGATAGCCAATCCATAAGCCCGGGCGGCGAGCATCGCCAAGCCTAGCGAGGTAAGCAGCGGCAGGCGATCGCGGGTAGCAAGAGCATGCAGATCCTTGGTCAGATCGGAGGTGCCGAGGACCAGCGCGGCAAGCCCAGGGCTCGCCGCGGCGATCTCGCGCACCGCGAGAATGCCGAGCGGCGTTTCGATCATGCACCACACCGCGAGCCGCTCGGGCGCTCCCAGCGCATCGAGCAGCGATCGGGTCAACCGCACCCGATCGGCGCTCTCGACCTTGGGCAGCAGCACCGCGTCGATCGGCAATGTCGCCGCAGCGGCGAGATCGGCATGGCCCCAGGGCGAGTCGAGCGGATTGACGCGCAGCACCAGCTCACGGAAGCCATACCCGCCGCCCGCGAGCGCCGCGGCGACAATCCCCCGCGCCTCCTCTTTCGCCTCCGCGGCCACCGCATCTTCGAGATCGATGATCAGTCCGTCGACCGGCAGCCCTCGCGCCTTTTCGAGAGCCCGCGGGTTCGAGCCCGGCATGTAGAGCAAGCTACGGCGCGGGCGAAAGACAGCAGGCATCGGCCCATCTCCGCTCAACATCCTGTTATATCAGCGCCAACGTCTATTTCGACCGAAATGCGCTAGAGTGGCGCCGGTGATGGATACGGGCATGGACGAGACAGGCCGGCCCTCCGACGACGCGGAACGCGCGTTCTGGTCGTGGTTCGGCTTTTGGATCCAATTCTTGATCCTCGGGCTGCTCGCCGTGATCGGCGCCTTCGTCGCGAGCGCCGACGCGCGGCGCGGCGACTATCAGTGCGGCCTGCTGCTCAGCCTTGCAGCGATCGCGCTCGGCTTTCTGCGGCTGAAGCACCGGCTCGACGGCGGGCCCTCGGGCTGGGGCGCCTTTCTGCTCGTCGACGACATGAAGCACCTCACTTTCGTGATCCCGCTATTCGCGGTCATCGGGCTCGTCGGCCTGTTCATCGCCCATGCCTGGGAGGGCGGTGCGATGCATGCCGCGGGGATCGGTCTGTTCGTCGTCAGCGGCGTGATCGTCTTCCTCGACATCAAGCATGTGTTCGACCGCATCGACTCGGGCGCACCCTGACATGCCGACCGTGCTTTCCGTCCAGTCCTGGGTCGCCTGCGGCAATGTCGGCAACACGGCGGCATTGTTCCCGTTGCAGCGCCTCGGCTGCGAGACCTGGTCCCTAAATACCGTGGCCTTCTCGAACCATACGGGCTACGAGAGGTGGCGCGGCGACACGGTGCCGGCGAGAGAGATCGCCACCCTCTTCGAGGGAATCGCCGAGTTGGGTGTGCTGCCGCGCTGCGACGCGGTGCTGTCGGGCTATCTCGGAGAGGCGGAGACCGGTCCGGTGCTGCTCGACATCGTTTCCCGCGTCAAAGAGGCAAATCCGCGAGCGCTCTTTTGCTGCGACCCGGTCATGGGAGATGTCGGGCTCGGCTATTACGTCCGCTCCGGTATCCCGGAGTTCTTTCGCGATCGTGCGCTGGCTTTGGCTGATGTCGTGACACCCAACCGCTTCGAGCTCGAATGGCTGAGCGGCGAGCCGGTGCGTAGCTTGGCGGAAGCTTGTGATGCCGTCGCGGCGTTGCGGCAACTCGGGCCAGCCATTGTGCTGGCGACGAGCCTCGAAACCGTTGCCGATCGCATTGCGGTGATCGCGGCCGGGCCGGAGGGCGTATGGGCGGTCGAGACACCGCACCTGCCGATCGAAGCAACCGGGTGCGGGGATGCGGTAGCCGCGCTTTTTTTGGGCTGGCTGCTCAAGGGCAAACCGGTGCCCGACGCGCTCGCCAACACGATCGCCGCGATCTACGGCGTAATCGAGGCGACGATGCGCTGCGGCGGTGGCGAATTGGCGTTGGTCGCAGCGCAGGACGAACTGGTTTCGCCGAGCCGCGCGGTCTCGCTGCAACGACTTTAGAGGAGGAAGCACATATGGACACATCGGCGAAAATCGCTGTCGTCACCGGTGCGGGCAGCGGCATCGGCCGCGCCACCGCACACGCCCTGTTCGAGGTCGGATGGACGGTGGTGCTGGCCGGCCGCCGGCGCGAGATGCTCGAAGAAACTGCCGCACTCGCCGAAGCCCCGCCGCCGCGGACCCTCGTCGTGCCGACCGATGTCCGCGATCCGGCGGCGGTCGCAGCACTCTTCGGCAGGGTCAAGGAGACCTACGGTCGCATCGACCTGTTGTTCAACAATGCCGGGACCAGCACCCGCGGCATTCCGTTTGAAGACCTGACCTTCGAGCAATGGTCGGACGTTGTTGCGACCAACCTGACCGGCTCGTTCCTGTGCGCGCAACACGCCTTCCGGATGATGAAGCGCCAGCAGCCGCAGGGCGGGCGCATCATCAACAACGGCTCGGTATCGGCGCATGTGCCGCGGCGCAACTCGACGCCTTACGCCTCGACCAAGCACGCTTTGACCGGGTTGACCCGGTCACTGTCGCTCGACGGGCGTCAATACAACATCGCCTGCGGCCAGATCGACATCGGCAACGCCGCGACGACGCGCAACGAGGACACCGCGCGGGGCCGGTTGCAGGCGACCGGCCGGGTCGAAGCCGAGCCGCGCATGGATGTCCGCGACGTCGCCAAGGGGGTCGTCTACATGGCCTCGCTGTCGCTCGAAGCGAATGTCCAGTTCATGACCGTGATGGCGACCAAGATGCCCTATATCGGCCGCGGCTGACGCATCAGACGCCGTAGCGATGCCGCCAGGCGAGCCCCGCTACGGTGTCACCGACGGGGTTGTACTCGCAGCCGATCCAACCTGCGTAGCCGAGTTCGTCGATGCGCCGAAAGACGTAATCCCAGCCGATTTCGCCGGTTCCTGGCTCATGCCGGCCGGGGACGTCGGCGAGCTGCATGTGGTCGATCGCCGGCATTAGCGCCTCGAGTCTTCGCGTGACATCGCCTTGGGCGGTCTGGCAGTGGTAGATGTCGAATTGGAGCCCGAGCCGGTCACGCCCGATCGCCGCGACGATTGCCGCACCCTGCTCCTGGGTGCGCAGCAAATAACCGGGCGCGTCGCGCGGGTTGAGCGGTTCGATCACGAGTTTGACGCCGGCGGCCAAGGCCTTTTCCGCCGCCCAAGCCATGTTGGCGGCATAGAGTGCCGCGGCGGTGTCGTACGCGACATCCTGCGGCGGGATGCCGGCCATCACATGCACCAGCTTGCAGTCGAGCGCCACCGCGTAATCGAGCGCTTGGGCGACGCCGTCCCGGAATGCAGCGACCCGCCCGGGTACACACGCCATGCCGCGTTCTCCCGCCGCCCGGTTGCCGGCCGGGCCGTTGATCAGCACCTGGCTGAGGCCTGCGGCATTCAATCGGCTGCTCAGCTCGGCCGCCGGGTAGTCATAAGGTGACGCATACTCGACCCCGGTAAAGCCGACCCGTGCCGCGGCGTCGAAGCGATCGAGAAACGGTACTTCGCCGAACAAGAACCCGAGATTCGCGCAGAAACGCGGCATCGTGCTGCTCCTCGACAGGGATGACAGATCACTATATCCGGGGCCATATAGAGCCGCAAAAACCTCCGCCAAGCGAAAGGCCCGGTGTGCCCGGTCTCGTCATCTTCGATTGCGATGGTGTCCTGGTCGACAGTGAGCTGATTTTCGCGCGCACCCTCGCGGAGTGCCTGATCGCGGTGGATTTCCCAACAACGGTCGACGAGGCCGTCGCACTCGGCTTCGGCAAGAACCGCGCCACCCTCTCTGCTGCGGTCGCAGCCCGGTTCGGGCGACCGCTACCCGACGCGTTTTTTGAGACATTCGCTGTCCGCTCGGCTGCCGCCTTCGAGCACGAGCTGCTGCCGGTGCCCGGGGTGGAAGACCTTCTCGCCGGGCTACCCGTAGCGCGTTGCGTCGCTTCGAACGGCCGTCTCGACCGGGTCCGACAACGCCTCGCGGTCACCCGGCTGCTGCCGTTCTTCGACCCGCACGTGTTCAGCGCCTTGCAGGTCGCCTTCGGCAAGCCCGCCCCCGATCTCTTTCTATTCGCGGCGCAGCAGCTCGGCGCCGCACCCCGCGAGTGCATCGTGGTCGAGGACAGCATCCCCGGCGTCGAGGCCGCGGTCGCCGCCCAAATTCCGGTCGTCGGCTTTTGCGGCGGCAGCCATTGCCAGCACGATCACGCCGATCGGTTGATCGCCGCAGGATGCTCGCGGGCCTTCGCGCGGATGGCGGACCTCGCCGCTTTTCTTCGCGAGGAACGATGCGGATAATTCAGATCTCGGACACCCATCTGAGCCCCGGCAAGGCGCATTTCGCCGACAATTGGGCGCCGCTCGCCCGTTGGATCGCCGAGCAGCGGCCTGACCTCGTCATCCATACCGGCGACGTCACCGTCGACGGCGCCGATGTCGAAGCGGATATGCAGTACGCCGCGGACCTGATGCGTGGCTTGGGTGTGCGGTTTCGCGCGGTGCCCGGCAACCACGATGTCGGCGATGCCGGCCATACCCATCAGCCGGTCAACGACGAGCGGCTCCTGCGCTGGCGCACCCATTTCGGCCCGGACCGGTGGATCGAGGATGTCGAGGACTGCCGCCTGATCGGGCTCAATGCCATGCTGCTCGGCAGCGCCGAACGCGCAGAGGCGCTACAGGCCGACTGGCTCGATGCGGTCATGAACGATGCCGAGGACCGGCATATCGCCTGGTTCCTCCATCGCCCGCTGTTTCTCGACAGCCCGGAGGAGGGCGATACCGGATATTGGTCGGTCAAGCCGGAACCCCGCGCGCGTCTACTCCAGCTGCTGCGACGCCATTCCGTTGGGCTGGTTGCCAGCGGCCATTTGCACAAGGCGCATGATTTCCTGAACGACGGTACCCGTTACATCTGGGCGCCCGCTACCGCGTTTCTCGTAGGGAAGATGGCGCCGCAGATGCCCGGAGAGAACCGCCTCGGCGCCGTCGTCTACGAAATCTACAGAGGACCGATCGAGGCCAAAATCGTCGAAGTGCCCGGCCTCTCGCCCCATTGGATCGACGACGTCGCCGAAGAAGTCTACCCGCGGCGTCCCGATAGATGACCGACCCATCGAGGGCAGCACTATCGACACCCCTGGACGCGCTCTGCCATCGACCCATATCTAGTCATGTAGAGTAGACCAGTCAGATTAAAATGACCTATGGCGACCGAAATTACGATCACGGCATCGGAGCTCAAGGCAAAATGCCTCGCCTTGCTGGACCAGTTGGCGACCCGCAAGTTGACCCGCCTGTGCATTACCAAACGCGGCCGGATCGTTGCGATCATGATACCCCCCGAGGATGGCCGTGATCTCGGAGAGCTGCACGGATTTATGCGCGGCAGCGTCGTAGCCCCCGACGGATTCGACTTCACCGCTCCCGCTCTCGACGAACCGTTGTCCGCCGATCAAGGGCATATCCACGAGTGAGGGCTCACGCTCAGCCACGTGCCGTGCTGCTCGACACCTGCGCGGTGATCTATCTGGCGAATGGTGATCCGATCGCGAAACCGGCGGCGGATGCGATCACCCATGCTCGGCTCGCGGACGGTGTGTACATTTCTCCGATCTCCGCTTGGGAGATCGGCTTGCTGAGCAGGCCGGGACGTCCGAACACCGTTCACTTCTTGCCCGATCCTAAAACGTGGTTTGCCCGTGTGCTCGCGGCCCCCGCGATCAAGCAAGCCGCGTTCACGCCGGATATCGCAATCGACAGCGCACATTTGCCGTTGCCGCTTCACGGCGATCCGGCCGATCGTCTGCTGATCGCCACGGCGCGGCATTTGGGCATGCCGATCGTGACGCGAGATCGTCAAATCGCCGCCTATGCGGCAGCCGGGCACATTCAAGTCATCGGCTGCTGACCCGCAATGCGGCGTTCGTGTTGCGCAATCGGTAGAGCACGTGCCGCTTCAGCCGACCTTCCGGTAGGCGCGGGTGGTCGAAATCGTCTTCCGGTGCGCGCGTCATGCCGAGGCGCTCCATGACCCGGCGTGAGCGCTGATTGGCGGGAACCGTCAGCGCAACAATCTCGCCCAGGCGGAGTTCGCCAAAGCCGAAATCGGCCGCGGCCCTTGCCGCCTCAGGTCGCGTAGCCGTGCCCCCAATAGGGTCGGGCGAGCCGCCAGGCGACCTCGACGGCCGGGGTGAACGGTGCCTCGTAGGAAACAACACCGAGACCGACGACGCCGATGAAGCTCGCCTCACTGGGGCGTTCGACGACCCACTGCCCGAAGCCGTGCTCGTCCCAATGGGCGCGCGCCCGCGCCACCCAGGCCTCGGCCGACAACCCGCGGTCCGACAGCGGCAGCAGGTATTGCATGACGGCGGGATCGGCCGACATCTCGGCGAAGGCCGCGATGTCCTCGTCGTGCCAGGGGCGCAGCAGCAGTCGCGAGGTCCGCAGCGCGATGGCCACGGCTATTTTCGCTTGCCGCTGGCCCCACCCATCCGTGAAAGAAACATTTCCTGCAGCTGCTCGAACCCTTTGAGGGTGGCCGGCAACCAAGTCTTCAGCATGGCTTCGGGGTCCATCGCCTTTATGTTCGCCCGCAGCCGCTCCTGCACTTCTTTAAGCAGCTCCTCTTGCAGCGGCTTCAACTGCGGCAACCCGAAAAACTCGCGCACCTCGTCCGGCGTGCAATCGATGTCCAGCTTGATCTTCATCGCGACCCGACCTCCCTCGGCGCCACAGAATATCACGCTAACCCCATGGAGTGGGTTGAGGTACCAATTATCGTTATCTCAAGCCGAGGCTTCCCGACTGACGCATCGACGTTTTTCCGTTGATGGACGTGATTTTCCGGCATCGATGCGATCATCCCACGCGCCGCCGCGCTGACGGATCGACGAAAAGGATCGCGTCGATGAACGAGTCGAGCTCGGCGGTCGCGGGGGCGCCGAACAGCTTTGCCGGGCGCCCTTTCTCCCAGATCCGCCCCTGATGCATGAAGACGATCGTGTCGGCGCTGCGCCGCGCGAAACCCATCTCGTGGGTGACCAGCACCATCGTCATGCCGTCGCGCGCCAGCTTGTCGAGCACCCGGACGACCTCGCCGATCAGCTCGGGATCGAGGGCTGCGGTGATCTCGTCGAACAGCACCAGCCGCGGTTCCATCGCGAGCGCGCGGGCAATCGCGACGCGCTGTTGCTGGCCGCCGGAGAGTTGCTGCGGATAAGCCGCGGTCTTGTCTTCGAGATCGACCATACGCAGGACCTTGCGGGCGAGCTCGCGCGCCGCGGCAAGCGTCATGCCCTTGGCCGCGGTCGGGCCCAGCGTGATGTTCCGCTCGACGCAGAGATGGGGGAAGAGATTGTAGCTCTGGAAGACGATGCCGATCTCGCGACGCAATGCCTTGAGCCGCCTCGGCGACGGCTCGAACGGTTTGCCGTCGAACTCGATGGTGCCGCTTTCCGGCCATTCCAGCCCGTTGATGCAGCGCAGCAAGGTGCTCTTTCCCGAGCCGCTGCGTCCGATAATCGCCACGACCTCGCCGGGTTCGACCGCGAGCGATACCTCGGTGAGCGCCTGATGCACGCCAAAGCGCTTAGAAATGTTGTTTAATGCCAAGAGCGACATCGATATGGCTTTCGAGGGTCTGGGCCAACAGCGAAAGCGGCCAGCAGAGGATGAAATAGAGCGCCGCCACGATCGGATAGACGATCATCGGCTCGAAGGTCGCGTTGGTCATCAGCTGGCCGGCGCGGGTCAGCTCGACAAAGCCGATGATCGCCGCGATCGAGGTGTTCTTGATCAGCTGGACCGCGAAGCCGACCGTCGGCGGGATCGAGATGCGCGCCGCTTGCGGTAGGATGACGTACCAGAGCTGCTTGGGAAAGCTCAGCGAGAGGCATTCCGCGGCCTCCCACTGCGCCCGCGGAATGGCTTCGATCGAGCCGCGCCAGATCTCGCCGAGAAAAGCGCCCGAATAGAGCGAGAAGGCAAGCAGCACGGCCGGCCAGGCATCGACCTGAATCCTAAACAGGACGGCAAGGCCGTAATAGGTGACGAAGAGCTGCATCAGCACCGGCGTCCCTTGGAACAACCCGATGTAGCCGGTGGCGAGCCATCGCAACGGTCGAGACGGGACGATCCGCAGGATCGCGACGAAGAGGCCGACGATTGCGCCGCCGGCGAGCGCGCCGAGCGACAGCAGCAAGGTCGAGGGGATCGCCTCGAGGAGAAAGAGAAATTCCGCGGTGCCAAAGCTGCGCGCCATCGCTATCTCACGCCGCCCGGCCGCGCTGGAACACGGCCCAGTAGATGGCGCTGAGGCCGGCTCTGAAGCCGAGCGCCATCGCGAGGTAAAGGCCGGTCGCCACGAAGTAGAACTCGAAGGATCGGAAGGTGGTTGATGCCAGCGAATTGGTGATTGCCGTCAGCTCGACCGCCGAGATCGTCGAGACCACGCTCGAGCTCAGCATTAAGAGGATGAATTGGCTGGCAAGTGCCGGATAGACCGTCTTCAATGCCGGGAAGATGATGATGAAGCGGAAGATCTGCAGGCGCTTGAGGCCGAGCGCGCGGGCCGCTTCGACCTGACCGTGCGGGATCGCTTCGATGCCGGCACGGACGATCTCGCTGGCATAGGCGCCGAGGTTGACCGTCATCGCGGCGAGTGCCGCGGTGTTGGCGGTCAGGCGGAGCCCGATCACCGGCAGCGAGAAATAAAAGATGAAGATCTGGACCAGGAACGGTGTGTTGCGGATCAGCTCGACGTAAGCCGCCACCAGCCAGCGCACCGGCCGCGGCCCTGCCGATTTGCCGTAGGCGCAGACGATTGCGACGAGGAGCCCCAGAGCCATTGCCGTGGCGGAGAGCTGAATCGTGAGCAGCGCGCCCTCAAACAGCTCCGGCAGATGGTCCCAGACGACGTTGAACTCGAAGACGTAATTCACGCCTCGCTTCCGTCAACCGAACAGCGGCGGATGCCGGTTGATGCGCTTGTGAAAGAATTGCCGGGGAGCCGAAGGAGGGCCTGCATTGACGCCGTACGTGCTTCGAGACACGCCCCTCGTCCTGAGGAGCCACCGCAGGCGGCGTCCCGAAGGGGGGCGCTCCTCAGCATGAGGTACGGCTTCGGTGGCATTCAGGAGATTCCTCATCCTGAGGAGGCCGCGGAGCGGCCATCTCGAAGGACGCAGGCGCTGGACCCAGCACCGCCAATCCCTTCACAAGCTTTGGCGCAGCCGCGCGCCGCAGCCGGGTCAAAACACCGGCAGGGGCGGCAGATCGAGACCGGTGTACTTCTTGTAGATCGCGGCGAGCGTGCCGTTCTGGGTATTGAGAAAGAGCCAGGTATTGATCCACTGCCGCAGCTCGAAATCGCCCGGTCGCACGATGGGGCCGTAAAACGCCGTTGTCACGGGCAACTTTGTCTCGATCTGCTTGTCCGGATTGCCGTCCGCCACAGTCTTTCCGGCGAAGGAGGTCATCGCCACCGCGTCGACTTGCCCTGACAACATGGCCTGGATCGTCGCGCTGATGTCGTCGAACCAGACGATATTGGTCCCCTGCGGCGCCATCTTCGGCACGGTCGCCTCCTCGAGCGTCGCACGGGTGATGCCGATGCGCTTGCCCACGAGATCGGCGGGTGTCTTGATCGTCACGCTCTTGGGCCCGAAGATGACGATCTGCAATGCCCCGTTCGGGTTGCAATACATCACCGTCTTGGCCCGGTCGGTGGTGACCGAAATCGAGGCGATCGTGACATCGGCACGACCGGCGAGCAGCGCCGGGATGCGCCCGGTCGAGGGTACTTGCACGAATTCGAGCTCGACGCCCATGTCCTTGGCCATCTGGCGGGCGACGGCGACATCCGAGCCGTCGGGCTGGCCGTCCTTGCCGAGGATGCCGAACGGCGGATTGCCGACATCGATGGCGACCCGGATCTTCTTCTCCTTGAGGATCTTGTCGAGCGTGCTTTCGGCGCGCGCCGGCGGCGCCACCAGCATCAACGGCATGGCGACCAGCGCGAGCATGACCAACCTCAGCCCGATCTTCATGGCGTGTTCTCCTCAACCCTAGTATAAGCTATTGATTTACACTGATGAAAGCGCTTTCACGATAGGCCTTTCGCGACCGCGAGTCAAGCCGCGCCGAAATGGTCTGGACGAAATCCCACGTCCGGCGTTCACTCGGTTTAACCTCAATCCGATCGGAGTCTTCTGATGGCGATTTCGTTCACGCTCAACGGCAAGCCCGCCACGATCGACGCTGATCCCGACATGCCCCTGCTCTGGGCGATCCGCGAGGTCGTCGGCCTGCACGGCACCAAGTTCGGCTGCGGCGCGGCGCAATGCGGGGCCTGTACGGTGCATATCGATGGCCAAGCGACGCGCTCTTGCATCACGCCGGTCTCCTCCGTTGCCGACCAGCATGTCACGAC
>Ga0306922_10004192_pt1 | contig 13627 bp, 8 predicted proteins | sample sta12Cox44000082_FD_203758 | JGI IMG/M metagenome (GOLD analysis project Ga0306922, IMG submission 203758) | Lab enrichment of tropical soil microbial communities from Luquillo Experimental Forest, Puerto Rico - statoxic.12C.oxic.44.000.082 (v2)... | ecosystem: Environmental > Terrestrial > Soil... | reverse complement strand
TTGAAATCGGGCGAAAGGGTGTCGCGCAGAATCCGCTGTGCCAAGTTGAGGTCGCTGTGCAGCAAGGCAGGCGCCCGGGAACGCTCGGCCCTGGCGCGAATTTCGCTCCACAGTCTGGATAGGAAGTTTAAGTCCGCCTTGAGTTCCTCATCCGGTCGGCCGGCGCCGGCGGTGCGCACGATGAAACCACCGGTCAGCGAACCGCGGTTCTCAGCGATGATGTTGCGCAGGCGGAAGCGCTCCTCCTCCGAGGCGATTTTGCGCGAGACACCAATGTGGGTGATGGTGGGCATGTAGACTAGATAACGGCCCGGTAAGGCAATGTGCGAAGTGATGCGCGCTCCCTTGCTGCCCAGGGGTTCCTTCGCGATCTGTACTAGGATCTCCTGGCCTTCTTTCAGCAGCTCGGCAATCTGCGTTGGCTGGTCGTTACCGGGGCGCGACGGCTCACGAACCGGGGTCCCTTCCTGACGGTCGCGGCGGCCAAATCGCCCCCGACCTCGGCGGCCGCGGCGCGGAGCAAACCGCGGGCCCTGACTGAAGTCACCGAGTGTATCGGCGCGTTCGGCACCCTCGGTAGAAGCCTTCGCTCCTTCCGTCGAGGCGTTCTCCGCCATAGGGTATTCACTTTCTCGCCTCGCATCCTCAGTCGCCGATCTTGCGACCTCATCGGTCGCGGCCGCCGCATCTGGATAAGACTCCGGTAGTGGTTCGGGGAATTCTTCCTCGTCCTCACCTCGGGTTTCCGATTGCGGAGAAAGGGTTTCGCCATAGGCTTGCGCGGTGACGGACTGCTGGTGTTCTGGGGTTTCGGTTCCAGGCTCGAAATGGGTTGCCGCTAGCGGCGTGGTCGTACCCGAGGGAGTGGCTGGGGCGGTCATCCGTTCCGGTCGAGGCTCTTTGCTGGCGACAAAACCGGCCGGAGTCTGCTCTGCCAGTTGCTCCTCAGGCAACGTGGTCTCAAAATGGGGTGCCGCTGGCGACATGGTTGCACTCGAGGAAGTGGCTGAGGAGGTCATCTTTTCCGGTCGAGGCTCCTCGCTAGCGAGAGAACCGGCCGAAGTCGGCTCTGCCGAATGCTCCTCGGGCAACGTGGCCTGGCTGTGTTTGGCGAGCGACTCGCCGGGCAACACTTCGAAGGTCGGGGTGGTGCGCTCAGAGCGCTCGGCGCCTTCGTGCCTTTCCGCCCTGGGCGCAAATCTGGATTGGCGGAAACCGCGCCCGCGTCTTCCCCGGCCTCGCCCACGATGGTCAAAATGTCGACGCTCATGGAACTCAGGCCGGGCGGGGGCCGGGGGCGTTGCAGCCACGGCCGGAGTTGAGACGGTGGCTCCCAGGGGTGCCGCAGGCAAAGCTCCGGGGGTCGCCGGCATCGCGGCGGCGCCCGGCTCGCCTGTTACAGGCTCGACTGACACGGCCTCGCCGGCCTCCGACCGCCTGGGCATTTCCGCGCCCCCCGTTTCCGACGGGCGGGTAGCGAGGGTCGTCTGCTCGCGACCAGCGGCCAATGCCTTTTCCTCCTCCTCGGTGTAACGCGCCATGCGCGTCTCCTCCTCGGCGAATGCACGATCATATTCCTCGGCGTCCTCAAGGAAGTCTGAAACATATAGGAAGGCGTCACGTTCCAGGCCGATGTTCACAAATGCCGACTGCATGCCAGGCAGGACGCGACTGACGCGGCCCTTGTAAATTCCACCCACGAGCCCGACGTCCGTGTCGCGCTGGTAATAGACTTCGACAACTTGGTCATCCTCTATGAGGGCGACCTTCGTCTCGTGGGGAGACGAAGAGACGAACAAATCCTTTGTCATTGCAAACTCCTTCTCCAGGAACCCGAGAGGATCGATTCGCCACAGCGAAGATCACACTCTACGATGTTCCCCGGGGCAACCGCGTGGTCTCTCGCGACAGCAGCGCGGTTTCATCCATCAAAATTCCCTTTAAGCGACGAGCGTCAATGCTCGCCGCTCATGGATACGATATTCCACGCCAGCCGACCTTTGTTGGGGCTTCCAAAACCCGCCGCAAACCGAACGTCGTCGGCTGACTTGCCCGGTGTTGTCCGTAAGCCGCAAGGCCTACCTAATTCACGAATCTTCGCATCTTCACGCCGATCGCCAGGCCGAGGCCCAAGAAGGTGAAAAGCACCGAAGAACCTCCCTGGCTCATCAGCGGCAAGGGGATGCCGGTGGTCGGGATAAGGCCGATCATCATACCCGCATTAACGGCGACCTGAAAAAACACTACCGACGCCAAGCCAACGATCAACAGCGCACCCGCGCGGTCCCCCGCCAGTTGCGCTCCATCCAGCAGCCGCAGAATCAAACCCAAATAAAGGAGCAGGACGAGCAACGTGCCGATGAAACCCTGCTCCTCGGCGAAAGAGGCCAGAATAAAGTCAGCATGGGACACGGGTATGAATCCTAACTGGCTCTGCGTTCCGTTCCCGATACCCTTTCCCCAGAGACCGCCTGCGCCAATGGCAATCTTTGACTGCGTAACCTGGTAACCTGAGCCCTGAACGTCATCCGAAGGATGCGCAAAGCTCCTCAGCCGCTCGCGCTGATAGGGCCGCAGGAAATGCCACCCTACCGGCAGCATAAGCGCCCCCACTAGACAAAGGACCGCAACTTGGCGCACTCGAACCCCTGCCAGAAGGATCCCTGAGCCAACAATGGGGACGAAGGTTAGCGCGGTGCCCAAATCAGGTTCCAGGGCTACCAAGAAGGCTGGAAGGCCCACCAGGAAACTCAGAAGCGCCAGATCTTTCCAGCTTACACTCTTGTCGCGCCTTTCGGCGAAGTAAGCTGCCACGCATATTATTATAACCAACTTCGCCATTTCTGACACCTGCAAGGTCAGCCCGCCTACGTGCAGCCAGCGCCGTGCCCCCGTTCCGCGGTGGCCAGCGGCGAGCAATGCAACCAGCCCCACCACGCTACCTGCGTACAGCCACGGCGCCAGACCAAGGATGGGGCGGTGGTCCAATTGGCTCACCACCAGAGCCAACAGACAGCCTGCCAGTACCCAGTACATCTGCTTCTTGTACTGAAAGGCCAAGGCGGAATGCATCGTGGTGCTGTAAATCTGCAGCACGCCCACTCCGGCCACGCCAAGGGCCAGGCTCAGCAGGAGCCAATCAAAGTCGCGAAATCGAATCGTCCTCAACATCGTGTCTGCGTCGGGCGAATACAGCTCTTGGCCCGAGATACCGCAAATCACCTCCAAGGACTCGGGATCAACGGTGGCGCCACTTGCGCTTGACTAGGTTGCGGCTCGGGCGCAGTCATCTGCGGAAGCTTCTTGTCGAAGTAGGCTTTGATTACATTACGCGCCACCGGTACCGCCACCCACGAGTGTTCGCCGTGCATCACCAGCACTCCTACCACAATTTCCGGGTTAGCGGAAGGCGCATAGCCGATAAACCAAGCGTTGTTACTGAACTCCGAACTGTGCCCGGTCTCTTTCAGGCTTACGCTCACCACCTGTGCAGTTCCGGTCTTTCCGGCGATATCGAGCCCAGCGACGCGCGCGCTAGATCCGGTGCCGCCTTCATTCACCACGCCCCACATCCCCCGAGTGACCTCTGCCAGAGTGCTCTCGCTCAAGGGGAAGCTGCGCACGGCGTTATCGCTAAGGTTCCGGCCGAGGGCCATCAGTTGGTCACGGAACACCAGGTGGGGCCGGTGAAAAACTCCGCCTGAAGCCACGCCGCCAATCATATAGGCGAGTTGGATGGGCGTGACCGCAACGGCCCCTTGGCCGATAGCCACGGAGATCGTTTCGCCCGCCCACCACTTGCGCTTAAAAGCCTTCTGCGCCCACTCCGGGGAGGGAACCAGTCCGGGATCCTCGGCCGGCAGATCGACGCCGGTGCGCGCACCGAGTCCCAGGTGTTTGGCAAAGTAAGCTAGTTTGTCAATCCCCAGGAGCTTCCCCAGCGTGTAGAAGTAGACGTCGCAGGACTGCACGATGGCACGATGCAGGTCAACGCTGCCGTGGCCCCTGTGCTTCTCCCACACCCAGTCATGGAAGGTGTGACCGTAAATGGTGACGGAGCCGGGGCACTGAATGGTGTAATCGGGACGAATCGTGCCCGTCTCCAGCGCCGCCGAAGCAGTAACGATCTTAAAGACCGAGCCTGGCGCCACATGCGACTGGGTGGCCTTGTTCAGCAAAGGCTTCTCCGGGTCCTTCGTCAACCGCTCCCATTCCTGCCGGTCGATGCGATGGGCGAAGTCGTTTGGGTCGAAGTCGGGATGGCTGACCATGGCTAACACCTCGCCAGTGCGCGGATCGAGAGCCACCACCGCGCCAGTGCGGTCGCCCAGCGCCATTTCGGCCGACATCTGCAAGTCGAGATCGATGGTCAGGCGCAGGTCATTGCCGGGATGGGCGTCGATGGTGGTCATCGATCCCACTTCCTGGCCGCGGCTGTTCACGACTACCCGCCGCACACCGTCCTCGCCCGCGAGCACGGAGTCATACTCGCGTTCGATGCCCGTCTGACCGGCCACGTCACCCGGATGGTACTTTGACCCAGGCTTGCCGATGGTATCTTCGGAGACTTCGCCCACGTAACCCAGCATCGACGCGGCCACTGTGTGCTTCAGGTAGAAGCGCTGCTGCACCTGGATAAGCGCCATTTCCGGGTACTCCACGCGGTGAGACTCCACAAAGGCGATGTCTTCCAGCGTCGCAGCCTGCTTAAGCAGAATGGGCTGGAAGCCCGGCAGGTGTGCAGTGCGCTCCACCAAGCCCTGAACTTCAACCGGATCCAGGCGCAGACCGCGCGCCAAAGCCTCAACCCGAGCGGGAACGAGCCCCGCGGTGTTCTCCCGCATAAGCAGCACACTGAAAGCAGGGAAGTTATCGACCAGTACGCGTCCTTCCCGGTCGAGGATGCGACCGCGGGGCGCGATCACTGGCAAGTTGCGCACACGATTGCGCTCGGCCTGGCCTTCGTAGCGCTTGTGCTGACCGATCTGCAGCCTCCAGTACCCAGCCAAGAGGACAAGGAACGTAGCCGCGACCACGTACTGCAGGAAGGCAATTTTCCAGGCCGGAAAGCGCTGGTCTTCAGCGAATCGGCTCGGCATGAATTTCGCACCTGAGGTCCCCCCCAGGCGAAGGCTCCGCTTCGAGACTCAGCCCACTCGGAAAGTTAACACACGCATTGAGGCAACACAAGTGCGCGTACTGGCGGGATTTGGCGGGTGTACGGCAAAAGTTAGGAGCGCGGAAGTGCATTACCGCCCCGCGAGGGTCCGCTAGTCCGTGAGTGGGCCCGCAGTGCGGGATGCAGCCTACGGACAATAAGCGGCAAAACTCACTCAACTCCCCGGCGCCCGTGGCTTTCAAATCTCCGTCGCCTGAAGAGTGTCCGACTTTGGGTTTGTTTTGTCCGATTTCGGGACGTCGCCTCGTTTTTTCAATAACTTAATGGCTTTGTTTTTCACTAAGAATGTGTTGTCGGAGGCCCCGATCTGGAATCTTGAAGCTGGTTTCCCCTCGGCGCCGAGTGCCGAAGCTCCAAAGTTACATACTCAACCAGCCTCCAAAACGGTGAAAAAATTCGCAAGACTGACCACAGAAAGACAGAGAAGGAGGAACGGAGACAGAAGGCGGGAAACGAGAGAGTTCTGCAAAAACAAACAAAGAGTTTAGCGTCCTTAAAGGAGTCTGTGGGCTTCGGTTCTCTTCTGCTTCATACTTTCAATTTGGTAAGGCGGTGGATCTTTTCACCCCTTCTCCGGCTTCGGGATGGTACGATGAGGGCACAAGCGTAGATGACTGATCCGCCAAGGCATTCCGGCTTTCCTGGTTCATTTCTGTTCGACAGATCCCAGGATATGCATTCGTTCTCACTCCAACCCGAACATCGCCGCACCCCGTCGCTGATCGGGGTCGGGGCGTTGCCCTCGGCGCTGGGGATGGCAGAGAACGTTCCATCCTGTTGGTTCCAGCTGTCCGCCGCGAGGATCTTACTGCTGCGCCCTGCGGCTGGGGTCTTCGGGATTGTACGATGAGGTCCAAAAGCCGTAAGTGGCTGATCCGCAATGACATCTGGCTTTCCTGATTCATTATCGCTTTGTTCGTTAGCCGACTTGGGTCGAGAGATTGCAGATCGAGATTGCGTGAGTCGACCCCATAACCTAAAAGTAAAGGATGGCACTCCGGATTCGTATGTCAAGGCCAATCATCGTAAATTAATGTAACATCTTGGGCGGACGTAACATTTCACGCGAACGTAACAAGCCAGATTTGTTTGTCTTCAGGAAGAAGTAGCAGATGTTTCGCTGTGCTTAACATGACAGATACCCTTCTCCTCGCCTGCTAGGTCTGGGCACTGGCAAAATCAGACCATTCTGTCGGCCTGCGCAAGCTGATGCAGCCAAGCAGGTGAAGGCTTAGGCGGTCGAGGAGAACGGCTGGCTGGTGATCAGTTATTGTAAAACACTAGAGAGGAACGGAGTATTTGATCCGTACCTCTCCCAACTATCAGGCCGCGCGAGCGCTGGCCTCGGAGCGGCCGGGATGCACTGCCGACTCCGTCGGTCGCAAGAACAGCATTCGATGAAAGTAATCACACCCTGTTCAAGACGTCTACAACGCAGAGCACCTTCGTGTCACCGTCTCGAATGTCTTGTGCTAGCCTCCTGCGCTCCTCGACTGAGGTAGAGGAAATGTAAGTGTCAGCGAGTACACAGAGGTACCTGCCGAAGGTGTTATAATCCGCCTATGCCGGTTGACACTGGCCCTGACTTTACAAAGGCTTCTTTCTCCTCGCCAACGACGGGAAGTATGATTCCAACAGCTACCCAGAAGCTCGATGCTCGGGAGGACTTGACGCGCGCCGAAGCGCGCGCCGTGATGGAGGCGTTGCTCTCGGGCTCCGTACCCGACTCGGACATCATGGCGTTTCTGGCGGCGCTGCACAATAAGGGCGAGCAGCCGTCGGAACTTATCGGCTTCGCCGAGGTCATGCGCGGTCGTGCTGCCGGCTTGCTGCAGCGGTCAGGGGTGAATCTGGAGCACCTGGTTCGTGGTGAGCCGCTGCTTGATACGTGCGGGACGGGCGGCGACGGAGCAGGTACCTTCAATGTTTCTACGGCCACGGCGCTGGTGGCAGCGGCGGCCGGCGTGCGTGTCGCCAAGCACGGCAACCGCTCTATCTCTGGCCGCTGTGGCAGCGCCGACGTGCTGGAAGCACTAGGCGTCGCTCTTGACCTGCCGTTCGAGCGCATCCCGGAATGTCTCGATCGAACGGGTATTGTGTTCCTCTTTGCGCCTCGTCTGCATCTGGCTACGAAGCACGTGATGAACGCCCGGCGCCGCCTCAAGACCAGGACCGTCTTCAACCTGCTGGGCCCGCTCTCGAATCCCTTGGGTGCCACGGCGCAGCTCATAGGCGTTTATGACCGCGCTCGGACTGAGATGATGGCCCGCGCCAGCGTCGAGGTCGGCACAAGGAGGGCGTTCGTGGTGGCTGGTCACGACGGGCTGGACGAAATCACACTCTCAGGTCTTACGCAGCTTTCCCAGACAGCTAACGGCGAAGTCCACACCCGCGACATTGGCCCGGACGAGTTCGGACTCCAACCTGCGCCGCAAGGCAGTGTCCGTGGAGGTGACGCGGCTACGAACGCTCGCCTGCTACTCAGTGTGCTCGCAGCCGAGCACGGTCCTTACCGCGACGTTGTGCTGGCGAACACCTCGGCCGCCCTGGTGGCCGCAGGCAAGGCAAAGGGATTCGTGGAAGCCGTCGCTCTCGCCGCTGGGGCCATTGACTCCGGCAAGGCACGACACACGCTTGATGCACTGGCCGAGTTCACGCAGAAACACCGTCGATAGGATACGACTGGGAACAAATCTCGTTCAGACCACCAGAACAAGGTGATGGATATCCAATTGGACCAAATCGACGTCAGAGTGCTCGGCGCGCTGATGGAGAAGGAAACCGCCACGCCGGACTACTATCCGATGTCACTCAACGCCCTCATCAATGCGTGCAACCAGAAATCCAACCGTGAGCCAGTGATGAATCTGGATGAAGGCGCCGTCCGCGAGGCGCTGGACCGACTGAATGAGAAGGGCTTGGCAGGTCCCATCAGTAGCGCCGAAAGCCGGGTAACGAAGTATGCGCACCGGCTTCAGGAAACCTTCAACTTCGACCGCCGGGAGACGGCTGTACTCTGTGTACTCTTTCTACGGGGCCCCCAGACCCCCGGGGAGCTACGGGGACGCACGGAGCGCCTGTACCGGTTTGACGGTCTGGAGGCGGTGGAGTCCGTGCTGCATCGCCTGATCGATCGGGAGTCGCCGCTGGTGAAAAAGCTCCCCCGCCTGCCGGGAACAAAGGAGTCTCGCTATGCTCATCTGCTGGCGGGTGATGTGGAAGCTGGAGTGGAGTTAAGTGCGGCTCCCGAGGCGGGACGCGAAACCGAGCGCCTCGCCCGTTTGGAAAGCGAAGTGGCCGCGCTGCGGAAGGAAGTTGCCGATCTCAAACAGCAGCTCACGGACTTTCGCAAGCAGTTCGAGTGAGCGACCGGGCCGCGTCGATTGCTAATCGACATGTCCTTCCGTTGCCGGCCATCGTTGGACCAGTCGCCGCAGCGACGGGTCGCACCAGGGCAGGCACAAGGCCACATAGGCGCTAACTTAACGCAGTTCTCCGACTTTCAGCCCGCCTTGGCGCGCGACCTCTTGTGGCCACAGCGAGTGCCTTTCGAGCCGTGGGAAGCAGTGTTACGCGACATCAGGCTTCCTGGCGCCCGTCGGCGGATGCCGCCCCGCTGGGGCTCAACTCCACGGCGCGGGCAATCTGGTTCTCCCACGGCTCCGAAGCCATCGCCGTGGGCCACAGGATGGCGTCCCGACTTGTCGGGACTCGGGCGCCGTGCGATGAGCCTAAGTTAGGGGTCTGTGAGCACAAGTGGAGACCCTACAAGGAATCGAGGGCCGAGCGGCGAGGCCGACGCGAAAGATCAGTGTGGCGGTTTGGACAGGGGCGGTTTGGGAATGTCGCCGAAGGGCGGGTTAACCGACACGTCATCAAAAACCAAGTCTGGCACAGTAAAGGATACAACCGGAGGAATGCCTTGGCCGACCATAGCGCCGCCGGAGAACATTCCCGTCACCATATTTGCGATATCCAGGAACAGCCTGTTACACACCGTCTGGCTAGCCGAGCCGGTGACGAGGTCCTTAAAAGAGGCCTCGTCAAGGCCTTCGAGCTGTGCATTGCGAATCAGTTGCTCGTGGCCGTCGGGAAAGACTTCGTAGGCCAGAACAGCAGTTCTAGGCGGGCCGTTGCCACCGCCGAGTCCCGGCATGAAAGCGCCCATCGCCGATTCCACCAGCTCCTGAGGGTCGGTGATCAACCAGTTCCGCATGCGGCGTACGACAATGCCATAAGGCTTGCGACGCTGTGTCACGAGACTTAGCAGCTTTTCTCTTGTAGCGGTCTCACTGAGGCCGTTCTGAACGGTAAAGAAGAGGTTCGTCGGCGCGACGCCAAAGCCACGCTCGTTGCCGGTGCTCTGCGGCATGCCGGGCACCGGATGGCGCGCGAGGAGCAGCGTCTTCAAGATACCGTTCTCTACCACGACAGTCTTGCGCGCGCGGACGCCGTCGTCGTCCACCAAATACCCTCCAAGTAGAGCAGTCCCGTTGTGTTCCTTTGCCGTCGGATCATCGGTAACACTCGCCCATTCAGGCAGAACACGCGATCCCATTCGATCCTGAAAGGGACTCACCGGGCGCGAGAGGATCATCGCAAACTGCGGATTGTCAGTAGTCGGTCGGCGTGTAGCCACTAGCCGGGGCGCGAACGCCTGAGCGAAGATCTCCGCGCTGGCCTGACCCTCGAAGAGCACGGGGCCGTTGTAGCGCTCGACCAACGGCGCGGAACGCAGTTCAACCAGTCGCTTGCTCATATCGCGAATCTGGGCCTCCAATTGCTCGCTCGGCAGGGCCGCCATCGAGCGCTCGTAAACCGTAAGGGCGTCACTCAAAGGCATTCCATCGCTGGCCTGTGTCCGGGCGCGAGCCGTCAGCCCCACAACAGGCGTAGCACGCGTGTATTCGGTGCCCTCGTTGTTGAGGTAACGCGTGTACTCGTTACTCGCCTGGATTTCCACCGAAGACCGGGAAATCTCCGGCGCATCGCGGAAAACGGCGGAGAGCTTCCGCACCAGAGCCTCGGCGCGCTTGGGGTCGAGGTCAACCAGAACCGGACTTTCGTGGCTGATGACCGGCTTCTCTTTGCTGAAGTCAGGGACGTCCTCCCCACGGGTTTTGTTTTCCAGCGCCGCGCGCTTGCGTGCCAAATCTTCGAGCGCCTTCTTGTAGGCAGCATCAGTCGCTAGCCAGATCTGCCGCCGAATCTCCTTGTAGTCATCCTCGAGCGGGAGCCGTACAGTATTGCCGAAGCCGTGGACTACTCCGGCGCGACCAAAAGCAGAAAACGACAGGAAGTTGGAGTTGTCGAGGCTGTAATCGCCCACCCGCACCTCCACTGTAAGCTGGCGTACGTGGCTCTGCTGCTTAATTATCAGGCTGCCGAGCGTGGCCGCGACCGCGGAGTTGGTGACGTCAATCACCCGGTAGGCGATGAAGTAAGGCTTATCCAGGTTTTCGGGGCGCATCTGCTTCATGGACCGGCCCAGCTCGTCGCGCATTGCCCTCATCACCTCATCGTCCTCGGCGCGAGCCCAAGAGAGGCTGACAAGGAAGCAGCAAATGAGCGGCAGCCAGATTCGACGCGTCATATTTCCCATGGCTCCTGACAACTCCGAAGGCGATGGCCGCCTCAGAAAGGTGCTGGCAAGAAAGGGGCCTTTTCCTGCGACTTCTCCTTCTTTTGCACTTCGATCTGAGACACCAGCACTGCGGGGGAAGAAGCAGACACAGGCACCAACCCAGACTCCGCGCCGCACAAACCATTGAATACGGCAACGTGGTCGTCGGCGGTGATAAGCTTGCTGAAGGTTGTGAGCGGCGTGCCTATCAAGTCCACGCCCCGCACCAGTTCTTCCTTGCCGTCGGCATAAACTCGATAGACCATGATGGGCAGCACATTGAAAGCATTGGGAATGGTCCGGCCCGTCAACGTGAAGCCGCCTTCAATTTCTTCAAAATAGAGACCAAACGGTTTGTTTTGCCTCTTCACCTCATCGATCAGCATCCTCTTTAAACCGGCGCGCGTTACCGGATTTTGGACTTCCACAATCAAATTGGATTGGCGCGCCACCACCGGAAATCCCTGCTGCTTGCGACCATGGCCGTTCGAGTGCGGAAACCCATCGATGGGCGATCGTGACATCAGGAAGGTCTTCAAGATTCCCCGATCGACGACCGTCACCCGCTCGGCGTGTACACCTTCATTGTCAAACGCGTATGAGCCAACCAGATCGGTGCCAGCGATCTCGAGCGCCGTGGGGTCTGAGTACACTGAAAAGCTTGCAGGCAGGATAGGCTGGCCGACCTTCTTCTTAAAGGTCTGCCCCTCCTGTTCATTCTTCTGGCGGTGCCCTTCCACGCGGTGGCCGAAGACTTCGTGAAAGAAGACGGCGCTCGCTCGCCCGGAGAGAATCGCCGGGCCCGTGTAGGGCTCGACGATGGGAGCGACGCGAAGCGCTTTGAGGTCCTTGATCATGCCGTCCACAGCCTTCAGAACGGTGGCGTCATCGGGCAGGTCCTCCGTACGGACCCCGAAATAGGACTCGTAACGCGGCAGCTCCATGCCGTCGTCGGCCTTCGTAAAAGCCGAGATGAAGAGACGGTAATAAGGCTTCGAAACTTGAATCTCCGAGCCGTCGCTGTTCACGTACCAGCGAGTTTCAACATCAGCCAGGAATTCGGCGTTGGCTTCATAAATATCGCCGTAGGCTGCAAACGGGGCCGTGTACTTTCGAATCTTCTCTTCCCAGGCGTGGCCATCCGCCTGCATCACCGCGACCGCTTCGGCATACTTCTGGGCAGGCTCGCGCGAGAAGTCGTCGGACTTGTCTTCCGGAGCCGTCTGCACTTGTACGTTGGTCTTCACCTTGGTGAGCTGTTGCAGCGCCGCCCCGTACTTTTGATTGGTGTTGTACCAAATGACATTACGAATGGCTAAAGGATCGTCCTCGATGGGTATCGCGATCATCGAGAACTGGTTCATCATGCCGCTGAAGTCCGGTACGGCGCCGCGGATGGCATGTGTGTTGTCGAGACGGTAGTCACCAACCCGAAGGTTGATGTCAAGCTGGCGGCGATGATTTTCCTCGCTAGCGGTGATTTTGCCGAACGACCCGTTCACGCTGATCGTTTCGTCGTCCGTGATTTCGTAGCTGATGAAATAAGGCGGCGTGGGCTGGCTTTTGAGAGCGTCCATCGACCGGACCAACTCGGTCTTTATGGCTTGAAGCACCGGCGAAGGCGCTACATTCTGGGCGAGAGCCAACCGAACCCCGAACAGCAACGACGGGACGATAACGCAAGGAAGGATGGAACGGTCGAGCAACGCTGCCTGCATTCACACTAAGCTTCGGATGTGATTTCCATTTCTCGCTTCTCGTGTTTCGGGCTCCTGTGCTTGTGGCCTTCCAGCCGGCGCGAGGGCGGGGGGCTGCCCACGCGCAGCCGCGCGCGGCGCTTCACTTCCTGGGAAGCGCGAAAGGCCTTGGGCTTACGAGGTTTCCGCATCGTCACTTGCTCGAGAGGATCGGAAACACAGCCGCTGCGGGATCGAGAACGGGTGAAGCAGCCTCCCACGGAGGCTAACGCTTGGAGCCTCAGCCTGGCTTGTATTCCGGCACCTTCTCCTCCGGCTGGAACAGCGCCGGCGGCGTAACGCCGAAGTGACGGGCCAGCGACCCTTGGATGGTGAGCAGATCGCTCTTGGAAAAACCATCGCCGGAAGCTTCCACCTGGCCGTCGGGCGCAATGAGAAAAAGAGTAGGAACGAATTCCACTCCGTAGTTCCGGGAAACCGCGTAGGGCTCTCGATCGATCAGCACGGGGAAGGTCACTCCAAACTGCTTGGCGAACTTCTGGCTGTCGCGCGGGCTGTCCTGCGATATGCCTACCACCAGCGCGCCGTTCGCGCCCAGTTGGCGGTACAGACGTTCCAGGAAAGGGAAGGTGTACTGGCAGGTAGGGCACGAGACTTTGAAGAATGCCCCGAGCACTGGCCCCTTGGCCAGCAGGCTCTCAAGCGAATACGTTTCGCCTTCCATGGTGTTGAGCTCAAAGGGTGGTGCCAGTCTGCCCACCGCCACGGTCGACATCGCATCTCCTCTCATCGCTCGAACCCTTGCCCGTCTGCATGTGGGGTGGGGTTGGCCTACGCCATCATTGTAGCAAATCTCAATTATGAAACACCCGCGTCACCTAGCGACGCGTAAGCGTGAGCGCTCGGCCGCTCCCTGCTTGGCCCTGATCCCTGATAATTTCCAAACGAGCCTCATTTGCTCCAACGAAGGTAACACGATATTTATTGTTAGGCCCTAGCTCCGGACTGTTGTGTTTCTTGTGGTGAATCGTCTCGAACGTCAAAATCTTGCCGTCGAGCTTTGGTGAAAGCAATGGCAGCGTAAACTTCTCACCCAGGTGCCACTTCCCGTCAGCTCCACGCGATTGA
>Ga0306922_10004183_pt1 | contig 13638 bp, 12 predicted proteins | sample sta12Cox44000082_FD_203758 | JGI IMG/M metagenome (GOLD analysis project Ga0306922, IMG submission 203758) | Lab enrichment of tropical soil microbial communities from Luquillo Experimental Forest, Puerto Rico - statoxic.12C.oxic.44.000.082 (v2)... | ecosystem: Environmental > Terrestrial >... | reverse complement strand
GCCTCCTGGTCGTGCTCGTTTTGTCGACGGCCTGCCCGAGCCGGAGCCTCCCGCCCCCCCCGGAGGACGAGCCGAAGCACGACCCGGCGCCGGCCTGCGGCAAGGTGTTCAACGACCCCAAGGTGCACGGCGGCTCGGGTTGCTGCCTCGACGTCAGCGCCGGCCTGCTCAAGAGCGCCGACATCGCCGCGGTCTGCGGCCTCACCGCGGCGCCCTACCTCGGCCAGACGCGCGACGGCGCGGCCTGCCGCTTCCACTTCGGCAAGCCGGGGGTCGATCCGGCGCAGGCCTACGTGATGGTCAGCCATCCGATCGTCCCGGCCGGGGCGCCCGCGCCGATGGGCCCCGATCCGATGCTGGTCTGGACCTGGAAGAAGATCGGCCTGCGCGATGCCCTCGGCTACCAGGCCATGGCCACAGGCCACGAGCCCGGCCTGCTCGACACCCAGACCATCCTCTGGGCCGGGCGCGGCCGCCGGATCGTGGGGCTCCACGTCTCGAAGCAGCTGTGCGACGAGGCACAGGCGGTGGCGCTGCTTCAAAAAGCGATCGACGCCGTCCCCTAGGCGGGTCTCGCTTTCCGAGAAGGCATTTTGGTGCAAGCATACCGGGGCGCACGCGTGTGGCGTGGCGGGAGGTGAACCATGAACGCGCCCAACCCCGAGACCCTCTGTCCCCGGTGCCAGAAGCCGCTCACCCCGCGCGAGATCGGCGGGATCGGCCTCGAAGGCTGCGCCGCGTGCGGCGGGCTCCTCGTCTCGCTCACCAAGCTGAACGGCCTGCTCGAGGCGACGAGCGTCGAGCTGCTCAAGTCGTTCGATCCCGACACCGAGATCAAGCCGCTCGCGGCCGAGACCGGCGGGGTCGCCTGCCCGCGCTGCAGCCGCGCGATGGAGAGCGCCGACTACTGCAACGCGAAGCTGGTCGCCTTCGATCGCTGCAACCGCTGCAGCCTGCTCTGGCTCGGCAGCGAGGGGCTCGGCGCGATGACGCTCATGTGGGCCCGCATGGAGGCCCGCGGCGCGCGCACGAAGGCGCAGATCGCCGATGACCTGTCGACGATGGACAGGATGGCCGACGCCTCCCGGCTCCGGCGCCGCATCGAGGCGATCGTCTTCAGGCTCTAAGGGTCTCGCCCAGGACCGCTGGACGTCACCGGCCGCCGGTCCCGGATCCCAGATCCTGTACCTCGCGGTAACGACGACCACGATTTCCGGCTCCCCCAGGCGGCACTGCGCTTGCTCTAAGGATCTTTCGGTTGGGGAGGGTCGAGCATGGGCGGGTCATCAAGGCAGGGCTGCGGGGTCGTACGGGTTTGTCTTCCGTTGCTGCTGGCGCTCGGCGCTTGCGGCTCGGGCGGGTCGGGGTCCGGTGGTCCCGGGCAGGTCACCGGCGGGGGCACGGGGAGCACCGGAGGTGGGGGCAAAACGGACATCGCGCCGGCCTTCCCGATCTTCGACAACACGCGGATGCACGACATCGCGCTCACGATGTCGGCGGACGACTGGCAGTCGATCATCAACGACACGGAGGGCGACACCGAGCGGCATGCGACGTTCGTGTACGACGGCGTGACGGTCAAAGATGTCGGCGTGCACCCGTCGGGTGAGTCGTCTCGCTTCCCCGGCAACCCGAAGATATCCGTGCGCATCGCCTTCGACGCGTTCACCAAGGGGCAGACCTTCGGCGGGCTGCACGAGCTCAAGCTGAAAGGGCAGTGGGACGACTCGTCGATGATGCGCGACGGTCTCGCCAAGTTCGTCTACAGGGCCGCGATCCCGACGGGCCAGGAGGGCTATGGGCGCCTGGTTGTCAACGGCGATCTGCGCGGGCTCTACTGCGTGCTCGAGATGTGGAACGAGCAGTCCATCGCCGCGCACTTCTCGGCACCGGCCGGCCCGCTCTACCGGATCCGCGGCGTCCTCGGAACCGACCCGTACAAGTACCTCGGCGACGCCTCGACCGCGTACATGCCCGAACCGTGGGAGCGCCACATCACGAAGGCGGCCGCGGGCGACGAGGTGATCGGTGCGTTTCTGAAGGGGCTCGCTGCCACGCCGACGATGATCGACAGCGTCGACGACGTCGACACGCTGCTCGGCTATCTGGCGGCGAGCGCGCTCATGATGAACGAGGACTGCCTCGTCGGTGATTCGGGCGTTCAGGATCACTATCAGTACTACGACCCGGCGAGCGGCAAGATGTTCATCCTGCCCTGGGACCCCGACAAGACGTTCAGCTACAGCGGCAACGACGAGACCCGGTACCTCGAAGCGCGCTTCAGCCGCTCGGTCCTGGCGACAATCATCCGGGACGGCGGCGACTACCGGGCGCGCTACAAGGCCAGGATCCTCACCGTCGGGGCCGCGGTCCCGGCGGCGGCGGTGCAGGCGGAGGCGGATCGCATCTACCAGCTGATCAAGGACGTCGCCCACGAAGATCCGGTGAAGCGGTTCGACAACAACACGTTCGACTGGAGCGTCGGGTACGTGAAGGACTTCACGGCCAAGCGCTACAACTTCGTCCTCACGCAGGCGGCCGGCAACGGCTGACCGTGCCCGCGGCTGGCCGGTCGTCAAAGGCCGTGGTAAGCGAGAACGACGGAGGCTCCCATGAAGAAGCTCGTTCTCGCTGCGGTGCTCTCGGCGTTCTCCTTCTCTGCGGCCGCGTACGCCTGCGACGGAATGAAGAGCCAGAGCCACGACAAGTCGGACGGCTCGCAGTCCCAGGCCAAGAAGCAGGACAAGAAGGCCGACAGCGCCAAGAGCGACCAGAAGACCTAGCGTCTTTCCAGCAATTCGCGGCACGCGCGCGCTCCGCGCGCTCGCAAAAACTTTGGCGACGGTGAGCGGGCGGGGCCCCTCACTGTCTGCCTAAGCTCCTCGACTGTCCGCACCGGAGCGTCCTCGGCTGCGGCGCGGGCCGTCGGGAGCTCGGCATCGCCGGCCCGACGATCGGCGGTCCGTCAGCGGCGCCTGGCGTCGGCGTCGTCGTCGCGGTCGTCCTCGCGCGCGAGTCCGCCCGAGGCCCACGAGTCCAGCGCCGCGCCGAGCGGCAGCCCGACGCTGATGCAGTCGGCGACGGCGTCGACGAACTCCGCCTCGTCTTCCTCGACGGTGCCGCTCGGCGAGATCCACGCCCGCGAGAGAAAGGCGATCGGCACGTCCGGCTCCAGACCGAAGCGGGCGCGCACGCGCGCGAGCTCGGTGCGCAGCGTCTCGGCCGCGACGTCCGCCTCATCGTCGTCGTCGGCACCCCTCCGGGTACGCTTCTTCACCATCGAACCCCTCCTTCCCGAAACGGTTCGATGGTAATCCTGCGGCACGCGTTTGCGTCACCCAATCGGCACACGAACGGCCGCACGGCCATCCTCGATGCTCGTGGCGCGGCGCTCGGCGGCCATGCGCGCGCAGATCCTCGGGATTGCTGGCGTTTGGGGAGCGCCCGCGGGGGGCGACCACCGCTCGCCCCGCCGCGCCGTCCCGCCGACCCTGATCTCGGAAATATTTGCGCATGCCGTCGTTGCCAAAACCGCAACAATCTCGCTGTTGACGGGGAATCAGCCTCCAGGCTAGCCTTCGCGACATGGCATCTCTCAATCAGGAATACGGAATTCGTCGTGTGTATGAGACGGAGTCGAAGAACGGCTCCGGTGTGGCGCTGCGGCTCTCTGATCGAGAGGTCGATCTCGGCAGCAAGGAGTTCGCGCTCTACCAGAAGATGGCGGAGGAGGTCCCCGGCATCCGCCCGGAGAAGGACATCGCCGCCGATCTCGGCATGACCGAGCCGCAGCTCCGCCGCCTGCTCACGGCGCTCGAGAGCGCGGGGCTCTTCTACCGCGCCGACACCATCCCGGCGACGATCCCCGGCGTCGAGCTCCACAAGCTGTTCAACAAGGTGCTCCCGAGCTGGCTCAACGAGGCCTTCTCGCACCCGTTCTGGGATCGCATGACGAGCGGCAAAGGCTCGAAGCGGATGTACTCCGGCTGGCTCATCGAGCTCTATCACTACACGCGGAACGCCAACCGCCACATGCCGCTCTCCTGCGCGTACACCGCCGCGAAAGCGATCAAGGGGATGCGCGCCAAGCACTACGCCGAGGAGTGGAACCACTACCACTACTTCTTGAAGGCGCTCAAGGCGCTGGGCTTCACCGACGAGGGGATCACCAAGTCGGTGCCGCTCCCGATGACGCTCGCGCTCTCGAACTTCATGCGCCAGGCCGCGCGCGAGGACATCGTGGCGTACTCGATCTGCTCGGCGGTGCTCGAGGGGACGACCGTCGACCGCGGCGCCTACAACCCCTACTACGAGACCTGCGCCAAGCTCTACGGCATCCCGCAGGAGTCCATCGCGCCGATCTACGCGCACCTCGATCTCGACGTGCAGTACCAGCACTCGGATCTGTTCCTCGACATCCTGAGCACGATCCCGACGATGACCGCCGCGCGCGCCGGCCGGGCGCTCGAGTACGGGCCCCAGCTCGTCGAGCACATCTGGCTCTGGACCGACAGCATCGAGAAGTACTACGGCAACGACGCGAACCCGATGCCGCGGCCCGCGTTCAGCAAGCTCCTCGACTAGACGTCCCCAAGTTTATTTAGAGTCACCCCACGGAGACCACCATGCAGACGCAGCTCCCCGTCCTCAAGCGCACCGCCAAGGTCATCCACCGCGGCGCCGACACGCTCGCCATCGAGTACATGGGCCAGGAGGTCACCCTGGCCGGTGAGGCCGCGCGCCTCTTCGACAAGATGCTCCCCTACCTCGACGGCAACACCGGCATCGGCGGCATCGCCGAGCGGATCGCCGAGACACCGAAGCGGGTGCAGTCGCTCTCCGACCAGCTCGGCAAGACCGGCGTGCTCGCCTTCAAGGACGCCGCCGACGACAACGCGCGCATGACCGGCGAGCAGTTCTACGAGATCCACCGCGCCTACGTGAACAACTGGCTGCAGCCGATCTACGACCACCCGTTCTGGGAGCGCGTCGTGACCGGCAAGGCGTCGCGCGCGCAGGTGCTCGGCTTCGCCTTCGAGAAGTACCACTACATCGAGGGGGCCTACGAGCACATGGCCATCGCCGCGGCGAACTCGACGCCCGAGATGATGCCCCACCTCGCCCGCCACTTCATCGAGGAGTACAACCACGGCGACATCTACCGTAAGGGGCTGCGGAGCCTGTTCCCGGACGACACCATCCTGCGCGCCCAGCCGCTGCCGAGCACGCGCGCGCTGGTGAACTTCCTGTCGGAGGCCGCCGGCCGGAACTCGTTCGGCTACTACGCCGGCAACGAGCTCCTGCAGATGACGGAGAACACCGGCGACGACAAGGACTCGAACTCGATCAACGAGTTCTACGACGCGATGAGGAAGCACTACCCCTACACGGACAAGATCATCGACGCCTTCATCGCGCACACCAACGCCGACCAGAAGCTCGGGCACGAGAACGTGTTCCTCGAGATGTGCCAGAGCATCCCGCCGCTCACCCGGGCGGAGGTGGACGACGCGCTCAACATCGTCCGGTCGATGGCCGAGCACCTCTACCTGTTCATGGACGGCATCGACACGTTCTACGACCGCTTCCCGGCGGTCCCGCGGCTACCGAGCGACCTGCTTTCCGAGTAGCCCGGGCTTGGATCCCGGCGTCCTCACCTACACGGAGGCGGACTTCCGCCGTATTCGCGAGCTGGCTGGCGGGCCCTTCGAGGTCCCGGAGGATCTCCGCCGGGTGCTCGACGGCATCGGCTACCTTCACGACTGGCGGAGCGCGTACCGTGTGCAGTCGGTGCAGGCCTCCCTGCACGCGAGCAAGATCACCTGCATCGACTCGGCGATCCTCGCCTACGGCTTGCTCGAGCTCTTGTTCAGCGACGTCAAGCGCCGCCTGCTGGCCATCCACCGCCGCGACCCCGTGTCCGGCGAGGAGGTCGGGCACTGCGTCGCCCTGCACTGGAACGACGCCGGGAAGGTGGGATCGTTCGCCAAGTCCAACTACGAAGGCCTCGGCCACCGCGAGGCGGTGTTCGCCGACGAAGCGGCCATCGCCGCCAGCTACGCCAAGGAGTACCTCAAGATGGGCTTCGAGCCGCTCTACTTCGGTGTCACCACCCTCGAGGAGTGCGCGCCCGACGTCGACTGGCGCTACTCGACCGGCGAGCTGAACGTCCTGTCCGAGCGGATCCAGCAGAGCTACGCTTACGCCTTCATGACTCCCCGATGACCGCGAACGCCAGCCCTTCGACCATTACCCGGTTCTCGGACATCCCCGACCTCATCGCGGGGATGCGCCGGCTGCCCGCCGATCGGCCGGCGCTCACCTTCTACAGGGGGCGGACGCGCGAGGGGGGCCTCCGCTACGGCGAGCTGCTGGTGGCCGTCGAGCGCACCACCGCCCGCCTCCGCGACCACCTCGGTATCAGGCGCGGCGATCGGGTGGCGATCCTCGCGCCCAACCGGCTCGAGGTCCCGGTGCTGCTGCTGGCGACGATGCGCCTCGGCGCCGCCGTCGTGCCGCTCAACCCCACGACCGGTCCGGCGGACTGGGACTACATCCTCGGGCACTCGGAGGCGCGCGCCATCTTCGGCACCCGCGAGCTGCTGGCGCGGGTGGGCAACCCGCCGGCTCTGGTCTCGGCGTTCGAGGACGAGCCCCCACCCGCGGAGGCCGGCGACGACATCGAGGCCGTCACCGCCGACGGCACGCCGCTGGCCGGGACGATGGCCGTCGTGCTCTACACCTCGGGGACGACGGGGAACCCCAAGGGGGTCGCGCTCGCGCAGTCGAGCCTGCTCGCGAACGCCTGGAGCATGGCCGTCAACTTCCGCCTCGACGGCGCGACCCAGTTCGCCGTGCTGCCGCTCTACCACGCCCACGCCTTCGGCTTCGGGCTCATGACCGCGCTCTCGACGGGCGGCCACCTCGTGTTCGCGGAGAAGTTCGATCCGTTCTCCTGGGCGGAGGTCATCCGCGCCGAGCAGGCGACCCTCACCAGCGTGGTGCCGACGCTGCTGACGCCGCTGCTCCAGATCGGCCTGCGGCGGGAGAAGGTCCCCCAGCTGCGCGCGATCCTCGTCTCGTCGGCGCCGCTCACGACTGACGTGGCGCGCGGCTTCGAGGCGAAGACCCAGGTGCCGCTGGTTCAGGGCTGGGGCCTGTCGGAGTACACGAACTTCGCCTGCTGCCTCGACCCCACCCTCCCCGACGACGAGCGCCGCCGCGTCCTGTACGGCGGCGAGCTGACCTCGATCGGAAGCCCGCTGTCGGGGGTCGAGGTGAAGGTGGCGGGCCCCGACGGCGCCGCGCTGCCCGCCGACCAGCGCGGCGAGCTCTGCATCCGGGGCCCGAGCACGATGCTCGAGTACTACCGCGATCCCGCCGCCACCGCCGCCGTGCTCGAGAGCGACGGCTGGCTGCGGACGGGGGACGAGGGGTTCTTCCGCGACATCGAGGGCCGGCCGAACTTCTTCATCACCGGCCGGATCAAGGAGATCATCATCCGCGACGGCGACAAGTGGAGCCCGCTCGCCATCGAGCGCCAGCTCCTCGGCGGCCTGCCCGACCTCGAAGGCCGCCTGGTCGCCCTCGGCTTCCCCCACCAGGTCCACGGCGAGGAGATCGGCGTCTACCTCGAGATTGAAGAGCTCGACGAGGCGCTCCGCAAGCGGATCGAGGCCGCCGTCGCGGCGATGCCCCTCGAGTCCCGCCCCAAGGTGATCCTCCACGGCGCCGCGCCGATCCCGCGCACCCACACCGGCAAGATCCAACGCCGCAAGCTCCACCCCACCTTCGCCGCGTACCGCGACAGCAAGGGCGCCCTCAAGATCGAGAAGGCTTCGGCCTAATTCTCGAGGACGAGGCGGTAGCGGACCTGGTTCTGCCGCAGGCGCGTCAGCGCCGCGTTGGCTTCCGCCATCGGCATCCGCTGCACCTGCGGCGCGATCTTGTGGCGGGTCGAGAACCGGAGCATGTCCCGAATGACCGAGCGGCTGCCGATGTCGCTGCCGGTGATCGACCGCTCGCCCGTCACCAGCAGCGAGGGCGGAAACTGAATCACGCCCGGGGGCATGCCGAGCAGGCAGAACGTCCCGTTGGGCCTGAGCGTCTGCAGGTACATCGTCCAATCGAGCCGCGCGTGAACCGTCGAGAGCACCAGATCGAAGCGGCCGAAGTGCTTGCGAATCTCCTTGGGGTCGCTCGTGGCGGCGAAGTCGTTCGCCCCCATGGCGATGGCCTCGGCGCGCTTCTCCGGCGAGGTCGAGAACGCCGTCGTGTCGGCTCCCAGGGCGCGCGCCATCAGCAACGCCATGTGGCCGAGCCCGCCGATGCCGATCACGGCGACCGTGCTGGTGCCGCCGATCCCGAACCGCCGCAGCGGGGAGTAGACGGTGACGCCGCCGCACATCAGCGGCGCGGCGTACTCGCTCGCGAGCTCCTCGGGGAGGGCGAAGACGAACCGCCCGTCGATCCGGATGCGATTCGCGAGGCCGCCGTGGTGGCCCATGCAGGTGGCCTGCTGCCGGCGGCAAAGATTCTCTTGGCCCGCGAGGCAGAGGTCGCACTCGAGGCAGGCGCTGCGCTGCCAGCCCACCCCCACCCGCTGCCCGAGCGCGAGGTGCTTGACCTCTGGCCCGACGGCCGCGACGTTACCGACGATCTCGTGCCCTGGAACGAGCGGGTAGGCGCTCCGCCCCCAGCCGTCGTCGATGAGGTGGATGTCGCTGTGGCAGAGGCCGCAGTGCGATACCTCAATCTCGACGTCGTGAAAGCCGAGCGCCCTCGGCTCGTAGCTCCACGGCTCCAGCGCCGCGCCTTTGGAGAGCGCGGCGAAAGCACGGATCTGCCCCGCGTCCGGCATCCTAGGCGGCGCCGCCTACGTGAATCGGCGCCGCCCGGAAAGCCAGCGTGGTCATCGGCCCTTCATCGTCCATTGCGAACGCGCCGAAGCGCGTGCTGGGCAGGACGGCGTTACTCGGCGAGAACGCCGCGCGGCCGGACGGGGACTTCCAGCTTGCGAATCTCGATCTTGAACTCACCGGCGTCGGAGCTCGGTCCCTGAGCGGGAACGCCATCAGACTTGCTGGTGGTGCCGTCCGTCGTCTCGGTCGTCTGATCCTTGTTCGCGTCCATGATTGTTTGTCCCCGTCTTTCGTCGTTGATGACCCTAACTACCTGTCTTCGTCTACCATTCTGCCGCTCGCACTGTCAACGCAGCTCGAGCACGGATCGGAAATGTCACACTCTTCGTGCTGCGTCCGGGCGATCCCCGTCAGGTTCCTGACCTGCTGAAGCTGCCCGACTCATACCTGTGACAACGATATCCACGCCCGATTCTTCCCCAAGCCCCGAAGGTGGCCGAACCGGTGAACCGCAAATCGATTGCGAGGTGGTTCGCCTGGGGATCGGCCTCGCGTCGACCGTGGCGAGGGTTAGCTCGCCAACGCTCCGTCACCTAGGAGGTTATGCGGCGCGTCGATCGGCCGCCTACGCGGGCCCCTAGCCGGCCGCGAGCTTTTCGCGGCTACCCACCGCCGCCTGCGCGCGTGCCAGCGGTAGCTCCATCGCGTCCGCGAGCGCCGTCGCGCTGGCTTCGATGATGTTGGCCGAGACGCCGATGGTGCTCCAGCGCTCCTGCCCTTCCCCGTGACCGCGCGCCGCCTCGAGCAGGACGCGCGTCTTCGCGCCCGTCGCCGCCTCGGGATCGAGGATCCGGACCTTGTAGTCCACGAGGTGGACGTCGCGGACGAGGGGGAAGTGAGGGTTGAGGGCCTTGTGAAACGCGCCGTCGAGGGCGTGCACCGGCCCGGCCCCCTCGGCGACGGTGTGCACGACCTCGTCGCCGATCCTCAGCTTGACGGTCGCCTCGGCGAACATCGAGTTGCCGCGCCGGCGCTCGGAGATGACGACGACGTCGAGCACCTCGAACGGCGGCACGTAGCCAGGCTGGCTGCGGCGCCCGAGGAGCTCGAACGACCCCTCCGCCGCCTCGAACTGGTAGCCCTGGCTCTCGAGGTCCTTGATGCGATCGAGCACCGCCCGCTCGCTCCCCTGAACGTCGACCCCGAGCTCCGCAGTGCGCATGCGGATGTTGCCGCGCCCCGACAGCTCGGAGACGACGACGTGCCGGCGGTTGCCCACAGATTCAGGCACGATGTGCTCGTAGCTGGCCGGCACCTTCTCGACGGCCGCCACGTGCATCCCGCCCTTGTGGGCGAACGCCGACTGCCCGACGTAGGGCGCGTGCGCCCGGGGGCGGATGTTGGCGATCTCGCTCACCTGGCGCGAGAGCTCGGTCAGGCGGGCCAGGCTCTCCTCGGGGACGCAGCGCCGCCCCATCTTGAGCTGGAGCCCGGCGATGACGGAGATGAGGTTGGCGTTGCCGCACCGCTCGCCCCAGCCGTTGATCGTCCCCTGCACCTGCGTGCAGCCGGCCTCGATCCCCGCGAAAGCGTTGGCCACGGCGACGTCGCTGTCGTTGTGGGTGTGGATCCCGAGCCGCGTCGGGATGGTCTCCCGCACGACGCCGACGACCTCGGCGATGGTCCCTGGCAGGCTGCCGCCGTTGGTGTCGCACATGGTGACCCAGTCGGCTCCGGCGGCGGCCGCCGCCTTCACCGTGGCGAGCGCGTACTCACGATCGGCGCGGAAGCCGTCGAAGAAGTGCTCGCAGTCGTAGATCACCTCGCGGCCGTGCCGCTTGAGGAAGGCGACGCTGTCCGCGATCATCGCCAGGTTCTCCTCCAGCGTCGTGCCGACGATCTTGGTGACGTGGAGGGTCCAGGTCTTGCCGACGACGGCCACCGCCGGCGTCTCGGCGGCGATCATCGCCGCCAGGATCGGGTCCGTCTCGGCACGCCCGCCCACCTTGCGCGTCATCCCGAACGCCGTCAGCTTCGCGTGCTTGAGCCCCAGCGTCTTGGCGCGCTGGAAGAACTCCACGTCCTTCGGGTTGGACCCGGGGTAGCCCCCCTCGATGAAGTGAATGCCGAACCCGTCCAGCAGGCGCGCGATCTTGATCTTGTCCTCGACCGAGAGGGAGAGCCCCTCGCTCTGGGTGCCGTCGCGGAGCGTGCTGTCGAAGAGCTGGACGTTCATGGGTACCGCCTTTTCGCGGCAAGCCTAGGCGGAAAGCCCCAGAATCTCCAGCAAACTCCGGCGGTAATCCGCGCGGGCTAGCTGAAGATCCCCGGCAGCGGGCCGGTGTACTGCGTCGAGGCGCCGAGGCTGGTCAGGTTGACGCCGAAGATCGGCAACAGCGACAGCCAGACGTCGTTGAAGGGTCGATTGCCGGTGCCGCCGGACTGCGTCGGCAGCGAGCCGCTCGTCACCTTGAGGAACGTCCCGCCTTTGAGCCGGGTGTTCTTCCCCCCGAAGATGATGAGCGGCATGTTCTGCTGGTTGTGGTCCCAGGCGCGGGCCACCTCGGTGAGGTACACGATCACCGTGTTGTCGATCAGCATGTTGCCGTCGATGTCGGGCGTGCTCGCGAACTCCTGCAGGATGGTCGCCGTCGACGCCGAGTAGAACGTGTTGATCTGGTTCAGCCAGTCGCGCGTCATCGTGTCGCCCGACGGGTCGCTGTGGCTCGGGGGGTGGTGCGGCGTCGACTGCAGGCTCCCCTTGATGGTCGCGCCCTGGAAGGTCCCGGGGAACACGACCCAGTTGGTCCCCGCCGACCACATGAACGTGGCCACGCGCACGAGGTCGCAGGCGAACGCCGTCTTGATGAGCCGGAGCTGGTTCATGCCGAGGTCGAGGTGCGGGTGGCTCGTCGGCATGTTCGGGATGTAGTAATCGACGCCGGAGAGCTTGGTGTAGACCATCGTGCTGCCGTTTTGGTTCTGCCCGGTGCTGGTGTTCGAGTAGTTCGGGGGCGCCGTCGGCTTCATGCAGACGCTGGTCGTGGTGGTGGTGTACGCGGCCCGGATGCTCGACTCGAGCTGCTGGATGGCGTCGGCGTGGGCCGTGAGCCGGTCCTTCTCGCTCGCCGGCACCAGCGTCTGCATGCGGGCGAGGTCGCCGCGCATGTAGTCGAGGACGCTGAGCCGCTGGCTGAGCATGGCCGCCGTGTTGGTCCCCGTCGGGAGCGACCCGCCGAAGATGCGGTTGAAGACGTTGAGCGGCTGCGTCTCCGGGTAGAGCGGCTGACGGGCGAGGCTGATGTCACTCTGGCCCGACAGCGGCGCCAGGTACGACAGCACGCGCGGCGCCACCTCGTCCCGATCGGAGCGGATGTCGGCGGCCAGCTGGAGCGACCCGAACATCGTCGGGTTCGGAAAAGACGGGCCGCCGAGGCCCGGCGCCTTGGCGAGCAGGGTCTGGTCGATCGACGGGCCGCCGGCCGAGTGGTCCTGCTGGCCGATCTTCCCGAGCGTGGGGACGCCGGTCATGATCGCGACCATCCCCCCCTCGTGCGTGTTCTGGCCGCCATTGCTGCCGCTCATGTTGGAGGCGGTGACGACGTTGATGCCGTCGATCATCACCATGTACTTCTGGAGCGGCATGAACGGCGCGCTCTCGAACGGGAGCGTGAAGCTGGTCGAGGTGCTCGTGTTCGTCGGGAGCCAGTTGGTGAGCCCGGGCGAGGCGCCGAGCGGGTGATGGATGACGAGGAACCGCAGCGGCGCCGTCATCCCCTGGGCCCGCGCCTCGATCGAGCGGAGCAGCGGCAGGAGCAGCGCGGTCGAGCCGCCGCAGGCCTGGAGGAACGACCGACGTGCGAACTTGTACGAGCTCACTGCATCCCTCCTGCGCGGGCCCGCAGGAAGCCGGCCGAGGCGACCTGCCGGAACAGCGACGTGATCGTGCCGTCGGTCTGGGCGCGGATGGTGTCCACGTCGCACACGTCGTAGGTCCGGATCATGGCGCCGATCGCATAGCTCGTGATCTTCTGGACCGAGCAGCCGTCGAACACGCCGCTCGCGAGCAGCGCCTGGACGAAGGCCGGCGCGCCGGAGACCATCTGCGGCGCGAGCGGCGAGTTGGGGACGAACGTGACCGACGGGTTGATCGCCCGCCCCACCTCGTCCACGGTTCGGTAGTTGCCGATCGGGCCGAAGTTCTGCAGCACGCGCGCGTAGGGATCCATCTGCGAGTGGCAGGCGGTGCAGGGCTGGTACATGAGCCGCGCGTCGGACTTGAGGATCTCGCTGTCGCAGGTCGACAGCGACGTCGTGCCGTCCGGCGACTTGCAGGCAATCACGTTCATCGCCGACGGCGTCGTCAGGTCGACCGGCGGCGGCAGCGGGTCCTGGCAGAGGACGTCGTCGTGGATCGCCTTGCCGCGCTTCACGATGGACGTGAGCGAGGGATCGGACTGGGCCCACAGGTAGCTCGGCAGCGTCACGATGCCGCTGCGGGTCTGGCTGGCCGGCCAGGTGGCGGTGACGAACGTCGCGTTATCCGCGGGCTGCGCACCCGAGAACGTCAGCCCGGGGAACAGGGTGGCCAGACGCTTGTTGACGACGAACTGCTGGGTCGTGAGCAACTCGTCGATCTTGCCGCTGCCGTTCCAGAGGATGTTCGTGAACAGCTGCTGCGTCGAAGTGTAGAGGTCGGTCGTGATCCCGGTCTGGTCCTGATCAGCCGTCGACAGCGACGACAGCAGCGACGTGTCCTTGGTCTTGTCGAACATCT
>Ga0306922_10004180_pt1 | contig 13639 bp, 12 predicted proteins | sample sta12Cox44000082_FD_203758 | JGI IMG/M metagenome (GOLD analysis project Ga0306922, IMG submission 203758) | Lab enrichment of tropical soil microbial communities from Luquillo Experimental Forest, Puerto Rico - statoxic.12C.oxic.44.000.082 (v2)... | ecosystem: Environmental > Terrestrial >... | reverse complement strand
GAACGTAAAGAGAACGTAGTTCGCTTATTGTTCACGGTCAAGCGCTGGGTAAGGTCGCGATCCTGCGGGCGAATGAACCCGGTTAATTACAAGTTAACATTATCCCTGCCGCAACGAATGCATCATGCTTCGCGTGGGTGGAGGGCTTGCGACCAGACCATGGCCTTGCCTCGTGGCGCCGTCGGGTTTGGCCGCTTTAGGAGGACACGAATGCTGAAGCCATGGACGACCGCATTGATCATTGCTGCCCTCGTAATCACGGTGTCCGTGATTGCGGCAAGCGCGCAAATTCAAACACGCGGTGCCGCGGGATTGCATGCGCAAATACAAAACGTCACGCCGCTCGTGCGGCAGGCGGCCTGTCGCGGATGGGGGCCTTATTGTCCACCTGGGACGACCCGCCAGTGTGGACCATATCGTTGCTGGTGCGTCCGCTGCTATTGAGCCTTGCGAACACACCACCGTCACTCGCCGAAGCTGACGCCGGCTTGGATGTTTTAATTCAGGCGACTGTCGCTTCACTTGCTCCTTTCGCAACCTGGCACTTTCAGAACGCGCGGCTAAGTAGAATCGCCGTGTGAAAACTTTGCAATCGTCGAGACGTGAACTCAATTGACGATTGGACGTTGCGCCGAGAGTGATGCGAAAGGAATGGTCATGAAAGCTGCGCTTTTTCTGTTTGGCGTTCTGCTCGTCACTGCCGCGATCGGAACGCCCGCGCACGCGCAAAATCGTCCGTGGTGCGCCTACTACAGTGGTCGGTTCGGCGGCGCCTCCAATTGCGGTTTCAGCACTTATGAGCAATGCTTGGCAACGGTGAGTGGTGTCGGTGGCTGGTGCCAACCAAACACGATGTATGTCCCCCCGGCCGGACGGCGACATTCCCGCGCATATCCGTACTGAAGCGACGAAGGCGCTTTTAGGACAGTTCGACGACGAGACCGTCGCGAAGCGTGACGCGGCGATCCATCTGCGCCGCAATGTCGAGATTATGCGTCGCGATAATGGCGGCAAGACCCGAGGCTCGTACCAGCTGATTGAGCGTCGAAAAGACGTGATCCGCCGTGTGCACGTCGAGATTGCCGGTCGGTTCGTCGGCGAGCAGAATACGCGGGGCATTCGCGACCGCGCGCGCAATCGCGACGCGCTGCTGTTCGCCGCCGGAGAGCTCCGCCGGGCGATGCATCAGCCGCTCTTTGAGGCCAAGATAGCTTAACAGTTCGATGCCGCGGCGGATCGCTTCGCTGCGCGAGAGCCCGCGGATCATTTGCGGCAGCATGACGTTTTCCAGCGCCGAAAACTCCGGCAACAGATGATGGAATTGATAGACAAAGCCGATATCGGTCCGTCTTATCCGGGTGCGGGCGATATCGGACATATGCGAGGTCGCGACCCCATCGATATAGACTTCGCCGGCGTCCGGCTGTTCGAGCAGGCCGGCAATGTGCAGAAGCGTCGATTTGCCGGCACCCGAGGGCGCCACTAAAGCCACCGACTGACCGGGCCAGACCGCGAGCTCGGCGCCCTTGAGCACATCCAATTTCGAATCGCCCTGATGGAATTGCCGGCTGATGCCGTGCAGGAAGACGAGCGGATGATCTTCGCTCTGTGCTGAACCAGCGTCGCGTATGGTGGTGGTGTCGTCCATCGCGCCTTTGGTCACTCGTAGCGCAGCGCTTCGACAGGATCGAGCCGCGCCGCCCGCCAAGACGGATACAGCGTCGCTAGTAATGATAGGCCGAGCGCCATCACGAGGACAGCCAAAGTTTCCTTCAGATTCATATCGGCTGGAAGCTTGGAGAGAAAGTAAAGCTCCGGCGAAAACAGCTCGGTATTGGTCAGCCACGACAAGAAACGGCGAATCTCCTCAATGTTAAGACAGACGATGGTGCCGAGGAGGAACCCGACCAAGGTGCCGACCACCCCGATCGACGCGCCGGTGATGAGAAAGACCCGCATCATCGCGCCCTGGGTCGCACCCATGGTGCGTAGGATTGCGATATCGCTGCTCTTGTCTTTGACGAGCATGATTAGCCCGGAAACGATATTGAGCGCAGCGACCAACACGATTAGCGTGAGGATCAGGAACATCACATTGCGCTCGACTTGAAGCGCGTTGAAAAAGGTCGCGTTGCGTTGCCGCCAATCGATCATGTAGATCGGGCGCGCCGCAGCATCGGTGACCGGCTGGCGAAACTGATCGATATGATCGGGATCGTTGGTGTAGATCTCGATCGCGGTGACATCGCCAGCGCGATTGAAATAGGCCTGCGCCTCGGCCAGCGGCATGAACACGAATGCGGAATCGTATTCCGACATGCCGATCTCGAACACCGCGGCGATCTTGTAGGCCTTGATCCGTGGCGTCGTGCCCATGGGCGTCACCGCCCCGCGCGGTGAAACCAGCGTTAAATTGTCGCCAGCCCGCACCGAAAGCTGTTCGGCGAGACGCCGGCCGATGGCCAGACCCTGGCCATTGTCGAAACCATCGAGCGTGCCTTGTTTGATATTGTTCGCGATCTGCGACAGCTTCATCACGTCGGCGCCGAGCATGCCGCGCACGACCACGCCAGAAGCGTTGAACGGCGACGAGGCGAGCGCCTGGCCTTCGACCAGCGGCGCCGCAAGGTAGATGCCATCGACCTTGGATATGCGATCCGCGACTGCGGCATAGTCGGTGAGCGGAGATTCAAGCGGCTGGATCAACAAATGGCCGTTCAGCCCAAGGATTTTGGACAAGAGTTCCTGGCGAAAGCCGTTCATCACCGCCATCACAATGATGAGCGTCGCGACACCGAGCATGATGCCGAGGAACGAGAAGCCGGCGATCACCGAAATAAAGCCTTCCCGGCGCCGCGCCCTTAGGTAGCGCAACGACAGCATCCATTCGAAAGGCGCAAAGGGATGGGTGCCGGTCCGCTCGGCCATCGAGATGCGTTCCCCGTGAATGCTCCGAGTTTCACACGATTCTGGCAGTTTCAAGCCGCAGAAAATCGCGTCAAAACCGCCCCACACACAGTTTCATGGCCTTCGCTGCCCACCCGGCCGCGAACTGGTGAAAGCGAATGTCAAAACCAAAACTCCACTAAGACTTGTATTCGCTAGTGATCTTTTGATTCTAACATTCGCATGAGAGCTGCCGGACCCGGACACGAAATGTTAGAATTAGACCACTAGCCGCGGCACTGCGTCGGCCAGGGATAACAGTTCCCTTTTGCCGTCGGCACGACGCTTTATTTCCACTTTGCCTTCGGCAAGGCTACGCGGACCCACGAGAATTTGCCAGGGGATGCCGATCAGGTCGGCGGTTGCGAATTTCGCACCAGGCCGTTCGTCGAGATCGTCATACAGCGTGTCGACGCCCTTGGCGGTCAACTCGGCGTACAGCCGCTCGCAGGCTGCGTCGGTGTCGCCGCCACCCTGCTTGAGGTTGAGGATGGTCGCGCGGAACGGCGCCACCGGTTCCGGCCATATGATGCCGGCCTCATCGTGGAAGGCTTCGATGATGGCGGCGACGAGCCGGCTCGGGCCGATGCCGTAAGACCCCATATGGACCGGACGTTCGATCCCGTCCGCTCCGCTGATGACCGCCTTCATCGGCTCCGAATATTTGGTGCCGAAATAAAAGATATGGCCTACTTCGATGCCGCGGGCGGAAATGCCCTTGCCTGAGAGCTTGGCGAAAGCCGCGGCATCGTGTTTTTCAGAAGTGGCCGCGTAGAGCGAGGTCCATTTTTCGACGATCGCCTGCAGGCCCGCGATGTCGCGGAAATCCACATCAGCGCCCGGCACTTCGAAATCGAGGTAGTCACTATGGCAAAATACCTCGCTCTCCCCCGTTTCGGCGAGAATGATGAACTCGTGCGAGAGGTTGCCGCCGATCGGTCCGCTTTCGGCCACCATTGGGATCGACCGCAGACCCATGCGGGCGAAGGTGCGCAGATACGCGACAAACATCCGGTTATAGGCATGCTTGGCGCCGGCGAAGTCGAGGTCGAAAGAATAGGCGTCTTTCATCAAAAATTCGCGCCCGCGCATTAGCCCGAACCGCGGCCGCACCTCGTCGCGGAATTTCCATTGGATGTGATAGAGGTTGAGCGGCAAATCCTTGTACGAGCGCACGTAGCTACGAAAGATTTCGGTGATCATTTCCTCGTTGGTGGGTCCATAGAGCATCTCGCGCTCGTGGCGGTCGCGGATCCGCAGCATCTCCTTGCCGTAAGCCTCGTACCGCCCGCTCTCCCGCCACAACTCGGCGGGTTGGATGGTCGGCATCAAGAGTTCGATGGCGCCTGAGCGGTCCTGTTCTTCCCGTGCGATGGCGCAGATTTTCTGGAGCGCTCGGAAACCGAGCGGCAGGAAGGCGTAAATGCCTGCGGCTTCCTGGCGCATCATGCCGGCGCGCAGCATCAGCCGGTGCGAAGCAATTTCGGCTTCCTTCGGCGTTTCACGCAAAATCGGCAGGAAGTAGCGGGAGCGGCGCATGAATTCTCGGTCTTTTGTGGTATCGCGCTAGAGCATGATCCCGAAAAGTGGATACCGGTTTTCGGAAAAGATCATGCTCAATCAAGAAGCTAAAGCGAAATGGTCGCTCAGCCTAATCCCAGTTCGCCTTCAGCCACACAAGCCGCAAGCCGGTCGAAAAGACAAGAGTTCCAGCCGGCTCAGCTGCGTAAAGGAATGCCGATCATTTTTGCGTCAATGTGATGACAAGCGCCCTGACATCAATTACGAAGAGGCGTCCGGTCCAGTTGGTCGCGACGCATCGCGGGCGAACTGGCCGGACTTTTGTAGGTCCAAGTCTATAGGTCCAAGTCTCGGGAGGGCCACCCGCGACCCAAGTGTCGCCAGCCGCGCGGAATAGAGAACAAGCGGAGTTCGGGTATCCAAGGATTCTCGGAGCAGGGCAACGGCCCTGCTTTTTTCTTTGCCTCAGCCCAGCTGCTAGATCACTTGATTTCCCAAATACTTAACATAACACATTGAATCAATGTGGTTTAACAAAAAGATTTACGAGGCCATCCACGGTCACCCAGTGGTGCGCATAAACGACGTAGCAGGCGGCGTAAATCGCGGCGGCCACGACCGTGGTCCAGATGAGTTTCCATCCAATCCTGGCTTTGGTCGGGGCGCCGGGATCGGAGCCCGGCGGGATGTCATCACCCTCGTGCTGGCTCTTGATGCCCCAGGGCAGGACCACAAACAGCACCACCCACCAGATCAGGAAAAAGATAGCGAACGCTGTGGCAGCGGGCATTGAGGGACTCTAGGCCTGTTCAAGCTCGACCAAGGTGCCGGCAAAATCCTTGGGATGGAGAAATAGCACCGGTTTGCCGTGGGCGCCGATCTTGGGCTCGCCATCACCCAGCACCCGGGCGCCGCGCGCTTTGAGCGCATCGCGCGCCGCGCGAATATCCTCAACCTCGTAGCAAATATGGTGGATGCCGCCGTCCGGACTGCGCTCAAGGAACTTCGCGATCGGCGAGCCGTCGCCAAGCGGCTCAAGCAGTTCGATCTTGGTGTTGGGGAGAGTGACAAACACGGTGGTCACGCCGTGGTCAGGCTGAGGCACCGCGGGCGACACCTCTGCCCCGAGCAGGTCACGATAAATCGCGGCGGCCTTGCCAAGGTCGCGCACGGCAATAGCGATATGATTGAGTCGACCGATCAAATCTTATTCCCTTTGCCCAAGTTCCATCCTACACGACGAGAACGTGCACATGGCAAATCGGCTTTTTGCCCCAACGCTCCGCAATGGCCGCGCGCAGGGCACGGCGTAAGCTCTCGGCCACTTCGTCCGGATCGCGGCGGCGCGGCTTTGGCAGCGTATCGAATGTCTCGTCGATGGCGCGGCGCGCGATTTCCAGCAATGGCGTGCCGTTCGCGTCGCTTTCAGGCAACCCAATGAGCTCAATCTCTGGGTAAGTCATGAGCGCGCCTTTGTCGTTGATCACGATCGCGACCGAGACAATTCCGGAGAAAGCGAGCCGGCGGCGTGCCGCGATGGTGCGCGCCTCGGCCTCGATCAGCAGCGAACCGTCCTTGTACAAACGGCCGGAAGGAAGCTGGTCGACGATTTCGGCCGCGCCCGGCGCCAAGCGGACCAGATTGCCGTTGCGGCAAACCAGGACCTGCGGCACGCCGGCACGGCGAGCGAGTTGGGCATGTTCGGCAAGATGCAGCGGCTCGCCGTGGGCAGGAATCAAGATTTGCGGGCGGACCCAGCCGATCATGTCGCGCAATTCGTCGCGGCGCGGGTGACCCGAGACATGGACAAGGTGGGTGCGGTCAGTAATGACCTCGACCCCTTGCGCCACCAAGCCGTTGATGACGCGCGCGATCGCCTTTTCGTTGCCCGGGATCGGACGCGCCGAGAAAATCACACGATCGCCGCGCGACAAGGCAATATCGGGATGCTCGTCTTCGGCAATACGCGCCAGCGCCGCGCGCGGCTCGCCCTGGCTGCCGGTGCATAGCGCAACGACCTTCTCGGGCGGCAAATAGCCGTAACTTTCGACGCTGCGAAACTCCTGCACGCCATCGAGGTATCCGGTCTCGCGCGCGACCTGAACGACCCGCTCCATGGCGCGGCCCACCACCACCACTTCGCGCTCGGCGGCGCGCGCCGCCGCGGCGACGGCGCGCAAGCGGCCGACATGGGAGGCAAATGTCGTCACCGCAACCCGCCGCGGCGCGGTGCGGATGAGTTCGGCCAGTGTTTTTGCCACGTCCGATTCCGAGGGCGATCGGCCGTCCCGGATCGCATTGGTGGAATCGCCGACCAGCGCCAGCACGCCCTTGTCGCCGAGCGCCGACAGTTTGTCGGCATCGGTGGGGCGACCGAGCAAGGGCGTCGGATCGATCTTCCAGTCGCCGGTATGCAGCACCGTTCCCGCGGGCGTGCGGATCGCGAGCGCGTTCGATTCCGGAATCGAATGGGCGACATTGATGAAATCGATGGCAAAAGGGCCGATCGACAAATGTCCTCCCATCGGCACGACATGCACCGGAATTTCCGGCGCGCCAGGCTCGGAAGCCCGCCGCGCCTCGAACAAAGCTGCAGTAAACGGGGTGGCATGGATCGGTACTTTCAGGCGCGGCCACAGATCGATTAACGCACCCATATGGTCCTCGTGGCCGTGGGTGAGCACCAGCGCGAGGATGTTTCTGCGCTCTTCGATCAGATAACGGATGTCCGGAAGAATGAGATCAACGCCCGGCAGATGCTCTTCCGACGCGAACGATACGCCGCAATCTACGATGATCCACTGCCACCGCCGATCGTCACCGAAGCCGTAGATCGAGAGATTCATCCCGATCTCGCCGATGCCGCCCAGGCTTGCGAATACGAGCTCGTTGCGCGCCATGGATTAGCCCGGCCGGAAGAGCGTGAGCCCTTGGCCGTGCGCGGCGAAGGGAAGCACGTCGCCGGCCGCGATCTTGGCGATGCCGCCGTCGGCTCGCTCAAGTAACAGGCGACCCGATTGATCAAGACCTACGAAACGACCTTGCAGTTCGCCGTCGTCACTGCGGACTGCAATCGGCTCGCCGACGCCACGCGCATGGCTCAGCCAATCGCTCAAAATAACAGGGAGGCCGCGGCCGCGATCCCATTGCGCCAGGCGGCGGCACATTGTTGCGGATAGCCGCGTAAACAGATCCTCCGGCGCTATGGCCGCGCCATGCGCTCGAAAATCGGTTGCCGGAAAAGCCATGCTGCCGTCAGCGGCGAGCGGATGGCTGCGGCAATTGACACCGATGCCGATGATGACAATGAACCGTTTTCCGGCTTCGCCGTCAGGCGCCGCCTCGCCTTCAATGAGAATGCCCGCGCACTTGCGCCCGTCGAGCAACAGGTCATTCGGCCATTTCAACTTCAACTGCGGCGCAAGCGCGTTCGCTTCGAGCGCGACGGCGTCGCGCAGCGCCAGCGCGGCGACGAAGGCAAGTTGTGGCGCGTCCTCGAATCGGGACGGCTCGCGCAGCAACAGACTCGCGTAGAGATTGCCCGGTGGCGAAATCCAGGTGCGGCCGTGACGGCCCCGGCCTTGCGTTTGCGCCGTGGCGGTAATCCAGAGCGGCCCGTTTTCCCCGTGCTGCGCGCGCGACCGCGCTTCGGCACTGGTCGATCCTGTGGTCGCAAGGCTCTCGAGCCGGAGCCCCGCTCTAACCGCAATGGGATCAAGCCGCATCAGAACAAGGAGTGCGCAGCGGCGCTGGCTATGCCGACTAGCGGCGCCGGATAAAGGAAGAAGAAAATATTGAATAAGCCGCAAATCGCCAGCACCACGCGAAGCTCATAAGGCATCTGCTCAAACTTGCCGACCGGCTCCTCGAAATACATTACTTTGACGATGGCGAGATAATAATAGGCGCCGACAACGCTGGTCACCACGCCCACCACCGCAAGCATATACAAGCCGGCCTTGATGGCAGCGAGGAAGACGTAGAATTTCGCGAAAAACCCGGCGAGTGGCGGGATCCCTGCCATCGAGAACAACAGCATGGCTAGAAAAAACGCCATGGTCGGATGCGTGCTGGCCAATCCGGCAAGCTGATCGGTCGTTTCCACCATGCCGGTGTCGCGCCGCATCGAAAGGATCACGGCGAAGATGCCGAGCGTCATGGTGACGTAAATGGCGACATAAATCAGAACGCCTTGCACGCCCTCGCTGGTCCCGGCGGCAAGTCCGATCAGTGCAAAACCCATATGACCGATCGAGGAATAGGCCATCAGCCGCTTGATATTGCGCTGTCCGATCGCCGCGAACGAACCCAGCGCCATTGAAGCGATGGCGACGAAGACCACGATCTGCTGCCACTGCGACGTGATTGCCGGAAACGCCATCACCGTTGTGCGCACGAACATGGCCATACCGGCGACTTTTGGTGCAGCGGAGAAAAAAGCCGTGACCGGCGTCGGCGCCCCTTCATAGACATCCGGCGTCCACATGTGGAACGGCACCGCCGAGACTTTGAAACAGAAGCCGGCGAACAGGAACACGATGCCAAAGATCAGTCCGACTCCGCCCTGCCCTGCCGCCTGCGCGATACCGGCGAAATTGACCGTTCCAGTGAAGCCATAGATCAGCGAAGCGCCGTACAGCAGCATGCCCGAGGACAGCGCGCCAAGAACAAAATATTTCAGGCCAGCCTCGGTCGAGCGCAACGAACTGCGATGACTTGCCGCCACGACATAGAGCGGCAGGCTCATCAGTTCGAGGCCGAGATAGAGCGCGATGAGGTCGGCAGCCGAGATCAGCATCAGCATGCCAAGCGTCGAGAGCAGGATGAGCACGGAATATTCGAAGCGCTCCTGCGCCTCGCGGCGGGCGTAGTCGATCGACATCGCGATCGCGGCGGCGGAGCCGAGCAGCGCCAGAATCTTGAGGAAGCGTGCAAATTCGTCGACGATGAAGCTGCCGCCGAACGTGACGAGTTTGCCAGCCGGCAGCACTGCAATGATCACGCCGGCAAGCGCAAGCAGCACGATCGCAGCGCCGTCGATGAAGCGGCCGGTGTCGGCGCCGGGCCGATACACGCCGACAAGCAGAAGCGCCATAGCGCCAATGCCAAGTACAAACTCCGGCAACAGCGGAATCAGATTGGGAAGCTGCGCCGCGCTCATCGGGTCACCGCGCTAAGTCCGGCGGCGTGCACAGTGCCGACAGCGTGCTGATAATTGTTGATCAATTGCGCGACCGAGGCAGAAGAAATATCGAGCACCGGCTTCGGATAGACGCCGAGAACGATAGTGAGGACGATCAGCGGCGTCATGATCGCGATTTCACGCCAACCGATGTCACGGATATTGAAGAGCGCAGGCTTTTCCAGCGTGCCGAAGATGATCTTGCGATAAAGCCAAAGCGCGTAAGCCGCCGAGAGGATGGTGCCGAGCGCCGCCAGCGTCGCGACCCAGTTGTTGACGCGGAATGTGCCAATGAGAGTCAAGAACTCGCCGACGAAGCCTGTCGTACCGGGCAGGCCGATATTGGCGAGCGTGAACACCATGAACACGAAGGCATAAAGCGGCATGCGATTGACGAGGCCGCCATAGGCCGCGATCTCGCGAGTATGCATGCGGTCGTAAACGATACCGACACATAGGAACAAGGCGGCGGAAACGATACCGTGCGACACCATCTGGAAAATGCCCCCGGCGACGCCCTGCGCCGTCACTGCGAACAGTCCCATGGTGACGAAGCCCATATGCGCGATGGACGAATAGGCAATAAGCTTCTTCATGTCCTCCTGCACCAGCGCGACCAGCGAGGTGTAGATGATCGCCACGACCGAGAGCGCGTAGATCAGGGGTGCAAGCTGCGCCGAGGCGTCCGGAAACATCGGCAGCGAAAAACGCAGGAAGCCGTAACCGCCCATTTTCAAGAGGATCGCGGCGAGGATTACCGAGCCGGCGGTTGGCGCCTCGACATGGGCGTCGGGCAGCCAGGTATGGACCGGCCACATCGGCAGCTTGACTGCGAACGAGGCGAGGAATGCGAACCACGCCCATTTCTGCAGGCTCAAGGGGAACGAGTGATGCAGCAGCGTGGCGATGTCGGTGGTGCCGGCCTCCCAATACATCGCCATGATGGCGAGTAGCATCAGCACCGACCCGAGCAGCGTGTAGAGGAAAAACTTGAAGCTGGCATAAACCCGGCGCGGTCCGCCCCACACCCCGATGATCAGAAACATCGGAATCAAGCCGCCCTCGAAGAACAGATAGAACAGGACGAGGTCGAGCGCACAAAACGTGCCGACCATCAAGGTCTCAAGCACCAGAAACGCGATCATGTAATCGCGCACCCGCGTCTGGATCGCGGTCCAGCTTGCCAGAATCGAGATCGGCATCAATCCGGTGGTCAAAATCACGAACGGCAACGAAATGCCGTCAACGCCCATCGCATAGGTGATTGCGCCGCCGAGCCATGGCCGTTTCTCGACAAATTGGAAATCCGCCGAGGCCGGATCGAATCGCCAAATCAGGATGAGCGAGATGAGGAAAGTGACGAGCGTCGTCCACAGCGCCGCCCAGCGCGCGTTGCGGAAGCCGGCTTCGTCCTCGGGCAAGAGTGCGATGAACAAGGCGCCCGCCAACGGCAGGAAGGTGACGACGGAAAGGATCGGCCAGCTGGTCATCAGTGCGGTCCCGCGAACATAAACCAGGTGATCGCCGCGGCGACGCCGATCAGCATGGCGAAAGCGTAGTGATAGAGGTATCCGGTCTGCAGCCGGATGACGTTGCGCGTCACGTCGAGCACGCGCGCGGACACACCGTCAGGTCCGAAACCGTCGATGATGAAACCGTCGCCGCCCTTCCAGAACAGTCGACCGACCCATAGCGCCGGGCGCACTAGAAGAAAGTCGTAGATTTCGTCGAAGTACCACTTGTTCAACAAAAACCGGTAGAGCAGGTTTTGATCGCGCGCCAAGGCTTCGGGCATATCGGGCCGGCGGATGTAGAATTGATAGGCCACCAAAAATCCGCCGATCATCATCACCGTCGGCAACAGTGACAAGCTGAGCGGCAGATTCTCCGCGCTCTCGAACAATTTTCCGGCGGGTCCCAAAGACAGCGCCTGGCGGAAAAATTCCCTGGCGCCGTGACCGGTGAAAAAAGAAACCGCGGGGTAGCCCGCCGCGATCGAGCCGAAAGCCAGAAGACCGAGCGGCACGAGCATTGTTTTCGCCGTCTCATGCGCGGCCTCGTAGTGCTCGCGATCGTGCGGCTCGCCGTGGAAGGTCTTGAAGATCAGGCGCCAGGAATAAAACGCGGTGAGCGCGGCAGCGCCGAGCGTCATGGCATAGCCGTAACTCGCCATCGGGCCGTCGCTGACCAGGGCGGAATCGATAATCGCGTCCTTGGAGAAATAGCCGGCGGTGAATGGAAAACCGGTCAGCGCTAATGTGCCGATCACCATCGTCGCATAGGTGAACGGCAGCTTGCGCCAGAGCCCGCCCATTTTGCGCGTGTCCTGCTCGTGATGCATGGCGATGATTACCGAGCCGGAGCCGAGAAACAGGAGCGCCTTGAAGAAGGCATGCGTGAACAGATGGAACATGCCGACCGAATAGGCGCCGACGCCCATCGCCACGAACATGTAGCCAAGCTGCGAACAGGTCGAATAGGCAATGATGCGCTTGATGTCGTTCTGGACCAGGCCGATGGTCGCGGCGAACATCGCCGTGGTCGCGCCAATGAAGGTCACGAAGCCGGAAGCGCCCGGCGACAGCGAGAACAGCGGCGATAGTCGCGCGACCATAAACACGCCGGCCGTCACCATCGTGGCGGCGTGAATGAGCGCGGAGACCGGAGTCGGTCCTTCCATGGCATCCGGCAGCCAGGTATGCAGCAAAAATTGTGCCGACTTGCCCATCGCCCCCATGAACAAGAGCAAACAAACCACGGTGAGCGCATCGAGATTCCAGCTGAGAAAATGAAAACTTTTGCCGGCGAGCGCCGGCGCCTGGGCAAAAATGGCGTCGAAGTCGACCGCGCCGGTGAGATAGAACACGGCAAAAATGCCGAGCGAAAAACCGAAATCGCCGACCCGATTGACGATGAAGGCCTTGATCGCGGCGGCATTTGCTTCCGGCTTGTAATACCAGAAACCGATCAACAGATAGCTCGCAAGGCCGACGCCTTCCCAGCCGAAGAAAAGCTGAACGAGGTTGTCCGCCGTCACCAGCATCAGCATGGCAAACGTAAAAAACGACAGATGGGAAAAGAACCGCGGCTTATAGGGGTCGTCTTCCATGTAGCCGATGGAATAGATGTGAACGAGCGAAGAAATCGTCGTCACCACGACCAGCATCACCGCCGTCAATGCATCGATCCGCAACATCCATTCGGAATGAAGGTCGGCGAAGGAGACAAACGAAAACATCGGAATGCGCGCTTCGTGTCCGGCAATGCCGACGTCGAACAAAGCGAACCAGGACAGCACGCAGGCAATCACCAAAAAGGTCGACGTGGTGAGTTCCGCGAGCAGCGAACCTGCGGCCGACGGCGTGTGCTCGGACGCTTCGACATGGGTTTGAGTGGGGGTATTTGCGACGGCATGCTCGGCATGCGGTGCCGGCGCGACGCGCGGTCGATCCCCAGCGACGGCAGCGGGCGCGTGGTCGTGGGCCGGCGGCGGCGGATCCTCGCCCGGGAAACGATTGCGCGCGCCGATCAGGCACACGATCCCGGCGATGACCGCGCCCAAGAGCGGCAAGAGAACGATGGCTTCGTACATGCCCGCTGGCCCCTACCGTCCTTACCCTTTCAACAAATCGATGTCTTCAACCGCGATCGAGCCGCGGTTGCGGAAATAGGCGACAAGGATGGCCAGACCGATCGCCGACTCCGCGGCCGCGACCGTCAGAACGATCAGTGCATAAACCTGGCCCACAATGTCGCCGAGGAAAGTCGAGAACGCGACCAGATTGATATTGACCGAAAGCAAGATCAGCTCGATCGACATCAAGATGATGATGACGTTCTTGCGGTTGAGAAAAATTCCGAGAACGCCGAGTGTGAAGACGATCGCCGCAACCGAGAGGTAGTGGCCGAGCCCGATGATCATGGCAGCCCCTGCCCCGTTTTCACTTTAACGATCTCGATCGCGTTCGCTTTATGACGCGCGACCTGGTC
>Ga0306922_10004179_pt1 | contig 13644 bp, 17 predicted proteins | sample sta12Cox44000082_FD_203758 | JGI IMG/M metagenome (GOLD analysis project Ga0306922, IMG submission 203758) | Lab enrichment of tropical soil microbial communities from Luquillo Experimental Forest, Puerto Rico - statoxic.12C.oxic.44.000.082 (v2)... | ecosystem: Environmental > Terrestrial >... | reverse complement strand
GCCCCGCCACCGGAACGGGGGTCGGCGGAACAGAACCGTCCGTCAATCAACATTGTCCCTATCACACTTCCCAGTGTCCTCACCTTTCACGGCGCTTTCGCATATCTTTAACCAGATCGCTTTTACTTCACCTTCCTCCCAAGAATTACACTTTTCAAATAGTTACGTATGTGAAATACCTCACACATGCGCAAGTGTTTGACGTCATGATCGTGAGATAGCCCCCGAACTGACCGGACACGGTCTCCCACTTAGCAAGTGTGAGGCATACAACCCCGTGTCTATGACCAATTCTACCAATCGCGTTGAGATCCTCACGTCGGTTCAGCATCGTCGTCGCTGGATGGCCCCTGAGAAGGTTGGCATGGTCGAAGAGACCTTTGAGCCGGGCATGACGGTAAGCCTGGTGGCTCGCCGACATGGCGTCGCCCCGAACCAGCTCTTCACCTGGCGTCGGCTGGTGGCGCAAGGCAGCCTGACCGCGGCCGGCAGTGGGGAAGAGGTCGTGCCAGCTTCTGATTATCGGGCTTTGCAGAACCAAGTTCGCGAACTTCATCGGCTCCTGGGCAAGAAGACGCTGGAAGCGGAGATTCTTAAAGAGGCCCTCGAACACGCCACAGGTTCAAAAAAACAACTGCGGCTGCCGCCGTCGCCGCCGAAGGACGGTTCCCGATGAAGACCGTGGCAGAGGTAATCGGCGTCTTCCGCTCCAATCTTGAGTCTCGGTCGACCCCCGCTACCGGACGACGAACTGGTGTCCAAGATCAAGGCGGTTGTCGCCGAGCTGCCGACCTATGGCTATCGGCGGGTCCACGCCGTTCTCAAGCGGCAGGCGCTGGCTGCAGGTCTACAACCGCCCAATCACAAGTCTACCGGGTCATGAAGGTTCACGGCCTACTGCTCGATCGCCACGTTGGCGCAGACGAGCGCCGCCATGACGGCCGCGTTGCGGTGGATGAACGTAATCGGCGTTGGTGCTCCGACGGCTTTGAGATCGGCTGCGACAACGGCGAGCGGGTGCGGGTTGCGTTTGCGCTCGACTGCTGTGATCGGGAAGCCATGAGCTTCCTGGCCACTACCGGCGGCATCGCCGGCGAGGACGTGCGCGACCTGATGGTGGCTGCCGTCGAGTACCGGTTTGGCCTGGTCAATCGCTTGCCCGTCACGATCGAATGGCTTTCTGATAGTTACGGCTTGAAAATGATGTGGTGTGATATTTTCGCAAAACGGTTGACCTCGCAAAACACGAGATGGTCGCAAACTAACAGCGCGCCCAGTTTGCTGCTGTTTGGGCATGTGCCGCGGTGCTGGTTAGCCTCATCAATGCGAGAAATGCCGGCGCGACGACAAACGTCTTCACGGTGGGGCCTCCCAGTGCCCCGATCTCACGCCGCAGAAAGGCGCTAATCCAGACTGGGCCGATGCAGCTGGCGATGCTGAATTCGGTCATGCCGATATGCACCCCTTCCGGCATCGGGCCGAATATCACGCACTCATAGTCGGCAATGATGTGCTGACGCCCGACCGCGCTAGGCGCTGTGGCCTCTAGTGTCAGGCATCTCACAGCGCCGATGGCGTGATCCTGAATCGGTGAGACCAGGGAAATGGTTTTGGCGAAGTGTGAAGTAGCTCACACATCTCTTCCAATTCGCCCCTCTAAAGTCTGCCATAGCGACATCTATCCGGTCGCCAGGAGGGGAACATGGCACCGAAACCAAAACCAGCTAGGCTCGGATGGTTCTTGCAATGGCGTTGACCATCCTAACGATCACGGCAGACCGCGATTTGGCTGCGCCGAGCGCGTCGCCGATTTACCATCCTCAACTTTGTCCGATTGAATCAACAACTAGCTAAGGGAGAAAATAATGGACCAGAATCACTGGCGTTTCTGCCAGAAGTGCAACGCGATGTTCTTCGACGGCTTTCCCAGCAAGGGGGTCTGCCCAGCCGGTGGCGGGCATGAGGCGCAAGGTTTCGATTTCTCGCTGCCGCACGACGTCCCGCCGACAGCCAACGCACAGAATAACTGGCGCTTCTGCGACAAGTGCCACGCGATGTTCTTCGACGGTGCGCCCAACAGCCGCTGCCCGGCCGGCGGCCAGCATCATGCGCAAGGCTTCAATTTCGTGCTGCCGCATGACGTCGCGCCGACACCCACCGCGCAGAAGGACTGGCGCTTCTGCGACAAGTGCCACGCGATGTTCTTCGACGGCTTCGCCAACAAGGGCCACTGTCCGGCCGGCAGCGGGCATCATGCGCAAGGCTTCAATTTCGTGCTACCGCACAGCGTCGGGTTCGGGGCCCCGGAGGTCATGAACTTCGATTCCGGCGCCGTCCACGTCCCCGGCGGCCTCACGCTGCAAGGGTCGGCCCACCTGGTGGTGCGACGGAACGGCGAGTTCACCTTCACGTCGCATGCCCACAACAGCGGCTTCGACAACATCAATTATTCGCTGGCCGCGGTCCTGAGAGCGCCGAGCGGGCAGGTCGCGTTCACGTTTCAGAAACAAGGACGCGTCGAAGGCACCGTTGCCGGATTGCCGTTCGGAACGCCGCAGCGAAATGACGACTTCACCAACACGGGGCACAATGCGAGGTTGGCCGCGGAGCTCGCCTCGCTGTCGAACGGAGGAAAATTCGTCGTCAACCTGAACGGCACGGATCTTCTTCTACACGGCATCACTGGGCTGATCCAAGACACCTTGCAGGATGCGGCGAAGCAGCTTGCACAAGGAGCAGCCGGAGCGGTCGTTGCACTTGTCGCCGCGTGAGATCCGACAACGCCGGTCACCCGGCCGCATTCGATTCGGCCGGACCTGAGTGAGATGTTGTTCGGAACCACCAGGGCTTTGGCGCCATGCCATCCGGCCTGATCAAGGAGGATAATGGCGAGCGCTCCGAGGGCGACTTTGGTTGCGATCTCGTCGAGATGGAGCTGCATGGCTTCGCAGTTGCAAGTCGGCAGCACGAGGGCGACGCCGGCTCCACGTTCGGGACAGACCGCACCAAATTCTAGTCGACGATGACGAGATGGGGCGCCGCAGCGTACGGCAGGCACTGGAGCCGCTCGGGTGGAAGGTGACCGAGGCGGAGAACGGCCGGGTTGCGGTCGTGTCGCTCACCGCCGGGCGGCCCGACGTGGTCATTCTCGACCTGATGATGCCGACGATGGATGGGTTCGGGTTCATGGACCAACTGCGCGGACGGCCCGACTGGCAGGACATCCCGGTCGTGGTCATCACCGCAAAAGACCTGACCGAAGAGGATCGCGAGCGCCTCAACGGCGGCATCGAGCGCATTATTTAAAAGAGCAATCGCGACGAAATGCTGCGTGAACTCAGTCGCGAGATCAGCAAGTGCGAAAAAAAGCGGACGACGAGGGTCTGATGAAGATGCTCTACGTCGAGGACAACGATGACAACGTCTACATGCTGAAAAACCGGCTCACGCGCGCCGGCTTCACCGTCGTTGTGGCGACTGACGGAGCCCAGGGCGTTGCTATGGCGGCGTCAGAACAGCCCGACCTCGTCCTGATGGACCTGACCCTGCCTAATATGGATGGCGCGGAGGCGACCCGACGGATCAAAGCCGACCCGGCCACCAAACGCATTTGAACGGGCTGCTTGGTGCGGATGACGCGTCCTGAGCAATGGCAGCCATTTCGTCGAGTTCGCCGTCTCCGACACCGGCATCGGCATGACACCTGAGCAGCAGGCCAAGCTGTTCGAGGAGTTCAGCCAGGCCGATGCGACGACCGCTCAGCGCTTCGGCGGCACCGGGCTCGGTCTGGCCATCACCCGCAAGCTCGCGCGCATGATGGGCGGCGACGTGACGGTAACGAGCGAGCCGGGAAAGGGCTCGGTATTCACTGTGCGCCTGCCGGGCGGGGCGACACCATAGCCGAAGTCCGCTCTTGGGGCGAACCGGACAGGCCGCGATGGCGAGAATGACGTGAATGACCCAATGCGGACCTAAGCAGATCTGCGGTTGCATGCGCGTCATTTACGCAAACTTTAGGTGGCTCTCCAGGTCACAGCGCAATATCGTCCCCCCTGTTGCACAGGCACGCCCCAGCGTTTCGCTAGGAAAAGATCAAATAAAGGGGAAGCCAGATGCGCGAGAGGGTCACATGGCAATCCCCATTCGGCGGCGAGAACTTGTTCTTGTACTTGGCGGCATAGCGGCCGCATGGCCACTTGTGGCGCGCGCGCAGCCGACGATCGAGCGGGGGCGGCGCATTGGCGTTCTCATGAGCACCACTGCGGACGATCCAGAAGGACAAGCCCGCATCGCAGCGTTCCATCAGGGATTACAGGAGCGGGGATGGACACTCGGACGCAACGCGCGGGTCGACGTTCGCTGGGGCGCATTCGATGCTGACAGCAGCCGCCATTACGCGACGGAGCTTGTCGCGCTCGCGCCTGAAGTCATTCTTGCTTCCGCGAGCGCTGCGATGGGAGCGCTCCAACAGATGCGCACGGGGGTGCCGATTGTATTCGTGAGTATTATCGATCCGGTCGGCGCGGGATTCGTCAAGAGCCTGGCGCGTCCGGGCGGCAACGTCACCGGATTCAGCTTGTTCGAATACGGGCTCAGCGGCAAATGGCTGGAGCTACTCAAAGAGATCGCGCCCAGCGTGACGCGGGCGGCGGTCCTTCGGGAGGCCGCGGTAGCCTCCGGGGTCGGTCAATATGCCATCATCCAGGCGTTAGCGCCGTCGCTCGGGATCGAGTTGCGTACGATCGACCTGCACGATCCCGGCGAGATCGAGCGCGGCGTCCTGGCGTTCGCGCGCGAGCCGAACTGTGGTCTGATCGTCGTTGGAGCTCCATCAGGGGTGGTTCATCGCGATCTCATCATCACGCTGGCGGCCCGCCACCGATTGCCGGCGATCTACCCTTACAGTTTCTTCGTCACGGCTGGTGGCCTGATCTCCTACGGGCCCAATACAAGCGAACCCTACCGGCGCGCGGCCGGCTACGTCGATCGCATTCTCAAAGGCGAGAAGCCCGCCGACTTACCGGTGCAGGCTCCCACAAAATACGAGCTTGTGATCAATCTCAAGACCGCAAAGGCGCTTGGGCTCGAAATTCCGTCCTCGGTGCTGGCCCGCGCCGACGAGGTGATCGAATGAAACGGCGCGATTTCATCACGCTGCTCGGCGGCGCGGCGGCCGCGTGGCCGCTCGCGGCGCGCGCGCAGCAGCCCGCGAAACAGCCGCTCATCGGCATGCTCGTACGAGGCACGCGCGCGACCCACGGCCAATGGTTTGCCGCCAGCCGCCATTGACGACACAACCCTGGGCCGCCTTGAGCATTGGCCAAAACAACCGACACATACGCTGCGACATATTGGTTTGCTCGGCCAGCGCTACCCGAGCGGGAAACTTCAGATTGAATCTATCCTTCACGCTATCGAACACGTGCTGACAGCCATCGAGCGTGCGAAAATCTGCGGTAATGGCGAGTGGTACGGGACCGCCCGCTGCGATCGTTCTGCTTGCCGCTGCGAAATTTTCAGCCAACGAAGACACAATGACCGTCTGCGCGCCAGCCCGGGCGAAGTCGGCCGCGATTTCGCGGCCGATGCCACGACTGCCACCAGTGACGACCGCCGCCTTATTGGAAAACTCCCGATAACATTGAACCCTCCGTGATTGCCGAACCCCCTCAAACGAGCTTTGATGTTATCAATGAAGGGCGGTAGATCAGCCATATACTCGGCTTGCCATCCTTGCTGCTTCACCACCATGGCTCTTTGCGAATGGTCGCAGGGAAACGAAAAATACCATCGTGACAAACGACAGCGACCATATCGTCACCGAGTCGGCGGCCCGAATTTTTGCAGACCTCGCCGACCCACAGACCATTAACCGGCTCGATAACGGTGCTTGGAAGGCGCCATTTTGGCAGGCACTTTGTGATGCCGGCCTACCACTTGCTTGGGTTCCGGAACGGCTTGGCGGCGCTGGCGCTACTCTTGCCGAGGGCTTCGCCGTGCTAGGTGTTGCCGGGCGGTTCGCTTTGGCCGTTCCGCTCGCCGAGACGCTGCTCGCAGGCTGGCTGCTGACGCGCGCCGGAGTGGCAGCACCGAATGGGTCCATGACAATTGCCCCGAGCCGACCTTCCGATCGTATCATTTTAGACGAGGACGGCACGCTGAGCGGTTCCGCAATCGGGATTCCATTCGCTTCCGAGGCGCAACACATAGCTGTCTTGGCGCACGGCAGGAGAATTGTCGTTGCGCTGGTCGCTGCAAGCGACTGCACGATTGGTGAAGGGCAGACTCTGGCAGGTGATCCGTCAAACATCGTGCGCTTTCAGCGTGTGAAGCCTTTGCGTTATGCGCGAGCACCGTTCGGTCTTGATCATACAGCCTTGATGCTGATGGGCTCGGTGAGCCGCAGCGTTCAGACTGCCGGCGCACTTGAGTCGATTTTGTCGTTGACTGTCTCTTATGCCAATGAGCGGGTCGCCTTTGAACGACCAATTGGGAAATTCCAGGCAGTCCAACACAACCTCGCGCGGCTCGCTGGGGAAACGGCAGCTGCGCTCGCCGTGTCGGGCTCGGCCGCCAGTACAATTGGTCAGAGCGACAATATTGATGAATCAGGATTTTTCGAAGGGGCTTCGGCAAAAATCCGCTGTGTCGAAGCTGCTACCGAAGGCGCTGCTATCGCCCATCAGGTCTTCGGTGCGATCGGATTCACCAAGGAACATATCCTGCATCGTTTCACACTGCGCATACTAGCTTGGCGCGACGACTTTGGCAGCGAAAGCTATTGGGCCGCTGAGCTTGGTAGGCACGTTGCTCAGCAGGGTGCGGACGAGTTCTGGCCAATGGTCGCGTCGCGATGAGCACGAATTTGCAATTCGATCAAATTCGTCTGCCGCGCGAATGCGATGCCTTGCGGCAAGAGGTGCGCGCCTTTCTCGCCGACGAAATCGCCAAAGGCACTTTTGATCCGCACCGTCCGGGGCATGGCGACTCGCACGACCGCGCCTTCAGCAAGCGTATTGGCGCCAAGGGCTGGATCGGTATGACCTGGCCAAAAAAATATGGCGGGCACGAGCGCAGTTTCCTCGAGCGTTACGTGGTGACAGAAGAATTCCGAGTCGCCAATGCGCCCGTTCGGTCACATTTCGTCGCTGATCGTCAAAGCGGCCCTATTTTGCTCAAATATGCGTCCGAGCACGTTAAAACGAACATTCTGCCCCGTATCTGTCGAGGTGAATTGTGCTTCGTCATCGGCATGAGCGAACCAGGCTCCGGCTCGGACTTATTTGCGGTCAAAACCAAGGCAACGAAGGTCGACAAAGGCTGGCGTATTAACGGCAGCAAGATCTGGACAAGTAATGCGCATATTGCCGATTACATGATCGCACTGTTTCGTACGTCGCCTCCGACCAATGAGAACCGGCGCCATGGTCTTACGCAATTTCTGGTGGACATGAAGACCGACGGCATCAAGGTCAATCCGATCTATCAGATGAGCGGCCAGCATGATTTCAATGAAGTCGTTTTCGATGATGCTTTTGTTCCTGATGACCATGTGTTGGGTGAGATCGACGGCGCCTGGAAGCAAGCGGCCAGTGAACTGGCTTATGAGCGCAGCGGCCCGGAACGCTTCCTTGAGACGTTCTATGTCTTGCTTGAACTTATTCGCGCCATTGGGCCAGAACCGGACGTCCGCAGCGCCGATGGTCTAGGCCGATTAGTCGCGCAACTCCACACATTGCGTCGCATGTCGGTCTCCGTGGCCGGCATGCTGCAGGCCGGCAAAGAGCCTGTGGTCGAGGCCGCGATCGTGAAAGACCTCGGCACCGTGTGGGAGCAGAAGCTGCCCAACCGGGTGCGCGAACTCACCGCCTTTCTGGCGTCGGACATCGCCAATCGTGTGACGCTGGAGGAACAGCTTGCATTTGCCACCACCATTGCGCCGAAGCTCACGATCCAGGGCGGCACCACTGAAATCCTGCGCGGCATTATCGCACGCGGGTTAGGCCTCAGGTAATCCCAATGCCCGACATTGGAAAATTGCTATGGCCGAAGTCAATCGCGGTCGTCGGCGCCTCCTCGGACGTACAAGGGTTACGCGGGCGAATTTTGGAAACCATTTTGAGTCATCCCTTTGCTGGCAAGATCTATCCGGTGAGCCGCGGCGCGAATGAGGTCCAGGCGTTAAAAGCGTATTCATCAGTCGATGTTCTGCCTGAACCTGCCGACCTCGCGATCCTGATCATCCCAGCGCAGTACATCGCATCGGAGCTAGAGCGTTGCGGCCGCAGGCGCATTAAAGCGGCCGTCATTCTATCCTCGGGGTTTGCTGAGGAAGGTGAAGCTGGTGCGCGCATGCAGAATGACATTGCTGTCATTGCACGCCGCTACGACATGGCAGTGAGTGGGCCCAATTCGGAAGGGTTTGCCAATATCGCTGCGGCGCTCTGCCCGACCTTTAGCCCGGCAATGGATAAGAGTGCCGGTCCGATCGAACCTGCACGCGCGCTCGGTACAGGCCAAGTCTCGGTGATTTCGCAGAGCGGCGGCTTAGGCTTCGCCGTTTTCGATCGTGCTCGCCCGCGCAACCTCAAATTCCGGCACATCGTCACCACCGGTAACGAAGCCGCGCTGCAAGCTTCAGACTTCATCGATTACATGCTTGATGAAGGTATGACTGACGTTTTCCTGCTGCTGCTTGAGGACGTGAAGTCACCCGAAACGTTCAAGCGTGTTGCTGAAAAGGCACTGCGCGCCGGTAAACCGATCATCGTCGGCAAGATTGGCCGATCGGAAGCAGGATCACGCGCGGTCGCTTCTCACACCGCGGCACTTGCCGGTTCGAACGCGGCCTATCGTGCCATCTTCGACTACTACGGGGTGATCGAAGCGCAGGAGCTCGATGACATGATTGACCTTGCGGTTGGCTTCCTCGCGTGTGGGGACAGCATGCCGGCGGGCAAGCGCATCGGCATCTGTACCGCCTCGGGCGGCGCCGGGGTGTGGATGGCAGATGCATGTGCTGCGGCAGGATTGGAGGTCCCAGTTCTGGACGACGCGACGCGCAAGTCAATCGACGAGTACATTCCCTCGTACGGGACGTCACAAAATCCAGTCGATTGTACGGCGCAAGGTGTCCACAAAATGGGCTACGCGACTTTCGCCCACATCGTCGCGCAATCTCCTCTGATCGACGCAATCGCGGTGGTGGTGACTGCGCGGCGATCTGCCTTCCTTGAACACGATTTGCCGAAGCTCAAGAGCTTAAAAAAGGATTCTCGCAAGCCGATATTCATGTGGACTTATACATTGCCGGCTGAGCGAAGCGTGGAGATCCTCAACGAGGTTGGCTATCCACTTTTTACAGGATCATTTGGTTGCGCCCGTACCATGCGTGCCATGGTCGATTACCGTGCTTTTCGCGAGCGAACATTGAATAAGCCGCGAGCTCGCAGCACACCCCATCCAGCCCGCGCCAAAGTCCATGCGCTACTTGCGGCCAGTGGCGCCGTCCTCACTGAGTATCAAGCGCGTCCACTACTCGAGGCCTACGGCATAGGCGGGAATGTGTACACGTTTGCACGCTCAGCTGCAGAGGTCGAAGCAGCCGTTAAGGCGCTTGGCGGGGCCGTGGCCGTGAAAGTGCAGTCCGGCGACATTCCACATAAGACCGAGGCTGGTGCCGTGTCATTAAACGTCAGCCCTGAGAACGCCCGGGCTGCATATGAGCGGGTGCTTGAGAATGCGAAACGCTTCGCGCCCGCCGCAAAGATTGAAGGCGTCGTAGTGCAGCCGATGGCGCCACCCGGGCGCGAGGTAATTCTTGGTATCAGCCGCGATAAATGCTGGGGCGCGCTGCTCATGCTTGGTCTCGGCGGTGTCCTTGTCGAGGCGCTGAATGATGCGGTACTCGCGCCAGTGCCGCTCGATCATGAAGCTGCGCTCGCACTAATTTCCCGTCTTAAGTGCAACGTTATGTTTGGACCTTATCGTGGTATGCAGCCCGCTGACATCGAGGCATTAGCCGATCTGATCGTCAAACTTTCACAATTCGCATCCGATCACGCGGACGACATCGCTGAGGTCGATCTCAATCCCGTCATCGTGCACGGCAAGGGCGATGGGGTCAGCGTAGCAGACGCGTTGATCCTCAAGCGCACCCTGCAACAGGCAGAGCGCCGCACCGCAGCCGGATAAGGATACACACATCATGAGTGACATAGGTGTCGAAAAGAGTGGGCACGTGGCCCTGGTCGAGATCCGGCGGCCGCCGCACAATTTCTTTGATATACCTTTGATCAAAGAAATTGCGGAGGCGTTCGAGAGCTTCGACGAAGATGTCAATATTCGCGCCGTCGTGCTGGCAGCCCAAGGCAAAGCATTTTGCGCCGGTGCCAATTTCAGCGACGGTTCAACGCTCGACGGGCAGGGCCGTCGTCCCAACGAGCCAGGTCCAGGCGTCGCGCCACTTTATGTCGAGGGCAACCGACTGTTTCGTACCAAAAAGCCAATTGTCGCAGCGGTACATGGAGCAGCTGTCGGTGGTGGCCTGGGCCTTGCTATGGTGGCCGACTTCCGCGTGGCCTGCTCAGAGACGCGCTTCTGCGCCAACTTCACGCGACTGGGTTTTCATCCCGGGTTCGGCCTTACGGTCACATTGCCAGCGGTAGTCGGCCAAACCAAAGCGGCGCTGATGTTCTACACCAGCCGCCGGGTAACCGGTGAGGAAGCCTACGCGATGGGCCTTGCGGATGTGCTGGTACCGCAGCAACAAGTGCGCGATGCGGCGATCAACCTCGCAAGCGAGATTAGCGAGAATTCACCACTCGGCCTTGTCGCTACGCGTATGACCATGCGTGGCGATATAGCCGATCGGGTGCGGAAGGCGACCGATCATGAGTTGGAGGAGCAAACACGCTTACGCAAGACAGAAGACTTCAAGGAAGGCGTGAAAGCCGTTTTTGAGAGGCGCCTCCCAAATTTCGGGGGTCATTGAGCAAGACCCTCAACGGCGGCTCTGCCGTGGGTTTGAATCCCACTCCCTCCGCCACAAACAACTGAATTTATTCGAATCTTTGACGAAATCATCGTACCAGTGCGGTGACGCAGGTTGGGGGGTGACCATGCGAATTGCTGCCGTATTGACCGATGCGGCTCTCTCCGTTGGGTGCGCCGGTTCGTCAGCCTCGGTAGGTCAGGTCGTTGATCCGTTCGAAGTGATGAAGAACACAAGAGGGCTCGCTCCTGCGGAGCTTGTCGACTACACATTCGTTTTCCATTGACAAGTCCGCAAGGCAAAAAAAATGAAAGGCCGCTCGGCGTTGGCTCCCGGGCGGCCTTTGTGCGTCATAGAAGGAGGGCCCTCGAAATAATGCATACTCACAAAAATTTTTCGACAGCAAATTTTCCCAAGTTGAGAAAAACCCGACCCGAAAACCGAGTAAAACTTCCCATGAACCCCACGCATCCGAGCACGAACGCAGCGAACCCGACCCCCAACAAGCGAAAACGATTTGCATAGTCGCGTGGCAAGCGCGAGCGCCCGACATCATTGCCACCCAGGCCGACGCGGACACCGCCAGCTGCAGATTCTTGGTCTTGGGGTGTACTTGCTGAACCCGGAAAGACGCCTATGCTGGGCTATGCCTTCCGCGCCGACGCAATCCCCAAGCTCCGCTTCCCGGCTCCTGCCATGCCTCGGCTGTCGTTCCGCCGCCAGCGTGAAAGCGCTTGAGGAGATCGCCAGCGATTACCTCAACTACTTGCGCGGAGAGCGGCGGCTGCGATTCGACGACGACCGGCGGATTGCCTATTTGCCGCGCGCCTGCTGCAAGCAGGTGAAACGTGTTGATGTCGAGGCGATGGTCGCCTAAACGGAGCTGGCCCTCAAATTCGAGGGCATTCTCGACAGGGGTTAGGGTTTTGCCCCGATGGCGCCCCCCGAGGACATCCAAACCGTTTGCACGCGCGCGGTACGCTGCTCAAGGAGTAAGGTACAACGAAGAGCTGGCTGCGCTTTTAAGTGTGGGTGTTCGAAAGGCCAGTCTGAGCGTTTCCAGCATCATCACTCCTGAATCGTCACAGCGCCGCGTGACCGCGAGCCGACCGCCGCGACGAGAAGAACGGCCACAGGAGGATCCTCGGTGGATGCGACCGCGGCGCCCCGGCCGAGGCTTTGCGCTCGATGCATCAGGGCGCGAATGTGATCGTACTCGACAAGATTGCCTGGGGCATACCCCGTGGGTCGGCGTGCGGTCCTCATGATTGCCAAAAGGCTACGAGCCGTCGCGCGAGGCCGCGATGGCGGCATTCTCGTGAAGCTGGCGGCAGGAGTAATTCTAAAATTGGGGAGGTCCGCTTTCGGGGGCAAAGCGGACATCTAATGCTCAGATCGGGTTTTCCCGCTTTTGACCCGAAGCAGTCATTGGCAGCTGTGATACCGGATGCTTCGGCACAAATCGCTTCCGAGAGCGTTTTTTACCTCATCGGCGCCACACTTAGGGGCATCTTAGGGCGATAACGATACCAGGCAGCGGGTGGGACCTCAGGGTTGCTGCGCTTCTATCGTCGTGTTCTGGGGGAGAGGCGGCCCCATGTCGCCTACGTGGTGGGATCCGATCATGAGCCGAGTCATTGCCGTTACGGTATGTGGCTTCATGCTGCCCGCCTGTTCCACGACGATGCCAAGCCTGGATTTCATGAAGTCGGCCCCGCAGGCCGAGTCGCTGGCCATCGAGTCTGAACCGCCAGGGGCAGAAGCAAAGACCTCGTTGGGGCAGAGCTGTCGTACGCCCTGTCAGCTCTCAGTCCAGCCCGGTAGCGAATTCTCCGTCACGTTTGCGCTGAGCGGCTACCAGCCGCAGACCGTGTCGGTACGTCTGGAGGCGGAGGGCGCAACTGCTGCTCCACGCCCCGCGCCCAATTCGGTTCACGTGGACCTGCAGGCGGCGGGACCGCCAAAGAAGCCGGCTGCGAAGAAAAAGAGACTGGTGGTGGCCGCAGGGGTCCGTCCAGCGGCGGCGGCCCCCATGGCCTCAGCAGCGCCTCGGTCTCCGCCTGCCCTTACCTCGGCGCCCTCAACCCTGACGGAGATGGCACCATCCGCGACCAACTATCCCTGGCCGTCGCGATAGTTCCGGTTCGCGGGACGCCGTGACGAACAGTCGGATTGATTATGAAGCACGCTCGCTTTCACGCGCTTTAAGCCATGCTTCCATGAGTGCCCACGGAGCAGTAAGAGACAAGAGGTACCATGTCGTCACTGCGTTTACGAACATCAACGGCATCACTGTGCCGCCGGTCAACAAGTCCACCATTGGATATCTCAAATCCCTCCCTGTGGTGAGGGTTTCGTTTCGTTTGCCAGTCATAGCGCTCCTCCCTGAGTGAAGGGGGTTTCACATTTGGATGGTTCGACACGTAATCACCTTGCGCTAAATCAAAAAGGACTGGCGAGCCGCGCCGGGCCTAACCAACGCCGGATCATCGCCAAGCACCCAGAGCGCAAAAAAGCCCATCGAGCAACGTCTCGGCGTGCGTCCCAGCGTCCCTAAATCAATCAGAGGACGCCGCCATGGCTGATACCAATGACCTAGAGCAGATTCCGGTCGAATTCACTATAACCTGCGTGCCTGAAATAGTTGCAAG
>Ga0306922_10004178_pt1 | contig 13645 bp, 13 predicted proteins | sample sta12Cox44000082_FD_203758 | JGI IMG/M metagenome (GOLD analysis project Ga0306922, IMG submission 203758) | Lab enrichment of tropical soil microbial communities from Luquillo Experimental Forest, Puerto Rico - statoxic.12C.oxic.44.000.082 (v2)... | ecosystem: Environmental > Terrestrial >... | reverse complement strand
TCGCTGGAGGCGCGCCATCATGTCCTGATCCGCCTTCAGCCGTTGCAGCGTATACTCCAGCCATGCTTGGACGCGCCTATATCGATGCGCGACGTCGAGCTTGGCATTCTCTTGGTCGTAGGTCGGACCCGGCCCGTCGAACCAGGGGACGCGCTCGCCGACGCTTGATCGAAAATCCCGATCTTGCTCGAACGCCCCCGCGGTCGTCCTGACGTCCTCGGCGAACAGCTCTGCAGGCACGAACTCTCGATAGAGCTCGGCATAGGGTCGACCAACGAAGACCGGCTCGAACACGGACTGATCGAACGCGGCCATGAACGCGTCGTCGCGAAGCGCAGAGCAGCAGTGCAGGATCGTCGCGAACAGTGCGATGCCGTCGACCGCGTCCCCAGCGCTACGGTCGGTGGTCGGCAGCTTGATGCTGACTCCGCAGCCACCCTGTTCCGGCATCGAGAACTCCAGTTTCTTGGCCTCGGTATCGCATGTAAGCTTGATCGTAATCGCGCAAGGCACGATGCCAAGATCGCGGCCCGCCATCGCGCAAGCAACAATTTGGAGCTCCGCGATCAGCTGCTCCGCGCCGGGCGTGGTGGCATAGTCGTTTGTAAACTCGCAGCGCCAGTCAATCCCGAGCGCGGTCCAGCCCACGCGTCGCGTGGAGCCGAGATCGCCGAACGGGCGATCGAGCATTGCGCCTTCGAGACTTGCCCAGGCGTCCTCCCAGCTGGCCTTGTTCCAGAAGCCGCTCCATTGATCAGCTGCCTTCCAAATCGGCTTCTTGATCTCTGGCGGCCAGTCGCCGGCGAGCGTGTCGACGCATTTACGGGCTCCCGCATTTCCGCGTTTCAGGAAGCCGAGCAGCGCGAAAAGCTTCTCCATATTCTCCTGGATGCGCGGATGCTCGGTCATGTCGAACGGCCGCGAGTCATGCTGGACATGCGCGACGATCATCACCGGCAACAGCTGCAGGAAGCCCAATGAATTGCCGGCGGCAGCTTCGGCATCCAGCACATCGAGCAGCGCACAGGGCAACATATCGCCGACCCGGTCGGGGTTTTCGTAGCGGGCGATATAAGCGGCCGCCATAGCATAATATTTGGAGGCATAGGCCAGCCCGAGGCGTCCGTATTGCTCAGCCAGCAGCTGCAGGACGCGGAGCATGCCTCCAAGCTGCTCGCCCGAAAACCACTTCACTTTCGCTTTGTGGAGCTCTCGAATGGCCGGTGCCGGCTCGCCTCGCTCAAGCAGGCTGAAGGCGCGGTCGATCGCCTTGTCGCCGGCCGCGGCGGCGCCAGCGCGCTTTGCAACTAAGTCGTCGGCACGCGATGCTATCGCGAGAAGCTCATCTCGCTCACCCATCTGGCCGACGAGCTGTGCTAGATGGTCTGAGAACTCCTCGATCGGATAGAGCGGCGCCTGAGCAGCATAATCGAGCATCTCGTTCCAAAGCGCGAACGCTCGCGCCAAGTCGGGCTCGCGGCCCGGTTCCGCTCGCGTGAACTCCAAACTACCTCGCATTCTCAACAAACCGCTCCGTCGACCTGGTCCGATGCCGGGCTGGGCAAGGCACTCCTCAAACATGTCAACGATCGTTCGGCGGCGAGCGAAGAGCTCGGCCTCCCCCACGGCATACTGCCCGAGCCAGTAGCCACCGAAGCAGTAGGTCAATAGGACGACCGCGTCGGTGATTTCGCCGATGCTCGTGTGTTGCGAAACGTCGCTGAAATAGTCGGCGACCAGATCAGCCGCCGGTGTGAGGTCGCCCTTGCCGCGGAGATTGGCGACGGCGATCACGTACATCGCGTCCCGGGAGAGCTCGCGTGGTGCGGGATGCGCCAGGAATTCCGCCATCTTGTCGAGCCAGAAGCGGAGATCCGCCCGTGCGCTGTCGTCGAAAGTGGCTTTGCGAAGCCCGGCCTTGATGGCGAGGAAGTCCGCCCGATTGATCGGAATCGGAGTGCGCGACTGCCATTTCTGGCGATGCTCGAGATAGCCCGCCTCGAGCTCGCCAATGGGCATGACGTCAGAAGGCAGATGAAGGTATTCCTGGGCAATCCAGAAGATGTCCGGCTCGGCGAGCCACTCGGCGATGGCGTTGCCATCGAAAATCTGAAGCGCCACGCCCTTCGCCTTTGCTTCGTCGATGAGCTTCAGACGCTTGGCCATCGGCAGGTTGGGCTCACAGAAATAAACGATCTCGCCCACGTCGCCTTGGTCGAGCAGCGTGCGGACGTCCTTTCGGATCTTTGTTTCGATCGTTTTTTTGCAGGCTACAGGCAAATATCAGCTTGTGCTCGCCGGTCGAGCGCGCCGCGAAGCTGTTTCCCGGCGGTCCCGGAGGCGCGTGGCGCGTGCTGAAGGTTTCGAAGTCGCGCCCGCGATCGCCGCCGCTGCTCACTGGCCCCGTTGCGGGAACGATGTTGCTCGCGATACGCGCGCGAGCGACATGACGCGCGAGATGCTCGAACTCGTGATGAGCATTTCTGGCGTTCAACTCGGAGAGGTGAAAGCGAATGATGCTCGAAAGTTCAGCGGGGTTGATGCCAGTACGTGCGGTCACACGCTTTACCTCCTACCCGCGTGTTGAGGGGCGGACAGCGCCGGCGGCTGATGAACTGACAGAAAACGAGCGGCTCGGCCTCTCATCTATGGGATGACGGCTTTCGGCGCACTGCCGCCGCCCGCCGCCAGGCTGAAACCCTCTCGATGTCGTCATCGGTAAGTTTGAGCGGACTGTCCTCCCGCGCGGCGCACACGCCGGGCGGCGGCGGCAGGGCCCGCTTGGATGCGCTCCCAGGGTGAGGCTGCGCTCGACTCTCCCAGCGCGCCGAACAGGTGAAAGACCAGCCGGAGCTGCGCGGTTGTCGTATCTAGGGTTTCGGTGCGGCCGCGAAACCCGGCCGGTTTCGAGGCTGGCAACAGTGTCTTTCGAGACGCCGCAGCGGTCCGCGAATTCAGCTTGGCGAGCTTCAATCGCTTCCGCAAGTTGCGCAGATCGTCGGACGAACATGTCGCCGAACTAGGCGACACGCGGAAAATCAACGCCGCGAGAACGCGCCAAATCCCGAAGTATCTCAACCCGCGCGTGGGTCACTATTCGATTGAAACGCTCAATTTCTGAAATGTTCTTTTGTGTAATGCCAAAGATTGTCGCGATTTCCTTCTGTGACATCTTTAGAGCTTTGCGCAGACGGAGAACATCCCGGCCGGTCACAATCGGCCGATTTTCGACCTCTGCTGTCGCCGTTACAAGATCGATACCTTTTTCGGCTATTGCCCTCAGTAAAGCGCCAATCGCGGCGGGCGGGACAGGTCTTGTTCCAGCTTCCCACTTACTGACATAGCTTTCCGAAAAACCGGTCAATTCGGCAGCGGCAGCCGTTGTAAGCCCTAGCGCTTCTCTGAGCATTTTTGTACCTTCCGCGGCAGGTTGCGCCTCGGCCATCATTGCCATGAACGATCGCGTTTCGTCAGAAACCTCCCCTTTGTTTGCCAGATCTGCTCCGGCTTGGAACGCCTGGGCGATTTCCGGCGCCTGAGCCAGCGTAGGATTGGCTTCGATGGCGCGGGAAAGCGCCTCGATCATGTCGCCGAACTCCCCTTTCATCGCGCTGTTGAGCGCCCGGCCTAGTTCAGAGAATACAACCGGAGAGTGTACACGCTCTCTTGACATTTGTCCGGTTTCCTCCTATCTAGTACGCATCAACCCAAATATGGGGTATAAGGGGGAATTCAGTGCTATATAACCGTTCCGAACCCAGAGTACACCGTCGCAACCGGAAACCGCAGCGATTGCGATGATTGCGGCAGCGGGTCTGTACCCGTCCGAAAATGAAGGTACAAGCGAGCCCCGCAATGTAATTCTGCCGGATCTATTTGTGGGAATTCGGGAACGTACTTTGCGACGTCTTACCCCGTAATTTGGCGCCTGAACATCAGGTGTTGCACGCCGAAATAAAAGCCGCTGATCCGGCATCTCCCTGGACAATCGAGCAACTGGAACACTTTTTCGACCGAGAGAGCGCCGCTAACCTTCATCTCATACACGAGGCTCGCGCGCGGGCGGGCGCCGCAAAGCGAGCCTTAGAGGCGATCACACGCCCCGGTTGGGGGCGGTATCTCTACGCCGAAGCCAAAATCGATCGCCGCCTTGCTCAGGAACGCGCGGAGCAAGAGCAACAGCGACACATTGATGCAATACGTCCCGAAGCCGTCGCAGCCGCCCAACACCGAGAGGCCACAGCTCGGGCGCGCCAAGCGGCCGCCAAAGTGGATCGCCGCCGCGAGGCGGAACGGCGCGCCGCAGAGCGCGCCGCGGCTGAGAGGGCAAGACTGGCCGCGTGGCCGACCAAGGCCAATCGTGCCGTGGGAGTGCCGGTATGAGCGCGGCGCGCCCCGATTGGCTCTATCCAGACCCTGGGTTAGATCCCCTAGGCGCTGAATTCGCCGCCGCGTACGTTAACGCGCTGCACGACTATGACATTCGACGCATGCTCATCGCCAGTAGCGGTGGGACGGGTGGCAGCGCTGGAGGCGGTCGCGGTCGAGGCGGTGGTGGCAGAGAGGGGCGTCGACGCGCCACAACCGTTCTGCGCGCTCAGCTGCAGGCGACGCAGCGCCACGTGGCGCGCTTGGCAAGGGAAAACGCCGTCCTAAAAGCTGAGCTTGCCTACCAAAAGCGGGTGTATCGTCGCGGCGTCGAAACGACCCGCGAGATCGAGGCCGCTCAAAAGGCACGACTACGGGAATTTCAGGAGGCCGAGCGGGCGCGCAAGACCGAACTGCGCGCGCTCTATCACTTCCTCACCAAGCCGAGCGAGCGCACGCCCTACCAGCGGCGCGTTGTCAGCGGCGTCACCCGGCAAATAGAACGCGGCGAACGCCCGTCGATTGCGCGGGCGGCTGGGCGCAAAAATCTCCGCGTGCTGCGCGATCGCTATGCCGCATATCTGCAAGGCACATACGGTCACGAATTCGAGAATATTCGAGAGTCGTTTTTGGCACAGCTGGAAAGTCAGCAATTTGAGCAAATAAACCTAGCAATGGAGCGGCAGAGAGAGTGGGTGGAAGCCGGCAAGCCCATAGAAAAGAGGGGGGAGGGGCTTGGCTATAGCAAAAACTTGTTCATTGCCTATCATTTTACTGGACTTTAGACGATGCCAGATTTCGAGATTGTTGCCGATCCTGATCCAGATTTGGATCGCTTTTTAGACCTTCTTTCAAGGGTTGAAGAAGAACGCCGGCAAGAACGACGCAAAGATCGACACAAGCCCCGATCCGGCGACCGGCACAAGCCTCGATCTGGCGACTGGCACAAATCACGCGCCGTTAACAACCGTCCGTTTATCGTTGTAGACGGTGAGGGCGGCGGGAAAGACGAACTAGGACGACAGAATTATCTCTTAATGGGCGCCGCGGGGATAGACGGCACGTATTATCAGTTGTTCGAGGACAATCGGCCGCTAACAACGCGTGAGTGTTTAGAATTCGTTCTCGCTTTGCCGTCAACAGAAGCGGCGACATTGTGTTCATTCTATTTCAGCTATGACGTAACGCACATTCTGCGGGATGTGCCGGACGACCGAATTGAGCGGTTGTTGTCACCAAAACCCGCTCAATCGTCGAGATACACGCACTGGCAACAGTATTTTCTTGAACATGTTCCGGGACAATTCTTTCGCGTTGCTAAGGCGTGTCCTATTAGAGGGAAGCCTCTTAAAGGGACTGCTAGAACAATCCACGATAGCGGCAGGCTTTTTCAATCACCATTTATTGAAATATTGGAAAAGTGGCAAGTCGCCGACCCTGAGTCCTTAGCGTTTTTGGAAAAGTTAGGTACAACGGAAATTTTTCACAAAAATAACTTCCGATATAAGTAAATATAACGAAATCGAGTGTCGCAAGTTCGCTGAAGTTCTCTCGGCATTAAGGGAAGTATGTTTAGACAAACCGTCTACTGTTATCGATTTCAAGCCGGCGCATTGGCGAAGCTCCGGCGACATTGCGACCAGAATGTTGGCAAGCGCCAAAGTTCCCAAACGCAGCGCCTTACCCGAGCGGTCGCCGGAACTGCAACAGATGACGTTGGAAGCCTACTACGGCGGACGCAATGAAGTTTCTCGCACGGGGTATATCGGGGCAAAAACCTTTGCCTATGACATCAACTCGGCTTATCCCGCTGCAATCAAAAAGCTGCCTTGCGCGCTGCACACCCGCTGGTGCGAGATGTCACCCCCCGAAATGCAACGCTTGCAACGGGACCTGAAAGCGCGCCGTCTCGTCCGCGACTTGTTCATCGCCGATCTCGCGTTTGAGCAAAGCGACGACAGCATATGGGGCGCCTTTCCCTTTCGCACCAAGGACGGATTTATCCGCTATCCTCTGAATGGTTCCGGGGTCTACTGGTCGCCCGAAGTCGTCGCTGCTGCCAATGCAGGGGTAAAGCTGCAATTGCACAAGGGCTACATAGCTCAGACGTTTTGTGACTGCCGCACGTTCGATTGGATAGAGCCGCTTTACCGGTATCGACTTGATGTAGGAGATGACGCGAAAGGCTACCCGATCAAGCTCGGTTTGGCCGCGCTCAATGGCAAGTTTTCTCAGCGGGTTGGGGCCGCTCCGTGGCATGATCGCATAGCTTCCGGTCTGCTAATGTCGATTGTCCGGGCGCAAGTGTTCGAAGCCGCTGCATCCGTTCCGTGGGATGTAATGATGATAGCGACGGACGCAATCTATTCGACCCGTCCGTTGCCGAGGTTGCAGCGAACCGACAACCTTGGCGACTGGAAACTTAAGGAACTTCCCGACTTTTTCGTTGTACAAAGTGGGTTTTACTGGTCGCCACACAATGTAGAGGCAATTTTCAAATCCCGCGGTATTCGCCGATCTATCGTTGCAAAGCATGCGCCTGACTTCATTCGGGAATGGAAGAGGTTCATAAACGAGTTCACGGAAGATGACAAAATCTTTGCCTCGTCGGCGCCAGTAGTGCCCATCCCGGTTGATATTTTTATAGGTCTACGACTCGCGCTGGAACTGCGGAAACGGGACGTTGCCATAATGCGCGGCTCGTGGCAAACGGAACTGTGGCGCCAATCGTTTAGGTGGGATAAGCAACGAGAGGGCGCGCGACGGATCGGAGATTTCCTTGTTCATTTTCCCATAAAGGGGAAGACATCCGATCGGTCTACTTGCTATGATCCCGAGTTATTAACAGAATTTACCGGACAAGCGCTATTGCTCAGTGCAATGCCCGATTTTGTTAAAGTAGTGGAGTAGACCAAATGCCAAAAGTAAGTTTCAAGCCCCCTCTTATTGCCGCTCTCCGATTGTCGGGGCGTGTCCCAGAGATCATGCCCGGCGATGAGTAGCGTCCGCAGCCTTGCACGCGAGCGCCTGGATAAACAGCTGCGACGCGAGGCAACAGTCCTCGACACTGTTATTTTCGACCAAGCGATTTGCATCTACTGCGGCTTCCCGGTCAAATGGCACTACACAGCCGCGGGCGACACGGGCATCTCGATCATTTCATCCCGGTCGAGATCATAGTGCGGGCGCGGCAGCACTGGCCGCAACAGAAGTTTGACAATTGGCTTTTGCCGTGCTGTCCTACCTGCAACAACATTTTAAACGCCGCATATTTTTCGACGTTCTGCGACCGTGGCGATTTCGTGCAGTGGAAGTTACGGCAGCGGGGAGTTGCAATTAAATCGCCAGCGTCGAGGGAGCTTGCATCGCTTCGTGTGCCGGAATCGCTGCAATCTCTGATCCGTCCAATAACGGAATATCGCTACGCGCGGGATTATATCGTCCTGGCGCCCGTGCGGCTTGCTAGTGGGGACTGGTCTACCGATCAACGCCTTGCAGAAAGAGCGCTAAAAGGATGCAGTTCTCCGATCACACCTTCGGCACAGTCAAGAGCGGCGTTTGCGTTCTCTCAGGCTTTGTAACGAGCGTCCGGGAAGAACTCGGACATCTCGTAGTCAGGGATGGTATTAAGGGCGCCGAGACTGAGCGCAGGTACCCACGGGCATCATGCCCAATCTCGCGACTAATCGCTGTGCGATCGGAAGGTTATATCACGCTGGCCGCGATGCATTGGCTTGACGCTATCGGGGCCGCGCTTGTCGTACTCGACCCCACTGGCCGGCCGGTCGTTACCAGTGTCCCGCGCCGCAGTGTCCGGCATAGTGCTCGGTTGCGTCGCACACAGGCACAGCTTGGGATTGGCGGAGGCCGCGGCGCCGAGATTGCGCGGGAACTGATCGAGGCTAAGATCACCGGTCAAATCTCACTATTGCGGGAGCTCGATCGCAGCGAAGCGGCCGATCGGGCAACCGAATTCGCCGCGCAATTACCACCAGCTGGTAGCGGCCGATTCCCATTGCTTGGGATCGAGGGACGTGTCAGCAACATCTATTGGAGCGCTTTCGCGGATTGGCCGATTGCATTTACAACGCGCGATCCTGTCCCCAACACGTGGAGGACCTTCGGAGCTCGCCGCAGTGTGCTGACTGGGCGTCCGAAAACTGCGGTGTCTCCCGCAAATGCCATCACAAATTATCTTTATAATATTGCGTTGTCTGAAACAGTAATTGCGCTGCAAGCCGCTGGCCTAGACCCAACTATGGGAATATTGCACGGCGATGTTAAAGACGAGCGCGCAAGTGCTGCCTACGATTTACTTGAACCATTGCTCTATTATTGATCGATGGCTGCTGACATGGTTGCGCGAGGCCACGTTTGCCCGCCGCGATTTCTTCGAGGATGGCCGTGGCGCCGTGCGCTTGATGCATCCCTTACCGTGTCTCACCTTGCGATGACATCGGCCTTATGGCGCGAGCCGGCTGCCGACGTGGTAGCATGGTATGCCCGTAGGATCGCGGTCCCGAGCGGGCACCCAAGGTTGCGAATTCGTGTGAGCTCCGAAGCGGGACGCGGGCGCTATGCGGCTCGATGGCAACCCGGCCGTTCGATCGCTCGCGTCATCCCGCCGTTGTGCGCCAATTGCGGGAGAGCTCTTGCCGGTCGCAAGCGCAAGTTCTGCGGAGCGGAATGCATCGCTGATTACTACAACGCCCGCGGCATCAAAACCGGACCTGCCGTCATCGCATCGGCGCAGGCAAGAGCGGCGCGTAAAGCGGGTTCGAATATCCCTGGCTTGTCGGGCTGAGATGATGTCGCAGCTTGCACTTGTGTTTCTCGGAGCGCTCCTGCTGATTGCCGGCCCGGATGAGCGCACGATAAAATCTGTTATTAAGATCAGCATGTGACGGGAGGCAACTCGTGCCAGTGAGTAAAAACAGACGCAAGCGAAACAAGCCAGGCAAACATCGGAAGACCACTTCGAAACCGCAGCGGGCTCCGGGTATCACGGCGGCGACGGAAGCGAATTTCGAGGGTCGGCTTTCGGCGGTGCTCACGCATGCTCTTCGTTTCATTCCGCCTGGCTCCATTCGCCATCAGCTGCAGTTTTCGATACGCCTCGGTCACAAAGATGTGCAGGTCGATGGGAGCGTCGGTGCGGTCGCTTTCGGTAGGCTCGACATCCTGCTCGTTCACAAGGACCGGCCTCTAGCTGTACTTGAGCTCAAACGGCCGGGACTGCCTCTTGACGACGAGGACCGGCGGCAGGGCTTGTCCTACGCCCGGCTTCTCGAACCGATGGCTCCACTCACGATCGTAAGCAATGGTACGGAGACGCAGGTTTTTCAGACCCACGACGGAGTCGAATGGAACCCCCAGAATGCCGACGCGAGCACATTTGAAAAGCTGATACGAAATGCTGCCCAGATCGGTGCCCAGGACATTCAGAACGCGATCTCCTCACTCTTGGGGACGAAATCGGGCGCAGCACGCGATATCCTCACGAACCTGTCATCCCTGACGACTGGCCAGCTCACTGGTGGTTGGGACGAGACGCTAGTTCCATTTGCCGAGGGACTATTGTTTCCGCGAAAGAAGACCGCGGAGATCGCCTATCACCTCGATCACGGCCGTAGGATCGTCTTGTTGTCAGGTCCTCCGCTGGTCGGAAAAGCAATGTTTTACGCGAGCTTGAACGCTTCTATCCGGCAAAGAGGGACGCCGTCGTCTTATACGTGAACGCAAGTTCGACCCGACAGGGTCTTTTCCAGCTGCTAGCGGATACATTCGCCACGGAACTGGGTTGGAACATCGGGCCGGAGGACACTCGCGATTGGCTTAGACGGATGTCGCACGACGGCCCGTTTCGGATAATCGTGGCGATAGACGAACCGGACCCCGACTTGATGGGCGCCGATCTGGACGCTTTAGCGTCGCACGCTTTTGGCGGCCGACTGCAACTGTTAATAAGCTGCGGCTTGGGAACGCTAGATAAATTCATAAAATCAGGCCACGGCCGCCAATATACGCCCCTTGGCCGCGAAGCTGACCAAACAGAGCTAAGTCTGCTTGACGACGATGAATTTCGTTTGGCCCTCAAGCTACTGCACGACCTCCGGATTGATTTCATGGAAGGGGCGCAGCGCTCAGTGGAGTACCGCAACCCGTGGGTCCTTCGATCAATCGCGGCGGACATAAAGGATAATCCAAAGCACGCGGACGAGACCATTGCAGCGGGCATACCCAGCCTTCCGGGTATCCAACTGATGGAATTCGCGGAACGCCGGTTGCAGGCGCAGGAGCGATTTATGGATACGTATATCGCTTTCGCTCTGGCCGTGCTGGATGACATCGCGAATCCGGATACAGCTTTTACGACCGGGCTGCTTTCAGCCTTTATCTGCCGGCAAGCAACCCTGTCCCGGCACCTCTCCGACCCGGCGTTCCAGCAGGCGGTGGGTCGCGGCGAACTGAAATCGGACCTCTTACCTGGCGACGTACGTGTCGTCGTGGCGCAAGTCCCAGAATTTGCTGCGCTCACGATCTCTCGTCAGCTTTGCCACACGACTATTACGTGATGTTGACGACGACGCGCCGCGCGGCGCCAGCTCGCTTGTCAACGCATGCAGCCGGATGGGCGTACTCGGCGACGTGATAGGGGCTCACGCCCTAATGGAGGCGGCACGTCAGCGAGGCAGCTTGCCGTTACCGGTCCTCACTGCCCTCCTTGATCGGCCGCCACGCAAAGAAAATTTTGCACCCGGTTCCCGGCTTCGCATGGTCATGGGAGATCGCGTTGCCGACCTAGAAGTTGGCGCGGCTGGCGAATTGTACCTGATAGCTCCGAACGGTGAGCGAAAGAGCCTCGAAGCTGACATGGATGGCTCCGACAGCATGACCGCCGACGTTGCCCCGTGGCAGATCCTTTCCTACTTCGCAGCAATGCCTATTAAAGTGGTCAAAGATCGAGCGACGACCCTCGGGTGGATCGACACCCACATCCTGGAGACTATTGCCGCTTGCCCGCTGCTCCTTCGTACGCCAGCACCGGGTTTCGAGAGCGTTTGGACCCACCACACAGCTGAAGGCGTTGTCGTGTGCCATAGAGAGGGCATCGTTGAGCCAATCACGCTCTCGTTATTTTGTGCTTCCGCTCATGATCGGCGACGTGGTGAATACCTAACCAACGCGGCGCTCAGGGACGGGTCAGCAGCATTTTTAATGCGAATGTATATTGCGCTTAGGAAGGTGGCCGAGCTCGTTGATGAAGAACGTAGTCAGTGGGCGACGTCTTTGGCGGAAAGGGTATTACCGTTGATAAAAGAAAAACTTTTATTTCACTGATGACTTCCCTCGGAGCTGCGGCGCCATTTGGGAATGAACGCTAGAGGGACGCACCTCGGCGTGGCTTTAGGCTCCATGAGATCGCCGCTCTCGGCGCAACCCCGTCACTCCGATACGTCGCGGCGAAGGACCGCTCACCACCCGGTGAAGCCATTCGGCGGACCGTCGAGATCATCGATCGTCCTCTACCCCGTGCCAACAGCTCAAGTCGACCCAAAAGAGACCTTCAGCCTTTGTGGCCAGGGCCGCTCTGGCCCTCTTGCCGCATGGGCGGAGGGTGGAGCGGCCGCACTCAAACACTCTGCGGGCCGTCCCCTTCGATTGCGCGAAGAGCCGGTTGGGTGACCGCGACCGGCACGTTGTAGGCCACCACTGGCTGGGAGAGGCCTTTGAGGGCGAGTGCGCCGAACTGTTCGGTTGCGACGCTTCCCTTTAGCGCGACATTGACGCGTTGACTGAGCAGAATTTGACCGTCCTTGGCCTCAGCACAAAGACGGGCGGCGACATTGCACACTGTACCGATCGCGGTGTAGCCGGAGCGCTCGGAAAACCCGATCTGGCCCAGCGTCGCATAGCCTTGCGCGATGCCGGCGCCAAAGCCCAAATCACGACCACGCTCGCGCCAGTCGGCGATCAGCGTCCCGGCCGCCTCGCGCATCGCCATTGCCATCTTGACCGCGCGCTCGGCCGGGTCAGGACAGGGCACCGGATCGTTGAAGAACACCATGATCCCATCGCCCGAGAACTGGTCGAGCGTCCCTTCGAATTGGCTGATGAGCGGCCCCAGCGCGCCGTGGTATTCGCGTAGGAAATCGAGAACCTCTTCGGGCTCGGCGGTCTCGGTGAAAGCGGTGTAGCCGCGCAAATCGCAGAACACGACGACGATTTCGCGGCGATGGCTTTCGAGGATCTTTTCGTCGCCCTGCGAGACGATGAGTTCGGCAAGCTGCGGCGCGAGAAACCGCTTCAGCCGCCCGACCCGCCCCAGTTCCTCGACCTGCTCTGCAACGCGCGCTTCGAGGCCGCGGTTGAGCTCCGCGACCTCCTCAGTGCGTTGGCGCAATTCGCCGAGCAGCCGCGCGTTTTCCATCGCGATGACCGCCTGCGCTGCGAAGTTCTGCACCAGCGCGATCTGCTTATCGGAGAATGGGCCAACCACGCTGCGATAGACCGCCAAGTAGCCGAGCAGGGTTTGTTCCTTGCGCAACGCCACCGATAGGTAGCTTCGTGCGCCACCCAACTGGACAAGCGCTGTCAATCCTGGACCCGCCCGGTAAGCCTCATTCGTCACAAGGTCCGGCAAATGGACAACGCTTTCTCCGCCGACGACTCCCCCTGCCGGACTTCCGGGAACGGGCGTTAGCGGCTTCCGGAAGAAATCCTCCAGCGCCGCGGGGGCGCCCCGCGATGCCGCGTGATGAAGGCGCTCGCCGTCATAGGTTCGGAAATGGCCGAACGCGGCTCCGCATAATCGCATCGCCTTTTCAAGCATCGCGTCGAAAACCGGCGCGAGGTCGCCGGGCGAGCTGTTGATGACCTGCAATACCTCGGCGGTTGCAGCCTCACGGGCGAGTGCCTCGTCCCTCTCGGCGGCGCGTTCGTCCAGCCGCTGCTGCAACTCGGCGTTGGCCCGCCGAAGCGATCCTAAATCGTCTTCGAACACCGCAGTCATGTCACGTCGCCCACCGCCAGCCGGCGATCAAGCCTGCGTGACGGTCCCCTAATCGAGTAATCCTATACCGAAGCGAGCCGCCGCGCACGAGCGGACGAAGGTCTCTTTTCCACCCGAAGCCGGCCTACCTGTCTCGCCCGCTCGCGGCAGCCGAAGCCGGCGTTACCGACGCGGGATCGCCCCGGTTCCGAGCGAGCGAAGCCGGCGTTAATTCCTGGAGTTGCGGCTCGCGAAAGCCCCGCTCGCGTCAGCTGAAGCCGCCGT
>Ga0306922_10004176_pt1 | contig 13648 bp, 12 predicted proteins | sample sta12Cox44000082_FD_203758 | JGI IMG/M metagenome (GOLD analysis project Ga0306922, IMG submission 203758) | Lab enrichment of tropical soil microbial communities from Luquillo Experimental Forest, Puerto Rico - statoxic.12C.oxic.44.000.082 (v2)... | ecosystem: Environmental > Terrestrial >... | reverse complement strand
CGACCGGGTGCTGAACGGACTGACGCGGCCCTTTTTCGGTTGGGTGTCGGATCACATCGGCCGCGAGAACACGATGTTTATCGCCTTCGGCCTAGAGGCCTTGGGTATCTGGGCGCTCAGCCAATTCGGCCGCGACCCGGTGCTGTTCGTAATCCTGAGCGGGGTCGTGTTTTTTGCCTGGGGGGAGATTTACTCCCTCTTCCCCTCGACCTGCACCGACGTCTATGGCGTCAAGTACGCCACGACCAACGCGGGTCTGCTCTATACCGCGAAGGGAACCGCCGCGCTCCTCGTGCCGCTCGCCAACGTGCTGGCGGCGGCGAGCGGTGACTGGCGCGCAGTGTTTCTCGTCGCTGCTCTGATGAATCTGGCCGCCGCGATCATGGCGTTGGCGGTGTTGAAGCCGCTGCGGGCGGTTCACGACAGGACCCTCGACAAAGTACGCCCAGCGCGCCTTCAGCATCCGTAAATCGGAGGCTACCGCCCTTCTTCCCGGACTCCAGGTTAGCCCTAAGCAGTGTTGGCGAAGCCGTTCGTTCGTGCAGGGTCTCCCAATTAAGCGCGCGACCGATCTTCGCGACGGCGAACGGCCGTGCCACCCCGCAGCACCGGCGATGAATTGGATCGAGATTATCGGGCCGCGCCCATTTACCTGCGATGGCCCCACATGGCTGTCCCCGGGCGCGCAAAAGATGACTTGGCGCTCCAGGGGCGGTTATAATGATATCGCGGCGAAGGGAGGGCCGACTGCGATACAGTGCCCGAGACGGCTTCGTACCGTGTCGTCTGGGACGCTCGGAAAGGGCGAAGGCGGTGAGATCGAATCTTAGCCCGGCGGAAGATTACATCGTTCCCGCCTATGCAGGCGGGTGGGTACCGCGGGCCTTGCCGAGAATTTATCTCGTTGGGACCATGCGGGCCGTCGCGCCGGGCGGGGCGGACTTTTTGCCGCGCGGACGAAAAACACGCGGATTGATGGCGTGCCTGTGCCTCGCGCAAGGCGAGCGCGTCTCGCGAAGCCGTCTTGTAGGCCTGTTGTGGGATCGCTCGGCCGACGCACAGGCCAGAATGAGCTTGCGCCAGTCACTTTCGGAGCTCAATGGTGTCGTCAATCGACACGTTCCCGGCCTCGTAGAGATCGGTCGCGACAGCATTCGCATCGATGTTCGGAAGTGCTGGGTCGATGCGCTTGCGATCATCGAGGCGAGCGCCGATGCCACAGCGGATCCCAGTAACCTCGTCCAGCCCTATGGTGAGCGCCTCCTCGAAGATCTCGGCGGCATCACACCCTCGTTTGATCACTGGCTCGCCGCTGAGCGAACGCGCTTCGAGGATCGCGTTCGGAAAATTTTGGAGGCGGACCTCGACCGGCTGACTGAACAGAACGCGAAACCGGAAGTGCGCGCTGCGGCGGCACGCCGACTGATCAACTTCGAGCCGACGCACGAGGGTGCCGTGCGCAGCCTGATGAAGGCATTTGCCCAAATGGGCGATCGCGCCCAGGCGATCCGTGAATTCGAGCGCTGCCGGCAGGCGCTGCTGAACGTGCTCGACTTGCCCCCGTCGAAGGAGACCACCGCCATATACGAAGCCATACGGGGCGATTCGCCGCAAATGCCTCCTCCGGTGATCTACGAGGAACCTGCCGGCATCGGGTCGAGCGAGAACGCGGCGGCGGGTTTGCTTGCTCCCTCTCCAGCGCGCTGGAAGATCGAGGAACAGAGAAATCTCACCGCCAATCCCGGATACGACCCCGGGCGCGAGCCGAGGCGCGAACCCTCGATCGCAGTGCTGCCCTTTCGCAACCTCACGGGCGATCCCGCACATGATTTCGTTGCCGAGGGGCTCGTTGAGGATCTCATTGAGGCGCTGTCTCGCGTCCCGAATTTTTTCGTAATTTCGCGGCTGTCGACCCTGGCCTTCAGGAACCAGGATCGCCATCCGCGCGAGGTCGGCAATGTCTTGGGGGTCCGCTACGTTCTCTCGGGCAGTGTGCGGGTCCTCGGGGATCGCCTGCGTTTGACGATCGAACTCACCGATACGCAGTTGGAGGCGGCGCTGTGGTTCGCAAAACTCGACGAGAGATTTCTCGACCTCTTCGAGGTCCAGGACCGCCTCTCGGAGATGATCGTTCGAAAGGTCGCGCCCTATCTGCACGCAGCCGAGATGAACCGCATTCGTGTCAAGCGGCCGGACAGCCTCGAGGCCTACGACCTCTTTTTGCGCGCCCAAGAGAATATGCACAATTCCTCGCGCACGGTCTTTGAGACGTCAGAAACGCTGTTCGATGCCGCGATCGCAAAGGATCCACTCTACGCGGCTGCTCGCGCCTGGCGGGCTTACTGGCACGTGCTGCGCGTCGGACAGGGATGGTCGCCCGATCCGGCGGATGACGCGACCCAGGCCGACCGCTTTGCTCGGTCGGCAATCGAATGCAACAGCATGGAACCGATGGCGCTCGCCGTTCACGGCCTCGTTGCATCCTATCTGTACAAAGACTTTGATCTCGCATTCCGCCGTTTCGACACGGCGTTGCGCATCAACGCCAATACCGCGCCGGCATGGCTATGGAGAGCAGCAGCGCATGCCTGGATGGGCAATGGTCCCCTGGCCATCGAAGAGATCAACAAGGCGATGGCCCTCTCGCCCTACGATCCGTTGATGTATGCTTATAGTGGCATCGCCACAATGGCCTACCTCGTCGACGGCCAATACGAGCGGGCAATCGAATGCGCTCTGCGCTCCTTGCGGGAGAACCGCACCTACACGTCTTCTTATCGGCAGCTGACGATGGCGCTGGTGCTGGCTGGCCGAGAGGACGAAGCCCGGGCGCCGGCGCGGCGGCTACTCGAACTCGAGCCGGGGTTGACCGTAGCGAGCTTCCGACGGCGGTATCCAGGCAGCGCTAGTCCGCAGGCCGATCTCTTTTGCAATGCCCTTGCTAAGGCTGGGGTCCCGCTCTCTGGTGAGAATGGATCCGTAACGGGGCGCGAATGAAGAACCACGCGGCGTCCATCGCGGATCATTGTCGGAGGACAACGATTCGAGCGATAGGCGGAGCGGGCCAAGCGCGCCGGTGAGCAGGCACTATCCCGTTGGGGCATTGCGAGCCTGGCGAGAGGTGTTACCGCGCTCGGCCGTCGAAATGATCGGCTCTCCGCTCGTAACTGGCGGCTAGCTGCAGCAGTTCCCTCCGCGCGCCGGCGAACCTACACTGGTGAGCCAGCTTACGGAGCCCGTGGGCCATTTCTCGATAGTGCGCCCCATCAATAGGCGAGATGCTGTCGCGTGGCTCGTTCATAAGTGAAACCTCCCCGATATTTGGATCCGTAACCACTGTCATCGGGCAAAGCGTGACATTAGAAAAAACCTGCTGAGGGCTAAGCCCGGTGTATAAGAGCAGCCTCAGCCGCCTCTTTACGCGAGGCGGAGCGGGGTCGTGCATGACGAAGCCCGCGATACTGCTGAATACGCGTTACGCGCAAACCTGCAAGGCCATGGGTCTGGAACGCACGTTCCCAGGAGAGGAGCTCTTCCTCTGACAACTGGTAGCAGCGGCAAGCTTCCTCGAGAGTAATTTCACCTCTAAGCACCGCGGCGACCACCGCGGCCTTACGGCGCACTACCCACCTCTTGGTAGTCGTGGGTGGCAGACCTTCTGCGGGTGACCTCAGGCTCGGCGACTCGCCGGAAAGGATGTGCACCGAACAAGACGGGGTCGCAGAGGGTCTAACCTCGCACGAGCGAGGCCCATCGATCGTCGACCCGCCGAGGACGATGGCTCTATTTCTGCTGTCACCGCCGCGTTCCACCGGACTATCCTTTCGTTTGAGCCAATTCCCGTTTCTTTCACGAATTTTTGACGATTTCGAGCGTGTTTGTCACTAATTTTTTCCAAAAATATCTAAAGCGCCCTCGGGAGAACGCGAGTAACCGATCCTGGTAAATCAGCGGTCAAATCGATGGCGAACCGAGCACATCTGCCGGCGCGCTACCAAGGTCGCCCTCCGCGATCGGTGAACTCGATGGATCATGTCCAACAGACCTATCGACCGCGTGGCATGCAACCCTCATGCCGGAACTGGACCGGTCTGCCCAAGAATCGATGATCTCACACATTATTCACGATAGATTCACGGTAAGAAGGAAAAATTTTCACGCTGGCTTCTTGTGCCGTCTGAGACTTTCGCCTTCGTTAACGGGGCAGTGTTGCTCAACGTTTAACTCAGGAGGGACGAGATGAATTCGACTGAACGGTTAACCCACGGATCGATTGCCGCCGGCTTCCCGCCGCTGCGGCAGCCCGAGCCCGAGACCGCCGACCGCGGCACCGTCCGGCTCGGCGCCGGCTGCATCACTGCCGGCTTCCCGCCGCTGCGGCAGCCCGAGACCGAGACCGCCGACCGCGGCACCGTCCGGCTCGGCGCCGGCTGCATCACTGCCGGCTTCCCGCCGCTGCGGCAGCCCGAGACCGAGACCGCCGACCGCGGCACCGTCCGGCTCGGCGCCGGCTGCATCACTGCCGGCTTCCCGCCGCTGCGGCAGCCCAAGCCCGAGATCGCGGACCGCGGCATCGTCCGGCTCGGCGCCGGCTGCATCACCGCCGACTTCCCGCCGCTGCGGCAGCCCGAGCCCGAGATCGCGGACCGCGGCATCGTCCGGCTCGGTGCCGGCTGCATCACCGCCGGCTTCCCGCCGCTGCGGCAGCCCAAGCTCGAGACCGCCGATCGCGGCACCGTCCGGCTCGGCGCCGGCTGCATCACCGCCGGCTTCCCGTTGCATCGTTAGAAGGGTCGACAATCGTCACGGCAAACCGGAGTGTCAAAGATGGCTAAGCAGGCTGAACCGATCATATGCAGATTCTACCGGCTCATCCCCGACGCTCCGGTACCGCGACCGGCCGATCGCTCTGCCGATGGCATGCTTCCGACCCGCGGCTATCGATATTGCGAAGCCCTCGCGACCGCCTCGGCATTCGGGTGGTACATCTATCCGCCGTTGAATTTCAGTTTGGTGTGGGACGGCGTCGAGATCGCGTGGACTTACGAAGGCGCCGAGGATTGGTACCCGTTACGGGGGGCTCAGTTTCCCGGGTTTCGCCAGCTGTTTGAGGAGGTGGCACCCGATCCGGCCAAGCCTCTGGCCCCGCCTTTTCTGGTCGTCGCGCGGGAACCTGGTGTCGTGCAGATCTGGAGCGGCTACCTGGCGCGGACGACACGGGGTTGGGCGTTGTTGTCTCGCGGCCCCGCCAACATCCCCCGAACCCAGGGTTACGACCATTTCGAAGGCATCATAGAATCCGAAACCTGGTTCGGTCCGCTCTTTACCAACATCCGGCTGACCCGCACGAATTCACCGGTCGAGTTCCATGTCCGCTATCCGCTGTTCCAGGTGCAGCCGCTGCTGCGCCAATGTTATAGCGAGGTCTCTTTCGAGGTCGTCGGCTTATCGGACTTGAGTGCGGCGGATTGGCAAAATTTTGAAGCGACAATGAAACCCAATACCGACCAGATGCGGATGCTGGGGCATTATGCCGTGGATGCACGACGGCGAGCTCGCGAGAAATCTTGAAGACAGCCTAGGGTGGTGGTAACCACAACCCCACTATACAATCCGGCTTCGAGCCGGACCAAAGTAGCTTTAGCAGGCAGCTTTTAGAGGACGGCTCTTGGTTGTGCGCGCGGCGATGCAGGCACCGTTGCCAGCAGGCAGCTCGAGAGGATGGCGGCGACGCCCAGCCAGCTGAGCAGATCCGGAACCTCACGGAATAAAACGATACCACCGACAATTGCAATGACCAGACGGAGCAATGTATATGGTCCGAGACTCGAAGCGCTCGCATGTCTTACCGCGACCATTCCTAGGTACATCCCCACGGGCCCGAATATCAAGACACCGGACAGCCAAGGCCAGACCTCGGGCTCGGGTAGCGCTGTTGTAGCCAAGACCGGAAGGTTGCACACGACGGCAATGGCATTGACGTAGAACATTGTCGTCAATTCGGAATCTCCTCCCGGGCGTTGCAGATATTTGTTCAACACGAACGCGAGGCCATTAAAGCTGGTGCCGAGCAAAGCGGCCAAATAAACGATGTTCCGGTCTAGAAAAGCTGGCTTTACGATCAGTAGGGCGCCAACAACACCGATTGCAGTTGCAATCCATCGGAGAGTCGTGACCCGTTCGTTCAGGATGAGCGCGGAGAACGCCGCAATGTAAGCCGCCTGGGTGTAGGAAATCGCCATTGCATCAGCGAACGGCATGTGGGCGAACGAGTACATCAGGACCCAAAGATATAAGACCGACACAAATCCGCGCAGCAGCTGTAACGGTAGCTGGTCCGTCTTCATCACCGACCAGCCGGTGTTCCAGCCGAGGACACCAACCAGCGTCACCCCGGCGCCACTACGCAGGAGCGCAAGCTGCATAGCGGAGCCGCGCGATCCGATGTGATGGATCATCGCAGTCTCGACCGCAAACAGAACCGCCTGAGTGATCATTAGTCCGACTGCAAGGCGCTGGTCTTTCATAATCGGTCCCCGGCACCGGGCTTTCGCGCAACTCCGGCAAGCGTCCCCCGGGTGCGGCACGGGTTCGTATTGGCAACGATTCCTGCCCGGTGGTGGACGCTCCAGTCATCGGGCGTGAGCACCTCAAGCCCGCTTTTCACCGCGGCCGCGTTGCGGAAGTCGTCAGTATAGTGCCTACGATGAACCGGTTGATGGGTGACAAACTGCAACGGCACTCCTGTTTCCACTATCTACAGATTGAGGAACAAAACGCGCTCCCACCTGTCGGCTTTGATGATCCTTTGAGTTGGCGGTAGCCTCGCAGCGGTGCCCGCCGCGCCGCGGATCGCCCGCCGGAGGCGGAAGTGCGGCGGGGACAATCTTCTCGAAGGCGACGAGCGGAGTGATCGCTTCGTGCTCCGGTAGGGCCAGGACGAGGCGGGCAGCGCCTCATGCTCGATGTTATTCTAGCTGGTAATTTCGTCGCCTCTCAAGATGACATGCTTCGGTTCAGCGATGCCTGTCGGCGGGGTCCGAGGAGCCAGAGCTGAACGACGACGTCACCCTTCGATGGTACTCCTTGAGTAGGAGCGCAGAGGCGCGCCTGATCGCCGTCCTATCATGATCCTCGGTAGCGCGCCTCGTGCGGGCGAGGATCTCGCCCGTCGCGACCCCGACTACGCAACGGCCTGTCACGACCGCGGGACGGCACTGGTTCAACGCCTTGCATGATTGCCGTTGCCGGCCCCACAATCCTCGTCACGGTATGACACCCTCGACGACCTTGTTCGGGGAGCGGTGATTCGCGAGGACCGGCGATACAGATGTCGAGGGATTGAGCCCAGCTGAGCTACAAAATCTTATCCCTGGTTCAAATTTCCCCATCAGGGAATCTCACCTGGCTCGCGTTCCCTGTTCCGTCGAATCCGTTCCCTGATCGCTAGTGTCCCGATCCTGAAGTTTCGCCCATTATCGCTTGGATTTCGGCGGTTTTGAGGGTGGCGAGGCAGAAGCACTTGATGGTGGCGAGGATATCGTCGGCGGATTTGGTCCAGATGAAGGTTTGGGGTCGGCATTAACGGCTTCGATGTAACCGGCGATGGCGCCTTCGAGTTCGGCGGTGGAGCGATGTGCGCCGCGGCGGATCTGCTTTTCGGTCAGGTTGGCGAAGAAGCGTTCGACTTGATTGATCCATGAGGCCGAGGTCGGCGTGTAATGCACCTGCCAGCGCGGCCGTTTGGCGAACCAGTTGCGGACCGCTCGTGTCTTGTGGGTGGAGGCATTGTCCATGACGATATTGATGTCGAGGTCGCTGGGCACGCGGGCCTTGACGGTATGAGGAAGGCGCGGAACTCCTGGGCGCGATGACCGGGAAAGCATTTGCCGATGATCTTGCCGGTCGCGGCGTCCAGGGCAGCGAACAGTGACAAGAGCCTGCCCTCGCGAAAGCGGGGATGCCGTGCCGCTTATAATCGTGGTGCGCCGTTCGACCTGGCCGGGGCGCATCGGCAGCAACGGTTGGGTGCGATCGAGCGCTTGGATCTGACTCTTCTCGTCGACGCAGAGCACCATGGCGCGCTCGGGCGGAGCCATGTAGAGCCCGACGATGTCGCGCACCTTCTCGACAAACCGCGGATCGGTTGAGAGCTTGAAAGTCTCGGTGCGGTGCGGCTGTAGGCAAAAGGCTCGCCAGATGCGATGGATTGTCGAAGGCGCGTGGCTGACCGCCTTAGCCATTGCGCGCGACGACCAATGCGTCGCACCCGGCGGCGGCGTCTCCAAGGTCAACCGGACCGTTTCGGCAATCTCCTCATCCCGATGCGCCGCGGGGCGCCGCTGCGTGGCTCGTCGTGCAGACCGTCGACCCGGTGGACGGCAAAGCGCCGGCGCCATTTGCCGACCGTCTTCTTGTCGCCACCGATCTCTTGCGCGATCGCCTTGTTGTCCTTGCCCTCCGCCGCGGCGAGCACGATCCGCGCGCGGCGCGCCAACCCCTGCGCCGTGCGCCGCCGCTTCGCCAAATCTCGCAGCGGCGACCGCTCCGCTGCCGTCAATTCAATGGTGATCGCCCGCGTGCTCATCGCTCCCCCCGACCAGCAAGCTATAGTAACAGAAACTTACCGATCAGGACACTAGGGCCTGTCGTCAATTACTGTAAGGCCTGCACGTAAAACGAGTCAATATTAGGAAAGGTGTAGTAAAAAGAGTCTACCTTCACAGCAGTTTGTGTGATTGATGAAGAGTCGGCTTGGAACAAGGCTGACCCATGAACCGATATGCACTTCGCGATGACCGATGGGAGCGAATCAAGGACCTGCTGCCCGGCAAACCCGGTGATGTCGGCGTCACCGCCCGCGACAATCGTCGATTCGTCGAAGCGGTGCTCTACCGCGACCGCGCTGGAATTCCTTGGCGCGACTTGCCGGAACGATTTGGCGACTGGAAGAACACGCACAAGCGGTTCAGCCGCTGGGCCAAGAAAGGGGTGTGGCAGCGCCTCTTCGAGCACCTGGCCGCCGAGGCCGACAACGAATATGCGATGATTGACAGCACCATCGTGCGCGCCCACCAGCACCGTGCCGGCGCACCCAAAAAAAGATGACGATCAAGCGATCGGCCGCAGCAAGAGCGGATTGAGCCCCAAAATCCACGCTCTGGTCGACGCCCTCGGCAACCCGCTGCGCTTCCTGCTGACCCCGGGACAGGCCCATGATCTGATCGGCGCCGACGCGTTGCTGCCGCAAATGGCCGCCGAGGTGTTGATCGCTGACAAGGCCTATGATGCCGATGAGCGTGTTCTCAAACCGCTGGCGAGTGCCGGGAAATCCACCGTGATCCCGCCTCGGCAAAACCGAACAACGCCCCGCCAGTTCGATCAGGCGCTCTACCAGACGCGCCACCTGATCGAGAATTTCTTCTGTAAACTCAAACAGTACCGCGGCGCCGCCACGCGTTACGACAAGACCGCGCGAAATTTCCTCGCTGGCGCTCCACGTCGCCGCCGCTACGATCTGGCTTAATTGACGACAGGCCCTAGTTCCCGTGATATCCCGCGTAGCGAATTTGAGACCTAAGTGACTGATCGGCAGCAGGGTTCTCGGCGACGGGGTTTTCCGGCGGAAAAGACTATTTTCCCTCTATTTTCGCTCATCGGCAGTAGCCGGTCGGAGGAGCCGGGTGGTCGAGGGCCAGGCCCGGCTTCGCGGGCGAACGCGAGCCGTTACCGATGCCAGCGGAGGCGGTCTATGATCGTGACGGGCAGATCCAGGGAGGCCGGATGGAGCGCTACGATGTGATCGTAATCGGTGGCGGGCTGGTCGGCTCGGCGATCGCCTATGGGCTCGTCCGCGCGCGCCTGCGGGTGGCACTCCTCGACGAGGGCGACGTGGCATTCCGCGCCTCGCGCGGCAATTTCGGGCTCGTTTGGGTGCAGAGCAAGGGTGACGGTGCGCCGCATTATCAACGCTGGACGCGGCTGTCCGCGGATGAGTGGCCGGCACTCGCCGCCGAGCTCGAGGCCAAGACCGGGATCGCCGTCGGCCACCAGCGGCCGGGCGGCGTGCATCTCTGCCTGGGCGAGGCCGAGATCGAGGCGCGCCACGCGATGATGGAGCGGCTGCGGGTGCAATCCGGCAATCTCGGCTTCGAATACCGGATGCTCGATCGCCGAGAACTCACGGACATGCTCCCTGGGCTCGGGCCGGCGGTGAGCGGCGCGTCGTGGACGCCTTATGACGGGCATGCCAACCCGCTCAGCCTGCTTCATGCGCTGCACAAGGGCTTTGCCGCAAACGGCGGACGCTACCTTCCGAACAGCACTGTGACCGAGGCCGGAGCGGCACCAGGCGACTTTCGTATCCCGCTCGCCGGCAGCGAGATCAGCGCGCCGAAAGTCGTTCTCGCGGCCGGGCTCGGCAACGCCGACCTGGCGCGGCACTTCGGGCTCTCTGCTCCGGTCAAACCACTGAAGGGGCAGATTCTGGTCACCGAGCGCGCCCAGCAGGTCCTGCCGATGCCGATCACGACAATCCGCCAGACGGTTGAGGGCAGCATCATGCTGGGCGACAGCCAGGAGGATGCCGGTTTCGACACCAGCCAAAGGCCTGCCGTGATGCAGACCATTGCGCGCCGTGCTGTGCTGTCGTTTCCGTGGCTGCGCGATCTGCAGATCGTGCGCGCCTGGGCGGCCTTGCGGGTTATGCCGCCCGACGGCCTGCCGATCTACGATCAGTCGGAGCGCTTCCCCGGTGCCTTCACCGCCAATTGCCACAGCGGGGTCACCCTCGCTGGGGCGCATGCCAATCTCTTCGCACCGATGGTCGCCGCCGGGACGGTCGACCCTGCGCTCGAACCCCTTTCGTCCAAGCGGTTCGATGTTTCGGCCGCGGCCTGACGGACCTCAGCCGACCGTCGCGGTCACCGTCGAAGGACGCAGGGTGATGGTACCCGCCGGCGCTTCCGCAGCCGCGGCGGTGCTCGCCGCCGGGTTCGACAGCATCCGGGAAACGCCGGTCAATGGGCGCGAGCGGGCGCCCTACTGCATGATGGGTGTCTGTTTCGATTGCCTCGCCGAAATCGACGGTGTGGCGAACCGGCAAAGCTGCATGATCGAGGTGCGGCCGGGAATGCGGATCAGCCGCCAGACGCGAGCGCGGCTGATCGATCCCAAGGCGCAATGACGGTCGAGCTCGCGATCATCGGCGCAGGTCCCGCGGGTATGGCCGCCGCCGCGCTCGCCGACGAGCTCGGTCTCGAAACCGTGCTGATCGACGAGCAGGGCTCGCCGGGCGGCCAGATGTATCGAGCGATCGAGCGCGCTGAACCCGGCACCCCGCTCGGATCGGATTATCTCGCCGGCCGGCCGCTCACGGCGGCGCTCAAGGCGAGCCGCGTCGACTTTCGGCCAGGCACGACATTGTGGCATGTCGACCCCGAGGGTGCGCTGTTTCTCGAAGCCGCCGGCCGCACCGAGACCGTGACCGCGCGCCGGGTCCTGCTCGCAACGGGCGCCCTCGAGCGGCCGGTGCCGATCCCGGGCTGGACGTTGCCCGGGGTCATGACGGCCGGCGCGGCGCAGATTCTGCTGAAGTCCTCGGGCCTCGTGCCGGGAGGCCGCGTCGTGTTGGCCGGACAGGGACCGCTCCTCTACCTAGTCGCCGCCCAGCTCGCACGCGCCGGCGCTGCGCCGATTGCGCTCTTAGAGACCGCTCCGCTCGAAAATTATCTCGAAGCCATCCGGCCGCTCACGGGTTTGTGGGCGGGCCGTCGGCTGCTGATCAAGGGACTGCGATTGATCTCGGCGGTCAAGCGCGCCGGCGTACCGATCCGGCGCGGGGTGCGAGGGCTCCGGGCGGTCGGGCGGCGGCGCCTCGAACGCGTCGCGTGGGAGGATGGCGAGCTTGCTGCCGACTACCTCTTGCTGCACGAAGGCATCATCCCGAATGTCCAAGTCAGCCTTGCGTTGCAACTGCGACACCAGTGGGACGAGGCACAGCTCTGCTGGCGGCCCTCTCTCGATGCCTGGGGGCAGACGAGTCTCCCCAACATCGCCGTCGCGGGCGATGGCGGAGGGATCTTGGGCGCCGAGGCTGCGGCGCTGACTGGACGGCTGGCCGCTCTCGATGCCGCAATGTGGCTCGGCCATATCGGAGCAGCCGAGCGCGACCGCCGCGCCGCACCGATCCGGGCACCGCTCGACCGCGAACGGGCATTCCGGCCGTTTCTCGACCGTCTTTATCGCCCGTCACGCTCGGTCATGGTCCCGGCCGAAGACGACGTCATCGCCTGCCGTTGCGAGGAGGTGTCGGTCGGGAAGGTCCGCAGCGCAACGCAGCTCGGCACTCAGGGCCCCAACCAGCTCAAGGCCTTCACCCGGTGCGGGATGGGTCCATGCCAAGGCCGGATCTGCGGCCCGGTGGTCGCGGCGATCGCCGCCGACGTACTCGGCAAGCCGATCGCTGAAATCGGCGCCTACCGCCCGCGCGCCCCGTTCAAGCCGATCACCGTCGGCGCCCTCGCCGATCTGGAATTCCCGTGATCAGGTCTTAACCCAGAGCCTTGACCCATGTCGGATCCGGGAATTTGAAAGGCGCGGCTCAAGGCGTCGAATTGATCGCCAAAGTCGCAGCGAAATCAAATACTCACGAAGCAATTCCCAAAGCGAAGCGAACCAGGAGTTTCCTGTCCGATACCGGGAAATTTTGTCTGTCGAAACGGGGAAAACTGCGCCATTTCGGCCCGAAACCGGGAATTTACCGGGAAATTGGCGTATCGAACTGGGTCAGCTCGACACCACCGCGCGGTACAGGTGCCAGGTGGCGTGCCCCAGCACGGGCATGACAATGATCAGACCAAGAAATAGCGGTATCGACCCGATAGCAAGGCCGCCTGCAACGATCAGCCCCCAAATGGCCATCGGACCCGGGTTGCCGATCACCACGCGAACCGATGTCCATATTGCCGCGCCGAGCCCCACGTCGCGGTCGAGCAACAACGGAAAAGACACGACGCTTATCACCAGCACCAGCAGGGCGAAGAGGAAACCAACGCCGACACCGACGACAATCATTGTCCAACCCGCGGCGGTGGTGAGCACGTCGCGAGCGAACGAGCCGATCGAGGCCGGAGGCTCCGGACCAAGCGTCAGCTCGTAGATCGACTCGGCAGCGACCAGCCAGAAGAGGAAGATTGCCACCAGCACCAGGCCCAGCACGACGATCGCGCCGAACGAGCGCGAACCGATAACACCGAACGCGTCCGGCCAGGCGACGTTGCCACCCAGCTCCCGCCGGCGACTCATCTCATAGAGACCGACCGCCGCGAACGGGCCGATGAGCGCGAAGCCGGAAGCGAGCGGGAACAGCAGCGGCAGCATTCCGTAGCCGAACACCAGCCGCGCCAGAACGAGGCCGACGACCGGGTAGACGACACAGAGGAAGATGACGTCGGTCCGGTAAGTGGCGAAGTCATCGAAACCTCTGGCGAGAATCACCCTCAAATCGGCTACACCAATGCAGCGGACCTCCGGGAGCGGAGCCTTGACATCCTCTTCGGTCCCGACACCGGCTCGGCTAGCGGACCCGACGACCAGACCCGCAAGCTTGATTTGATCTGTTGCCCACTCGATGGGGTTTCGGATCGTC
>Ga0306922_10004175_pt1 | contig 13650 bp, 11 predicted proteins | sample sta12Cox44000082_FD_203758 | JGI IMG/M metagenome (GOLD analysis project Ga0306922, IMG submission 203758) | Lab enrichment of tropical soil microbial communities from Luquillo Experimental Forest, Puerto Rico - statoxic.12C.oxic.44.000.082 (v2)... | ecosystem: Environmental > Terrestrial >... | reverse complement strand
TAGGACACGAAGAATCAAGCGATTGCCCGCTTGTCCTGGGGTGGATCGGCGCGCCGGCTCCTCACGTGTGGCATGGCTGCCGCACCTGGCGAGCCCCGGGCCAGACGACCCATGCGGATCACGTCTGACGGCACGATGGCTGAATGTCGCTGTGGTTTGGCCCAGATGCGTCGATCATCGAGCGCGCCGTTTCCGCGTTCGTCGAGATCGGGCGGGCGCATCGTGTGATCTAACGGGTCTCGGACCCCGTTCTCACGCGAGGTGACGCCCGAACCACTCGGCCATGAGGTCGCTCGCGCTCACGAGCGCTCCAGGGTCCTCGAAGAGATCGCTCGGTATCGTCTCGAGGCGACGTGGCCCGCCCAGTCCTTCCAGCAGGATCTCGTTGCGGGAACGAATCGGCGCGTCGGCCTCGCCGAGCAAGAGGAGGGTCGGCGTGGTGACTCGTGGCGGCACGCCCTCGGCGCCGGCCAGGGTTGCTGAGGACAGCACGAGCGCGCGGATTCGAGTGTCACGGGCCGCCGCTGCGAGCGCCGCGGCGGCACCGGAGCTGATGCCGATCATTCCGATCCGGTGACGGTCGACTTCGTCGAGGGTGGCCAGGATGTCGACCGCTGCCTCGAGATCTTCGGTCTGCTGAGCCACGGTGCAGTCGTCGGGTCTGCCCTGACTCTCGCCGTGGCCGGTGAAGTCGACGAGGAAGGACGCGATACCGTGCTTCAGCAGCGTATCCGCGATGATCCGATTGTGTGGACTGTGCTTCCCACTGCCCCAGCCGTGCGCGAACACCACGACCGGCGAACAGGCGTCGCTCGCCGGGACCAGAAGCCGGCCCGCGAGTCTCGTGCCTTGGGAATTGGTGAATGAAATGCGCAGCCCGGCCGGCGTGCACTCCGAGGCCAGAGCGGGGGCATTGGCGCGCGCGATCATCGTGGACACCTGCTCATCGGTGAGTTTGGCGAAGTCGGCATAGTATCCGCCGACGGCGCCGAGCACGTCGCCGACGATCAGACTCACGAACCGGTCAGCCTCGTCCCGAAATCGCGCGGCGGCCGCTTCGGAAGCACAGGGGACCGCGACGGTGACCTCACGGGCGCCAAGACGACGCACGTAGCGAACCGCGGCGCGCATCGTCAGCCCGGTGGCGAGTCCGTCGTCCACCAGGACGACATCCGGGCCGGGCAGGTACTGAGCGAGCGGGCGTGCCTTGTAGAGCGCGGCACGGCGCCGCATCTCGGCCTCGACCCGCGTCTTGACCGAGTCGACGTCCTCGTCGCCGAGCTTGAGGCGGCGGACGGCCTCGCGATCAATCGTGGTCTGGCCGTCTTCGTCCAGTGCACCGAACGTCAGCTCGGACTCCGCCGGCATCGTCAGCTTGCATGCCTGAACGATCGCGAGAGGCCGCCTGAGGCGCTCGACAATCGGCAGGGCCACCGCGACACCGCCACGCGGGATCGCGGCGATGACGCAGGGACGGGCCAGCAAGGTCTGCAGTCGTTCGGCGAGTCGTTCCCCCGCCGCCGTGCGGTCCCGGAACGGGTGCGTCGACGCGGTCGGTGGCTCACGATCGACTCGATCGTCTGCTTCGCGTGTCATCATGAAACTCCCTCACGCAGTGCTCACCTTGACCCACACGATTACGGACCCGGACGGCGCCGGGAGGATCAAGTAGATGCGGCGCTGGGAGAGTTGAGTGCAAGCAAGTTGCCAGCCTCTCTTCCGACAGCGATGTCGCGGTATTCGTCTTTGGTGGCGCTGTACAGCGTTGCCGATTGACGGGGCCCGTTGGGTGATCCACGTCCCACCTGAGGCGCGGTGTCCTCGTTCTCAGGCCTCATCTGTGCTCGGCTCTTGCGCAGAACTGTCCGGGAAGGGTAAAAAACGGCGTGGCACCGGGGATGCACTTGGCTCATCGAACTCGAAGAAGCAGGAGATTGCGATGGACGCTGAGAATCGTCGGTTGGATGAGACGCGGGCCAACGCCGTCCCGTGGCGGAAGTGGGGCCCGTACCTGTCCGAGCGCCAGTGGGGGACGGTGCGTGAAGACTACAGCGAGTCCGGCGACGCCTGGAGCTACTTCACACACGATCACGCGCGCTCGCGAGCCTATCGCTGGGGCGAGGACGGGCTGGCCGGCATCTCGGACGACCGACAACTGCTGTGCTTTGCGCTCGCCCTGTGGAACGGCCAGGATCCAATCCTCAAGGAGCGGCTGTTCGGCCTGACCAACAGCGAGGGGAACCACGGCGAGGACGTGAAGGAGTATTACTTCTATCTCGATTCGACGCCGACCCATTCGTACATGAAGTACCTCTACAAATATCCGCAGTCGGCTTACCCCTACGACGACCTGGTAGCGACGAACCGCCGCCGGGATCGGCGCGATCTCGAGTACGAGCTCCTCGATACGCGTGTCTTCGACCAGGATCGCTACTTCGACGTGTTCGTCGAGTATGCCAAGGCCGCTCCCGAAGACGTGCTCGCTCAGATCACCGTATGCAACCGCGGACCCGAGCCGGCGACCTTGCACGTCCTGCCGACGCTCTGGTTCCGCAACGTCTGGTTCTCGGGAGGACCAGCGCAGCGGCCGGAGCTCCGCCGCGGCGCCGCCGGTGTGGGCCACGACATGATCACGGCGACGCACCCGGATCTGGGAGAGCGGTTCTTGTACAGCGAGGACGCGACCGAGCTGCTCTTCACGGAGAACGAGACCAACTCCGAGCGGCTCGCGGGCGTTCCCACCCGGATCCCGTACGCGAAGGACGGGATCAACAATTACGTCGTGCACGGTCGCCGGAGCGCGGTGAACGCCGAGGGAAGAGGGACGAAAGCGTCCGCCTACTACCCCGTTACGGTCGGCGCCGGGAAATCCCAGACCCTGCGTCTTCGGTTGAGCGACGTCGCGCCCAGCGGGTGGGCGACGCAGGACGGGCCGGGCGGCCCCTTCGTCGCCTTCGACGCGCTGATGGAAGCGCGCCGGCGGGAGGCGAACGAGTTCTACGCATCGATCATCCCTGCCTCGCTGGGCCCGGACGGGGCCAACGTCATGCGCCAGGCGATCGCCGGCATGCTCTGGTCCAAGCAGTTCTACTACTACGATGTCGACACGTGGCTCACCGAGCATGGGTCGGACCCCTTCAGACCCAAGCGGCGCGCACCTCGCAACGATCACTGGCATCACATGCGCAACGCCGACATCATCTCGATGCCCGACAAGTGGGAGTACCCCTGGTACGCCGCGTGGGACCTGGCCTTCCACGTCCTGGCGCTCAGCCTCGCCGACGAGGACTTCGCCAAACGACAGCTGGACCTCATGCTCGGGGATCAGTATCTGCATCCCAGCGGACAACTTCCCGCATACGAGTGGAACTTCGGCGATGTGAATCCCCCGGTTCACGCCTGGTCGACGATCTTCACCTACCGCCTCGATAAGGCCCGCCGTGGTCAGGGCGACCTGGAGTGGCTCGAGCGGTCCTTCCAGAAGCTCGCGCTCAACTTCACCTGGTGGGTGAACCGCAAGGACCGCGCCGGCAACAATGCCTTCGAGGGCGGGTTCCTGGGTCTTGACAACATCGGCGTCTTCGACCGCAGCGCGCCGCTGCCCACCGGTGGCTATCTGGAACAGGCCGACGGCACGGCATGGATGGCCCTCTTCTGCCAGAACATGATCGAAATCGCCAGCGAGCTGGCGTTGCATCGACCGGGCTACTCCGAGATGGCGATCAAGTTCGTCCAGCATTTCCTCTGGATCGCGTCGGCGATGATGAATGCCGGCGCCGGCACCGGAATGTGGGACGAGGCGGATGGATTCTTCTACGACGTCCTGCGTCTGCCCGACGGCAGTGCCCGCCGGCTCAAGGTCCGCTCGATGGTCGGGCTCCTTCCGTTGTGCGCCGTGACAGAGTTCGACGGGCGACTCCTGGACCGGTATCCGGAGCTGCGACAGCGGCTGCGCACATTCCTCGAGGCGCGCCCGGAGCTGAGAGCCTTCATCCACGACCCGGCCAAGCCCGGCTACGCCGGACGGCGCCTGGCCGCGGTCCTCGATGAAAAGAGACTCCGGCGGGTTCTGGCCGTCATGCTCGACGAGGACGAGTTCCTGAGTCCACACGGGATTCGATCCGTCTCTCGCTATCACGCCGAGCATCCGTACGTGTTCAAGGCCGGAGACCAGGAATACCGTGTGTCCTATCTGCCCGCCGAGTCCGACAGCGGCATGTTCGGGGGCAACTCCAACTGGCGGGGACCGATCTGGATGCCGGTCAACGCGTTGATCATTCGCGCGCTGCTACAGTATTTCGCGTACTACGGCAAGGAATTCACGGTCGAATGCCCGACACGCTCCGGACGGTACCTGACCTTGTACGAGGTCGCCGAGGAGATCTCGCGCCGACTGACCGGCATCTTTCTGCGAGACGGGCGCGGTCGGCGGCCGGTGTACGGAGGCACGCGGAAGTTTCAGGAGGACCCGCACTGGCGTGACCTCATCTTGTTCTACGAATATTTTCACGGCGACAACGGCGCGGGCCTCGGCGCGAGCCATCAAACGGGATGGACGGGGATCATCGCCCGCAGCATGCATCTGTTCGCCACCACGACGCCCCAGCAGGTTCTCGAGCGCGGCAAGGAAGCCGCGGTCACGGACGCATCGTCGCCTCGCAGGGGATGAAGATACCAGCCGGCGAGCGCGAGTCGGCCGTGCGACCGCCGATCCGGTGGATCGTCGTCGCCGTCGGCCTGTTCGCCGCCGTGCTCACCCCGCTGATCGTCGTCAAGTACGCGAGCGAGGTCCCCGGCCTGGCGACGAGCCTCGCCGGGCGCTTGCGCGGCCCCAAGCTGCCCCCCGGCTTCACGTCGGGGAACGGCCGCATCGAAGCCACCGAGTACCAGCGCCGCAGCGTCGAGAGCGTACCGGAGGTGGCGCTCGTGACACGCGTGAAGTTCAACCCGAACCTCGACGGCATCTGGTTCGGCGGTGTGATGAAGATCATCGACAACATCACCCTGCTGTCGGTCATCCTGACCGGGGCGGCCCTCATCCGGGAACGCGAGCACGGAACGCTCGAGCATCTGCTGGTGATGCCGTTGACGCCGTTTCAGATCATGGCCGCCAAGGTATGGGCCAACGGCGCGCTGGTGCTCGCGACGGCGGGTCTCTCGCTCTGGATCGTCGTGAAGGGCGCCCTGGGTGTCCCGATCGCCGGCTCGGTCCCCTTGTTCCTGTTCGGGGCGATGCTCCATCTGTTCTCGACGACGTCGCTCGGCATCGTGCTGGCGACCGTCGCGCGCTCGATGCCCCAGTTCGGACTGTTGATGATCCTCGTGATCTTGCCGCTCCAGATGCTCTCCGGCGGGATGACGCCGCGGGACAGCATGCCCGAGGCGCTGCAGACGATCATGCTGGCGGCGCCGACCACCCACTTCGTGCGCTTGGCCCAGGCCATTCTCTATCGGGGCGCCGGGCTCGACGTCGTGTGGCGGGAGTTCGTCGCCATCACGGCGCTGGGCGTCGTGTTCTTCTCGATTGCGCTGGCCCGCTTCCGCGGGGCGGTCGCCCGCGCGCAGAACTGATCCCGCAAAAATGACCGACCTCGACCGTGGCCTCACGGGCGCCGAGGCCGCGCGGCGGCTTGCCGCCGAGGGGTCGAACACGCTCCCGAGCGCGCATCGGCGCGGGGCGGCGGCCATCGCGCTCGAGGTGCTTCGCGAGCCGATGTTCCTGCTGCTGGTCGCCGGTGCCGCCGTCTACCTGTTTCTGGGAGACGTCCACGAAGCGCTCGTGCTGGCCGCGTCCCTCGTCGTCATCTTCACGATCGCGGTGGTGCAGGAAGGCAAGTCCGAACGGGCGCTCGCGGCGCTGCGCGATCTGTCGAGCCCGCGCGCGCTCGTCGTCCGCGACGGCACGCCGGTTCGCATTCCCGGCGCCGAGGTCGTTCGCGGCGACCTCGCGGTCGTCGCGGAGGGTGACCGCGTCCCCGCCGATCTGCGGATGGTGGCGGCGAACGAGCTCCTGGTCGACGAATCACTGCTGACCGGCGAATCGCTGCCCGTCGAGAAGCTGGTGGACGCCTCGGCCTATGCCGGGACCCTGGTCGTCAAGGGCCAGGGCCGCGGCGTGGTCACCGCGTCGGGTCCCCGTACGGAGTTCGGGCGCATCGGGTTGTCGCTGGTCGATCTCGACATCCAGAGAACCCAGCTCCAGCGGGAGACGGCCCGCCTCGTGCGCGTCGTCGCGACGTTCGGGGCGGGTGCGTGCGTCGCGCTGGCCGTCTATTCCGCGGTGCGGCTCGACGACTGGCTCGGCGGCGTACTGGCGGGCATCACGCTCGCGATGGCCATCCTGCCCGAAGAGTTTCCGCTCGTGCTCACCGTCTTCCTCGCGCTCGGCGCGTGGCGTATTGCGCGCCGCGGGGTGCTCACGCGGCGTATGCCCACCATCGAGACCCTGGGAGCGGCCACGGTCCTCTGCGTGGACAAGACCGGGACGCTCACCGAGAATCGCATGGCGCTCGTCGACACCGTGGCGTCCCCGACGACCACACGGCAGCGCGTCGTCGAAGCCGCATCGCTCGCCTGCGAGCTCGATCCGTTCGATCCGATGGAGCGCGCCATCATCGTGGCTGCCGGCGCGGCCGGGGCGGCGCTCCGCGCCGGAGGGGTCCTCGAGCGAGACTACCCGCTCACGTCGGAGTTCCTGGCGGTGTGCCACGCCTGGCGCATGGCCGCCGGCGAGCGCCGGGTCGCGATCAAGGGCGCGCCGGAGACGGTGATCGGCCTGTGCGGTCTCGATCCGGCTTCGCGAGAGCGTGCACTGCAGGAGGTGCACCGCGCGGCGACGAACGGCTGGCGACTCCTCGCGGTCGCCGAGGCTGCGTGGCGCGAGCCGCAGTGGGCGGACGATCCGCGAGCCTACGGGTTCACCTGGCTGGGCTACGTGGCGCTGGCCGACCCCCTGCGTGGCGACGTGCCGGACGCCATCGCCCAGTGCCGCGCCGCCGGTGTCCGAGTCGTCATGATCACCGGGGACTACCCGGGAACCGCGCTCGCGATCGCGCGCCAGGCCGGCTTGTCGACCGAAGGGGGGACGCTCACCGGCGCGGAGATCTCGGCCATGGACGAGCCGGCGCTCGCGCAGGCCGTTCGACGGGTGGACGTCTTCGCGCGCGTGCGGCCGGAGCAGAAGCTCCGACTCGTCACGGCCTACCAGACGGGCGGCGAGGTCGTCGCGATGACGGGCGACGGCGTCAACGACGCGCCGGCGCTCAAAGCCGCGGACATCGGCGTCGCGATGGGGCGGCGCGGCACAGACGTCGCCCGCGAGGCCGCCGCGCTGGTGCTGGTCGAAGACGACTTTCAGTCGATCGTCTCCGCCATCAGGCTGGGGCGGCGAATCTACGAGAACATCCGGAATGCGATGCGTTATCTGCTCGCCGTCCACGTTCCGATCGTCGGCATGTCGTTTTTGCCGCTGCTGTTCGGCTGGCCCGTGCTCCTGTACCCCGTCCACATCGTGTTCCTCGAGTTCGTCATCGATCCGGCGTGCTCGCTCGTATTCGAAGCCGAGCCCAGCGACGACGGCGTCATGCGCCGGCCACCGCGCAGTCCGCGCGAGAGACTCTTCAGTGCTCAGATGGTCGGGGTGAGCGTGTTGCTCGGCCTCTCGGTGCTCGCCATGGTCTTCGTCGCGTGCTGGTGGCTCGGCACGCGCGATCTGTCGGACGCCGAGCTGCGCTCGGTGGGCTTCGCGGCGCTCGTGTGGGGCAATCTCATGATGATCCACGGGACACGATCGCGCGATCGGACGATCCTCCAGACCATGCGGGCGTCCAACACCATCGTCTGGTGGATCACGGGCGCGACCCTGGCGGCACTCGCGGTCGCCATCTACGTGCGGCCCATCGCGGCCATCTTCCAGTTCGCGCCGCTCGCGCCGGGGCTACTGGCCATCGCCGCGGCGGCCGGCTTGCTCGGCCCCCTGTGGTACGAAGGCTACAAGCTGCGACGCCCGCGCCGGGTCCCGTGAGCGAAGGGGAGCGCGTCGGGCGATGTCAGCGGCGGACGAGTCGCCGCGGCTGCCACTGCTCGCGCTGGTGGGCCATCACGTCGTCGGGGCGCGCGAACAGCTTGATCAGCACGATACCCGCCAGGAAGCCCCCGACGTGCGCCGCGAACGCCACGCCACCCGACTCTTGGGCGGCGAGTCCCACCAGGCCGCTGAAGAACTGAATGGCCGCCCAGTACAGGAGCATCGTCCAGGCCGGCAGCGCGATCGAGGTGATGAAGAACCCGAGGATGAGCAGGCAGAACACGCGCACGCGCGGGTACAGGATCAGGTAGGCGCCCATGACGCCACTGATCGCGCCCGACGCGCCCACCATGGGAATGCCGGAGGCGGGATTGAGCGCGACCTGACTGAGCGCCGCGGCGATCCCGCAGACCAGGTAGAAGATCACGAAGCGCACGCGGCCCATCGAGTCCTCGATGTTGTCGCCGAAGACCCACAGAAACCACATGTTGCCGATCAGATGCATCCACGAGCCGTGCAGGAACATCGACGTGAAGATGTGGGACACCTGCCGGCCCGGGTCGGTCAGGCAGACGAGGCCGTCGCCCATGGGGAACCGCGTGCCGGGAGGCAACGCAAGGGTCAGCTCGCCGGGAATCAGTCCGAGATCGCACACGGCCCGCGCCACCGCGAGCGGTGAGCCCGCGCCCTGGACGAAGAGCCAGGCCAGCACGTTGAGGGCGATCATCATCATCGTGACGATAGCCGTGCGCTGAGTCTGGTTCTCGTCGCGATAGGGAAACATGGCTCACACAGCATATCGCGTCTGCGTCGCGCGGGTGGAGCCGGGACGACGGGCGCACGCCGCGGTGAACGATCCTGGAAAAGACGAGGGCCTACGGGCGGCCGCCCGTAGGCCCTCAGAAGATTCTCCGCCGCGGTCGGTGACCGCGGGCGGCCGATCAGTCCTTCGGTACCAGGACGATCTCGATGCGCCGATTCTTGGCGCGGCCCTCGGGTGTCGCGTTGTCGGCCACCGACCTGAACTCGCCGAAGGCGGCGGCGGACAGGACGGCCGGCTCGATGCCCTGTTTCTGGAGATAGCGCGCGACGTTGATCGCGCGCGCGGCCGACAGCTCCCAGTTGGTCGGGTAGCGCTGGGTGAGGGGACCGACGACGGGCTTGTTGTCCGTGTGCCCTTCGATGCGGATCGCCTTGTCGTTCACGGTCTTGAGGATCTCGATGACCTTGCCGAGGACCACGAGCCCCTCCTGCTTGATCTCCGCCTTGCCGGAATCGAACAGGATGGCCTCGACCATGTTGACGGTGAGCTTGCCCCGGAGCTCGGAGATCGTCACCTGGCCCTTGTCGATCTCGCCCTTCATCTTGGCCACGAGCTGGTCGTAGGTGGAGCTGACCTCGCGCACCTTCTCCTCACGCGCCTTGTTCGCGTCGGCCAGCTCTTGGGTGAGCCGCGCCTTGTCGTTCTCGAGCGTGCCGACGCGCTGGCGCAGGTCCACGATGCTCTTGCCCAGCTCGCCCGATTTCATGGCGAGCGTGCGCTCCAGCTCCTCGTTGCGCTTGCCCGAGTCCGCGAGATCGCTCTTGAGGCGCCCGTTCTGGGCCTCGAGGGCGTTGTTGGCGCCTCCCGCGTGAAATGAACCTATATCCGGTCTAGCACGCGGGCCCCTCGCGGGCCGACTATTCCGTGCGCACGCGATCCACAGGTAGATGTTGAGGGAATCCCGCGTGGCATCGAACGGCCCCGCCGGTGTGCCCGCGCTGTATGGGGCCTGGGGTCAGTCGCGTCGGCCGGGGGCCAGGCCGGCGATCAGCGCCGTCAGCTCGAGGGGATCGACGGGCTTGGCGACGTGGGTGTGGAAGCCGGCCTCGAGCGCGAGGGCCCGGTCCTCCGACGGCGCGTACGCGGTGAGGGCCAGGGCGCGGACCTGGCTGCCCTCCTCGGGGCCGAGCGCCCGGACCTTGCGGATCAGCGCGTAGCCGTCGTCGCCCGGCATCCCGATGTCGCTGACCAGCACGTCCGGCCGCCAGCGGCGCAGGGTCTCGAGCGCTTCGTCCGCCGAGGCCACCACGGTGACGTCCGCGCCGGCCTGGCTGAACTGGTTACCCTAAGGACGCGTCGGATTGGTCCGCGGGATCAGAGCGCCAGGTACTGCTGGCGGATCGAGGCGTTGTCGCGAAACTCACGCGAGGTGCCCTCGTACCGGATGTGCCCCTTCTCGAGCACATAGACGCGATCGGCCAGGTCCAGCGAGAATTCCACGTTCTGCTCGGCGAGCAGGATCGTCAGCCCGTCCGCCTTGAGACGGCCGATCTGTTCCTGCAGGTGGTCCACGACGAGGGGCGCCAGCCCTTCCGACGGCTCGTCGAGCAGCAGGAGCTCCGGATTGCCCATCAGGGTGCGCGCGATGGTCAGCATCTGCTGCTCGCCGCCCGAGAGAAAGCCGCCGGCGCGATCGCGCAGCGGGCGGAGCGCCGGGAACAGGTCGAAGACGCGCTCGGTCGTGAAGCCGCCGGGACGCGTCCGCCGCTCGGCGACGTCGAGGTTCTCCCACACCGTGAGATCCGCGAAGATCCGCCGGTCCTCGGGCACGAACCCGATGCCGAGACCGGCCGCGCGGAAGGGCGCCTCGCCCGTGACGTCGCGGCCCTTCCACACGACCCGGCCGCTGGTCGGCGGCGTCAGCCCCATGATCGAGCGCATGGTCGTGGTCTTGCCGACGCCGTTGCGGCCGAGGAGGCAGACGCACTCGCCCGGCGCGACGCGCAGCGACACGCCGAAGAGGACGCGAGACAGGCCGTACGCCGTGTGGATGTCCTCGACGACCAGGATGGGCTCGGGCCGGCCGGCCATCAGTGGCGCTCGCCGAGATAGACGCGGCGGACGGCCTCGTCGCGACGCACCTCGTCCGGCGTCCCGTTCGCGATCACGCGGCCCTGGTGGAGCACCGTGATGCGCTCGGAGATCGAGAACACGACCTCCATGTCGTGCTCGGTGAAGAGCAGGGTGAGCCCGCGCTCGCGGGCGAGGCGCTCGATCAGCCGGATCGCCTCGCGCGTCTCGGTCGCCGACATGCCCGCCGTCGGCTCGTCGAGGAGCAGCACCGCCGGCTCGAGGGCCAGCGCCAGCCCGAGCTCGAGTTGCTTCTGGCCGCCGTGCGACAGGAAGGCGGCGACCTCGCCGGCCCGGGCGGCGAGGCCGATCGATTCGAGCAGCGCGAGGGTCTCGTCGCGGTAGAGGCGCTCCACCGGCGTCATGACATTGCCGCCGCGCCCGCGATGCGACAGGAACGCCGCCTGGACGTTCTGGAAGACGGTGAGGCGCGGGAAGATGTTGGTGCGCTGGAAGGAGCGCCCCACGCCGAGCCGGCAGAGGTCGTGCGGGGCGATGCCGGTGACGTCGCGGCCGTCGAGCTTCACGTGGCCGCGATCGGGCCGGAGATGGCCGGTGATCAGGTTGAAGAGCGTCGTCTTGCCGGCGCCGTTGGGCCCGATGATGGCGCCGATGCTGCCGGTGGGCGCGTCGAGGCTCACCCCGCCGACGGCGACGAAGCCGTCGAAGACCTTGACGAGGTCGCGCACCTCAAGCACCGCGCACCTCGGCGCCGCGCGCACGACGGAAGAGCCGCCCGATGATCGCGCCGACCGCGCCGGCGATGCCGCCGGGGAAGCCGAACAGGAGCACCACCAGGACGACACCGAGCACGAGGGGCCAGTACTCCGTGTACGAGACGATCTGCTGGTTCAGCAGGATCAGGACGAGCGCACCGATGCTCGGACCGAAGAAGGTGCCCATGCCCCCGAGCAGGGTCATGATCAGCACCTCGGACGACTTCGTCCAGTACGCGAAGTCCGGGAACACCCCCCGGTTGAAGATCCCGAAGAGCCCGCCGGCCAGGCCGGCGAACGCGCCGGCCAGCACAAAGGCGGCCAGCTCGTAGCGCCGCACGTTGACCCCGATGAACTCCGCCCGCTCGGCGTTCTCGCGGATCGTCGTCAGCATGCGCCCGAACGGCGAGCTCACGATGCGATGGAGCACCCAGAGGCACGCCGCCACCAGCACGACGGTCAGGAAGTAGAAGTACTCGGCGGTGCGCCAGCTCAGGAGGGGCACGCTGGCGCCGACGCGCTCGATCCAGCCGAAGTCCGGGTAGGGGATCTCGGGCATGCCCTGCTCGCCGCCGGTGAGCTCGTTCCACTTGAAGCAGATCGCCCAGACGATCTGAGCGAAGGCCAGCGTGAGCATCGCGAAGTAGATGCGCGTCAGCCGCACGCAGAAGAAGCCGAAGACGAGCGCGCAGGCCGCGCCGAAGACGCCGGCGGCCGGCCACGCCAGGACGAAGGGCATCGCGAGCTTCTTCATCAAGATGCCGGTGACGTACGCGCCCACGCCGAAGTACGCGGCGTGGCCGAAGGACACGAGCCCGGTGTAGCCGACGAGCAAGTTCAGGCTGGTGGCGAAGAGCGCCCAGATGATCACGTCGTTGGCCAGGAACGTGTAGAAGCGCGAGCCGAGCGCCGGGACGAGCAGCGCGGCCACGAACACGAGGGGCCCCCAGAGCGCGCGTGCCCTCACCGGAGCGGCCGCCCGAGCAGGCCCCACGGGCGGATGATCAGCACCGCCGCCATGAGGGCGAAGACCGCGAAGATCGAGAAGCGCGGGAAGAAGAGGATCCCGAACGAGAGCACCTGGCCGTAGACGAGGGCGCCGAGGAAGGTCCCCCAGAGCGAGCCGAGGCCGCCGATGACGACCACCACGAACGCCTCGACGATCACCTCGGTGTCCATGCCCGGCGTGGTCGCGCGCATCGGGCTGATCAGGGCGCCGCCGAGGCCGCCGAGGAACGACGCCAGCATGAACACGCCCGTGTAGAGCGCGTCGACGTTGACGCCGAGCGCCCCCAGGGTCTCGCGATCGAGCGCCGCGGCCCGGATGAATCGGCCCGCCCGCGTGCGCTGCAGCACGAACCAGAACGCGAGCGCGATCGACGGGCCGAGCAGGATGATGAACAGGTTGTAGAGCGGGACCGTGGTGCCGAGGAGCGAGAACGAGCCGGACAGCTCGGGCGGCCGGCTCACGGATTTCTGCTGGGTGCCCCAGAAGATCTTCGCGGCGTCGCTCAGGATGAGGCCGAGCGCGTAGGTGAACAGGAGCTGGTAGAGCTCCTCCTTGCCGTAGAGGTAGCGGAACAGCACGCGCTCGACGACGCCGCCCAGCAGCGCGATCCCGAGGGCCGCGCCGAGGGCGGCGATCCAGAAGAGGCCCGGGCCCGGCCCGAGCCACAGCATCGACTGGTACGCCAGATACGCGCCCAGCATGTAGAAGGTGCCGTGCGCAAAGTTCAGCACGCGCAGCACCCCGAAGATCAGCGACAGGCCCGACGCGATCAGAAACAGAAACATGGCAGCCGTGAGGCCGCTCAAGCTCTGCGCGAAGACAAACGACGCGTCCGGCACTCGGCCTAGTCCGGATTACTCATGAACGTGCATATGCATGCGGCGAACGGGCGCCGTGGCGGGCAGCCCCATCCCGCGCACCACCCCCGCCCGGTGTGGGGTCCCCCGGCGCGCGGGATGGGGCTACCCACCACGGCACCCGTCCGGTCACGCGTGTGCATCTCCAT
>Ga0306922_10004174_pt1 | contig 13653 bp, 13 predicted proteins | sample sta12Cox44000082_FD_203758 | JGI IMG/M metagenome (GOLD analysis project Ga0306922, IMG submission 203758) | Lab enrichment of tropical soil microbial communities from Luquillo Experimental Forest, Puerto Rico - statoxic.12C.oxic.44.000.082 (v2)... | ecosystem: Environmental > Terrestrial >... | reverse complement strand
AGGTTTCGCCTGGGACCAGGGTGATCGTCTTAACCGGGAAAGACGATCGAGTCGTGCGGTGGAAAGCATTGGCTGGGGGAGCGGCCGCTTTCTGCATTAAGCCTGAGCGTGACGAGGAATTTCTAGCCAGTGTTCAATCGGCCTTTGCCGCGAGTTGAGTTTGAGCTGCCGCCCGCGCGGCGACCAACTCCTCCAAAGGATTGATGCGCCAACGAGCTACACCAAACGATGAAGCCAACGGCCCCATCACGAAACAGGTTCAGCGTATTTGCCGGGACACCTTGCCGTGGCTTATCTCTTTCTCGTTAGTCGCGACTAATGCGAGAAGGAAAGAACTTGCGACGGCGACTATTGGCTGAAAGGTCGGTGCTTCTGCAGGCTGACTGAGAGTTATGGACGAGTTTAGCTATCTCTCGGTTCTGCTTTCGGTCATCCTCGGCCTAGCCGTGACGCAAATCTTGAAGGGATTTCGTGGATTGTTGCTTTCTCGAACGCGCATTCAGATTTACTGGCCGGTCATCGCCTGGGCCGTGCTGCTACTGCTGGTTTGCTTCCAGAACTGGTGGTCGATGTTCGGGATGCGCAACCGTCACGACTGGGCCATTCAGCAATTCGCGATGGTCTTGCTGCAAACAATTCTTATCTACATGGCTGCGGGATTGGTGTTCCCCGATTTGTTTGGCGAAGAAGGTGTCGACCTAAAGAAAAATTTCTACGCGCATCGCGGGTGGTTCTTTTCGCTCGGCTTCGCCACCATCGCCGTGAGTGTCTGCAAGAGTTTCGTTCTCGATGGCAGGCCACCACCCGAAACGGATCTCACATTCCACGCAGTCTTCGGTGTAACGCTACTCATCGGCGCGCTTACTCGGCGAGAGTGGTATCACAAAACGCTGGTTGTCTTTACCATCGTGACATTTGTTCTCTACACCGTTCTGCTTTACACGCGGATGCACTAGACAGCAGGCGAATGCTCTATCCACCGGCAATCAGTGCGCACGCCCTAACCAAGCGATGAAGCCAACGGCGCCATTGCGAAGCAAACTCAGTTTGTTTGCCACGACACCCTGCCGTGGTTTATCTCTGTCTCGTTAGATGATGCGCGAGTTTATCGAGCAGTTTCGATATCGCTGCCACCTCTGGTGGCGAGAACGGCGCGAAGATTACGTCGGGTCGCCGGGCAATCATCTGCCAGATTACGGATCGCCAGTGTACGATGAATCCAAGTATGCTGTGCTCGTCACTGAGTCTACGCCGCGCTTTCTCATTCGGTCTCTCAGCTTGTATTTCGGTGCGATCTTTATAGCCGCGCTGTTTTTTTGGCTTGTCATTGCCTTTGCACCGGGCACCGCTCCAGTCGTCCACATTGTTTTTCTCCTCTTGACATGCCTATGGACTCTTTTCAACGTTTTCGCGACCATTGGCCTCTGCAAAGCCAGAAAAGCTCATCGCTTCAAAGTAACTAAATCATCTAACCAGACAATGCGGCTAACTGCTGAACCGCGCGAGGACCAGGCTTCGGATTCATGAGCCTATCTTCTACTCCGAGCTTTCCTCAGTTCCGTCAGCGGTAGCTGATCTTGATTTCCGCCCGCTCTGCCCTCGGATTTCGCCTGCCCAAGCTTTGAGATCTAACTAAGAAACCGTTTCTGAGCGGAGTCGTCGGATCCAAGTAATGGTAGTTACCACTGAGCGGCGACATAACTTTCAGTCGAAATTTTTGTTCAATTTACAATGTTAACGCCATTCCTGGGTTCAAAGTGGAACTACGAAAAAGCGGCACATCTTTTGAATCGCATCGGCTTTGGGGCAACGCCGACAGAAATTGAATCCGTTTACGCTCGTGGCTTGGACGCAATCCTTCGCGAATTAGTCGATTCACGCGACGAGTCGGACAACCCTCCTGCTCCCGGATGTGCGCATCCGCAGAACCTCAAAGAAATCCGAATGGCCCTTCAGGCATTAAAAGAGGGCTCCCCGGAACGAAAAGAAAAGATCCGCGAAATGCAAGAGCTTCAGGCAGCCCAAACACTCGATCTTCGTCGCTGGTGGCTTCATCGGATGGCAACAGCCAAGAACCCGTTACGTGAGAAGATGACTCTTTTTTGGCACGGACATTTTGCGACTGGCATTCAAAAAGTGAACAACTGCTACTGGATGTGGCTGCAGAATGAGACGTTTCGGCGCAATGCCTTGGGTAATTTCAAGTCGTTAACCAGACAAATGTCGCGCGATCCGGCAATGATGATCTACCTCGATCTGCAGGAGAGTCGCAAAGAGCACCCGAACGAGAACTGGGCACGTGAACTCATGGAGCTATTCACGGTTGGCATTGGACATTACACGGAAGAGGACATTCGCGAGTCGGCTCGGGCCTTCACGGGATACCGGCTCGATTATACTGCGCAGGATTTCCAATTTGCCAGTAATCAGCACGATAACGCGCAAAAGACTTTTATGAAAAAAACCGGTGCGTGGGACGGCGATGACGTGATTGATATCTTAATGGAACAGCCTGCATGCGCCGAATTCATTGCACAGAAACTTTGGCGATTCTTTGTCGAAGATGAACCGCCGCGCAAGATCGTCTCGGCCGTGGCAAGCCGACTGCGCACGGAAAACTATGAGATTCGTCCAGTTCTCCGGGAAATCTTTAGTTCTGCTGAGTTTTTTTCCGAGAGTGCAATGTACTCTCACGTTAAGAGTCCGATCGAGTTTCTTATTCAGACAGCAAAACTTCTCGAAAGCGATCTCCCGCCGCCAAGAGTTGCGCAAAATGCCATGGTGCAAATGGGACAGTTGCTCTTCGCTCCGCCTAACGTGAAAGGATGGGACGGTGGACGCACTTGGATTAGCCCTTCGACGCTTTTGTTTCGTTACAACTTCACAGGTTACTTGGTGAACGGTGATCCTCCTGCTCCACCGAAGATCGCGCAACAAAACGTAACTGCTCCAGCCGGCCATTCCCAGCCTCCTTCAACAGCTCAACCGCTGCTGCGGGGACCAGTGAATGTTAATCGAATTGCTCCACCGGAGCTGCGCAACAAGCCCGCCGAACTCATCGCACACTTAGAAAAGCGATTCTTTCAACGCGCGCTGCGAAACAAAGAACTAGAGATATTCACTGAATTTCTCATCTCTCGAAAACCGGATACGAGCGATAGAACAATCCGTGCACTACTCCACCTTATGATGAGCACTCCAGAGTTCCAACTTGCATAAGCACTTTACCCGATTGTTACCCGAAGCAGTGGCACAGCAGCTGTTGTTTCTGGCGAGGGCATCGTAGAAGGCGAGCTCCTCATGATTCAGCGCCAAGTCGACTCCGCGCTGCTCCGCCTCTTTTAGTTGCTTCGCGAGTTTGAGTAGCTCTTCGATCACTTCCTGCGTCGCGATCGCGCGGTTATCATAAGCGTTAAGCGTCTTCTTCAATCTCTCGGAGAACTCGGGCTTTGGACGGGGTTTCGTTTCGAAACGCACCCGGATTTTGTCGTCTAAACAATTTTTCGAGTAATTCAACGGCAACATTTTTATATTTCAGGCCGCGAACTTCGCACAGAAACTGATCGGAGAGAATGCTGATGTCTGGTTGCTTCAACCCCGCTGCCCTGAAAGCCTCAATAATCCTTCCGGTGCAATCGCCTTTGCCACAAGTTGTCGTACCGGGTAATCGAGTTCTTCCGTTGTCTTGCGATTTCCGCCAGCCTAATGCCGTCGACGCCGATGAATCGCCGCCGTATCTGAGGTGACATGAAAACATCGTATCTTATGTTTTTTCTTTGTGGGGCCGCGGTAATGCTCGGCTTCAGTGCCCTGCGTGGATCCAGTGCACAGTCTCCACGTCACGTTTACGAGCTGCGCCTCTATCACGTTAACGAGGCAAAATGGATGATCTAGTAGCTCGTTTTGGTAATCACACCGACGCGATCTTCAGGCGGCACAATATGCAGAGCATCGGTTATTGGGTGCCCGAAGACGCGCCGGGCTCTCAGAATCTGTTTGTTTACATTCTACAGCATCCGACCCGTCAAGAAGCGGAGAAGAATTGGGATGCTTTTCAAGCGGACCCGGAATGGCAGAAAGTGAAGGCCGAATCGGAGGCACGCGGGCCGCTGGTTAACCACATAGACCGGTATTTCGTGAATCCAACCAGCTTCTCAGCCCTGAACTGACTCAGAGCTCGGAAACGCCGGGCGGAAACGAATATGTTACAAAATTCGGCTTGATTTCGAGGAACTTTGCACCGCATATTGTATATCTGCCGAAGAGCCCCGCTATTACTTGTTGTTCGCCGGAATTCACAGGTTGTTAGTAGGGCTGTAAGCAAGAATTCACCGTTCATTCACAACCCTTAACTAGGAAGAAGCCCACCATGATCCAACTCAAATCCGGCATCCCGTCTTCCGCTCTGAACAAACCGCGCAAAATGACTGATCGCCGTCAGAATGGGCTCACTAGGAAAATGGCAAGTGGTTTGCGGTTCGAGCGCGTTTTCAGCGATGCGGTGGTGAAGCCGTTTGATCAAGTTGAGTGGGAACATCGCACGGCGGAGATTACGGACGACAGCGGCGCCGTCATTTTCAAACAAGAGAATGTCGAAGTGCCGAAAAATTGGAGCGCGCTGGCGACGAAGATCGCGGTTGCAAAATATTTTTACGGCGACATCGCGCATGGGGCCGATCCGCACAAGGGCGGCCGCGAGAGTTCGGTCCGGCAATTGATTCATCGGGTCACGAGGACGATCGCGGACTGGGGAATTGCGGATGGATATTTCGCGGACGCGGAAGCGGCGGAAGTTTTTTACGACGAACTGACCTGGCTTTGCTTAAATCAGCATGGCGCATTTAATTCGCCCGTCTGGTTCAACGTTGGTTTGTATCACCAGTACAGCGTGGGCAGAGGCGGGGGCGCTGGAAATTACTTTTACAATCGCGCGACCGGAAGGGCCGAGCGTGCGCCGACGCAATACGAATATCCACAAAGCAGCGCCTGTTTCATCCAGGACGTCAAAGACACCATGGAAGACATCATGCGCCTCGCCACGAGTGAAGCGATGCTCTTCAAATACGGCAGCGGCACAGGGACGGATCTTTCGACGCTAAGATCGACAAAGGAAAAACTGAGCGGCGGCGGCAAACCGAGTGGACCGCTTTCGTTTCTCAAAGTCTACGATCAAGTCGCGAACGTGGTGAAGAGCGGCGGCAAAACGCGGCGCGCTGCAAAGATGAACACGCTCAAGGATTGGCACCCCGACATCGAGGAGTTCATCGACGCCAAACAAAAAGAAGAAAAGAAAGCGTGGGCGCTGATCGAGCAGGGCTATGACGGCAGCTACAACGGCGACGCTTACGGCTCGGTCATGTATCAAAACGAGAATCTCAGCGTGCGCGTGAGCGACGACTTTATGGAAGCCGCGCTGGCCGATAAAGAGTGGTGGACTCGTCGCGTGACAGACGGTCAACCGTGCGAACGCAAAGACGCGAACACGCTGCTGCGAAAGATCGCTGAGGGGACGCACATCTGCGGCGATCCCGGGATGCAGTTCGACACCACGATTCACAAATGGCACACGTGCAAAGGAACCGGCCGCCAAAATTCCACGAATCCATGCAGCGAATATCTATTTCTCGATAACACTGCCTGCAATTTGGCGTCGCTGAATCTGCTCAAGTTCAAGACCGCGGACGGCGAATTCGATGTCGAACGATTCAAGGCCGCGGTCCGTATTTTCATCACCGCGCAAGAAATCGTGGTCGATAACGCGAGCTATCCGATTAAAGAGATTGCGGAGAATTCGCACATTTTCCGAACGCTTGGCCTCGGCTACGCCAATCTCGGTTCGCTGGTGATGAGTTACGGTTACGGTTACGACAGTGTGGAAGGCCGCGCGCTTTGCGGTGCGGTCACGGCGATCATGACGGCTGAAGCTTACGAGCAAAGCGCGCGCATGGCGCATGCACTCGGACCATTTCCGGGTTACAAGGACGCGCGTTGCAGCGGTGTTCCCAAGCCGGTTGCGAAGAACAATGTCGCCTCGATGCTCGAAGTAATCGATCTGCATCGTTGTGCGGTGAACGATATCGCTGACGTGGAAGAGTTCGCCTACCTAAAAAAGGAAGCGGCGAAGACGTGGAAACGCGCGGCCGATTTGGGCAAGCGTTACGGTTATCGCAACGCGCAAGTCACTGTGCTCGCGCCGACGGGCACGATCAGTTTCCTAATGGATTGCGACACGACCGGCATCGAGCCGGACATCGCGCTGGTAAAATACAAACTGCTCGCCGGTGGCGGCATGTTGAAAATTGTGAACCAAACCGTCAAGCCGGCGCTGGAGAAACTCGACTACAATTCGGAAGAAATCGACCGAATTATCGCGCACATCGACGCGTTCGACACGATCGAGGACATGATCGATTCCGACGGAACGACAATCGCCTCCGGATTGAAACCGGACCATTTGACGATTTTCGATTGCGCGTTCAAGCCGTTCAAAGGCGAACGCTCGCTTAATTATATGGCGCATCTTCGGATGATGGCGGCCGCACAACCTTTCTTGAGCGGCGCGATTTCAAAAACTGTGAACTTGCCGGAATCGGCCACAGTTGACGACATCATGAGCAGCTACATCGAGGGCTGGCGGCTGGGTTTGAAATCGATCGCGATTTATCGCGAAGGCTCGAAACGTTCCGCCCCGTTGAACACTCGCAAGACGCGTGACATGGGGGGCGCCACAGAAGATGTCGATGTTGCGCTCGACGTCTCGGTTGGTCGGGAAGATTTCCAGAAGCGCATTCTGGCACTCGAAGCGGAATTGTCGGCGCTGCGGGCGAAGATCGACAAGCCGATTCGGCATCGCATGCCTGACACACGAATGTCGTTGACTCACCGGTTCGAGATCGCTGGGCACGAAGGTTACATCACCGTTGGATTGTACGAAGATGGTCAACCCGGCGAGCTCTTCATCACGATGTCGAAGGAAGGCAGCACCATCGGCGGATTGATGGACACGGTCGGGACGCTCACATCTATCGCGCTTCAATACGGCGTGCCGCTTGAAAGTTTGGTGAAGAAATTCGCGTATCAGCGGTTCGAGCCGAGCGGCTTCACTAAGAATCCGGACATCCGCAACGCGACCAGCATCACCGACTACGTGTTTCGCTGGTTGGCCTGCCAATTCATCAAAGGTTACAAAGAAGCGACTTCACCCAGCCGCGGCCAGACGGAATTGCCGCTCAAAGAAATTCCAGAAATGGAAAAGAAAGCGCTCAATCGTCCGGTCTCGGAGCTGGCGCGAACCGGCGAAAAAGAAATCCTCGATGTCATCACAAACGATTGTCCGAATGAAGGCGAGCCACACGTTTCCGGCAACGGCAGTAGCTACGCGGATCGGGTTCAGGAAGCGCTCGGCAACATGTTCATGGACATCATTTGTTCGCATTGCGGGAGCGATAAAGTGATCCGGGCGGGTGCGTGCGGCGTTTGCACCGAATGCGGGACAAGTCAGGGCTGCAGTTAAACGGGCGTCGGCGATGGTAACCTGTGGTGTTGGACAGACGCGACAGGTTTAGCTACAATTCGTGACCGCCGTTCTGTTCGTCGTCGGTCGCCCCGCCTTCGCTAAAGCTACGGCGCGGAGAGTGTTTATTTCCCATGACTGAGACTGAAACACAGCGACAAAAAGAGATTCAGCAGGCCGAAGAGTTACTTTTCACTGGCCCGCAGGCGCTCGGTTTTGTCAAAGGTCTTTTCCAGGGCCATTTCGTTTCCGATTGGGTGATGCCGTACCCACGGATTCCGGCGGCACAAGAAACTCAGCTAGATCAAACGCTTAAAGAGCTCCGTGCATTTCTCGACACGAAACTCGATCCGGCGGCGATAGACCGACAAGCAGATATTCCCCGGGAAGTCATCGATGGCCTTGGCCGCGTCGGCGTTCTCGGAATGACCGCGCCCACGGAGTACGGCGGTGCCGGATTCTCGCAGATGGCGAACACGAAAATTTTGGAAGAGATCGGCCGCCGTTGCGCATCGACATCGGTGTTCGTGAATGCGCACCATTCGATCGGCATTCGTGCGCTTTTGTTGTTTGGCACGCATGAGCAAAAACAAAGATGGTTGCCGAAACTTGTCACAGGCGAGTGGCTCGGCGCGTTTGCGCTGACTGAAAAGGAAGCCGGCTCGGACGCGGCGAACGTCCAGATGACAGCGACTCCAAGCGAAGATGGTTCGCATTACATTTTAAGAGGCGAGAAGCGTTACATCACCAACGCGGCGATCGCGCAGATGCTGACGGTGATGGCGCGCACGCCGGTTCCCGGCAAACCCGGGAAGGACGCGATCACCGCATTTCTAGTGACGCCGAACATGCCTGGATTCGAAATGCTTGAGCCGCGAATGGAAAAAATGGGAATTCGTGGTACGGCGACTGGCCGTTTCGCACTGCGCAACGTCAAAGTGCCGAAGGAGAATATTCTTGGGCCGCTTGGCAAAGGCCTAAAAGTCGCGCTCACGGTTTTGGATTTCGGCCGGACGACATTCGGTGCATGCTGCACGGGCGCAGCCAAGACGTGTTTAGAGCTGGCAGTCAAACACGCCAACACGCGCAAACAATTTAGCAAAACCCTCGGGAACTTTCATTTGGTGAGAAAGAAAGTCGCGCGCATCGCGGCAGACGCTTACGCGATGGAGGCGATGACGGTCGTAACAGCATCTTTGATCGACCGCGGCCTGGAAGACTACATGCTCGAGACCGCGATGTTGAAAGTGTTTACGACCGAGTTGCTTTGGGAATGCATCAACGACGCGTTTCAGATCCACGGCGGCGCTGCTTACATGACCGACCTTCCGTTGGAGCGGATGGTGCGCGACGCGCGGATCAATCAGATTGGCGAAGGCAGCAATGAAGTGCTGAAGTCGTTCATCGCACTGGTCGGAATGCGCGGACCGGGCATGGAATTCAAGGAGATTTACGACACGATGTTGATGCCGACGCGGGAGGGCGGAATCGGGAAAGCGTGGAACGCGGGGATGAATCGGCTTGGGGCGACGGTACGAATTCCCGATGTTCCCGTCCGCAGCTCGGAACTGCGAGCGTTCGTCAATCAGCTTGGCCGATTGATTTGGCGCTTCAATTTTTCGGTCAACAAATCGCTGTTGCTGTATCGCGAACGGATTCTCGACATGCAGTTGGTGCAGGAGAGAATCGCCGGCGCGGCGATGGATTTGTTTGCTTCGACCGCGGTCTTGAGCCGGTGGGATTCGGAAATTCAATCAGCGCAGGTAAATGGAGAAACGCCGAACAAAAAGAACACGGCAGCCGAACTCTTCCTGCGCCAGTCATTCCGCCGAATTCGCAATTATCTCGACGGCCTAAACGACAATGATGACAAATTTATCTTGAAGACTGCCGATTCCGCGCTCGGATCGAAATAACAGATAGATTCCACCCCCCCCCAGGGATCTATCGATGTTCCAAGGTAGATTCGACAAGTGAGAACAATATTGACATCGTCGTATGTTCTCACTATGTTCTCACTCTATGGCATCACTTTGGCAACGAGAAAGATCGCCGTACTGGTTTTGTTGTTACACAAGCGCGACCGGGCAACGCTTAAAGAAATCGACCAAGGTCAGGATCAAGCCTCTTAAAGGCGAGAAGCACGAGGACGGAGCCTTAAAAACCGCCGCCGACAAGCGCGCCGAGGCATTGGAAGTATGTCTTGGCATCGAGCGGGCTGAAAATCACGCCAAGATCGGAACACTAACTGAACAAGCGGCAAAAAAGATCATTGGCCAAATTCTCGAGCGCACGACGGGCGAGCCGCTGCGCAGTTACAAGGTTCGCGACTGGCTTGGGGATTGGCTCGAAATGAAGGCGCGTGTGCGAGCTGGCAGAACGATGGATCGCTACCGCCAGGTCATCCGCGACTTCGTCGAGTCGCTCGGCGCTCGTGCGAATCTGACGCTGGCGCATCTGACTTCTAAAGACATTCTGGCGTATCGCGATTCCATCATTGCGGCGAAGAAAACCGCCCGAACCGCAAATCTTTCCGTGAACGTGGTGAGCGCAGCACTGAATGCAGCGTTGCGTCAGGGCTACATCGCTGTGAATCCGGCAACCGCAGTTGAAAGTCTGCCCGTCAAATCAGAAGAACGGGGGACGTTCACTTCCGCCCAAATGTCGAAATTGCTGCGAGCGGCCGACGGCGATTGGCGAGGCGCAATTTTGCTTGGCTATTATACCGGTGCTCGACTTGGCGATGTCGCAAATATGCGATGGGACGCCATCGACTGGCCAAACAAAGTCATCCGATTTACGCCGAGCAAAACTAAGAAGCCGGTTACGATTCCGCTGCACCCTCAGCTCGAAGGCGAGTTGTTGAAAAATGCCGGGCTCGGAAGAGCGCCGATGTTCCCGACACTGGCTGGAAAGGGTACCGGCGGAAGCATCGGTCTGAGCAGCGGCTTCAAGGCGATCATGCAGAAAGCCAAGATCGAAGGAAAACTCACCCCAGCCAGCGGCGGACGGACGTTGTCCAGCCTCTCATTCCACTCGCTGCGCCACAGCTTCAACTCTGCGATGGCCAATGCGGGTGTTTCGCAGGAAATCCGGCAAAAGCTGACAGGCCATGCGAGCGCAGAAATGAACGCCCAGTACACGCACCACGAACTTGGGCCCCTACGTGCAGCAGTTCGCCTGCTCCCACGAATCGCGGGTTAACCGTCTTTCGCCGCCGGAATCGCTGGGACCACCCGCGGCACCCATTTTTTCCTGTTTTTCAACGTTCCCCTGTTAGCAGGGAGATGCTGGGCCGGTATTTTGGAGACGGATTTTCCCTGTTTTGAGGTTTTTTCCTGTTATCTGGAAAAGCTTCCCCCTGCCACGGGCCCGACGAACGCAAGAGCTCTTAACGCTGGCTCGGATCAGCGGCGATGGAGGGCCCGCTATGTTTCGTTTCGGGCCGCGACTGGTCTTCGCTAACGATCTAACGGACTTCGGACGCCAAACCCCGGTTCATTTAGTACGTGGGTGTAGATCACGGTCGTGGTCACGTCCTTGTAGCCTCCAGCAGCGCCTCCCGTGTTTTCCGCTGTTTCAAGGTTTTTCCTGTTAGCTCGGTAAACCGCCCATTGTCTGGCCATGTCACCAGAGTCCAACTTCGCAACACATCGAAAGACGTAGGAGGTGCGCAACCACCACAGCTCGGAGTCCCAAAGCTTACTTGCTACGATGGTGAGTCTAAGGTTACGCAATGCTTCATCATGCTCCGAGAGCGGGTTAGTCCTGTCGGGGTCCAGCGCCCAATACGCAATTTGCTTCCATAATCTGAACGGTGCAGCGAAGATCTGAATCTGAATGAGCAGATATGCGTTTGCGCTGCTAGTACAGTCGCTTGTTTGTTCGTCAGTGATTCCTGTTAATGGAGCAACTGAGACGGTCGCGTGGGACCGAAGCATCGGTGCCGATGTCAGTAGAATGCTAGCCGGGTGCCAAATTGCGCCGATGCCGCCTCAGACGCGTGGCGCCGACTTGGAAGGTCTTTATCGCGCCTCAGTTTCTAATGTCCCGGTGATTCTAAGTGAAAAAGGACTGGGGAGTTCAGCCGTAATTATTGTCAAACCTGATCGCCATGCGCTGCTCATAACGAACTACCATGTAGTCCGAGACCGGTTCACCATAAAAGGGCAACCAAGCGTCATCGTAGTGTTTTACAGTCCGGAGTTAAAAAATCAGCCGTTCGATGGTCAGCGTTTTGGTGAGTGTCTCGCTTCTTCCACCGATCAAAGCCCGTGGTGCCAAGCGGTCCGGCGATCAACCCGCGTTGGCACGATAGTTCGCTATGACCAGGCGAGCGACTTGGCACTAGTTAGCGTTGCCAATGCGCCACCGGGTGTCACAGGGTTTCGGGCTGGTAATATTCAAAGTCTTGAGCCTGGGGCCTCGGTCGCGGCAATTGGACACCCCACCGGCTTACTCTGGAGTTTCACAACTGGCATAATCAGCGCAATCCGCACTAATTTTTCTCTCGGTAACGGTACCGGTACTCTTGTTCAGACGCAGACGCCAATAAATCCAGGAAACTCGGGCGGCCCGTTAATCGCGATGGATGGAACGATCGCCGGTATTATTTTTGGCGCGAGGGCTGGTGAGCGCGTTCGGTTCGGCGGCGAGGAGCTGACAATACCAACAGAAGGACTGAATTATGCGATCGGAATTGATACGGCTCTCACATTCACAAGCGCATTAGCGGACCAGCGGCCGGGCCGGTAAATTGGCCGGAGTTCGTTGCGCTGGTAACACGCTGTTTATGTTCAGAAACTTCAGCGACTATTGGATCGCGAAAAAGGTTAGGTGGCGGTAAAATTCTGACGTGCAAACCCGTCGCCGTTTGCCAGTGCAAAAGAACGGCCATTTCGTATTTGCGCGGCTTTTGCTTATAGCTTTGCTACTGTTCGGATACTTCAGCGAATTCTTAGTTTGCTCAGCGCAAAACCCGGACATTGACAGGCTCCGTCAGCGAATTACTGAACTGTACAATACGAGGGAAAACCGCCAAAATCTATCCGTCACAAAAGCAAACTTGTGACGGATGAAAAAAGCACCCCCTACGTAGGTATGGACACGGACCTTCCCGACCCACTGTCGGTCCCCTGGCAGCTCAAGCCAGCCTCGTCGGCGCAGGCCGGAGTCGAGACGCTTTCCGACGGACGAAAGAAGTACTGGGTCAAGCACGAGGTCCTCAAAGGCGTCACAACCCGCATGCTTGCGTGGTGGTTTGCTCACTTCGCAGAAGGCAAGGTGGAGATCGAGGGCCGAAGTCTCGATCGGTACCGCGTATGGCATCCCTTCGATCACGTTTACGCGCGCTATGTTCGCCGCGCGCCGGATGGCTCAGGCGGTCCCGGAGCGCAGATCGCGTTGTGCGAGTACCTCGCTCGAAATCCGCGCTACAAAATCAAGGTCGTCTCCACGGTTGAGAAGGTAGATGAGACAGCCTTCATCCATAAGGTAATGCGTGGCGGTATCCAACTCGTGCGCATGGAGCACGTCTTCACCGAAACGAGCACGGGCGCGCGAGACGAGAATTGCCTCATCGTGCCAGGGAGTACGATTCTCGTGCCATTGGCTCGGCTCCTTTTGCCACGGCTGATGCCCGCGGATAAGGGAGAGGCCTGGCTCAAGCACAGCATCGAAGAGATGGGCACACTGGAGCATTTCCTGCCTGAGCTATATGCCCACGAAGCCGAGGAGGGCCACATAACGCGTTGAGGCAGACAAACGCCGGGTGCATGTGTTCCAACAAACTCCTCGGCGTTTCATTTGATCATGCGCGACGTTCATCCACCACGGTTTGACGCGGGCACGCTTCTTCACGCCAAAACCAACTGGCGCCACGGGCTTGGCAATCAGGTCGAAAGACTCCTTACGTCTGAAAAGCTGTGGCTTCTCCATCTTTTGTTACATGAAATCGCATGTCACATTTTAGGGACCACTGAGCAATGCCCGCGTGATATCTGGGCGTTTAATGAAATGGAAAAACACCAAGACGTCTTTCAGTCGAATTGATAAATCATCTAACCAAGCGATGAAGCCAACGGCCCGTCAGCGGATGATCGCAAGCGCGTTTGCCACCGACCCCGGACTATGCACGAGGT